>Ga0070738_10006601_pt1 | contig 12063 bp, 11 predicted proteins | sample Coa_R2_2_FD_66446 | JGI IMG/M metagenome (GOLD analysis project Ga0070738, IMG submission 66446) | Surface soil microbial communities from Centralia Pennsylvania, which are recovering from an underground coalmine fire - Coalmine... | ecosystem: Environmental > Terrestrial > Soil > Unclassified ... | reverse complement strand
TCGTGGCCGAAGTCGGTGGCATCGCTGCTGCGGAGCAGGTCGACCAGCAGCGGCCGATTGAACAGGTAGATCCCCATGCTGGCCAGGTAGGGGCGCCCCGTCGCCTCCAGGCCCAGCCGCGTCAGCCAGCCGGGATCGGTCCGCACCCGGTCCAGCTTCTCCGGCGTCTTGGGCTTCTCCTCGAAGTCGACGATCCGGCCGTCGGCCTCGATCCGCATGATGCCGCAGGCAGTGGCCTGCTCCTCGCCCACCGGCAAGGCCGCGATCGTGACGGCCGCCTTGTTCTCCTGGTGGGTGCGGATCATGTCCTGGAAATCCATCCGGTAGAGCTGGTCGCCGGAGAGGATCAGCACGAGATCATAATGACTCTCGGTGAAGTACGGGATGTTGCGGCGGACCGCATCCGCGGTCCCCTGATACCACGACTCGTGCTCCATGGTCTGCTGCGCGGCCAGAATCTCGACGAAACCGCCACCGTAGGGATCGAACTTGTACGTGTTGTAGATGTGACGGTGCAGACTCACCGAGTTGAACTGGGTCAGGACGAAGATCCGGTTCAACCCCGAGTGAATGCAGTTCGAGACCGGAATATCGATCAGCCGATACTTGCCCGCGATCGGTACGGCCGGCTTGCTCCGCGACTTGGTCAGCGGGAAGAGCCGGGTGCCGCGACCACCCCCCAGGATCAGCGAGATGACCCGAGGCATCGTACCCTCCTCGTCCCCGATTCGTGGACCTCTTGGCAAGAACTCACCAGCCCCGCATCATGTTCGACTCGATCACCTTGCGCGCGCCCTCCAGGTCGCTCCCCGTCGCCTGCATGTACAGCCGCACGGCATGGAGTTTGTCCCCCTGCGCCTTGGCCACGCAATCCCGCGCGATCGAGCAGGGGTCCCCCTCGGCCTGAATCCCCAACAGCTTCTTGGAAATCACCCAGGCGTCCCGCGGCCGGTGACTGACCCGGATCACCTCCTCACTGGGATAGTGCGTCGCCGCGAACGCCCGTGCGGCCTCACTATCGGCCACACATGCAATCATGATATGAGATGTCGTTTCGACCTCGAACAGGGGCATGGCCGGTCCCTTTCCGGAAATGGGGGTTGTCCTGGACGATAGGTTCATCGGAGCGGCTGGGGCGCAGGCGCGGTCCGATACTGGGGATGGTACCCGCCAGAAAGTTGCCGGTCAAACGGGTGGCCTGGTTCGGGGCTGCGACCCTGCGGAGGCGGTCTGAGCCGGGAGCGGGCGACCCTTGCCCCGCCGCGGCTCGGCTGCGACAATCGAGGGGGCCGCTGAGAGTCGAACCGTTCCTGGCCTGCCGCTGTCCGACTGCGGTGGGGATCCGGTCGTCGGACCGGCTCTGCCGGACGGGATCGGGTCGCCAGCCGCGGCCGTGCGGCGGGAGCGCCTGAATCCCACCGGGGTCGGGCCGGCACAGCCGGCCCGAGAACTTTCCCTTTGGCGCAGAACGATTTATGCCTGAGACTTTGTTTGCGAAAGTTTGGGCGCGGCACGTGATTGCAGCGACGGACCAGGCCACGCTGCTCTACATTGACCGGCACCTGGTCCACGAGGTGACCAGTCCGCAGGCCTTCGATGGTCTGCGGCTGGCCGGGAGGCGGGTCCGCCGGCCCGACTTGACGTTTGCGACTGTCGATCACAACGTCCCGACCGAGAACCAGTTGGACATCCGCGACCCGCTGTCGCGCCGGCAGGTCGAGGCGTTGCGGGCCAACTGCCGCGAGTTCGGCCTGCGGCTTTACGATATTCAGAGCGGGCACCAGGGGATCGTCCACGTCATCGGCCCGGAGCTGGGGCTGACGCTCCCCGGCCTGACGATCGTCTGCGGCGACAGCCACACAAGCACGCACGGTGCCTTCGGTGCCCTGGCCTTCGGGATCGGCACCAGCGAGGTGGAGCACGTGCTGGCCACGCAGACGCTCTGGCAAGGAGTGCGACCGAAGTCGCTGGGTGTGGAGGTGACGGGCCGGCTTGGACCAGGGCTGGAACCCAAGGACATCATCCTGGCCATCATCCGCAAGATCGGCACGGGGGGCGCGACCGGTCACGTCATCGAATACTTCGGCTCGGCGATCGCGGCCCTGTCGATGGAAGGGCGGATGACCATCTGCAACATGTCGATCGAGGCCGGTGCCCGCGCGGGCCTGATCGCTCCGGACGAGACGACGATCGAGTACATCGCTCGGAACCAGCGGCCCTTCGCCCCGCGCGGCGCGGCGCTGGAGGCCGCCATCCAGGACTGGTCGACGCTGCGGACCGACGATCCGTCGGCCTTCGATCGCCAGGTCACCCTCGATGCCGGCCAACTGGTCCCGCAGGTGACCTGGGGCACCAACCCGGGCATGACCGTCGATGTCACCGGCGTGGTCCCCCGCCCCGAGGAGGTCCCGTTCACGAACCCCGAGGACGCGCGCCGCGCCCTGGCCTACATGGGTCTGGCGCCCGGGACGCCGATCGGCGAGATCCCGGTGGACGTGGTCTTTATCGGCTCGTGCACCAACGGCCGGATCGAGGACCTGCGGGCCGCCGCTCGGGTCTTCCAGGGGCGGAAGACGGCGCCGGGCGTCCGGGCCCTGGTCGTCCCCGGCAGCGAGGAGGTCCGCCATCAGGCCGAGGCCGAGGGTCTCGATCGCATCTTCCTCGACGCCGGCGCCGAGTGGCGGCAATCGGGTTGCAGCATGTGCCTGGCCATGAACCCCGACAAGCTCCAGCCCGCCCAGCGCTGCGCCAGCACCAGCAACCGCAATTTCGAGGGCCGTCAAGGACCAGGCGGACGAACCCACCTGGTCAGCCCGGCCATGGCCGCCGCCGCCGCCGTCACCGGCCACTTTACCGACGTCCGCCAACTGCTTGGGTAGTGGCGCGTGGCGAGTTGCTGGAAAAGATCGGTCTTCGTCTTCGGTGACGTCGGAGCGAATCTGGACTCTGGAATTGGGAATCTGGAATCGGAAGCATGCAGCCCTTCGGAACCCACAAAGGCCATCTGGCCGTCCTGGACTGGACCGACGTCAACACCGACCTGATCATCCCCGCGCGCTATCTGAAGCGAATCGAGCGGACGGGTTTTGGCCCGGCGCTCTTCGCCGACAAGCGGTATGTGTCCGGCGGAGCCCCCGATATCGACGACCCGAGCCGCCATGGGCTGGAAGATCCGGACTTCCCGCTTAACGATCCGGCGCTGCGCGGCGCGACAGTGCTGGTGGTCGGCCGCAACTTCGGCTGCGGATCCAGCCGGGAACACGCTGTCTGGGCGGTCATGCAGGCCGGTTACCGGGCGATCATCGCCCCGGGGCGCGGCGAAGGCTTCGCCGATATCTTCGAATCGAACGCATTCCAGAATGGCCTGTTGCCCATCGAGCTAAGTCCGGAGGACTGGGGGTCGATCGCCACAGCCGGCCGCGACCACCCGGGTCGAGCCGAAGTGACCATCGACCTCCGCGATCAGACCGTCACGCTGCACCGCCCCGACGCGGGCTCGCCCCAGGAACCAGAGCCGAGATTCGCCTTCGAGGTCCCCGAATCGCACCGGCAGCGCCTTCTGAAGGGCCTGGACGCCATCGCCGAGACCTTGCTCCACGAGGGCGAGATCCATCGCTACGAGCAACACGCCCCTGCCTGGCTCCTACCTCGAGACGAAACGGTCTGAACCGCCAGCCAGCGAGGAAGGGGCCGAGCGCCGTCGCGGAACAGCACGCCAGCGTTTGCACCGCCACAAAGGGTCCGTCGATCTTCGCCATCCGCACGGTTTGGTCGCCCACCGAGCTCACCGCGATGCGCCTCCCTCGATTCCATCTGAGAACGTTCCTGATCGGGATCGTTCTTCTGGCTCCGCTGTTCCCGGCCTGGGCCTTCCTGCGGGATTCGATCCGCGATCTCGAGCGGAGCTTGTACGAGTTCTATCGTCCGGGAGGGACTCACGAGCGGGCGTGGGAACCGATGGTGAGCCCAGCGCGGTCGAAGCCGGCCGCCGCCGCGAATGCGGAAACGCCCCGGGTCGTGCGGCACGTCGTGGTCTACGCGGAGCCGGGCCGGTTCGCGGGCTGGCCGGCCAACCATGGGATCTGGTCGTGGGGCGATGAGATCCTCGTCGGTTTCAGCCGGGGGTATTACAAGGACCGGGGCCGATTCCACCACATCGACCACGACCGTCCCGAGGAGTTCCTGCTGGCGCGGAGCCGCGACGGCGGCCTGAGCTGGTCGGTCGAACAGCCACGGCCTCCGGGGGCCCTGGCGGGCACCCCTGGCATGCGTCACGGGCGGATGCCGCCGGATCTCCCCCCGGAGCGGCCCGCCGAGCTCGACGGCCGGATCAACTTCACGCACCCCGATTTCGCGATGACGCTCCGCATGGAGAACTCCCACAACGGCGTCTCGCGCTACTACTTCTCCTACGACCGCGGGGTGACGTGGCGCGGGCCCTACCGCCTGCCCTTGTTCGGCGAGCAAGGGGTCATGGCCCGCACCGACTACATCGTTGATGGCCCGGACGACTGCCTGGTGTTCCTCACCGCATCGAAGGCCAACCGCCGTGAAGGCCGGCCGTTCTGCGCCCGCACGAGCGACGGCGGCCGGACCTGGCGATTCCTCTCCTTCATCGGGCCGGAGCCGGCTGGGTACGCCATCATGCCCGCGACGGTGCGCGTCTCCGCGACCGACCTGGTGACGACGATCCGGCGGCAGGATCCCCCGAAGAGCTGGATCGAGGCCTATGCCTCGCACGACGACGGCCGGTCCTGGTCGTTCCTCTCCGTTCCGGAGCCGGACACCGGCGAGGGGAACCCGCCCAGCCTGGTCCGGCTTCCCGACGGGAGGCTCTGCCTGATCTACGGCGTCCGCGCCCGACCCTTCGGCATCCGCGCCCGGCTCAGCCCGGACCGCGGCCGGACCTGGTCCGATGCGATCCACCTGCGCGACGACGGCGGCAGCAACGACCTCGGCTATGTCCGCTCGATCGTGCGGCCCGACGGCAACGTCGTCGCCGTTTATTACTACACCGACCAATCGAGCCCGACGCGTTCCATCGCGGCCACCATCTTCAACCCGGGCACGCCGTGAGCGCGCATCCCTCGCGGCGCGGGAGTTCTCCCCAAGGCGCCTCCGAGGTACTGAATCTGGTCCTGCCTCGCATCGGCCGTTACCGGAATCCCCGGTAGCCCGGCACGGCCTGGTCGAGCCTGGCTCGGGCCGCCGCGGCCGCCATGGCGTCGCGGATCGCTTTGGCCCGCTCCTCCCAATGCTTAGCCTCTTCCTCACGGTTGGTCTGCTTCAGCAGACTCGCGAGATGCTCGTCGACCTCAGCCAGTTGGGGGTTCATCTCGGGATTGCGCCGCTCGTGGATCGCAATCGCGCGCTTGTACAGCCCTTCCGCATCCCCAAACTTCTTTTGCCGGACACACACCCCGGCCAGCTCGTCGAGCGTGGCCGCAGTGTAAACATGCATGGGTCCAACAATCTTCTCTTGCATCGCCAGGGCCCGTCGCAGCAGCGCTTCCGACTCGGCAAAGTGGGCTTGTTCCAGGTGGATCAGGGCCAGGATGTACAGGCTCTGGAAGACGGCATCGGGATTGACCCTGGGATGAGACTCGCGGACGGACAAGGCCCATCGGGCCAAAGGTTCGGCCTCGGCATAGCGCCCCTCGTGATAGAGCACCCGGGCGAGATCGGCGTAACTCCGCGCCAGCAGCCGCTGGTCGCCGCTCGGGTAGGGCCGGATCTCCGCGATGGCCATCTTGAATCGCTCCTCGGCCCTGGCGTAATCCCCCCGGTAGAGATACCGCCACCCCGTGTTGTTGTAAAAGTTCCAGTTCTGAAAGGCTCGGAACGGGATTTCCTCGCCGCTCACCCTGGCCGGACTGAGCCAGAGAACCGCCAGAATGGCCAGTAGATTCCCAGCAAATCGGCAAGCCTCGCGCATGGCGACCTCCTGCATCAGTTCCTTCGTGCCGCCAGCCGTCCTCTTCCATCTTATCGCCGGCCCGCCCCGGGAACAAACCAGCGAATCATGCCGTTCCCGGAGGGAAGCGAGCATTTTTTTGTCCGTTCCGCGCGGCGTTGACAATGAACCGATAGTTGAAGGTTCGCCCTCGCGCGGCTCGCGACAGCGATGGCGGTCCCCGCCCCTGACATCCCACCACCAGCGCGGTCGGTTCTCGGCCACAACCAGGGCCTTCGAGAACCCACAGGAGATGGAGCCATGAGGATTGCACGCGTTTGCATGTTTGCAGGAATGGCTGCTTGGGCGGTCTTGATGACACCGCCCATGGCTCGCGCCGGGGGGATCACTCCGGCGATCACGATCATCAATACCGCCCCCGGCGGCGATGGCTACACGTTCACCAATTTCGACGGGCCGGTCCCTTCCACGACGGCCGGCACCGGTACGAACATGAATGGGATTTCCAACACCGGGGTCGCCGTCGGCTTCAGCACGCCGGACGGCGCGACCCTCACCAACTTCACTGCCAATCCGTTGACCTCCACGGCGGCGAACGTCCTGAACATCAATGGCTCGACGGCCGCCATGGCCTTGGGGATCAACTCCGCCGGCACCGTGGTGGGAACCGACGGGAACGGGAACGCCTTCTCGCTCAGCAACGGCACGGTGACCATCCTCCCCACCGCGGGCACGCCGGCGATGGCCTTCGGGATCAACGACAGGGGCATGATCGTCGGCCAGGAGACGGTCGGCAACACGACGCCTGGCTTCCTCCTGAACGGCACCACGCTCACCACGATCAACGCCCCGACCGGGTCGAATTCGGACATCGTCAACGCCCAGGGGATCAACAACAACGGCCTGATCGTGGGCTTCTACGCCGGCAACGACGGGAACCAACACGGCTTCATGGCCAACGCCAGCTCGGCCAGCGGTGGCGTGATCACCGGCACGGCGATCACCGACCCGACCATCCCAACCACCTTGCCCGGGGAACCCGCCGGCACCACGTTTGTCTTCTCCCAGATCCTCGGAATCAACGACCACGGCCTGGCCGTGGGTTATTACGGCGACTCCACCGGCAGCCAGCACGGCTTCTTGTACAACACCCTGACCGGGCAGTACACCTTCCTGGATGACCCCGACGCCCGGATCGACACGCACCTGGGCACCGTGATCACCCAGATCACAGGGATCAACAACAACGATGAGATCACGGGGTTCTACTCGGACGCCAACGGAGTTTTCCACGGCTTCGTCGCAACGGTCCCTGAGCCCGGTTCGATGGTCCTGATGGGCCTGGGGCTGGCCGGGGTCGCAGCCCTCGCCCGAGACCGCTGGCGGCGGGGCCTCCGCCAGCTGGCCCGAGAGCCGGCGCGCGGGGACTGAGCAGGTGCAGAAGAGAGATCGGAGCTGGTACGATAGCGCCTCGATTTCGTGGTCAGGCGAGCGGTCCGGCGGAGTGAAGAGGGCCGCCCGCCGCCCCGTTGTTGGGGTGCGGAGGGGATGTCTCAAGCGATCAACCGACCGAGGACCGTCTCGGTCAAACGGGTGGTCTTGCTGACGATCGGGCTGGCCCCGGCCGTGCTGCTGGTCCTCATCGGCCTGGTCCGGCTCTACGACCGGATTCCCGGCTGGGTCTACTGGAAGGCGGGGCTGATCCTGCTGATCGCCGCGGAATTCGCCTACGGGGTCACCGTCGCGCTCACCGTGCTGGGCATGGTGGTGCTGGGAGTCGTCTGGGTCCGGACGCCGGGTTCGTGGACGAGCCGGCGCCGCCTGTCCGCGGCCCGCGGGCTGCTGCTGTGCGGCTCCCTGGTGATCGCGCTGGTCCTGGGGGAAGCGATCGCGGCGTTGTGGTTGATCCGGGCCCGTAACGCCACCGCGATGCCGGCGGGCGGCCAGCGGTGGAAGCCGAGCTGGCAACCGATGGGGCCGACGCCCGAGGTCCCGGTGGCGATCCAGCCCCCTACGGAATTCCCCGATCCTCCCGGCGACCGGACGATCGACCTGGTGGTCATGGGGGAATCCAGCGCCGCCGGAATCCCCTACGAGCAGTGGGTCTCGATCGGCAACCTCCTGGTCTGGCAGCTCGGCGAGGTCTTGCCGAACCGCCCGGTCCGACTCGAGGTCCTGGCCTGCTCGGGCGAGACCCTGGAGCTCCAGCATCAGCGCCTGAACCATCTCTTGCGGCGTCCCGACCTCTTGATCGTCTATTGCGGGCACAACGAATTCTCGTCGCGCCTGGACTGGGCGCGCGAGCCCGATCATTACTTCGATGAACGGCTGCCGACGGTTTGGAGTCTCCTGGTCAAGCAGATCGAGGTGATTTCTCCGATCTGCGGGCTGATCCGGGAGACCGCCGAGAAGTGCCGGATTGCGATCCCGCCCCCGCGGGAGGGGCACCGGGCGCTGGTCGATGTGCCGGCCTACACGAGTACCGAAGCGACGATCCTCCTGGTCGACTTCCGGCGCCGGCTGGAAGCGATCGTCTCCTACGCCGAGCGGGTCGGCGCCATGCCGGTCCTGATCGCCCCGGCGGCCAACGACGCCGGGTTCGAGCCCAACCGGTCGTTCCTCCCCGCAGCGACCCCACGGAGCGAACGCGCGGCGTTCGCGCGGCAGTTCCTGGCCGCGCGGCGGCAGGAGGCCGCCGATCCGGCGGCGGCCCGTGCCGCCTATCGGGCGCTGCTGGCCCGCCAGCCCGGCTTCGCCGAGACCCACTACCGGCTGGCCCAACTCCTGGAGCGCGCCGGCGAAGAGGAACTGGCCTATCGCCATTACCGCGAGGCCCGCGACCTCGACGGCTACCCGATGCGCTGTCTGACCACTTTCCAGACGGCCTATCGCGACGTGGCGGCCCGGCACGGCTGCATCCTCGTGGACGCCCAGTCGTACTTTCATGCGATCGGCCGCCGCGGACTGCTCGACGATCACCTCTTCCACGACGGGATGCACCCGTCGTTACGGGGTCAGATCGCGCTGGCGCAGGCCGTCTTGCAGGCGCTGAAGGCGCGGGGCGCCTTCGGATGGCCCAAGACTATCCCCACGCCGCGGATTGACCCGGCCCGGTGTGCCGCCCACTTCGGCATGGGGCCGCACGCCTGGCGATACCTCTGCCTCTGGGGGATCATGTTCTACGACCTGACTTACCCGATGCGGCATGACTCCAGCCGGCGCCTGGAGCAGAAACGCGCCTTCGCGCGCGCCGCGGAACGGATCGCCGCCGGCGAATCGCCCGAGGCGGTCGGCCTGCCCAATATCGGGGTCCCCGCGGCCGTGCCAGCAGTCTTCGGCTACGCTGAGGCCGGCCCGACCACCTCCCGACCCGGGTCATCTTGACCGAGCAGCCGCAGCAGGATGTTGTCGTGAGGATAGGGATGGCCGCGGTACTGGCGAAATCCTTCGGCGTGGGCGACTCCGATCTCGGCACCGCGGCTGGCTCCCCAGCGCGCTTGCATCTCGAGATACTCGTCGATGCCGTGCTGGCGGAGCAGCCAGTTGCGCTGGCTGGCGTGGCAGGCCAGCATCCGGCGCTTGGTCTCGAAGACCCGCGAGACGTCGACGAGGAAATCGGCGGGCACCGGCCGTCCCTCGCGATCCCGACCCTCCAGGGGATCGACGAAATAGAGGTGGGGAATCCTCGGTAGCGGGGGTGCGGGCTCCCATTGGCGGGTCACGTAATTCGGGCACGATGCGGCGAAGCAGGCGTCGCGGACCAGGAGGCTGGTCATCTCGTGGTCGGCGATGTAGTCGACCGGCGGAGCGGTCAGGATGACATCGGGCCGGGTGCGGCGCAGGACCTCGGTCACCCGCCGCCGCGACTCATCGTCGTTGAAGATGGCCAGGTCGCGAAACTCCAGGCAGAGGTAATCGGCCCCGAGGACCGTGGCCGAGGCCCGCGCCTCGTCGCGACGGATCGCGGCGATCGTCTCGGCGTCGTGCTCGGCACTGCCGCAATCGCCCGGCGTCATGGTCGCCAGCGTGATCCCACAGCCGTGCTCGCGCAGCAGGATCAAGGTGCCGGCGCACTGGAACTCGATGTCGTCGGGATGGGCATGCAGCGCCAGGATGCGGACCGGCTCGGTCATGGGAAACCCTTTCGGCGCGGGCCAGTTTACCGATTGGGGGACTCGGAGGGGTCTCGCAGCCCCCCGCCATCCACCACCCCCTCTTTCGTTTTCCCCCAAAACGCCGGCGCGGTCAAAGAATTTCGCGATTTTTGGGAAAAATGTTCTCGCGTGCGCTAGCCGACCTGTGTACATTAGCAACCAAAGAGCCAGTTAGTGATCGCCCGTGTCACACAGGGTATCCTGTGCGCAGTCGATCTCGGCTCTTCGAGGGCGTACCCAGATTTGGAGGCCTACCATGGCGGACCTGGAAGCGTTGACCCCCCGGCAACGGGAGATCTACAACTTCATCCGGAGCAAGATCCAAGGGCGAGGTTACGGACCGACGGTCCGTGAGATCGGCGTGCATTTTCAGATCAAGAGTCCCAACGGGGTGATGTGTCACCTCAAGGCCCTTCAAAAGAAGGGTCTGATTCATCGCGAGCCCAACATGTCGCGGGCCATCCAACTCCTGGAGGACCCGGTCAATGCCCAGCACATGGGGTTGAAGCTCGTCGGCCGCATCGCCGCCGGTCAGCCGATCGAGGCCGTCGAGCAGCACGAGGAGCTCACCTTCTCCGAGTGGATGGAGCCGGGGGACAAGTTCGCCCTGCGCGTCTCGGGCGAGTCCATGATCGATGAGCACATCGCCGACGGCGATTACGTGATCATCCGCAAGCAAGAGCAAGCCCGCGACGGCCAGATCGTCGCGGTGCGGGACGACGACGGCGAGGCGACGCTGAAGCGGTTCTACCGGGATCGCAACCGCATCCGGCTGGAGCCGGCCAACAAGGCCATGAAGCCGATCTTCCGCGATCGGGTCAACATCCTGGGCATCCTCGTGGGAGTCGTCCGCAAGTATTGAGCCCGAGTTCCGGGTGGCGGCGGCCCTGAGGCCACCCCGGGATCCGGGAGTTTCGTGGCAACCTCGCTCGGGAAGGATCATCGGCCGATGGAATCGGACGCCACCCCCCCCGCGGACCTCGTGCAGTTGTTCACCGACGGCGCCTGTAGCGGCAACCCCGGGCCGGGCGGATGGGCCTTCATCCTCAAGCACCCGGCCAGCGGGCAGACCCTCGAAGCCTCGGGTGCCGTCCCCGAGACGACCAACAATCGCATGGAGCTGACCGGGGCGATCGAGGGCCTCTCGGCACTCAAGCGCCCCTGTCGCGTCGAGCTGGTCACCGATAGCCAGTATCTGGCCAAGGGGATCCGTGACTGGCTGCCCAATTGGAAGCGCCAAGGATGGATGCGTAAGGAAGGGGGACGGCTCAAACCGGTCGTCAACCTCGACCTCTGGCAGCGGATCGATGCCCTGGTCGCGACCCACCACGTGGAAGTCAACCACGTGCTGGGTCATCGCGGCCATCCCGAGAATGAAGCGTGCGACCGCATGGCCGTCGCCGCCTACAAGGCCCTGATGAAGGAAGGGATTTTCAATCCGTCCACGTCAAAGGGGAAGTAGGGCCGGCGTAATCGATTAGCGGCCCTCTTGCAAGCGGCAGCTCCCAGTGATATGACCGATTTGTATGCCAACTCTGCTCGGACGTCTCATCCTTGTGATCAAGCAGCTCCTGGACATGCTCTCCCAAGTGGTCGACCCTGCGGGCGTTGAGCGATCGAGACAACCAGCGGTTGCTCAACGAACTGGGTTGGCACCATGAGCGGGGCAACCTGGTGCGGTCCCTGGACGATCCCGCGATCCCGCCGACGAACAATGCGGCGGAGCGGGCCTTGGGTCCGGCCGTGATCGCGCGGAAGGTGTCGCACTGCTCCCAGACCGAGGGCGGGGCCCGGACGTTCAGTGCGTTTAGCAACGTCATTCCGACGGCGGTGAAACGAGGTCGAGATGCGGGGGAGTGGTTCTGTGGGGTGTTCCGACAGACCGAGGCCCGGGCGGCGCCGAGTTAACGGCACGGCACGAAGGTACGGAGAGAACCAACCGGTTGCACGAGGGATCATCTGCAGAGATACTCCGCGCACGGCGGACCGCTAATC
>Ga0070738_10006599_pt1 | contig 12069 bp, 10 predicted proteins | sample Coa_R2_2_FD_66446 | JGI IMG/M metagenome (GOLD analysis project Ga0070738, IMG submission 66446) | Surface soil microbial communities from Centralia Pennsylvania, which are recovering from an underground coalmine fire - Coalmine... | ecosystem: Environmental > Terrestrial > Soil > Unclassified ... | reverse complement strand
CACTTCCCCAGATTTACTTTAATGCAGCAGAAAGACGTCCCAAGTATGTGATGAAGCCTGGGCTGTCAGCAGTTGAGAAAAATGAAGTCATTAAAGCGGCTTATCGACAAATTTTTGAGCGTGACATCACTCGCGCTTATGGTCAGTCCATATCTTACCTGGAATCTCAGGTGAAGAATGGCACTATCTCCATGAAAGAGTTTGTTCGCCGTCTTGCCAAATCCCCACTTTACCAAAAACAGTTTTATCAGCCTTTTATTAATAGCCGTGCTCTAGAACTTGCTTTCCGTCACATTTTAGGACGCGGACCAAGTAGCCGTGAAGAAGTACAAAAATACTTCTCTATTGTTTCCAATGGTGGTCTTTCGGCTTTAATTGACGCTCTGGTAGATTCTCAAGAATACGCTGACTATTTTGGTGAAGAGACAGTACCTTACATCCGAGGTCTGGGGCAAGAAGCACAAGAATGCCGCAACTGGGGACCACAGCAAGATCTGTTTAACTATAGTGCGCCTTTCCGCAAAGTCCCGCAATTTATTACAACATTTGCTGCGTATACTCAACCACTACCAGACCAACATCCTTACGGCGCTGGTAATGACCCATTGGAAATTCAGTTTGGGGCAATTTTCCCGAAAGAGACTCGTAACCCCAACACCAGCCCCGCTTTCTTTGGTAAAGACACCAAGCGTTTGTTGATTTACCAAGGACCAGGGATTAATAATCAAAATAGCAATCCCGGCGCGCGTGGTGAGTTTCCTGGTACTCTTGGAGCAAAAGTGTTCCGGTTGGATCAGCTTCCTGGAACAAGAGGGAAAAGATCTAAAGCAGGAACCAATATTAAATTCTCCGAAAGCTCTACCCAAGCAGTGATTCGTGCAGCTTACCTGCAAGTGTTCGGTCGCGACGTGTACGAAGGGCAACGGCAAAAGGTTGCGGAAATTAAACTGGAAAACGGAGAAATTTCCGTACGGGAGTTTATTCGTGCTTTGGCTAAATCCGATGTATTCCGTCAAATGTACTGGACTTCCCTGTATGTTATGAAGGCGATCGAGTACATCCACCGTCGCTTGTTGGGTCGTCCTACCTACGGACGCCAGGAAACCAATAAGTACTTTGATATTGCTGCTAAGAAGGGCTTCTATGCAGTCATTGATGCCATCATTGACAGCTTAGAATATAGTGAAGCATTTGGAGAAGATACCGTTCCTTATGAGCGTTATCTAACTGCAGCCGGTGTGGCTGGTCGGAAACTAAGAGCTGGCAGTATCCGTGAGGATGTAGGTGCGAAAGTCTTCAAGGAAGAAACACCCAGCTTTATAGAAAAGGGTGCAGTCACAGAAGTGCGAAACGAGCCAGATATTCAGTTCCGCATCAACCAAGGTGTTTCCAAGCAGCGTGAACAGACCAAAATCTTCAAGCTGGTTGCTGGTCTTAACGATAAAGTAGCGGTGAAAACAGCCATCCGTGCTGCCTACCGTCAGATTTTCGAGCGAGACATTGAACCCTACATCATCGAAAATGAATTCACTACCCTAGAAAGTAAGTTGGGTAATGGTGAAATCACTGTTAAGGAATTTATTGAAGGTTTGGGTATCTCTAAGCTTTACCGTAAAGAGTTCTACACACCCTACCCCAATACTAAAGTGATTGAACTAGGAACCAAACACTTCCTAGGACGTGCGCCTGTTGACCAAGCAGAAATTCGCAAGTACAACCAAATCCTCGCTACTCAAGGTCTGCGTGCCTTTATTAGTGCACTAACCAACAGTCCAGAGTATCTTCAGGTCTTTGGTGAAGACACTGTTCCTTACCGTCGCTTCCCAACTTTACCTGCAGCAAACTTCCCGAATACTGAAAAGCTATACAATCAGCTTACTAAGCAGAATAAAGACGTGGTAGTTCCCAGCTTTGAACCTGTGGACAGCCGCGTAGAAGTTAGCAGGACATTGGCTTGGGCTGGGGCAAGCGCAGAAGGAGAGCTAGTGTATAGTGAGTTGGGCCGTTCCATCAACGATAATGCGCAATCCGTTGGCGGGAGTGTAAATACAACTCATGGCAAAGCTGCGCGGATTTATCGGATGAGTGAAAACATCAACCCAGCAGACATGCAGTTGGTTATCCATGCTATTTACTGTCAACTGATGGATGTTTTTGGTGGTCCGATTCCTGAAAACTTCCGCCGTGCGGATTTAGAAAGTAAACTACAGAAGCGGGAAATTTCTGTACGTGAGTTTGTTCGCGAACTTGCTAGTTCAGAAATTTATCGCCAGCGCTTCTACACCTTTTATCCCACAACTAAGGTGATTGAGTTTCTCTTCCGTCACTTGTTAGGACGTTCCCCAGAGACTCAGGCGGAGATTCGCTCCTACACTAAGCTCTTAACTGAAGGCAGTTTAACAAGTGCTGTAGAGGCGATTTTAAACAGCGCAGAGTATGCTCAATACTTCGGTGAGGACGTAGTGCCTTACCAGCGCGTGCCATCCCTCCCCGCGGGAAATTACCTTGGCAGTGTGAAGGCACAGGCTAATTTGATGAAGCAGTCTTAGTCAGTTCATAGTTAGCTGTTAATTGTTGACTGTTGACCGTTAAAGGTCAACAGTCAGTAGTCTCATCGAGTTAAAGGGCGACTTTGAGGTATAGCAGCTTATTACTTTCAGATAATGGTTGTGACAGTGAATCTGAAAAGTAATATTACAAAGTGTTAAGAGCAGTCATATTTGCTCAACATAATGCCCGAAAATAAATCCGAAAGGTAGCTGAGTTTAGGGGCTTGTGTAGTTCTATTTACCCAAGTGAACTCGAAATAAGTTTAGTTGCAGTAGTTCTTGAACTATTGTTTCTAAAAAGCGAGAAAATAATCTCAGTCAACCGATATCGCACTAGGTTTGATTAAATTTCTGGTTTCATTCGTATTGGAGGAATCCATTAATGAGTATTGTCACGAAGTCCATCGTGAATGCTGATGCAGAAGCCCGCTATCTTAGCCCTGGCGAACTGGATCGCATTAAGAGCTTTGTCAGCAGTGGTGAGCGTCGCCTTCGCATCGCTCAAGTGTTGACAGACAACCGTGAGCGTCTGGTTAAGCAAGCAGGTGATCAGCTATTCCAAAAACGTCCTGATGTTGTTTCTCCTGGTGGTAATGCTTACGGTCAAGAAATGACCGCTACTTGCTTACGTGACCTGGACTACTACCTACGCTTGATTACCTACGGTGTTGTAGCTGGAGATATCACCCCAATCGAAGAAATCGGTGTTGTGGGTGTTCGCGAAATGTACAGATCCCTCGGTACTCCTATCGAAGCAGTTGGTGAAGGTGTACGTGCTCTCAAGAATGCTGCATCTGCGCTTCTGTCTGGTGAAGACGCTGCTGAAGCTGGCTCTTACTTCGACTATGTAGTTGGTGCTTTGCAGTAGGTTGATATCATTTGCCTACTGAAACTGAAGTATTGCAATACTGTTGGAAATAAGGAAATAACAACATGGCTCAAGACGCAATTACCGCTGTCATTAACTCTGCAGACGTTCAAGGTAAGTACTTGGACAGCACTGCTCTTCAAAAACTAAAAAGCTACTTCTCAACTGGCGAACTGCGTGTACGTGCTGCTGGCACCATCAGTGCTAACGCTGCTGCTATCGTGAAAGAAGCTGTAGCTAAGTCTTTGTTGTACTCTGATATCACCCGTCCTGGTGGTAACATGTACACCACCCGTCGTTATGCAGCTTGCATCCGCGACTTGGACTACTACTTGCGCTATGCTACCTATGCTATGCTGGCTGGCGATCCTTCTATCCTAGATGAGCGTGTACTGAACGGTTTGAAAGAAACCTACAACTCCTTGGGTGTACCCATTGGTGCTACAGTACAAGCTATCCAAGCAATCAAGGAAGTTACTGCTAGCTTGGTAGGTCCTGATGCTGGTAGAGAAATGGGCGTTTACTTAGACTATATCTCCTCTGGCTTGAGCTAAGAGATGTCTTGCACTTAAGAATTTAGGTGCGACTTGATGAGGGTCTGGGAATCAAGCGTGAGTGCTAGAAAGTTTTGTCGCTTTTCTTTCTAAATTACTGAACGATGAGTGCTAGCTGTCTAGTATTGGCGTCTGATTTCCAGACTTGGAATTAATAAAGATTTGCACTCGCAATTTTCAAATAAAAAAGTTTCCATAATCACGACAGGAGATTTAGGAGAATGGCACGGTTTTTTAAAATTACTGCTTGTGTTCCCAGCCAAACCCGCATTCGCACTCAACGCGAACTGCAAAATACATACTTTACTAAACTAGTTCCTTATGATAACTGGTTCCGCGAACAGCAACGCATTATGAAACAAGGCGGCAAAATCCTCAAAGTGGAACTTGCAACTGGTAAGCAAGGCGTCAACACTGGATTGCTGTAATTTCTATAGAAAAAACAATATATTATGTAGGGAGTTGCAAAGAGGTCCGATAGACCTCTTTTTTACATAAAGTTGGTTTTTGGGGAAGAGCTATTGGGGGGTTAGCCACACTGATTGCGATGTTCGGTTAATTCGTTAAAATCTACAAGAATCGAGCGATTCACCGACAAAACCCAATCTAAGAATTAAAACTCTTGTGAATTTACGCCGTCTGATTCCATTATTTGATGACTCCGTGTCTACTTGGTCGTTAGAAGCACGGTTATTACGCTGGTTAACATTAATTTGGTTATTTATGGGGTTAGTCATGCTGTTTTCAGCATCCTATGCTGTTGCTGAGGCTCGTGAGCATGACGGACTGTATTACTTTAAACGTCAACTGATTTGGGTTTTCGTTGCTTTAATCATATTCAACATAATTGTTTATTTACCTATACGTAGGATTTTGGGATTATCCCATTGGTTTGTTATTCTGCTACTAGGGTTAATTTTTGTCACCCTAGTACCAGGGGTAGGAACCAACGCTAATGGTGCAACGCGGTGGATACCTCTTGGACCAGTTCCTATTCAACCATCGGAATTGATTAAACCTTTTTTAGTGCTGCAAAGTGCACGAGTGTTTGGACAGTGGGAACGAATCTCTTGGGGAATTCGTTTGAGTTGGCTGGCTGTGTTTTGTCTTGTCCTTTTAGGAATTTTAGGACAGCCGAACTTAAGTACAACAGCACTTTGTGGCATGACCATTTGGCTGATTGCTTTAGCATCTGGATTGCCTTATAAGTACTTGGGAGGAACAGCTATTGGTGGAGTCCTGTTGGCAACTCTGAGTATCAGCATAAAAGAGTATCAGCGCAAGCGCGTGATGTCGTTTCTAAATCCTTGGGCTGATGCTCAAGGGAATGGCTACCAATTAGTACAAAGTTTGCTAGCAGTGGGTTCTGGTGGATTTTGGGGTGCTGGATTTGGACGTTCGCAACAGAAGCTATTTTATTTACCCATCCAAGACACTGATTTTATTTTTGCAGTGTTTGCTGAAGAGTTTGGCTTTACTGGCAGTATAGTACTATTGCTAGTCTTAGCTTTGTATGCAACCTTGGGATTGCTCGTGGCTTGGAAGACTAAGCAAACAGTACCAAGACTCGTGGCAATTGGTGTGACAGTTGTGATGGTAGGGCAATCATTACTCCATATTGGTGTTGCTACTGGGGCTTTACCAACCACGGGTTTACCTTTGCCCTTGTTTAGTTATGGTGGTAACTCAATGATTGCGAGTTTGATGTTAGCGGGGTTACTGATTCGGGTTGCCCGCGAAAGTAGTGAAGCTGAAGTGGTGCCTTTGCGCGCGCAGCCTGACAATAAGCGTGAACGACGAATTTTTCGTAAGCCAAAGTAGAGATGTTGCAGTGTAACGTCTTTATGTTATTTGGACATGAAAAAATATCTGATCTGATCGTAATACGGTTCGCTTCCACCCAGAGGCTCGTGCTTAAGCTAAAATTCAAGCAGAGTAAGCATTTCCCGCTCCAAAAAATCTCATGCTTGAAAATCTACAAACCCGGCTGTATGAATTAGAGCAATTTGCCAATGGTCTTGTCTCTAATCAATTAACACACTTGACTTGGCTGAGTGTGGCAATTATCTTTTTAGCTGGATTGCTCACTAGCCTTACACCCTGCATGCTTTCTATGCTGCCCATTACTATTGGCTATATTGGAGGCTATGAAGCTAAAAGCCGTCTACAAGCAGCAGCCCAATCTACCTGGTTTGCTTTGGGCTTGGCAACAACATTGGCAGTGCTAGGTATTACAGCAGCTTTTGTTGGAAGAGTCTACGGTCAGGTAGGAATTGGGTTACCAATTATTGTGAGTATCATTGCCATTCTCATGGGGCTAAACTTATTGGAAGCCTTGCCCCTACAATTCCCTGCTTTGGGTGGTATTGAATGGATTTCTCAAGAATTGCCAAAAGAGGTGCGAGCATATTCGATTGGGTTAAGTTTTGGTGTCGTCGCTTCTCCATGTAGCACACCTGTTTTGGCCAGTTTGTTGGGTTGGGTTGCCAATACACAAGACATCATCTTAGGAGCAGTGCTACTGCTTTCTTACACAGCAGGTTACGTGGCACCGTTAATCTTAGCAGGTACTTTCACTGCTTCCCTGAAGAAATTGCTAGAGATGCGCCGTTGGTCTGGTTGGATTAATCCAGTTAGTGGTGCCTTATTGGTAGGATTTGGAGTGTTTTCTTTAATTTCTCGAATTCCTGTAGGAAGTTTTTAAATCAAATACGAGTATTTGATGTAGCAGATGTTACTAGTAAATCATAAAAATGAATATAGAAGATCCAAGTCCTCAACAATCTCTATGGGCAGCACTTAAACAGTTCTTACGTCAAGATTTTTTACCAGTGCTGACAAATTTACGCTTGGCGATCGCATTGCTGCTTTTGATTGCACTCTTTAGTGTAAGCGGTACGGTCATTGAGCAAGGTCAGTCTATAAGCTTTTACCAAGCTAATTATCCAGAACATCCAGCCTTGTTCGGGTTCTTAAGTTGGAAAGTCATCTTAATTCTAGGTTTAGATCATGTTTATCGAACTTGGTGGTTCTTAGCATTACTCATTCTATTTGGCACTGCAATTACCGCCTGTAGCTTTACCCGTCAGCTACCAGCACTAAAAGCTGCTCGTCGATGGAAATTTTATGATCAGCCTCGCCAATTTCAAAAGTTAGCATTGAGTGCTGAATTTGATGAAAAGACGCAATTTATCCCATCTAATCAAACCCTGACAGAACTATTACAAAAGCATCGCTACAAAGTTTTTCAAGAACAAGAGGACATGCTATATGCCCGTAAGGGAATTATCGGGCGGATTGGACCAATTATCGTGCATATAGGTATTGTCATTATTTTGCTAGGGTCAATTTGGGGGGTTATGACTGGTTTTGTTGCCCAGGAGATGGTTCCCAGTGGTAACACATTTCAGGTAAAAAATATTACAGATGCTGGGCCTTGGGCAGCAGCACAAATTCCCAAAGATGTGTCTTTACGAGTCAATCGCTTTTGGATTGACTACACTTCTTCTGGGGCAATAGATCAGTTTTATTCAGATATATCAGTTTTAGATAAGCAGGGAAAAGAGATTGACCATAAGAAAATTTTTGTCAATCAACCTCTGCGTTATCATGGTGTTACTTTCTACCAAACAGATTGGGGCATCTCTGCAGTTCGTGTCGGCATCAATAATAGTCCTATTTTCCAGCTACCAATGGCGCAACTTGCCACCCAAGATAAAGGACGTATCTGGGGAACTTGGATTCCTACCAAACCAGATTTGAGTGAGGGTGCTGTTTTATTAGCAAAAGACTTGCAAGGAATGGTCTTGATTTATGACTCTACTGGTAAGCTCGTTGATACAGTTCGTACTGGAATGTCTACTCAGGTTAATGGAGTCACCCTAAAAGTTCTTGATGTTATTGGCAGCACTGGCTTACAAATTAAAGCTGACCCAGGAATACCCATTGTTTATACTGGATTTGCCTTACTCATGTTGGGTGTGATTATGAGTTACTTTTCCCACTCACAAATTTGGGTCTTGCAAAAAGATGGTCATTTGTATGTGGGCGGCAAAACCAATCGCGCTCAAGTTGCTTTTGAACAAGAGGTTTTAGGTATCTTAGATCAAGTGAGTTTAATGGGTAAGGAGCACATTGGCCATAGACCCAAAACTACCACTGAATTGGAAGCAACATGAGGCTGAAATAGTCTAAAAGCGGATTGCAACACATTCAGGGCAAAGCGAAGAATCTTCAAGATCCTTCGCTATACTTCGTTATGCACAGAATGACAAAAGTTTAGGTTTCACCTAATTGGCTAACTTTGCTAATGGGGGGTTTTCTTGCCTAGCCAATTGTGATGGAATCAATTCTCCCTTCAATCCATAACTCACTAAACCCATATACTCGTAAAACATGAGCATTGCTGTTTTTGTGGGAGTGAGATATTGAGGAATAGGACTCAGATGTGGAATGACCTCAAACCCTAAACGACGAAAAGTGAGTAGCGATCGCAACATGTGAGGAGGGTCAGTCACAAGTAGAATTCGATTAACTCCTCGTGGTTGTAGTATTGATGCAGTAAACAATGCATTCTCTTTAGTCGTTTGGGAACAGTGTTCTTCGTCTAATGCGTTATCGGGAATACCTCTGGCTTTCAGTTCCTCAACAATTTCTGTCCCATCTCCTGAACCACTTGCAAAAATGAGAGGAGCACGGTGAGATTCCCAAAGTTCTGCCGCAACATTCACCCGTGAATCTCTAAATTCTTTTCCACGACCTAACACAACTATGGCATCTGTGGTTGTACCAGGATCTGGCGGAATAAAAGCCATCAATCCTTTTTTTTCTACAGCAATAGTTAGTGGAAAAGAGGAAATCCAATACATTACTAGTAACACACTTCCTAAACCGCTCCAGAAGCGCTTCCATCGTAGTCTTGGAATCATCCATGGTAGAAAGACCAAAACCAAGAGTGGCAAGACTACCAAGGTTGGTGTGGTTAACCAGTTGGAGATCATGGACTTCAAGGTAAGCCACTGACTAGCAGGGCGTTGGCATAAAGCTGGATCAAGCATTGAATTTCTCTCTGCAGTCTATAAACAGCTCTTCACTGCAATGATAGACGAAACTTTTGCGAAATGTTAAGAAAATCTTGGTTAACCATGAACATAACAAGCAAATTAACAAAAAATATGGTAATTCCCTAAAACAATGTCTATGAAAACTGGCTAGACAGCCAGCAAGAACAGTAGTACTTAGTGGTATTAGCAGCATCAAGTACCACATGCATTGAAAAATAGATTAAAAAGTATAAACAGAGATTTGTTTGAAGCGCACTTCAGAAAGTGGTTCATCTTCATAAGTGGTTCGCAGGCTAATTTGAAATTCACCAGTCCATTCACCTTTTTGCTGTAGCTTCTCTACTACCTGAGTCGCCTCTAAGACAACTGTCGGTTTTGGATGATCTTGATGGTTATTATCGCTGGCATGCTCAGTTCCAGTGTGTGAGTGATCGTGACCTTCCATTGCCATATGCAGTTACATCTGCTCCACCATTCTGTAAAATTTTATAAATATTGCGCCGAATCTGCATAAATAACTTCCTCAGTCCTACTAACTAACTGCAAAATTTACATACACATTTTCTAAATTGGCTTACGCAATTGAATGTATTTCTATCTAAAAACTTTACAAAATGTAAAAATTGCATTATATTTATTCATATACCTCAAGCAATTCAAAAACCGACTGAGCTAAAACTGATGCAAAAATTAGTTGCTAGCTGAGGAGAATTGTTGAGCAACCTAATTTCCATTCAGCAGCCGAGTTGATGGAACTCTCGTAACTGCTCAAGTTTTGTTGACTTTTACAGTTAGGGTTTTTTGATTTTGAAGTAGGTATCTTTCATAGACATTTGGACATTTGGTTTCCTCCAAACCTCGGTCTGACGACCGGGGTTTTTTCGTTCATATTGTAGAGACGTTGCATTGCAACGTCTCTACACGCCATGAATTTTCTACCAATTAACCCTGAGTTCTGTATTCTGCATTCTTCATTTAATGGGTGTAATACTCTGCTATTCTATGAGCGATCGCTCCCCATTCTTTGTTTTTATCAAAACATTGGCCGTAAGCAAATCCGCGAATAACTGTGCTGTAGTCCACATCTTTCACTTTCCCAATCCGTCCTTTTTCCTGTCCACCAGTGCGGGTATTGCCCTCACGGCTAATTTTTCCAGAGGGTAAAATTCTTGCCTTTTCCCATGACAATGCTTTATCAATCATTGCTGTCACCTTTGACGAAAGTGAATCTTCCGGAAAATACTCCACCCAGCGCTGAGCATAGACAACCCCTACCATTTGATAACTAGTGTCGGAACCACCTTTTTCTGGGTTGACACCATCTTTTTGCTGTAGTGCTAAACCATCCGCAAGTGATTGTTGGGCATAATTGATCAATTCGCGATCGCCAGTGAGCTTTCCTGTCAGTCCTAAAGCTGTAGCCACAAGATAGCGACGATGGGTGTAAGGCTGATTGTTGTTGATTCCTCTTTCCCAAACTCGTGGAGAAATCATCCAACGAGCAGCGCGATGTACCAACGGTGTATATCGAGCAACTTCTTTAGCATACTCTTGTGCATGAGGAGATTGCTGTATGAATAGAAGTGTGTGAGCAACAGCTTGCACAAAAAAAGAGGTGCTGTGGAAAGGATCGCGTGTTCCAGAAAAACTGCCATCAGCAGCTTGATGGGCAAATCCCCAGTCAAACATCTTAAATCCTGCTTGAACAGCTTTTGGATTGTTTTTGATCAATCCGCCAATCACAAGTTGCTCTCCGTACCTTTGTTGTTCAATATACCAAGTTGGTGCCTGCTTATTTTCCCAAAGAACATTTGCACCATTAGCTCCACTAGGTGCCATTGACTTGTAATAACTAGGCAAGTGTTGGTAGAGAACATTAGCAATCAAATTGGTTGACTCACAATTATGATTGGTTTCTTGAGACAGTCGAGCCGAAACCTGACCATGATGGCTTTTCTGAAATTCTTTAGCTACTACTGTCGTAGTGATTGTGCCCAATGCCAGGCATAACAATGCTATCCCACTATATCTGCGAATCATCACAAATTCCTTATCTCAATAACAGGGTATAAAAGAATTCTCAACAAGGGAATACAAAAAACTTTGATCAAATCTTTTGTCCTTCATGTGTCAACGAAGACAATCAATAACGCGCTAACATGGAATCATTATCTTTACTTAGTGAGTGAGATCCAAAAAATTATGACGACAACCGGATTCTCAACCGCTTTTACTGAATCACCTGCAAGCTTACCTGACCATACTCAGTTGCCTGAGTCTGACGGCACCTTTGTGAAGAACTTCCAAGAACATCCTCAAAGCATCCTCTTAACCGATTCCATCACGCCAATCTTGCAGAAACTTCATCCAGATAACCAGTACTGCATTGGTCAAGATAGTGGCATTTACTGGCGGATGACAGAACCTCCCGAAAGAGGAGCCGAAGCACCAGATTGGTTTTATGTCCCCAATGTGCCGCCAACTCTCAAAGGTCAAATGCGACGATCTTATGTTTTGTGGCAAGAAATTGTTGCACCGTTGATTGTGCTGGAATTTGTCTCTGGAAATGGAGACGAGGAGCGAGATAAAACTCCATTCGAGGGTAAGTTTTGGGTTTATGAGCAGGCTATTCGCGTACCTTTTTATAGTATGTACGAAGTGACTAAAGCCAAAGTAGAAGTTTATCATCATGTGGATGGATACTACTCCTTATTAACAGCAAATGAGCGTGGTCACTATGAAATTCCTGCTTTGGGTGTGGAATTGGGCATTTGGCAAGGTCTTTACCAGAATGTAGAGCTGCCTTGGTTGCGTTGGTGGGACTTGCAAGGTAATCTACTCTTGACTGGTGAAGAACGTGCTGAACAAGAACGCCAACGTGCTGAACAAGCAGAATCTTTATTAGAGAAAGAGCGGCTAAGAGCAGAACAGTTGGCAGAAAAACTTCGACAACTTGGGATTGAATAAGTCATGTATTTACTAGGTAATTACGATTGGTTCTTCTTCTGTATAACTTGCTGAAATCCAGTAGAATC
>Ga0070738_10006598_pt1 | contig 12070 bp, 9 predicted proteins | sample Coa_R2_2_FD_66446 | JGI IMG/M metagenome (GOLD analysis project Ga0070738, IMG submission 66446) | Surface soil microbial communities from Centralia Pennsylvania, which are recovering from an underground coalmine fire - Coalmine... | ecosystem: Environmental > Terrestrial > Soil > Unclassified ... | reverse complement strand
CGCCATCGAGGACCCGGAAGGCGCCATCGAGCACGCTCAAGGCGCCTTCGAGCACCCTGAAGGCGCCATCGAGCACCCGGAAGGCGCCATCGAGCACCCGGAAGGCGCCTCCGAGCACCCGGAAGGCGCCATCGAGCACCCGGAAGACGCCTCCGAGCACCTCGAGACCGCCTCGAGGTCCTCGGCAGGACCACGACGACGCCGTTCAACGCAGAGCTCGCAACTCTCTATGGAGAGGCACGATCGGGGGTGGTTGCACGGACGACGTTCAACGCAGAGACGCAGAGGTCGCAGAGGAGACGCAGAGAAGTGAAACCCGCACCTCTGCGTCTCCTCTGCGATCTCGGCGGCTCTGCGTTTTCGTTGCCACGCTTGCGCCTCGAGGGCTGGCGCCTTTACGACCCCGTCGCGGCCATCTGCTTCTTCACCGCCCGGAGGATCTCGTTCACGCGGGCGGAGAAGCTATCCCAGCTCTGGGCCGCGTCTTGAGTCATCTCCTGGGGCAGCGCATCGAGCAGCTCCCGGGCCTTCTCGAGGCTCGTGCGGGCGTCCTTCAACCTCTGCTTCTCGCTCGCCGTGATCCCCTTGAAGCCCGCCTTGTAGAGGTCCACGCCCTCCTTGTAGGCCTCGTGGGCGTCCTTCCAGCGGCCGTCGGCCTCGAGCTGACCGAAGTCCATGCCCGTCATGGGCGGAGGGGGCTGCGGCGTCGGAGGAGCGACGGGCGATGCCGTGGGAGGCGAGGGCGGCGTCTCGACGGGCGAGTCGACCTCGGGCTTGGGCGGCACGTCGCTCACGATCGGACCCGAGGGCGGCGGCGGAGGCGCCGTCTCGACTGGCCGAGCACGCGGCGAGCGAGGGCGCCGCGGCTGGGCCATGGCGAGCTCGGGGTTCGAGGCGAGAGCCTCGGCGCGGATCCGGTGCTGCGCGCGGTGGAGGAGCTCGAGGTCGCCGAAGCCGTAGACGTCGATCACCGCGTCGCCGCCCTCGAGCCCGAGCGAGCGCTGGAGGAGCGTCACGCCGGCGTCGCGGAGGCCCATCTCGAAGGCGTCGCAGGCGACGTGGTAGACCTCGAGCGCCCCCGAGTCCTTCGCGAGGCTCGCCTTCTTCTTCTCGAGGTCCGCGCGCATGTCGGACTCCCACGACTCGCGGGGGTAGGGCTCTCGCTTGACGATCCGTTCCTTGTCGAGCTCGATGTCGCGGCCGTCCGCGAGCTTGAGCTCGATCTTCGCGTCGGTCTCGTGGACGACGCAGGCCGTGTGCGTGATGTTCGAGAGGAGCGTCACGCGCACGAGGTCCCTGGCATCGACGAAGGGGCTCGGGACGAGCGCCTTGGTGAGGACGGAGTAGAGCTGCGCCCGCTCGGCGAGCTGGCGCGCCCCGAGCTCGAGCTCCTTCCCCCCGCTCACGTCACGCGCCGCCCGGGCGCACTCGTCGAAGCGCCCGCGGGCGAGGAGGTCCCGCGCCGGCGCGAGCGTCCTCTCCTCGGTCGGGGTGAGGAGCGGGGTCCGGTCGTCGTCGTCCTTCTTCGGGAGCTTCGTGACCGGCGGCGGCGGAGGCGGCGGCGGAGCGTCGTCGGGCTTCGGCTTCGCGCCCTCGACGACCTTCGCCCGCGCGAGCTGGACCTCGCGGTCGTGGAGGAGCTTGCCGTAGAGGGCGCCCAGGGCGACGGAGATGATCCCGAGGAAGATCGAGAGCCGCATGCCCCCACTCTATGTGGAAGGCCGTGCTTGCTCCAGGCCTCAGGTCGTCCCGAAGGCGGGCTTCCTGTCCGCTCGCTGCCACGCCGCCGCCTGTCTGCCGCGGAGTCCGCGCACGAGCCCCATGAGACCGGCGACGTGCATCGCCGTGAAGTAGAGCGGGAGCGAGAGAGCGCCGAGCGGCACGAACCCCTGGAGGATGAGGCCCACGAGCGCGACCGAGTAGAAGGCGAGCTGGAGGTAGAGGGCGCCGAGGGCGACCTGGGAGTCGGGCGCCGCGACGAGCGCCGAGGCGAGCATGGCGATGAGGAAGAGCGGACAGACCCAGCGGGCGAGCTTGTGGCTCGCGAAGAAGAACCAGAGCATGCGGCGCGAGCGGTCGGGGAGCATGCGGCCCGACCGCATGGCCTGGATCCCGCCGGCGACGATCCTCGACTTCCGCCGCACCTCCTGGCGGAGCGTCGGAGTCGCGTCCTCCCAGGCGACGGAGCGCGGCTCGTAGACGACGCGCTTCCCGTCACGCGTCGCTTCGATCGCGATCTCGAGGTCGTCGAGGATCGCGCCGTCGGGGGCGGGCACGAAGGCGCTCCGGCGGATCGCGTAGAGGGCGCCGTCGACTCCGACCGCGGAGTCGAGATAGCTCTCGTCCTTCTGGATCCGCCTCTCGATCCGGTAGAAGATCCCCTCGGAGGCCCCGTAGGGGCAGCCCTCGGGCCGGATCTGCACGTTGCCGAAGACGCAGGAGACCTGCTCGTCGTCTCCGAGCCGGTCCACCAATTTGCGCACGGCGTCCTGGGCGAAGAACGTGTTCGCGTCGGTGAGGACGAAGATGTCGCCCCGCGCGGCCTGGGCCGCGTGACGGATCGCGCGCGCCTTGCCGCCGCGCTGGCTCAGGGAGATGACGCGCACCCTCCCCGAGGCGTACGCGGAGACGATCTCGTTCGTCCGGTCGGTGCAGCCGTCGGTCGCGACGATCACCTCGAGGCGCTCTTTGGAGTAGTCCTGGGCGAGGGAGTTCTCGATCTTGGCCCCGATCACCGACTCCTCGTTCCAGGCAGCGATCAGGATCGAGACAAAGGGGCGTTCGGGGTCCCGCTTCACGACCGGGAGCCTCCGGGGCCTCGTCCTTCGAGCGCGACGAGCGATCGCGGCGAGGAGGAGCGGGAACCCGAAGTGAGCGTAGAAGACCGCCGCCGCCGAGAGGGCGAGGACGATGAGCGGGATCATGCGGTTCGAGCCTCCGGCTTGAGCGCGGCCGTGCGGGCGGCGCAGTAGACGAGGAAGAAGGCGGCGAGACCCGGAAGAGAGTCCGGGCGCCGGGCTCGCCACGCGGTCCGCGCGGCGAGGAGGAGAGAGGGGGTCAGGAGCAACAGGACGAGCGGGGGGACGAGCGCGAAGCGGCCGAGAACGAGAACGAGAACGAGAACGAGCACGACCGCGAGGTGGGCGAGGGGCAGGATGAGAGAAGGGAGCTCGCCGAGGACGAGGCCGTGACGGCGAGCGCCCTCGAGCGACGCGATCCCGCGCCACCTCTCTTTGCGGAAGAGGGCGCGGAGAGTCGTCGGCTCGCGGAGGTGAGTCGTGCGGAGAGCCGGGTCGCGGAGGAGCTCCTCGCCCCGGGCTCGGATCCTCACGGTGAGGTCGTAGTCCTCGCACGTGACGAGGGCCTCGTCGAAGCCGCCCACGTGCTCGAAGGTCGAGCGACGGACGATGAGGTTCGCCGAGGGGAGCCAGCGCGCTTCTTCACGGCGCTCGGGGGGGCGGGGCGAGGCGACGAGCGCGCTCGCGCGCGCGATCCAGCCGGCGTCGTTCGCGACTTCGGGAGCGAGGCCGGCCGCTCCGGCGCGCGGCTCGTCGGCGAACAGCGCGATCGCGGCCTCGAGCCAACCCTCATCCGGGACGCAGTCGGCGTCGAGGAAGGCGAGGATCCGCCCGCGGGCGCTCCAGGCGGCGCGGTTGCGGACGGCGGCGATCGTGTGCGCCCTCCGGGCGTCTATGACGCGCGCGCCGTGAAGGCGAGCGACGCTCGCCGTCTCGTCTCGCGAGCCGTGGTCGGAGACGATCACCTCGACGCCGCCCTCGACGCGGGCGGCCGCCCGGCGGACGGCTTCGAGGACGAGAGGGAGGCGCGCCGCCTCGTTCCGGGCCGGGATCACGACGCTCGCGGCGACGGTCACGCCGCACTCTCCTTCCCCCCGCGAAGCGGGGGGAGGGTCGGGGTGGGGGGCGTGGCCCACGAGGGTCGCTGCTCCTCGCACACCTCCTCGTAGATCGCCTCGATCCTCGCGAGGCGGCGCGAGAAGGAGAACTCGCGCTCGATCCGGGCCCGCGCCCGCACCCCGAAGGCCCACCGTGCATCGCGACGACCGATGAGAGACGTGATCCGCTCGGCGAGACCCACCGTGTCGGCGGCCGCGACGAGGATCCCTGCGTCTCCGAGCGTCTCGCGCATCCCTCCCACGTCGAAGGCGACGCACGCCTTCTCGCACGCCATGGCCTCGAGGAGCGCGTTGGGAGCGTTCTCGACGCGCGACGGGAGGACGAAGACGTCGAACGTCGCGAGAGCGCGCCTCACGTCGGAGACGTGGCCCAGGAAGCGAACGCGCTCGGCGACCCCGAGCGCGCGTGCGCGATCCGCGAGCGCTCCCCGCTCCGTGCCCTCGCCGAGCACGAGGAACACCGCGTCCTTGACGCGCGCCGCCGCCTCGAGGAGGAGGTCGACTCCCTTCTCGTGCGAGAGCCGCGTCACGGTCCCGACGACGGGAGTCCCGCGGTCGATCCCGAGCTCGGCGCGCATGTCCTCTCGCGCCGGCCGCCAGACCGTCTCGTCGATCCCGTTCCTCAGGAGGACGATCCGCTCCTCGTGGATCCCGCCGTCGACGAGGTCGCGGCGGGTCGCCTCCGAGACGGCGATGACGCGGTCGAAGAACCGGAGCGCGAGGAGGTCGATCGCCTCGTAGAGTCGCGTCTTCGAGGCATCGCGCGTCCAGCCGTGAGCGGTCGCGATGAGCTTCGCCCGGCCTCGACCGCGCCCGAGGAGGAGGCCATAGACCTCCGTCTTGTAGTCGTGCGTGTGGATCACGTCGGCCCGGCGCGCGAGGCGGCGGAGTCGCCGCACGCAGCACGGGTCGAAGCGGCCCCGGTCGGGGACCTCGAGGATCCGGGTCCCGGCTTCGCGCGCGCGGGCGCGGACTCCCGTCTCGAAGCCTCTGTCGCGCGGATCCTTGAGGTAGGCGACGACCGGGCGCACGCGCTGGCGGTCGTGCCGGGCGGCCGAGAGGAGGATCGTCTTCTCGGGACCGCCACCCGCGCCCCACGCGCTCCTGAGCTCGAGGAGTCGGATCACGCGGCGGCTCCCACCTCGGACGTGGGGACGGCGCGCGAGGCTTCGTGGACCTCGCGGAACCAGAGCTCGAGCATGGCGAGCGACCAGATCACCGCTCCCCGATCGCGCCGCGCCGACGCGTGCTCGTCCCAGATCGCCCTCACGGCCTTGTGGGAGACGAGGCCGCGCATGGCGACGCCGCAGAGGAGCTCCTCGCCCCAGGTCTTGAGCGGACCCCGGAACCAGGCGTCGAGCGGGACGCCGAAGCCCATCTTCTTCCGCGTGATGGTCTCGTCGGGGATCAGGTCCTTCGCGGCATGCTTGAGGACGCGCTTCCCGATCCCGGCTCCGAGGCGGTACTCCTCGGGGAGCTGCGCCGCGAACCGGAGCACGTCCTCGTCGAGGAGAGGCGCCCGCACCTCGAGCGCGTGGGCGAGCGCCATGCGATCGACCTTGACGAGGATGTCGCCGGGCAGGTAGGTCGCGAGGTCGACGGCGAGCCAGCAGCCGAGAGGCCCTCGGCCCCTCCGGCGGGCGTCTTCGTAGGGCCGGGCGGTGACCTCGAGAGGGTCGTAGCCCTCGAGCTCCTCGAGGAGGGCACGCGAGAGGAGAACGTCGCGGAGCTCGGGCCCGAGGCAGTCCTGGTGGCGGAAGAGAGCCTGGGCTCCATCGTCGCGGAGGTAGCGGAGGACGCGCGGAGCCCGGAGGAGGCGCGGGATCCGCGAGTCGTGCGGCCACGCCGCTCCGAGAGCGCCGAGCGTCCGGCTCGCGAGCCGCGGGAGGGCGTCGCGGAGCGCGGCCTCCTTCTGGGCCACGGCGTACTTCCGGTAGCCCGAGAAGAGCTCGTCGCCTCCGTCGCCCGAGAGGGCGACCGTGACCCGTCTCCTGGCGAGTCGAGAGAGGTACCAGGTCGGGAGAGCGCTCGCGTCGGCGAAGGGCTCGCCGAAGTGGCGGGCGAGAGTCGGCGCGATCGCGGCCGCGTCGGGGCGGACGATCTCCTCCACGTGGTCGGTGCCGTGGCGCTCGGCGACGGCCCGGGCGAAGGGGAGCTCGCAGAACTCGTCCTCGTCGAACCCGATCGAGCACGTGCGCACCGGGTCGGGGCGGATCCCGGCCATGATCCCGACGACGGTCGAGCTATCGACCCCACCGGAGAGGAAGGCGCCGAGGGGCACGTCCGACACGAGGCGACGGCGGACCGCCTGCTCGAGGAGCGCGCGGAGCTCCTCCGCCGACTCCTCGAGCGTGCGCCCCGGGACGATCTGGTCGTCGAGCTGGAAGTAGCGCCGGGGCTCGGGGCGATCCTCGCCGGGGGTCCAGACGAGCATGTGGCCCGGAGGGAGCTTCGAGACGTTCTCGTAGATCGAGCGCGGGTCGGGGATGTAGTGGTAGGTCAGGTAGTCGGCGACCGCGCGCGGGTCGATCGAGCGCGACACGTCGGGGCACGCGACGAGCGACGCGAGCTCGGACGAGAACGCGATCCCTCGCTCGCCCCAGTGCCAGTAGAGCGGCCTCTTGCCGAGGCGGTCGCGCGCGAAGACGAGCCTTCGCCTCGTCTCGTCCCAGATCGCGATCGCGAACTGGCCCTCGATCTGGTGGACGAACTCGAGGCCGTGCTCCTCGTAGAGGGCGAGGACGACCTCCGTGTCGCAGTCGGAGACGAAGCGGCGTCCCTTGCGCTCGAGCTCGGAGCGGCGCGCCCTGAAGTCGTAGATCTCGCCGTTGAAGACGATCCAGACGGCGCCGTCCCCCTTCATGGGCTGAGCCCCGCGCTCGGAGAGGTCGAGGATCGCGAGGCGCGTGTGAGCGAGACCGACTCCGGGCCGCAGGACGGAGCCCTGGGAGTCGGGGCCCCGGTGGTGGATCGCCCGCGCCATGGCCCCGAGCGTCCCGGGAGAGACCTGGTCGCGCGGGTCGTTTCTGACGACACCAGCGATTCCGCACATCTAGGCGATCTCCTGGGCGCGAGCCCGCACCTCGGCCTCGAGGCGGCCCGGCTTCAAGCGGGACGCCACGCTCGCAACGAGCGCGCCGCACGTCGCGAGGGCGAGCCCGAGGAGGAACAAGGCCTGGACCCAGCTCGTCCCGAAGCCCCGGTCGAAGACGACGGCGACGAGGAGCCAGCACAGGATGAGCACCTGGTGGGCCAGGATCTGGTAACACTCCGACGTAGCCTCGGCGAGCCATCTCATGGCCACCGAAGACCCCGACGGTACCAAAGAAGAAAGCGATTTCTTTCCGTCGTCTTCGGTGCCTTCGGTGTGTTCGGTGGTTCCATCTCTTCGCAGCTTCGCGGCTCTCTCGCCGAAGATGAGCGCCGGGAGCCGCTCCTCGATCCGCGCGAGGGCGAGCCCGAGACCGGCCACGAACGACACCCCGAGCGGCCAGTCGGCCTCGACGGCACGCGAGGCGTCGAACCCGAGCGCGAAGACGGGCGCCGCGTAGATCACGAGGTGCCGGAGCTCGTCGAGGTAGACGCCCCGGAGCGAGCTCCGCTTCCTGAAGCGCGCGACCTCGCCGTCCACCTGATCGAGCAGGAACGACACGTAGAGGAGGAGACACCCGAAGACGCCCCAGCCGAGCCCCGGAGCGGCGAGCGAGAGCGCGCCCAGGATCCCCAGGACGATGCTCGCGATCGTGACCTGATCCGCGGTGACGGGAGTCTGCACGAGGAGCCAGGTCGCGTAGATCGAGACGAAGCGGTGGCGACGGGTGAGGTCGTCCTTCTTCCTCAGCTTGTCGGCCTGGCAGATCGCCCGGAGGCGCAGGATCGAAGGGGGACGTGGTCCGATCTGGAACATTCAGTGGTGGTACCTCTTGAGCACGGCGACCGGTCTCAGGCGCGCGATCGGGCGCCAGATCCTCCGCTCCTCGAGCAGGCGGCAGACGGCGTCGAGGCCCGCCGCGCCGCCGTGCGCGACGATCCTGGGCGCCGTCTCCTCGCCGTCGTAGCGTCGCGTCGCGAGGGGCGGCGCCTCGCCGCCCTCCCCGATCTCGCGGAAGAAGTCCACGGTGTCGCCCGCTCCGTGCGGCATGGAGTGGAGCGTCTTCGCCGTCCCCTCGAGGCCGACGCCTATGTAGGTGGGCGTCGTGTGGTGCCCCGGCAGCACCGCGAGCTCGCCCTCGCGGATGCGGATCGAGTTGTGGCGGTGAACCCAGAGCTCCTCGCCCTCGATCCTCTCGGGGGCGATCGTGTTGTGGGACGTGTCCCAGACGAGCCGCGTGCCCGCGGCGCGGTCACGCCCCAGCACCCGGTCGAGAGCCCAGCGGATGCGCGCGAGCATGGCCGTGCGGTAGGCGTAGCCGTAGTTCATGGACGCCGAGAGGGCGACCAGGTTCCTTCGCCCCTCGGGACCGGCGACGGGGATCGCCGGGTAGGGCGAGCCCGAGAAGTAGTAGCGCCATTTCTCGCGGAAGCGGGCCCAGTCGCGCGGCCGCTTGAAGTGGAACCGGACCTTCGACGCCCAGAACCGCCAGGTGCGCTCGTGGCCCTTGCCGCGGTTGCCGTAGTAGCCGCCGACGAAGCCCGGGACGACGCCTCCTCCGCCGTGGTACATGACGTGGAGGCGGCCCTTCGTCAGGCCATGGCGCGCGCACGCCGCCTCGTCGAGGACCTCGTCGAGGACCTGCGCCTCGAGGAAGTGGTTGCCGTCGAAGCCGAGGCCGAGGTTCCTGAGCCCCTCGTAGAGAGGGTCCTCGAGGATGTCCGGGTCGAGCGAGTCCCAGATCTCCTCGGGGGCCACGTCCGCGGGAGTCACGTTCCCCCGGTCCTCCATGCCCTGGAGGGCGGCGCCCGGGTCGAGCCCGTAGTGCTCGACGATCGCGCGCGCGCCCTCGACGACCACCCGACGGAGGGTCCCCGAGTCGAGGTCGAAGCGACGATCGAGCCTCGAGCCCCGGAAGTCCGCGTAGACGAGGTCGAGCTTCTCGGGCCTCAGGGCCGCCGCCTCGAGGCCGGTGTCGACGAGACCCATGCCGCAGTTGAGCGCGCACGAGGAGAGCTGGGGGACTATGTGCCCGCGGACGGCGTAAGCGGCGGAGGACGGCGCCTCGAGCCCCTTCTTCCAGTGGAGGTCGGGGAGGGCGACGGCGCGCGCGACCTGCGGCAGCGAGGCGATCGCCTCGAGCGCGCGCTGTTCTTCGTCCTTCGGGGGACGTTTCTTGTGGGCGATGATCTCGAGGCTCATGTTCGAGCGAGGATCTCCACGAGGCGATCGGCGCGAGCGTCGATCGAGAAGCGACGGAGGGCGGTCTCGCGCGCCTTGGCGCCGAGGAGGAGCGCGAGCGGCGGGTCCTCGAGGACGCGCGAGAGCTTGTGGACGAGCTCGTCCTTGACCCGAGGGTCGTCGAAGGCGCCGAGCTGCCAGGCCTGGAAGCGCCCCTGGTCGGGCACCCTCACGAGGAAGCCGTTCCGCCCGTCCTCGATGAGCTCGTCCGTGATCCCGGGGAGCTCGAGCGCGACGCACGGGAGCCCGCACGCGAGGGCTTCGCGCACGACCGACGGCGAGCCCTCCTGGCGCGAGGCGAAGACGAAGGCGTCGGCGGCGCGGAGGTAGTCCTCGGGCGTGTCGGTGTGCCCGACGAAGCGGACGAGGCCCTGGAGCGGAGGTCGATCGGCGCTCGCGATCAGGTCCTTCACCCACGCCGCGTCGTGACCCTCCCTGTCCTCGGTCATGGCGGGTCCCACCCAGACGAGGAGCGGCGGCCGCGTCCCGAGGCGCTCGCAGACCCTCTGCCAGGCGCGGAGGACGAGGTCGGGGTTCTTCCTCCGCGTGACGGCGCCGACGGCGACGACGACCTTCCGGTCCACCGGCAGGCCGAGGCAGGCGCGCAACGCCAGCGCCTGTTGACGCGAAGCGGTGGGAGCGAACCTCGCGAGGTCGACGCCGTAGGGAAAGAGCTCGACGTTGTCTCCGACGAGGTCGACGGGGAAGCGGCGCAGGATCGCTCCCGAGTTCGGGAGGTACCGCTCGACCGAGGAGCCGAGCCACTTCTTCGTCGCCTCGAGCCGTGTCCCCCGGATCCTCAGCGGGTCGCCGTCGTAGTCCATGTTGAGCTCGACGAGGACGCGCTTCCCGGCGAGGCGCGCGGCCGCCGTCGCGTAGGCGGTGGTCCAGAACTCTCCGGGGTTGCCGCCGAAGTAGAGGACCGAGAAGTCCGAGGCCCGGCGGAGGACGTTCCAGGCGAGCGCGGCGCCGAAGCGGTGCACGGAGCCATCCCGTCCGCGCAGGACCCGGCGGACGGTGAAGCCGTGGGAGACCGTGACGTGCGGGAGGCCCTCGTCATAGGTTTCGGCGAGGAAGGACGAGCGGACGCCGCGGGCCCTGAGCGCCTTCGCGAGCTCGATCGTCTGGATCGCCGCTCCCGAGAAGTCGGGCGGGAAGCCGAAGACGAAGAAGAGGACGCGCTCCGGGGAGCGGAGGAGGGAGGCGACGCTCACGCGAGCACCGGAGAGGCCACGGGGGCCGGTTCGAGCACCGAGCGGTAGAGCTCCTCGTAGGCGCGGGCCATGCGGTCGAGCGAGCGCGTGCGGGCGAACGCGAGCCCGCCCTGACCGAGCGCCCGCCGCTTCTTCACCTCGTTCGCGAGACGGGAGAGCGCCGCGCCGAGGGCCTGGGGATCGCCCGGGGCGACGAGGACTCCGCGGTCGGGAGCGACGAGGCTCGGCGTGCCGCCGACGCTCGTCGCGACGACCGGGAGCCCGCAGGCCATGGCCTCGAGGATCGTGTTCGAGAACCCCTCGTAGAGCGATGGGAGGACGAAGACGTCGAGCGCCGGGAAGACGGGCTCGCTCACGTGCCCGAGGAAACGGACGCGCGGCAGGACGCCCTCGACCTTCGCGAGCTGCTCGAGCGAGCGGCGGAGCGGCCCGTCGCCCGCGAGGACGAGGCCGACGCGCGGCGGCAGCTTCGTGAAGGCGCGGAGGAGGGTCGCGTGATCCTTCACCGGATCGAGACGGGCGACGCATCCGACGAGCACGTCGCCCGGGTCGGCCCCGAGAGCCTGGCGCAGCCGGGCCCGCGCCTCGGGGTCGGGTCGGAAGCGCTCGAGGTCGACCCCGTTCTCGAGGATCGACCGCTTGTGCGGCGGGACGCCGAGCTCCTCGAGCTCCCCCTCGAGGGCGGGGAGCAGCGCGTAGACGCGGTCGGCTCTCCGGCAGAGGAAGCGCTCGACCACTCTCCGCCGAGCCCTTACGCCCCCGAGCTCGGCCTCCGTGCGGCCGTGGAGGCCGTGGACGTGCCTCGCTCCCGTCGCGAGCGCGGCGAACGCTCCCTCGACGAGCGAGCTCCAGTTGCGCGTGTGGACGAGGTCGGCGCCGAACGAGTGGGCGCTTCGGACCGCCCGGGCGAGGGCGACGGGGTCGTTCCCGGGCCGCTTGTGGGCGACGTGGACCGGGACGCCGGCGGGGAGCCTGTCGGCGAAGGCTCCCGCACGCTCGAGGCAGAGGACGCCGTGCTCGAGGTCCCTCCCCTGCGTGCGGGAGATGACGTTGACGACGCCGTTCTCGAGCCCTCCGGGCTCGAGGCTCGAGACGACGTGGAGGATGCGCGCGCTCTTCGACACCTGAGCCCTCCGGTCCCACCGGGATCGGGTGGGCTCTTACGAATCCAGTGCCGCCCGCGTCCGGCTCGCCGCGAGCACGAGGGCGAGGGCTCGCCTGGATCGCTTTGGCCGGAGCGGCGGGGGTGGAACCGCCGAAAACGTTCCGGTCTACCCCGGCGAGGACGTGAGTAAGTCCTACTCCCCGATCCTTCCCGGCGCCGGCAAGCCGCCTCTCCGCGCGCGAGATCGCGCTCCGCTCACGCCTCGCGGCTCGACGCTCGACCTTGGAACGGCCCATGCGAGGCCACGTTCTCGAATCGGCCAGAGGGAGTACGACTACGTGGAAAAACAACCGGGGCTCTCTCCGGAGCAGGTGCTGCGCGCCGTGGCCTCGCGTCCGAGGACCTTCGCGGCCGCGGCGCTCGTCTTCGGCTTCGCCTTCGGCGCCGCCGCCGCGGCGATCCCCCCCAGCTACAAGGCGACCGTCGTCATGACGATCGACCCG
>Ga0070738_10006593_pt1 | contig 12080 bp, 8 predicted proteins | sample Coa_R2_2_FD_66446 | JGI IMG/M metagenome (GOLD analysis project Ga0070738, IMG submission 66446) | Surface soil microbial communities from Centralia Pennsylvania, which are recovering from an underground coalmine fire - Coalmine... | ecosystem: Environmental > Terrestrial > Soil > Unclassified ... | reverse complement strand
CCGGCCGCTCGGGGCGCTCGAGGATGACGAGGAGAAGCTGGTCGCCCAGCACACGAGGACCTGCGCTTCGTGCCTCCGGGAGCTCGAGGAGCTCGAGGCCGCGCTCGCGGTCGTCGCCGAGCCCGTCGCTTCCGCCCACGGCCCGCGCCAGGGCGCCCGCGAGGAGATCTGGGGCAAGATCGGCCGCGAGCTCGACACCCACCCCGAGCCCGAGGCGGACGCTCCGCGCGTCGAGCTCTCGATCGCCCTCGTGTGCTCGTTCTGCAAGGGCGTCCTTCCCCGTCGCGAGGCGTGCTACTGCGCGTCCTGCCTCGCGCCCCACCACGACGAGTGCTGGGCGCTCCACGGCCGCTGCAGCGCGCTCGGCTGCGACGAGACGCGCACCGTCCGGCCCGGGAGCGACGTCCCCCAGGTCGCGCGGCCGCGGCGCCTCCGCCGCTTCGGCCTCCCCGTGATCCTCCTCGCGGTCGGCGGAGCGGCGGGCGCGGTCGCGGCCCGGCGTCCCTCGTCGCTGCCGGCCCCGGTGCAGGTCGCCGGGACCGCGCCCGAGACCACGAGGCGCCCGATCCCGGTCACTCCGCCCGAGGTCGTGCCGGTCCCCGAGACCCCCGAGGACAAGACCGGGAAGGAGATACGACGCTTCCTCGAGGGCGCGCCGCCGGTCGAGCCCGAGGCGAAGAAGGGCGTGATCAAGATCGATCTCTCGGTCCACGGCTCGAAGCCCGAGGCCGCGACGGTGGGCTCGCACACCGTCGACAGGACGAAGATCGACATCGCGTGCGAGGAGGCGGAGCTCCGCGACGTCGTCGCCACGATCGGGAGCCGCGTCGGGCGTCCGATCCTCGTCGACTCCGACGTGCACGAGAAGGTGAGCATCGCGCTCCGCCAGATCCCCTGGCGCGACGCCCTCGACGTTCTCGCGCGGATGCACAAGTGCGACATCGACACGATCGGCAGCGAGACGCTCGTCTTCACCCAGGCTCCCAAGGTGACGATCCAGTTCCACCAGGCCAACGTCCGCGTCGTGCTCCAGCTCCTCGCGGCCTACAGCGGGAAGAACATCGTCATCGCGCCCTCGTGCCCCTCGACCGAGCTGTCGGTGGACTTCCACGAGGTCAACTGGCTCAAGGCGCTCCGCTCGATCCTCAAGACGTTCCACGTCCACGCCGTGCTCCACGGGAGCATCATCGTCGTCCTCCCGGGCGACGGACCCGACCTCCCGGACGACGCCACGCAGGCCGTGCTCCGCGACTCCGACGAGCCCTATCCCCACCCGGAGCTGCGTCTCGACATGTCGCTCGAGGACGCCGACCTCCGCGAGGTCATGGACGAGGTCGGGAGGCGCGTCCGGGCGAACATCATCGTCGAGCCGGACATCCACGAGAAGGTGACGGTCGACCTCGAGGGCGTTCCGTGGCACGACGCGCTCGTCGTCATCGCCCGCCTCACGCGCTGCGAGATCGAGAAGAAGGGCTCCGTCTGGGTCCTCACGCAGGCGCCCAAGGTCACGCTCCAGGCGACCGACACGCCCGCGGCGGTCTGGTTCCAGCTCCTCGCGAAGTATGCCGGGAAGAACAACGTCATCGCCGCCCCGGACGTGACGGGCGAGATCACGTGCGACCTCCACGAGGCGCACTGGGTCGACGCGATCAAGGCGACCGCCCTCGCCTACGGCTACGACCTCGCCGAGGACCCGGGCGACATCCTCAGGATCCAGATGCCGAGAAGGGGGAAGTGAACCATGCGACTCGCTCCGTCCGTCGTGCTGGCCGCTCTCGTCCTCGCGCCGCCGGCGCTCGCCCAGGAGGTCGCTCCGCTGGGCTCCGCGTCGAAGTCGATCGACTGCGGCGTCGAGGACGCCGACCTGCGCGACGTGATGGATGTGATCGCGCGGCAGGTCGGGCACCCGATCATCGTCGACGCCGGGATCAACGAGAAGGTGACCGTCTCGCTCAAGAAGATCCCGTGGCGTGACGCCGTCTCCGTGATCGCGGGCCTCTCCCACTGCGAGGTCGCGAAGCTCGGCGAGGAGACGCTCCTCATCACGCAGCCGCCGCGCGTCACGATCCAGCTCCAGAGGGCGAGCGCGAGGACCGTGCTCCAGCTCCTCGCGGCCTACTCGGGGAAGACTCTGATCCTCCACCCCAAGGTGGAGGGCGAGATCTCGATCGACGTGCAAACCGCGCACTGGCGCGACGGCCTCGCGTCGATCCTCAAGATGACGGGGAGCCACGCCGTGACGATCGGTGACGTGCTCGTCGTGCTCCCCGGGGCGAAGGACCCGTGCATCGAAGGCTCCGACGACGTGAAGTGGCCCTTCGCGACGGACGAGGAGGAGGAGAACCCGAAGACCGAGATCTGCGTCGAGGACGCCACCCTCTCGGACGTGTGCGCCGGGATCTCGAAGCACTCCGGCGTCTCCGTCACGTGCGGTGACGTCGAGGCCAAGGTGACGCTCACGATGCGTGCCCACCTCCGCGACGTCGTCCTCGGCCTCTCCCGCATGACGGGCTGCACGCTCGAGAAGAAGAAGGACGGGTTCGTCCTCGCGAGGCCCACGCGCGTGACGCTCCAGGTCGCGGACACGCCGATCAAGGAGTTCTTCCAGAAGCTCGGCGAGCAGGCGAACGAGACGATCGCCGTGGACGAGGACGTGAAGGGCTCGGTCACGCTCGACGTGGACAACGCGTGCTGGCGGGACGTGGTCGAGGGGGTCGCCATGGTGCTCGACCTGAGGATCGTGAAAGATCCGAAGGCGGCGCTCCGCATCGCGAACCGCGCGAGCAAGGGAGGGGACAGGTGAGGATCGCGATCTTCGCCGCGCTCGCCGGCCTCGCGGTCGCTTCCGTCGCGTCGGCACAGGACAAGGGAAAGCGCAGCGCGCCGGTCGACCTGGCCGTCTCCGACGGCGACCTCGGGGACGTGGTGGACGAGATCGGCCGGAAGCTCCGGGTCAACATCATCGTCGAGCCCGACATTCACGAGAAGCTCACCATCACGCTCGAGAAGACGCCCCTGATCGACGCGCTCGCCGCGATCGCTTCCGCGACCGGCTGCGAGGTCGAGGAGCGCGGTCCGATCTTCGTCTTCACCCAGCCGCCGCGCGTGACGCTCGAGGTCCAGGACGAGGAGGTCCGCTCGATCTTCGACCGACTCCTCGAGCCCACCGGGAAGTCCGTCATCTTCTCGCCGCGCGTCATCGGGAAGACGAGCGTCTCCTGGAAGGACGTCCCGCGGAAGAAGGCGCTCGCCGAGCTCTGCGAGAAGCTCTCGCTCCAGATCGACTGCCGGGGCGACGTGCTCGTGGTCCGCCCGGGCAAGGCGAGCGTCGTCCTCTCGGGGGAGACCAGGCCTTCGCCCTCCGCCTTCGTCGAGAACGGGGGCAAGAAGCTGAGCGTCGCGTTCGAGGAGGCGCCCCTCTCCCAGGTCTGCGCGTATCTGTCCGACAAGCTCGGCAGGAAGATCTCGTGCGCCCAGGACGTGAGCGAGAAGGTGACGATCTCGCTCCGTGAGATACCGTGGCCCGACATGGTGCGCGTCGTGGCGAAGATGCTCGACTGCACGGTCGAGAAGGACGCCGACGGAACGGTCCAGATCGCGAAGCTCCGGCGCGTGACGGTCAGCCTCGACGAGGTTCCGGTCAGGACGTGCTTCCAGAAGATCGCCGAGCAGGCGAAGAAGAAGTGCTTCATCGGGGACGGCGTGGACGGCAAGGCGACGCTGTCGCTCGAGAACGTGCCGTGGCGCGACGCCGCGTTCGCTCTCGCGCTCGCCCACGACCTCGAGCTGAGGGAGAAGCCGGATGGCTCGCTCGACATCGCCCCGAAGCCGGCGGCGGGAGACCGGAGATGAAGCGACTCGTCCTCATCTCGTTGCTCGCCCTCGCGGCCTTCGCCCGCGGCGACGAGGCGACGATCAAGGAGGCGCTCGAGCGGTTCCAGAAGGACCGCGACGTGAAGGCGCTCGTCGCGGCGGTCGGGACCGCCGAGTATCCCTCGGCCCGGACGACGCTCGAGGCCGAGCTCGGGACCGACGACCACGCAGAGCACGCCGCCGCGCTCGAGGCGCTCGGCACCCTCCAGGGGCGGTTCGAGGAGACGGTCTACCCGATCCTCGACGTGGCCGCGCACGACGACGCGAGGTGCCGGCTCGCGACGGTCTCCGAGGTCGTGAGGATCGCGAAGACTCCGGTCCGCGACGCTTACGAGAAGGTTCTCTCGTCGGTCCTCGCCTCCTACATGGGCTCCGACAAGGAGGAGGTCTCGGCCGCCGCCTCGGTCGCCCTCGCCCTGGTGCTCGGGAAGCCGGTCGCGGCCAACGACGCGAAGGCGGCCGCCCTCCTCCACGAGGAGACCTTCAAGGAGAAGCTCGACCCCGAGGCCCTCGCGCACGCGAAGACCGAGGCGCGGAAGATCCTCGTCCAGGCGCAGGTGGAGCTCCAGGCCCTGATCAAGAGCGCCAACGACGCGTTGAAGCGCCTCGCCGACGCGGGCTCGCAGGCCGCCGTCGAGGACGCGTGCCGCGAGCTCGCGACGCTCGAGGAGCACCTCCGCGAGAAGGGCGACGTCGGCGTCAAGAACGCCCAGGCGATCGAGCTCCGCGTCTCGGCGCTCAGGACGCGTCTCATGGCGGACTTCCGCGTCGCCCAGGCGAAGAAGAAACTCGTCGTGACCGCGATCGTCGTGGACCCCAGGCCCGAGAGCAAGAGCCGGGCGATCATCCACTACGCGGGCGCCCCCTCGATCTACGAGGAGGGGGACCCGATCCGCGGCAAGGACGATCGGAGCGTCCCGGACCTCAAGGTCGCGAAGATCGCCGCGGGAGTCGTGACGTTCCAGCTCGACGGCGCGACGGACTTCACGGTCGAGCTCAAGAAAGCCGGGGAGTAGCGCTCACTTCCCGAGCGCGAGGTCGGACTCGACGACGCTCGAGACGAGCCGGCTCGTCGCCGCCGCGACCTTGACGTGGACCGTCCCCGACCTGGCGGCGTAGAGGACGGGCCCGAGCCTCGAGCCGACGAGCGAGGCGCCGTTGTCGGCCCGGTAGGCGAAGGAGGCGGGCGCCGGTCCGCTCGGGTCGGGCGTGACGGCGAGAGGGTTCGGCGATCCGGCGCGCGCCGACGCGGAGAACGAGAGCGAAAGACGCGGCGTCCTCAGAGCCGGGACGAGGTCGCTCGCATCGACGGCCGCGAGCCACGCCGCGGCGACCGAGCGGAGCGCCGTGTCGTCGGAGCCGCGGAGGACGGCGTTCACGTTCGCGCGCTCGAGCGCGGCCCAGGCGACGTTCCCCGTGGCGTCGGTGGCCGCGAAGCCCGAGTCGCAGACGAGCCCGACTCCCGTGGCGGGGACCGAGGCTCCCGTGATCCGCGAAGGCTCGAGGAGCACGGCCGACTGCGCGGCGGCGACGCTCTCCTGGACGGAGACGGCGAGGTAGACGGTCGCTCCACTCTCGGCCTGGAAGGCGAGGTGAGCCGTCGCCGTGAAGGGGTCCACGTCGAGCCGGGTCCGCTCGAGGCCCGCGGGCGCTATGAGGGCGAGCTCGACGCCGTCGCGAACCTGCGGAGCCTGAACGGCGGGCGCCGCCGGAGCGACGGGCGCGACGGGCGCCGGGGCGGCGGAAGGAGGCGGAGGCGTGCAGCCCGCGAGGACGAGGAGGACGAAGGCGAGTCGGCGCATGTCGGGCTCTCAGTTCTGCGTCGGGCGGCCGAGGGACTGGACGGTGAACGAACCGGACGTGAGCTTCGACATGTAGTGCTGGAAGTCCATGTCGATCGGCAGGACCTGGACCCTCGGCTCGACCGTCCCGGGCGCCGGACCGTCGTCCACGCAGAGGCACGCGTCGTGGATCGTCTTCCCGCCGCTCACGGTCGCGACGGCGTGGAAGGAGAACGAGGCTCCGCCGCTCGTGAAGATCGCCTCGGCCCACTGGGTGGCGCCGATCCCGAGGATGTAGTTGAGAGGGAAGTCCCAGCCGAGGATCGCGGTCTGGACGTCGACTCCCACGCTCCGGCCGAGGAGACCCACCGTGCCGGCGCAGTCGGCGCAGTTGACGGTCTTGCCCCGCGACTCGCCGTTCACCATCTCCGTGAAGGCGTAGCTCGGGTTGCCGGGGTCGCCATCGGCGTAGGCCGGCGCCCCCGCGACCACGTCGTAGGTGAGGCCCATGCTCGCGTAGACGTTCTGGACGATGAGGGCGAGGGCGTCGGCCGGGGTCGCGACGGGAGTCGCCAGCGCCCAGCCGGTCACCAGGTCGATCGCGGCGACGAACGGCTCCTCGCGCGCGTCGGTCGTCGTCGTGCCGTCCTTGTCGGGCGTCTCTGCGACTCCGATGAGCGAGTAGACCGTATGCAACGTCGTCTGCTGCCCGGGCACCGCGTGCCAGCCGGCCGAGTCCTGGTACTGGAACGTGAGCGCGACCGTCGCCTGCGTCTTCCCCAGACCCGGAGGAACGGTCGCGCCCACGTCCAGCGTCACTTGTGCTCCCGGAGACGCCGTCGCGGCCGTCTGGCCGCCGGCGCTCACCTGGATCGGGACCCCGGAGATCGGGTATCCGCAGCTCTGCGAGGCTCCCGTCGCGGCCGAGAAGCTCGTGTCGCCGAGCGTCACCTGGACGTGCATGGTCGAGCCCGCGACGTAGGCCTCGGGGAACGAGCGGCCCTGGGCGAGGACGACTCCGTTCGAGTCCGTCGGGGGAGTGCCCGTGGTCGTCCAGGGTTGCGGCGCGGCGAGGGGAGCCCCCGTCGCGTCGTCGAGGGAGCCCGAGGCGACGGTCGATGCCGGCAAGGTCCACTGGGGCCCGCCCGAGTCGATCGCGAAGTAGCTCCGCGCCGTCCCGTTCGTCGCGTCGTAGGCGAGCGGGATCCGCGCCACCGGACCGAGCGACGTGTCGGTGTCGAGGAACTGGATCGCGCGTGCTCCGAGGCGCACGACGTTGATCGGCGCCTGAGCGCTCGCGGCGATCGAACCCGTCGCGCCGAGCACGATCGTGTAGGCCCCGGTCGGCACCGTCTGGCCCTGATCGTTCGTGCCGTCCCAGCTGACGGTCCAGGTGTCGCCCGCGTCGTGCGTGCTCGCGTCGAGCGCCCTCACCTGGTTGCCGTTCGAGTCCTGGATCGTGATCGTCGAGGACAAGCTCCCCTGGGCGCCCGCCGAGCTCGCCGTGACGGTCGCGAGAGCCTGACCTCCGTTGCCGTCGTCGAGCTTCGGATCGAAGACGAGCGGCGCCGCGACGCTCAGCGTCCCCCCACCGGGGTCACCGAGAGCCGGGACGACGAGACCGAGAAGCGACACCCCGAGCAGGGCGGACGTTCTCCGCCCACGAGTTCCCCAAAGCATCCTTGTCCTGCACTCCGAGGCGCGCCCGCCGTGCACGCTCCGTGCCGCCGAGCGTCAAGTCTCCAAGCCCCGCCGATCTGGAGACGGCGGAGGTGGCGCGGGACCCCACGGGATGCAGGATTCGGTTTTCGGCGTCGAGAGGCGTGCGCCCGCGACACCGGGCGTTTTGGCCCAGGTGTCGCCTGGAGAGTTACTTGCCGCCCGAGTTGGTCGTCGTGACTCCGCGACGGATCTGATCGACCTTGTCGCTGTAATCCTGGCTCGGGTCGCGGTATTCGGGGTCCTGGGCCGGGGTCTGGTTCGACGGCGTGGGCCCGATCGTCTGCGTGCTCGAGGCGTTCGGGACCGACTGGCCGTCGGCGCCGATGACGCCCGCCCCCGCGTCGTTCCGCGTCCGGTCGTTGGGGTCGAACTTGGCGATGATCGGGGTCGGGTCGGCGTAGCCGTCCCTCATCTCGAGGCGGCCCGGGATCTGGCTGCGGATGATGTGCGTGTCGGTGAACTTGCAGATGAGGCCGAGAGCGTCGCGCCACGGCACGGGCTGGTTGAACCGGAGCGAGAGCGTCTTCCGGGTCTTGCTGCCGTAGTCGATCGTGACCCCGGCCTGCCTCGAGAACAGCGGGAGCGCGACCTTCTCGAGGTCGACGCGCTCGAAGTCGAAGCAGACCTGGCCCGGCGGCGGGTCGCCCTTGTAAGCGGCCTCCGGGTTCCGCTTGTCGCCCTTCTTGATCGTGATCGTGGCCGTCTCCTCCTGGGGGGCCGTGTCGTTGGCGTTCGTCGTCTGCGTCGGCTGCGCGTCGCGCTGAGGCTGCGGCTGCGGCTGAGGCTGAGGCTCGCGGGCCTTCTCGGAGCTCGTGCAGCCGACGATGAGCAGCGGGAGGAGGAGGGCGATCTTCTTCATGCAGGAAAGCTAGATCTGAGCGCTCGATCGCGCCAGGGAGGAGGAGGGACTACACTCTCCTCCGTGATCCGCTTCGACGACGCGGCCCGCGCCGTCACGCTCTCGGTCCGCGACATCGCGGACTCGAGCGACTACCGCTTCTCCGGGCCCATGGCGGTCGGCATGCGCAAGCGTGCCGAGATGGGCCGCGAGGCGCACGAGAGTCACCAGGGGGCCCGCGAGGAGGCGGTGGCTTCCTACCGCCGCGAGCGGTCGTTGCGCTTCGAGACCGAGGTCGAGGGCTGGCGCGTCGTCGTCGTCGGGCGCATCGACGGCGTCTTCTCCGACTCGTCGGGGCGGACCGTGATCGAGGAGGTGAAGACCGTCCTCGCGACCGCGGATGCCCTCGAGCGGTTGGATGAGCGCACCTACCCGCACTACTCGCGTCAGCTCCAGCTCTATCGCTACCTGCTCGAGGAGGGGGCCCGCGCGCTGGGGTTCGACGAGCTCGGGAAGGCGCCCGAGATCGCGCTCCATCTCTGCTTCATTGCCCTGCCCTCCCGCGAGAGGCGCACCGTCGAGGTCGGATACGAGAGGGATGCGTGCCGGGAGCTCGTGCGGACCCGGTTGGTCGAGCTCGTCCGCGACCACGAGAAGGACGCCCGCGTCCGGGCCGAGAGGCGCGCGCGGCGAGGGGCCGTGAACTTCCCCTTCCCGGAGACCCGCTCGCACCAGGACGAGATGATGGACGCGATCCTGGCGTCCTTTCGCGAGGGGAGGCCGATCCTCGTCTCCGCGCCTCCCGGGACCGGCAAGACGGCGGGCGCCCTCGTGCCGGCGCTCAAGCATGCCTACGAGATCGGAGGGCGCGTCTTCGTCGCGACCTCCAAGACGACGCAGCAGAAGATCTTCGCCGACACGGTGAGGAAGCTCCGGGACGCCGGGACTCCGGTGAGATCGGTGGTGCTGGTCGCGAAGGAGAAGGCGTGCCTCAACGACGTGGTCGTCTGTCACCCCGAGGCCTGCGCGCACGCCCGTGACTACCCGCTCAAGCTCGAGAAGTCGGGGGCTCTCGAGCGGCTCGCGCAGGTCGGCGTCGCGGATCTCGAGGCCGTGCGGGCCGAAGGCGAGAAGCACGTCTTCTGTCCCTTCGAGGCTGCCCTCGATCTGACCGGGGCGGTCGACGTCATCATCGGCGACTACAACTACGTCTTCGATCCTTCGGCCGCGTTGAAGCGGATGTTCATCGACGAGTCGCCGGAGGACGTGGTCCTCGTGATCGACGAGGCTCACAACCTCTACGACCGCGGGGCCGAGTATTACTCTCCCGAGCTCCCGCGCTCGCGGGTGCGCGAGCTCGAGAAGGCTCTGAGCGGAGCGCAGGATCCTCTGGCAAGGCGGATCCGGGGAATCCTCCGGGACCTCGATGCCCACCTCCACATGGTCGAGACGGGCGCCGAGCCCAAGAAGGAGGCCGCTCCCAAGGCGAAGAAGGGGCCGCCGCCTTCCAATCTCTTGCTCTTCAAGGACCCGGACGCCGAGGCGAAGGAGCGCGACCGGGCCGCGCGATTGTCCGAGAAGCAGAACCGCGAGGCGCGCGCCTCGGGGCGGCGTCGGGCTTTCGATCAGTCGTCGCTGGCCGAGATCGAGCCCGAGAGCACCGAGCAGAAGGCCTTGCCGGTGTTGCCCCCCGAGCGCGAGGTCAAGCTCGACAAGGGTTTCTTCCTCGCCTTGAGGGACGAGCTCGACGAGCTCATGGTCGCCTATCACATCGAGCACGGCGCGGAGCGGCCCCGCTTTCTCGGGGCGGGCGAGGACCCGCTCGTGGACTTCCACCGGCTCTACTCTCGGTTCACCTCGGTGCTCGAGCTCGAGGGGGACGAGTGGAGCTACCTGTATCGGAAGGGCCTGAACGGAGGGTCGGTCAAGATCCTCTGCAAGGATCCCTCGCGGCAGCTCGGGAGGCGGATCCGGGCGTGCGCCGGGGCCGTCGCCGTCTCCGCGACGTTGGAGCCGCTCGAGTTCTACCGCGACGTGCTCGGCTTCCCGCGCGACGAGACGGAGCTCCGGGCCTTCCCTTCTCCCTTTCCCCGCGAGCGAAGGCGCGTGCTCGTCCTCGATCGGCCCTCGACCCACTTCAAGGATCGCGACCGCGACCTCCCGATCGTCGAGGATGCGATCCGGGCCGTCATCGCCGCGCGGCCCGGGAACTACCTCGTCGCGTTCCCGAGCTTCGACTACCTCGAGATGCTCGCGCCCCGGATCGGCGACGTCCCCGGCTTCGAGGTGATCAAGCAGAAGAAGAGCATGAGCGACGCCGAGCGCGCTCAGGTCATAGGGAGGCTGGGGCAGTTCCTCGGGCCTCGCGTCGTGGGGCCCAAGCCCGTCTTGTTGTTGGCTGTCCAGGGCGGCGTGTTCACGGAGGGAGTCGACTTCCCCGGTGAGCTTTGCGTGGGCGCCATCATCGTGGGGCCCGGATTGCCTCGGTTGTCCTTCGAGCGCGAGCTCGTGAAGGCTCACTTCGATCGCGTCTACGGGAGAGGCTTCGAGTACGCGTATCTGTTCCCCGGCATGTCGCGCGTCATCCAGGCCGCCGGGCGCGTGATCCGGACCGCCACGGATGTCGGGGTCGTGGCCCTCGTCGGGGATCGCTTCGCCCAGGAGCGCTACACGACCTTGTTCCCGCGGGACTGGTACGAGAAGCACCCAAGGGAGCTCGTCACGACCGATCCCTATGGCGAGCTCGTGAAGTTCTGGAGCCGGATCGAGTGAGGAACGACTCAAACGCAGAGCGCGCGGAGCTCTTGCCGCTGAGCACGCAGAGAGGTGGTTCTAGCGCGCAGGGTCTCGGCGACCTCAGCGGCAAGAGCTCGGCGTGCTCTGCGTTGAAGCGCCTGGCTTTGAAGCGTCTGCTGACCCTCGTTTGCCTTCTCCTCGCCGGGACCGCGGTGCTCGCCGGGGATGACGATCGTGTTGCCCAGGTCGAGCGGGATATCGCGAGTATCGACACGCACGTCCGCATGATGGCCGCCGCCCGAGCCGCCAAGATCGAGGACGTGACCTCGAGGCGCCGGCTCTTCATCGCGTTCGCGCGCGATCCGGCGCCGGAGGTCCGTCGTTTCGCCCTCGACATGGCCGACCTCTGGGCGAACGGGCCCGACGCGACGGCTGCCGTCGTGAGCGCCCTCGTTGACCGGGACCATCCGACCCGAGCCTGGGGCGCTCACGCGGCGCTGCACCTATCGGAAGAGGACCTTCGTCGGATCCCGCTCGACGAGCTCACGTCGTTGCTCCCTGCGGCTGCCATCGAAGCCAAGGAGGCGGTGCTCACGCGCCTGCTCCGGCTCGTTCGGCGAGAGATCGATGGTGGTGTCGCGGTCTCGATATCTGCGATGCTCGCGAACGCCCTCGAGGCGCGGTCGACTCGCGCGTGCGACGAGTTGCTCGCCCTGGCCCTCCGCGCGACGACCGTGGCGCAGCTCTCCTCCGACTGCGTTCCCCCTCTCACCAGGCTCCTCGAGAAGGAGACGACGCGCGAGCGCACGTTGGACCTCATCGTCCGGGCGCGCGGCCCCGTCGGCTGGAGGCTGCTCCTCGAGGTCGAGGCGACGACGACCAGCGACTCCGAGCGCGAACGCGCTGAGGCGGCGCTCGAGCATCACCAGGGCCACGCGAACGATTTCCACCAGGTCCTCGAAGACGCCGCCAAGAACGCGAAGGATGAGCGCGTTCGAACTCTTGCCAAGAAGCGACTCGAGGACTGGTAGCCGAGGCCCCCTTCGAGCTCTTTCCGAATGGGAAAGTCTGAGGCCTCCTCGCTGCCGAGAGGCCTCCAGACTTTCCGAATGGGAAAGAACCGGCCCCCC
>Ga0070738_10006592_pt1 | contig 12080 bp, 8 predicted proteins | sample Coa_R2_2_FD_66446 | JGI IMG/M metagenome (GOLD analysis project Ga0070738, IMG submission 66446) | Surface soil microbial communities from Centralia Pennsylvania, which are recovering from an underground coalmine fire - Coalmine... | ecosystem: Environmental > Terrestrial > Soil > Unclassified ... | reverse complement strand
TCGAGAATGTCGCTGATCAGGTTGAGCAGGTCGGTGCCGGCGCCGTGGATGGTCTTGGCGAACTCGACCTGCTTGTCCGACAGGTTGCCTTCCGGGTTGTCGGAGAGCTGCTGACCGAGAATGAGGATCGAGTTGAGCGGCGTGCGCAACTCGTGCGACATGTTGGCCAGGAATTCCGATTTGTATTTCGAAGTGAGAGCCAATTGCTCGGCTTTCTCTTCCAGCGCCTGGCGGGCCTGCTCGACTTCGGCGTTCTTGCGTTCGACTTCGGCATTCTGCTCGGCCAGCAATTTGGCCTTGTCCTGCAATTCGAGGTTGGTCTGCTGCAACTCTTCCTGGCGACTTTGGAGTTCCTTGGCCAGGGATTGGGATTGCTTGAGCAGGTTTTCGGTTCGGGTATTGGCTTCGATCGTGTTGAGCACGATGCCGATGGATTCGACAAGCTGGTCCAGGAAGGCCTGGTGAATCGGGCTGAACTGCTCGAATGAAGAGAGTTCCATGACGGCCTTGACCTGTCCTTCGAACAGAACAGGGAGCACGATGATATTGGTCGGCTTTGCCTGGCCCAGTCCGGAGGTAATTTGGACATAATCTTCCGGGGCGTTGGTAATGAGGATGCGCTCCTTCTCCAGGGCTGCCTGGCCTACCAGGCCCTCGCCTAACGAGAACCGGTTGCCCACGTTCTTGCGCGACCGGAAGGCGTAGCTGGCCAGCAGCTTCAAGAACGGCTCATTCGAGTGATCGTGATCCTCCGGCTGTTCTTCCTTGGGCGCTTCCATGACGTAGAACACGCCGTGCTGCGCCGAAACAACCGGCGCCAATTCCGACAGGATCAGTTTGCCGACCGTAAGCATGTCCTTTTGGCCCTGGAGCATCCGGGTGAACTTAGCGAGGTTGGTCTTGAGCCAGTCCTGGTCGTTGTTTTTGATGGTCGTGTCCTTGAGGTTGCGAATCATCTCATTGATGTTGTCCTTGAGAGCCGCAACTTCACCGCTCGCATCGACCTGGATTGATCGGGTCAGATCGCCTTTGGTCACAGCGGTCGCCACGTCAGCAATGGCGCGGACCTGGGTGGTCAGATTCGCAGCAAGCTGATTGACGTTATCGGTCAGGTCTTTCCAGGTGCCGGCTGCGCCGGGAACGCTCGCCTGGCCGCCCAGTTTGCCTTCGACACCCACTTCGCGAGCCACGGTCGTGACTTGGTCCGCAAATGTGGCCAAAGTCTCGATCATGCTGTTAATGGTATCGGCCAGTTCGGCGATCTCGCCTTTGGCCTCCACCAACAGCTTGCGCTTAAGGTCGCCGTTGGCGACGGCAGTTACAACCTTGGCGATACCACGAACCTGGTTCGTAAGGTTGGACGCCATGAAATTCACATTGTCGGTCAGGTCTTTCCAAGTCCCCGACACCCCGCGGACCTGGGCTTGTCCACCCAGTTTTCCTTCCGTGCCGACCTCGCGAGCCACGCGCGTCACCTCATCCGCAAACGAGGAGAGTTGGTCGACCATGATGTTGACCGTGTTCTTGAGCTCGAGAATCTCACCTTTGACGTCGACGGTGATTTTCTTGGTCAGGTCGCCGTTCGCCACTGCCGTGGTCACAGCGGCGATATTTCGAACCTGCGTGGTGAGGTTTGAGGCCATGAAATTGACGTTGTCGGTGAGGTCCTTCCAGACACCAGCCAAGCCGCGAACGTCCGCCTGTCCGCCCAGTTTGCCTTCGCTGCCGACTTCGCGCGCCACACGCGTCACTTCCGAAGCAAACGAACGCAGCTGGTCGACCATCGTGTTGATCGTGTCTTTCAGCTCGAGAATTTCGCCTTTGACATCGACGGTGATCTTCTTTGAGAGGTCGCCATTGGCCACCGCAGTGGTCACGGCCGCGATATTACGCACCTGGCCGGTGAGGTTCGAGGCCATCGAGTTGACCGAGTCGGTCAGGTCTTTCCACGTGCCCGCGACGCCTTTGACTTCCGCCTGGCCACCCAGTTTGCCTTCGGTGCCGACTTCGCGCGCCACACGAGTCACTTCGGCGGCAAACGACGACAGTTGGTCGACCATCGTGTTGACGGTGTTCTTGAGCTCGAGGATTTCGCCTTTGACGTCGACGGTGATCTTCTTGGAAAGGTCGCCGTTGGCCACCGCCGTGGTGACGGCGGCAATGTTACGGACTTGGCCGGTCAGGTTCGAGGCCATCGAATTGACCGAGTCGGTCAGGTCTTTCCACGTCCCGGCCACACCACGAACTTCGGCCTGCCCGCCCAGCTTGCCTTCGGTGCCGACTTCGCGCGCCACGCGAGTCACTTCGGCGGCAAACGACGACAGTTGGTCCACCATCGTGTTAATCGTGTCCTTGAGCTGCAGGATTTCGCCACGAACATCGACCGTGATCTTCTTGGAGAGATCCCCGTTGGCCACGGCCGTGGTCACTTCCGCGATGTTACGCACCTGGGCAGTCAGGTTCGAGGCCATGGAATTCACGGAATCGGTCAAGTCTTTCCACGTCCCGGCTACGCCGCGGACCTGTGCTTGCCCGCCCAGCTTGCCTTCGGTACCCACTTCGCGCGCTACGCGGGTGACTTCCGCGGCGAACGAACGGAGCTGATCGACCATCGTATTGATCGTGTCCTTCAACTGCAGGATTTCGCCTTTGACGTCGACCGTGATCTTCTTGGAAAGATCGCCGTTGGCCACCGCGGTCGTTACATCGGCGATATTTCGCACCTGGGCGGTCAGATTTCCCGCCATCGAATTGACCGAGTCCGTCAGATCTTTCCACGTGCCGGCCACGCCTTTGACTTCCGCCTGGCCGCCGAGTTTACCCTCGGTGCCGACCTCGCGGGCCACGCGCGTCACTTCCGAAGCAAATGACCGGAGTTGGTCCACCATCGTGTTAATGGTGTTCTTGAGCTCGAGAATTTCACCTTTGACGTCGACGGTGATCTTCTTGGAAAGGTCGCCATTAGCCACCGCGGTGGTCACTTCGGCGATGTTACGGACCTGTGCGGTCAAGTTGCCGGCCATGGAATTGACTGAGTCGGTCAAGTCTTTCCAGGTGCCTGCCACGCCTTTGACTTCGGCCTGGCCACCCAGCTTGCCTTCGGTGCCGACTTCGCGCGCTACGCGCGTCACTTCCGCCGCAAACGACGAGAGCTGGTCAACCATCGTGTTGATCGTGTTCTTCAGTTCGAGAATTTCACCACGAACATTGACCGTGATTTTCTTGGAGAGATTCCCATTCGCCACCGCAGTCGTCACTTCCGCGATGTTACGGACCTGAGAGGTCAGGTTACCCGCCATGAAATTGACGTTGTCGGTCAAATCCTTCCAGGTGCCGGCCACGCCTTTGACCTCGGCCTGCCCACCCAGTTTGCCCTCGGTGCCGACTTCACGCGCCACGCGCGTCACTTCCGCCGCAAACGACGAGAGCTGGTCGACCATCGTGTTGATGACGTTTTTGATTTGAAGAATCTCACCCCGGACGTCGACCGTGATTTTCTGGGTCAGGTCGCCGTTTGCAATGGCCGTGGCCACCTTGGACACGTCCCGGAGTTGGACCGTCAGGTTGCTGGCCATGAAATTCACGTTGTCGGTCAGGTCTTTCCAGGTGCCGGCCACGCCTTTGACGTCCGCCTGGCCGCCCAGTTTGCCCTCGGTGCCGACCTCGCGGGCCACGCGCGTGACTTCCGAAGCGAACGATCGCAGTTGGTCCACCATGGTGTTGATGGTGTCTTTGAGCTGAAGAATTTCGCCTTTAACGTCGACCGTGATCTTTTTGGACAAGTCCCCGTTGGCCACGGCAGTCGTTACTTCGGCAATGTTGCGGACCTGCGCCGTAAGATTGCCCGCCATCGAGTTGACCGAGTCGGTCAGGTCTTTCCAGGTGCCGGCCACGCCTTTGACTTCGGCCTGGCCGCCCAGCTTTCCTTCCGTGCCAACTTCGCGGGCCACGCGAGTCACTTCCGCCGCAAACGACGAAAGCTGGTCGACCATCGTGTTGATCGTGTTCTTGAGCTCAAGAATTTCACCTTTGACGTCGACGGTGATCTTCTTGGAAAGGTCGCCGTTGGCCACAGCAGTGGTCACAGCAGCGATGTTACGGACCTGGGAAGTCAGGTTGCCTGCCATGAAATTGACGTTGTCAGTAAGGTCTTTCCAGGTCCCGGAAACGCCTTCGACTTTGGCCTGACCGCCCAGTTTGCCTTCCGTACCGACTTCGCGCGCCACGCGGGTCACTTCAGATGCAAACGAGCGCAACTGGTCAACCATCGTGTTGATGGTGTCCTTGAGTTCAAGGAACTCGCCGCGAACGTCCACCGTAATTTTCTTTGTCAGGTCGCCGTTGGCCACGGCAGTGGTCACTGTGGCGATGTTACGGACCTGGGAGGTCAGGTTCGACGCCATCAGGTTCACGTTGTCCGTCAGGTCCTTCCAGGTGCCGGCCACACCTTTAACTTTGGCCTGGCCGCCAAGTTTACCTTCCGTACCGACTTCGCGGGCCACACGGTTCACTTCGGAAGCAAAAGCGCCAAGCTGGTTCACCATCGTATTGACCGTTTTGGCGGTGCGCAGGAATTCGCCTTCGAGTTTACGGCCGTCAATCTCCAAAGCCATGCTCTGAGAAAGGTCGCCTTTGGCCACGGCACCAATGACGCGCGCCGTTTCGCTCACTGGGTGGGCCAGGCAGTCGATGAGGGTGTTAACAGAACTAACGCGCTTGGACCACGCCCCGGTCACGTGTCCGACCGTGAGCCGTTCCTGGATTCGCCCTTCCTGGCCTACCACACGGCTGATCCGGCTGAGTTCTTCGGTTGAGACGGCCATCATTTCAGCGAGATCATTGAAAGTATCCGCGACTTTTCCCGCCAAACCCGTCCATCCGACCGGCAGCCGCACATCGAACTCGCCTTTTTTAAGTCCAATTAGCGCGGACAGAACACGGTTTGCGTCGAGCCCGCCGGATTGGCCGTCATCGCGTGGGCCTCCATTATTGCTCTTGCCGTTGGTCGCAACGGATTGCCCGGAGCCTCTTAACCGGTCCCTTTTGGCGGAGCCTGATGACCCCCCGGGCGATGCGGGGGCGTGCTGGATTTTAGGTGCGGCGGACTCGCTCGAAAGAGTGGAGATCGCTTCTTTTTTCATGGATGAGTAGCTGGTTTGGTCTGGCCCGTCGAAATGGCGACTGCCCATAGGAAAACCGAAAGAGGTACAGATTTCGTTCGGGCGGCCAACACGTTTTAAAGGCGGGAATAGTTTCAGCAACAATGGGTAAATCTGCTATGGGGTATTAAACCCATTGCTGCTGCAAATAAGCCTGATTTCAAAGAGTTGGCACAGAGGCGGCCGGCTGAGCCGTGCCATTCGCTCTTATTTGGAACCGGATTTTCCGCTCATCCCGCCGTTGCGGGGCTCTCCGCGGCGGGGCGGCCTGAAGGCCTGGGGTTCTTTGTCTGTCCACAGCCAATACCCCTGCAAGGCTTGGGTCACGCGCACGAAGTCGTCAAAATCGGCGGGTTTCACTAAAAAAGAGTTGGCCCCGAGTTGGTAAGCAAGGTTGACGTCGCGAATTTCATTGGAGGAAGTCAAAACCACGACGCGCAAAGCCCTCAGGCCGGGTTGTTGCCGGATCCACCGCAGGACGTCAAAGCCGTCCATTCCCGGCATTTTGAGGTCCAGCAACAAGAGCCCAGGCAGAGGAAATTCCTCCCGATTTGTATACCGGCCCTTTCCGGACAAGTAATCAACAGCCTCCTGACCCGACCGAACAACCTGGATGGGGTTCAAAACCTTGCACTTTGCAAAAGCCCGCTCGATTAGGAGAACATGATCCTCATTATCTTCAACAACCAGAAACAGCACATGATCAGACATAGACCGGCACAGACGCCGGATTTCCAACATAACGGGGGTATTACCACTTGAACTATGGGGTTGTCACCCCAGGTTTCAAATTGCTCGAATGGATAAAGGGTATACCAGGTTTTTCAGCAGGGAGGATTGAGGAGACTGAAGTGCGAGAGACGGATGACATTCTAATTATCGACGACGACGTGGATTACTCCTGTCTCATGGAGCTAGCGTTTAAGGAGGTGGGAGTCTCCAACCCGATCGCGTTAATCCACGATTCCTGCAATGCATTGAATTGTTTCAGAAACATGGACGGCTCAGGCACGGGGATCGGCCGCCCGGCCCTGGTCCTTTTGGATTTGCGCATGCCTAAAATGGATGGTCTTGAACTGCTGAAACAAATCCGAGAGGACCGGAATTTGAGAGATGTCCCGGTAGCGGTTTTCACAGGGGTTGAAGCGGAGGAGGAACTATCGCGAGCCGCGGAGTTGGGGGCCACGTCACTGCATATCAAACCGTTCTCCTACCGCGAATTGGTCGAAACCGCGCGCGGTCTGCAGGATCAATATTTAAGCCCCGCCCTGCTCCAAGCCGCCGCGTAAGCTCCGGAGGGAAAGCCCGGTTCGAACCGTTTTTGCGGCTTTTTTCCGCCTCGCAGCGACGGCCGTTACGTTGCCGCCTAAGAGCCGGCAAGCATCGCCTGGGCATGCTTGCGGGCGGCTTCAGATTGGCCGCCCAGCATTCGCGCCAATTCGGTGACCCTCTCCTTGCCGTCGAGCGGCACGATCTCGGAAAAAGTCCTTCCCGAGCGCACTTCTTTTTTGACCATGAAATGCGCTGAAGCGGGGGCGGCCACCTGAGGCAGATGCGTGATACAGAGCACCTGCCGGGATTTGGCGATCTGGCCCATCTTTTGGCCCACAGTTCGAGCGGTTTCTCCCCCCACATTTGCATCCACTTCATCAAAAACCAGGACCGGCACCTGGTCCTGCGCCGCCAGAACAGTTTTCAATGCCAACATGACCCGGGCCAATTCTCCAGAAGAAGCGATGGCTCGCAGCGGCCGGATGGGTTCGCCCGGGTTCGGGGCAAATTGAAATTCAACCGAATCGGCCCCATTCGAGCCGGCATGAGCAAGAGATTCCTTGAATTGGTCCCTCGAGAGCGTGTGCAGGGACACATCAAAGCGGCTTTGCTTAAAACCCAGGTCGGCCAGTTGCCGGCTCACGCCGCGAGCCAATTGGGGAATAATCTGCCGGCGCCTGGAGGAGAGGCCCTCTGCTGACGCCCAAAGCTGCGCGTCCAATTTCTCCAATTCGCTGTTGAGCCGCCCCAGTTCGGCATCGCGCTGTTCGAGCCTGGAGAGTTGGTTGCGCGCTTCTTCGCCAAAGGCGATTACTTCATCGAGACCAGGCCCATATTTGCGTTTGAGTCCCTGGAGCAAGTTCAGCCGCTCTTCGAGTTCGCGCAGGCGGGCGGGGTCCACGTCGACCTTATCCGCGTAATGAGCAACGCCGGCCTGCAATTCTTTCAAGAGCGAGACTGCTTGTTCGTGCAACTGGGTCAGTTCGTGGGCGGTCGGGTCGAGTTTAAGCAAATCCTGCAAGGTGCGGCCGAGTTGACCGGCCTGGCCCAGCAGGCAAGGCTCGCCCTCGGCAATAGCCTCGATTGCCGACTGGCTTAATTGCAGGAGACGCGCCGAATTGCTTGCCCGGCGATACTGCTGTTCCACGTCCGCATCTTCGCCGGGTTGCAACCTCGCTGCGGAAATCTCGCCGGTCTGGAATCGGAGAAGTTCCAACTGCTGGAGGTAGGTGCGTTCATCGACTACCAAGCCGGTTTTTTCCCGCTGGAGTTCAACACGGCGCCGGACCAGGGCGCCGAAGTCGCCGCGCAATCCTTCCAGCCCGCCATAGGAATCGAGAATGGCCAACTGCCGCGCAGGGTGAAGCAGGGACTGATGATCGTGCGGTCCATGAATATCAACCAGCCACTCTCCTATTCGAGACAGCACGGTAAGTGACGCGGGAGAGCCGTTGACAAACTGGCGGTTGGAACCGGAGGACCCGAATACTCTCTTGATGATGAGCTGGCCCTCATCGCACGGCTCCAAACCGTTGCTGTCGATCAACTCCGCAAGAGGCGCTTTGAGGCGGCTGACATCGAAACAGGCTTCGACGCTGCAGGTGTCACTGCCGCCGCGAATCAGTGTTCGATCCGCTCGCTCGCCGAGAATCAGCGAAAGGGCGCCTATCAGAATGGATTTGCCGGCGCCGGTCTCCCCGGTGATAACGTTGTACCCCGGCTGTAATTCCAGGGTCAAATCCTCAACCAGGGCCAGATTCTTGATTCGCAATGTGGCGAGCATTCTTCGGTAAAGCCGATCCGGCGCAGTCTCGAGTACGAATCTAAAATTGTTTCCTGGGCTTGTCGGCTGGTTGATCGACCTCCCTGACCTGAATCTGGCGCCACGCTGCGCCGGTTTGCCAGCAAGCAAGCCCCAACGGCTTGGACTCCTCGATTTCACCGGGCCGCAATGAAATTCGTTTTCCTTCGGTGACAACGTCGATCAGTTTTTCCTGGTCAATCCAGGCTTCGAGGCGATCGTGCGTCACACGCAACCGAATTCGGTACCAGCGGTTCTGGGTGAAGGTGACGTACTTGGTGGTTTCATTTTCAGAGGCATCCATCCCATCCAGGCTCGAGATGCCCACCAAGGCACCGCCCCAGCCACCCACGATTAAACTGCAGAAAGAGTCCTGGACCGGGACAGTCAGCCCACAGAAAAAATCAGCCCCGTTCACGCGCATTGCATCCAGTGCAATCTCGTAGTTCATTTTGGGAAAATCGTTGGTCCAATTGATGCCCGTAAACGGGTCACCCATCCGCGCAACGATCAGCCCGTCGCGAACTTCGATTTGCCCGTGGCCTGAGAAGGGCGTTTCTTTCCACCCTGCGAGTGTTGTCCGATCGAAGAGAGGCCGCCAACCTTCGCCTTCGAAAGAAGTTGGTGGAATTTCGGCTAACTTCTTGAAGGAATCGACCTCTTGAGCACCCGGAGAAGCGGGAGCGCCCGGTGACGAGGCCCTGGCCGGGGTCGTCGAAGACGCCCCGCTGGTCGGACTGGGACTCGACGGGTGGGCAGCGCAACCCGCGAACGCCACCAGGCCGAGAAACAAGAGCAGCCGAGGGCGCCAGCCATTGCAAGAGGACTCGTTTGGATTGCTCATAAATCGTCGAGACGATATCGTAAGCGCCTGTTTGTTTTTGAGCCAGCACTTATCTCGATGAAACCACCGTACCTCCGCGTCCAGAACGACGGCGTTTTACTCTCCGTCAAGGTCCAGCCGAGGGCGTCGGTCAACCAGGTCGGCGAGGCATTGGGAAACGAACTCCGGATAAAAGTTACGGCGCCACCGGTCGACGCGGCAGCCAATGAAGCGCTTTTACGATTTCTCTCGGAAACCCTAGGGTGCGGGCGCAACAGGATCGCCTTGATAAAAGGCCACACCTCACGGCACAAGATTCTGAAGATCTTTGGAGTTTCGGACGGTGACATTGTGACGAAGCTTGTGGCGGCCGCCTCTCAACATTGAACGGGCTTGTAAAATGGATGGCGGCGTCCGGCGCATGGGCTCCATGGCTGTTTTTGCTGCTCTTCCTGGCCGCGTCGTTCCTGATGATCTGGCGTTTGGAGGCCCTCAATGCAGGCGGCCTGGAAGGCACCGTCCTGGGAACGCTGGTGATGCCTTACTGCTCGGGCATCGGCAATTTAATCTTTGCCTTCGTGGTAGGCGCAAAAGGCGGTTCCGGAACCGAAGTGCTGACCAATTGTCTCGTTAATAACGTGACCAACCTGACACTTCTCATTGGATTGCCGGTCGCAATCTGGGGAATGAACCGGGAGCCGGCGAAAGCTCAAAAAGGGTCAAAAAAGCAGAAGCAAAAAGAGGTGCAAGAGCACAAGCTGAACCGGCTTTCGACTTTGCTGACACTGGCCGCGGTCCTGTTTTTTACAGGGACCACCTGGGCTCTGTCACGCGACCACCAAATTAATTTTTCAGACGGCCTGGCGCTGATCGCGTCCTTCATTTTCTGGCAATGCATTCATGTCTTCGAGGTGTTGAAGAGCAACGTGCGCAAGAACAGGTCTTTCGGCTGGATGCTCCCCGTGGACCTGGCATTACTCGGGCTGGGTGCCTATGCCACTTATGTCAGCACGGATTGGTTGGTGGATTGGATTGGCAAGATCCATACGGGATTTATCAGCGCGAAGTACCTGGGCTGGCTCAGCGGTTGGCTCATGGTGGTGCCGAACGGGGTTTTGGCATTCTATTACGCGCGACGCGGCAATCCCGAAGTGGTTTACACGTCGCAAGCGGGCGACGGCCACATTTGCATCCCGCTGTGCATTGGGATTTACGCGCTCTATCGACCGATTCAAACCCCTGCCTTCTTTGAGACCGGTATGTACATCCTGCTCGTGTCGGCGTGCGTCCATTTTGTGATGATTGCCTTTTTTGGGCGCCTGCCGCGGTTTGTAGGTTGGATCCTGACCGCGGCTTACGGTCTGTTTCTATACAAAGGCTTGCCGCAGCAAGGCTGAGTCAGCGAGCCAGCCCAGATTGCGCAAACCACCCGGTTATAGCACCAACGGGTCTGCCCGGAACTTATCGGCCAATTCCGCGAACGGAACCTGGGCAGCGAGCCAGCGCGGGTCCTGCGTTATCGAGTCCATAGATTGGACGGTATTGTTGCAGATCAGGAACAGTCCCTGTCCAAGCACCAGGAACGATTCAAAGCCGGTCCCCACGCCGTGCCTGGCGAACTCGAAATCGCCGATATTCATTTTGCCGCCCAGCAAACTGGTTCGAAGCGCGCCGGCATCAACCAGGAAATTGTTCTGAAACCCGGCTTTTCGCGGCCCAATGTAGGAGATCAGCCGGCCTTTGGCGTCTCCCAGCGAGATGATGGCCCATTCGTCAAAGACCGTTTTTTGGTACTGCGCATCCATCAGGCGAGCGCATTCGACGATGAGTTTTTTGGCCTGGTCAAGTGTCATAACAAAGCTTGTGCGGAACGGTGACCCAAAGAAGCAGTTCCGGGGCCAGCGGACAAGGGAAAAGGCGTGAAACGCAGGCGTGGCGGCCTCACAATCCGCGCGCCGATGCGTCGCGTGGAACTCAAACACATTCCGGTCCGCCCGCGAGACCCGTTCCGAGGATGGCAGGGAACGGTGCAATGGATTCTGCTGGCGTTGCTGGCCGCGGCCGTGTGTTTTCAGTGCGCCGAAATGGTTTGGGGAGTCCAAATATTCAGGCGGGCGCACACAATGGATTGTCTTACGCTTTTCCTGGCCGTGGCGGCGACGATGGCATCGCTGGTTAGGCAATTGCCCGCGCAAAATGTCATCCTTGCGGCGGGTGTCGCAGGTCTTGCGGGCGCCGCTGCAGAATGGCTCAGCGCGATCGCTGCGGTGCCGTTCGGCCCGATCGTTTATAATGCCGGAAATTCCGGAAGATTTATCGTTCAAGGTTTACCATGGTCGGCCCCGTTCATCTGGGTTGTTGTCCTTCTCAACAGCCGCGGCGTCGCGCGGTTAGGGTTGAGACGGCATCGTCGTGCAGCCTATTACGGTTTTTGGGTGATTGGCGTGGCGGCAGTGCTCGTCGCCGTGTTTCAGTTTAGCCTCGAGCCCTTCGCGACACAGGTGAAACAGTTTTGGTCCTGGCAACCCACCAAAATCCATTCCGACTGGTTCGGAGCGCCGTGGGTCAATTTCATCGCTTGCGCCGCAACCGCTGCCATTATTCTTCTGTTTGTGACTCCCGCTCTCATTAGCAAAAGCCCGGGCCCGCCTCCGCCACCGTCGCTGCAGCCCCTGATACTATGGGAGTTGTTAAGCCTTTTGCTGCTGATCGGTCAATGGACGCGTCACCTGAGGACGGCTTGGGCCTTTACGATTGGACAGATGCTGATCGTCGCAGCAGCGGCATTGGTCGGGTCGAGGACTCGCCAACCTGAGCGCGCCACAGGATGAGTTGCTGCCGGGCCAGGGACCTGTCAATCAAGCTAAGCAACTGAAAGACCAGCGGATCCCTCCGGACCGCGCTCCGGCCGAGCATTTTGAACTTCAGGGACCAGCGGGCTTATTGGCTCGAGTCACCTTCAACCGTGAAACCCGCATCCCATCAATCTCTTCGACCTTGATTTCAAAGTTGCCGACCGGAACGA
>Ga0070738_10006591_pt1 | contig 12080 bp, 8 predicted proteins | sample Coa_R2_2_FD_66446 | JGI IMG/M metagenome (GOLD analysis project Ga0070738, IMG submission 66446) | Surface soil microbial communities from Centralia Pennsylvania, which are recovering from an underground coalmine fire - Coalmine... | ecosystem: Environmental > Terrestrial > Soil > Unclassified ... | reverse complement strand
GCGAATGGCAGCTTGTAAACGATCTGGCGCGTGTTGTCTCGGTCGAAGGCCCCCCATGCGCCGTTGCGGGACTGCATGGCCAGCAGCCAGCGCGCGGCCCGCTTCACAGCGCCGCTCACTTCTCCCTCGTGCCCGGCTTCCAGCAGGGCTAGGGCGATGACGGCCGTGTCGTCGATATCCGGGTACCAGTCGTTCGCGAACTCGAAGGCCCAGCCGCCACCCGGCACACCCGGAGAGCGCTCCTGCCAGTCGCCGGGCGCCGCTGGGTCGATCTGCTCGCGCAGCAGCCACTGCACCGCGCGACGCAGGACGGGGTGCTCGCGGTCCAGCCCGGCCCGCCGCAGCGCCAGCACGGCCCAACCGGTATCCCAGACCGGAGACATGCAGGCTTGAAAGCGCCAGCCGTTCTCGTCGTCAAGGGCGAAGCCCTGCATGCCCGCGATCCCCCGTCGCATCACCGGGTGGTCGAGGTCCATGCCCTCCAGGTGCAGCGCGATCAGCGAGTAGACCCAGGGCGGCTGTATGCCTCCCCAGCTCCCATCGGCCTCCTGGCGAGCCACTATCCAGTCGACCACCCGGCGGCCGGCCCGCGCCCGGCCCGGCTGCGCGGGCAGGCTCTCATAGAGCTTGAGCAGCTTATCGGTCCACCAGAAGAAGCCCGAGCCCGGCACGCGCCGCAAGTGCCCTTCGGTGCCCGGCACGATCAATTCGGGCACGCTGCAGCCGAGCGGCCGCACGGGGCGGCGGGAGATGACCAGCAGCAGCGGGGCGATGGTGCCGCGCGCCCAGCAGGCGAAGTCGTAAAGGTTCAGCGGCACCCATTTAGGCAGGTAGACCAGCTCGGGCGGCATGCTGGGTACGCCCTCCCAGGGATACTGGCCGAAGATGGCCAGCCAGATCTTGGTGAAGACCCTGGCCCGCGCCACGCCGCCCTGCTGGTGGATGACCCTGAGCGCGCGCTGCATCAGCGGTATGCCGGGGTCGACGTCGAGCGCCTTGAGCGCGACGTAGGCTTCGATGGTGGTACTGAGGTCGGCGGGGCCGCCGAAGTAGAGGGCCCAGGAACCATCCTCTCGCTGATTGAGCAAGATATGCCGCAAGGCGGCGTCGCGAATGGGCTCGGTGTCGAGGCCCAGGAAGCGCAGCAGCAGGATGTGTTCGGCGGTCATGGTGACGTTGGTCTCCAGCTCGCCACACCACCACCCGGCGACATCCTGCCGCTCGATCAGCCAGCGCACCGCCCGCTCCAGGGCTGTGCCCGTTCGCACCTCTGTCTCCACCCGCGCATCCTCCTCTTGGTGCCTCTTGGTGCCTGACGTTGCCTCCCCTAAAGTGGACCCGGTCGGGGAGCCGGCGGTTAAAACCGCCGGGCAGGGGACGGGCACTATAGGGGCGTATTGCATACGCCCAACCGTTGTCCGGCTTTAGCCGGCGCATCCCTGCCAGGCGACTTCAGTCGCCGGGACGCCCCTCGGTATTCTGCCAGAGCGAGGCGTGCTCTTCAACCGGTGCGCGATGCGGTATCATGGATGGGAAAACCAGTTGTGATAGGAGAGCGGCCCATGGCAATATCGCTGCGCCAGAACCTACGCGTCGCAACCTACATCTTGACCCAGCGGCTCAGAAAGCGGGGCAAGTTCCCGCTGGTCCTGCAATTGGAACCCCTCTACCAGTGCAACCTGGCCTGCGCCGGCTGCGGTAAGATCCAGCATCCGCGCGACATCCTGGAGCGTCGCCTGACGGTGCAGCAGTGCATCGACGCGGTGGAAGAGTGCGGGGCTCCGATCGTCTCCATTGCCGGCGGCGAGCCGCTCGTTCACCGCGAGATCGCTGAGATCGTGGCCGCGTTGGTAGAGCGCAAGCGCTTTGTCTATCTGTGCACCAACGCCATCCTGATGCAGAAGAAGCTCGACCAGTTTGACCGCTTCAAGAACTCGCCTTATTTCTCCTGGTCGATCCACGTCGACGGCTTGCAGCAGCGCCACGACGAATCGGTCTGCCGCCCGGGCGTTTTCGACCTGGCGATCGCGGCCATCCGCGAGGCCAAGCGCCGCGGCTTCCGCGTGACGACCAACACCACCTTCTTCACGCAGGATGATGCCCAGAGCATCCGGGCCGTGCTCGATTTCTTGAACGACGAGGTGAAGGTCGACGCCATGCAGATCTCGCCCGGCTATGCCTACGAGAAAGCGCCGGATCAGGAGCATTTCCTGGGCGTGGAGCGCACGCGCGAGATCTTCCGCCAGGCCTTTGCCGACGGTAAGCGCAAGAAGTGGCGCCTGAACCATTCCCCGCTCTTCCTGGACTTTCTGGAAGGCAAGGTCGATTTCTCCTGCACCGCCTGGGCCATTCCCAGCTACTCCGTCCTCGGCTGGCAACGCCCCTGCTACCTGCTGGCCGATGGCTATACCAGTTCCTATCGCGAGCTCATCAACACCACGGATTGGAACGCCTACGGGCGCGGCAAGGACCCGCGCTGCGCCAATTGCATGGCGCACTGCGGCTACGAGCCGTCGGCGGTGGCGGCCACCATGGAGTCGCCGCTCCAATCGCTACGGGCGGCCGCCGACGTGGCGCGGGGGACCTGGCAGACCCTGCCGATGCTCGCACCCAGGAGCTGATCGGGGTGCCGACCGACGAGGTGTTCCTGACCGGGGCGAGCGGCTTTGTCGGTGGCCACGTGCTGCGGGCGCTCCTGGATGCCGGATATCGCGTGCGCGCCCTGGCGCGTCCCGGCTCCCGGCCGCTGCCGCCCCACGAGCGCTGCACGCCGGTAGAAGGGGACCTGCTGCGCGCGGGTGAGCTGGCCCGGCCCATGGGCGGCTGCCGCTATCTGGTGCACGTCGCCGCCCTCTACACCTTCGCCCCGGACAGGCGCGGCGAGATCGCGGCGACAAACGTGCGCGGCTGCGCCGGCATCCTGGAGGCGGCGCGCGTCGCCGGTGTCGAGCGGGCCGTCGTCACCTCGAGTTCGGCGACCGTGGCCCCGAGCGACGGCACACATCCGGTGACCGAGGACTCGTGGGCCGTGGACGCCCAGCCCGCCTCGGCTTATCACTACTCGAAGCTGCAGCAAGAACGCGCCGCGCTGGCGGCGCAGGTGCCCACCGTGGTCCTCCTGCCCACCGCTCCCGTCGGCCCGGGCGACTGGAAGCCGACGCCGACCGGACAGATTGTGGTCGACTTCATGCGCGGACGCATGGTGGCCTCGCTGGACGGCGGGCTGAACGTGGTGGCGGTGGAGGACGTGGCGCGGGCGCACGTGCAGGCGCTGCAACGCGGGCGTCCGGGCGAGCGCTACTTGCTCGGCGGCGATAACCTCAGCCTCTCGGGGTTGTGGGAGTTGCTGGCCGGTATCTGCGGGCGGCAGGCACCGTCCCTGCGCATCCCTTACGCGGTCGCGCTGGCCCTCGGCTGGGCCGACGAGTTGCGCTGCCGGCTCGCCGGAGGCGTGACGGGACGCGCCGTTACCCCTGGCATCCCCCTGGAGGGCGTGCGCATGGCCCGCCATCACATGTACGTTGTCAGCGACAAAGCGCGCGCGGAGCTCGGCTATGAGACGACGTCCGTGGTGGAGGCCCTCGCGCGGGCCGTGCGCTGGTATCGCGAGAACGGGTACGCGGCCTAACCGAGGCCGGCGGGAGCCGGCTTCTACAACGTTAAGTAGACGCCGCAAAGGTCATGCACTGGGGCAACATACCTGGGAGCGCCGGCATCCCTGCCGGCAGACGGGGGCCGGCAGGGATGCCGGCGCTCCCAGGAGGTGCCTGCGGCCGCATGTGAACATCCCTGCGCCTGCATAGATCGGGTTATGCGTTGACCGTTGCCTGGCCGGCGAAGGAGACGGTGATGACGCCGCCCCACATGCACATGCACTGGCAGGTGTTGGTCAGCGCCGGTGCGCCGTCGATCATCACCGTGGGCGATCCGGGTGCCCAGGGCGCGGTGGTGGCCGGGATGCAGGGCTGTGGGGTCAGCACTCCCAGCGCTGCCGCCGTCGCCGCCGCGACCTGCGGGTTCGACGGGCTCATGCACATGCCGAAGCCCGAGATATTGGCCATCGGGATGTTGGCGTTGATGGTCGCCGCCATCTGACCGGAGGCTTGCACGGGCTGCCCGGTCGGGGTGACGGTGAGCGTGCCCGGCGCGGCGCCGAAGGTGCACATCAGCGCTGCGCCCGTACAGACCACCTGCGGCATGGTTGAACCTCCCTTACGGTCAGTATACGCCGTCCCATCTGCGGGATATCCCCGGCGCTCGCCGCGGGAGCCCGCCGCGTGCCGCCTTCCAGGTCGAATCTGACGCTGCTCCTTCCATGCGAAGCGGTCTGGCGCCACGCCATCATTAGGTGGGATCGGTTTGTCAATCCGCCCGAGTTGCAATTGCCTCCGCACACCCTGCGCTCCATCGATCCCCGTGTATGACGCGCCCCATTTCATTACGCGGCTCTGCAACGCCTGCCCTCCCGAAGCCATGGAGATGGAAGGCGCTTCGCCCAGCTAACAGATTCCTTGATTCTGTTAGCTGACCATGTGGCGACACGGGCTGACATGTGCCCGTGCCCAGCACGCACAACATAGCGGCTCATGAGCCACTCCCTGTCGGGTGCTACGTGTAGCTGGTGCAGCTGCGCCTGCTGCCGCTGTACCGGCAGCTCGCGTTCGCCCCGAGTTTCTGGTCGTTCACGTTCCCCTGGTCCGCCGTCGTCACGGACGCGCTGCGCTGGATCGGGCTGGAGCGCCCTGCCGCCGCGGCGATCCTGGCCGGCGTGGCGTTGGGCGGGCTCAGCGCGCTCGTCGGGGGCATCGCGCTGCGGTCGCTCATCGCCCTGCGCCGGGGCACCTTCCTGCCCGCGCGGCCCGCCACGATTCCGGCGGCGGGCCGCGCTCCGATCCCGGGTCCAGGGCCCACTGTCCTGGACGCGCAACTCAAGGGCCGGTAACACCGCGGGCGTGGCACAGCGGGATGCCCGACCCGTCAAGCCCCAGCCGGGGCGGCGTTGCGTGCACGGACCGCGGCGCTGCGTGTGCGGGCCAACAGCGTCTTGCGGCGCGCCACAGGCGCGCCGCAAGACGTCGGCGAGCCGCCTACCGCAGGCGAGCACGTTGTCGCCTGCTCGGGTCGCATATCATTTGGCTTTAACCAATATCCAGTTTCTTAGCAACATGCGAGCGATCGGCGCATGTCACTCGCCCAGCACCGCAACTAGAGCGGTTCGTGGAGCGGTGCATAGCCAATTCTTCACGCCATTGCGGCCAGTCATGCGCACTAAAGGTGCCGCGAGCCAGCTAACGGATGGCGGCTTTCGACCATTTCCGCTAACAGCCGCCGTACAGATTCCGCGATCACGCTGATTACGCAGGCTTAGGCGTCACTACCGAATGCCATGCGCCCACAGCGCACTTTGACCGGATACGGCCAAGCCGGACACGTCAGCCGCCAGGGGCGCGTTATGGGGATATGTGGATGGTCGTCGCTACACCTGGTGGCAGCGCCGCCAATCGCTCGGTCACAGTCTTTGCCGGCAAAGGGGGGCACCGGGCCATTGAGTCCGGCCCCTCCGGCGGAGCGTGTTGTGCTCGCCCTGGCGCCGCGTCATAACCGCCCAGTAAGGCCATGGCCCGCTCGTGCTTCTCCAGTGTCAGGCTCCTGCGGGTCGAGACTCGGACGCTCTGGGTGCATCTTGCCGGATCAGCTACCTCATTTCAACCGTTAGAGGCGTGAGGCACGCCTACAGGGCATCCTGCAAGATGTCGCCGGCCAGGTTGAAGACGAGCGCGGTCAGGAAGATGGCCAGCCCCGGGAAGGTAGACTGCCACCAGGCGTTGAGGATGTTCTGCGCGTCGACGCTCACCATCAGGCCCCACTCCGGCGTCGGCAGTTGTGCTCCCAGGCCGATGAAGGAGAGTCCGGCCGCCGCTACCAGCGCGTTGCCCATGTCCAGCGTGAGTTGCACAAAGACCGGGCGGACCGCGTTGGGCAGCACGTGGCGGAGCAGGATGCCGGACACCGGGACGCCCAGCGAGCGCGCCGCCTCGACATAGGCGTTTTCCTTCACGCTCAAGACCTGGCCCCGGATCAGCCGGGCGTAGGTGGGCCACCAGATCGCGGCCCCGGTGGTGGTAGCGGGCGGTGGGACGAAAATGGAACGGTCGTGCAGCCGCCCGTGCCGTGAGGCGGGTACACGGATGGCCGCCGAATTAGGAGGAGACCATGGCCGAGATCGAGTATACAGGTGCAGCCCTGGTGGTGCATGTACGGGGCTGGGATAAGGTCTGGGCGCTCAAGAGCCAGCTAACCATCCCCATCGAGCATGTAATCGGTGCCGAATTGGCCTCATGGCCCGCGGGCCCAGGCTTAAGCGGCGGTATTCGACGCAAGCGTGTCACGGGCCCATACCAAACGAGAGCCGGCCGGGTCCAAGGCAGGACCCGACCGGTTGCCGTGGGCGACGCGCGACGAGCGCCTAACCCTTTGTCTTGTACAGCGAACGCAGGCAACGCGTGCAGAGGCGCGCCTGCCGGGCTACACCGCCGACATAAATCGTGGTGACTTGCAAGTTGGGCTTGAAGGTGCGCGACTTCTTCTGCGCGCGCCGCTCCCAGCTACCACCGTGGTTGTAGCGGATGTGGCGCCCGAAGGTGGTGGTCTTCTCGCAGATCTCACACTTCCCGGACACAATACTCTCCTACCATCAACAGCTATGCCTGATCATTGTATCAGCTATGCTGCGATGGCGTCCATGGCGAATCACATCATCGCGTCCGGTCCCGCTCGGCAGGGCGTGTGAAGCTGGCGACGATATCGGGGCCTACCAGGCGCGGTTCGGGAGTTGGTTCCCAGCCATCACGCACCAGGCCCTGGGTCAGCTTTAGCAGCGATGCGGCGGCAGCCGGGCTATCGCGGGGGACCTTCCTGCTACAGGCCAGCACCTCCATCTTGCCCCCACGACGGCATACCGCCTCGTAGACGATGCTCGGACCCAACGGCCACAGGCGCCGGCTGCGCACGTAACAGGTCTCCTCGCCCTCCTCTGCGGGGCCGTCTACACTCCATCGGTAGACCATAATGCCCTCCTCCCGGCCAACAGTCTAGCCTTGAGGGGCACGCCCGACGACCGGGCGGCGCGGACGTCGCCACTCCTGCACCCCTCACCAAGACGTATCGCCATCAGGCGGAGGGGAGTTTACCCCCGAATGGTGGCAAAACAGCCGCCGACCGTCTTTACGCCCCGGCCATGGCGTCGGGCGTAGCGCTCGGCGTGCCTACCTCGACAGGCGTAGGCGTGGCCATCGTCGCCGGCGTCACCGTCTCGGCCGGCGTGGACGTTTCCGCCGGGGTCGCCGATCCAGGCGGCGCAACCATCGCCGTCTCTGTCGGCGTTTCCGTCTCGCTCGGGGTGACCGTTGCCGTGCTAGTCGCCGGGGCGGTTTCCGCGGGCGTTGCCGTGGCGCTGGGCGTGATGGTCGCGGTCTGCGTGGCTGTCGTCGTGGGCGTGGCGGTGCTACTCGCCGTGGCCGTGGGCGCTGGCACGGAGGCTATCTCGGCCACCGTTCCCCCGGCGCCGGCGATGAAGCAGGATCGCGCGTCGGGACAGGCGATCGCGTTTAGCGTCACGGAGACCCCGCTGGCCAGGGCGACCCAGGCCGGACTGGCGTCGGCAGCGTCGAGCGTGACCAGCACTGTTCCGCCATCACCCGCCGCGGTACAGGCGGCCGGCGCCGCACAGGAGATCGCCCGCAGCGTCGCTCCGGCGGTTGCGGCCGGGTTGGTCACGGCGCTCCAGGTCAGCCCGTCCGCGCTATGCAGGATCGCGCCGCCCGCGCCGACAATCGAGCAGGCGGTGGCGATCGCGCACGACACGGCAAGCAGATCGCTGCCGACCGGACTCGATTGCGCCGACCAGGTGCCGTTTTGCTGATTCGTGAGGATCAGGCCGCCGTTGCCCGCGGCGATGCAGCGTGAGGCATCCAGACAGGCCAGGCCATTGAGCGTCGTAGTCGTCCCCGAGTCGACCGGCTGCCACCAGTAGCCGTCGGTCGTGCGCAGGATGGTGCCCTGTGTCCCGACCGCCGTGCAATCGGCCGCGTCGAGACAGGAAATCGCGTTGAGAGACAGGCCGAACGTGGCGGAGCGCAAGGACCACGCCGGCACCGGGTCGGACGCGTCCTCGGTGGCAATGATGTAGCCGTTATCTCCCACCGCGAAACAGGTGGTGCTGGTCGGGCAGGACACCGCGTGCAGCGCTGTCCCGTTGTCCAGCGCAGGGTTGTCCAGCGAGATCCAGGTCGAGCCATCCGTGCTGCGCAGCAGCGCACCGCCCGCTCCCACGGCGAAACACTGCGCCGGCCGGCAAGACGGCGCGAGGCCGTACAGGTCGGCGCCACGGGCCTCCGCCACCGCGGTCTGTTGCGCCATGGCCTGGGCCGTCGCCTCGGCCACCGCGGTGGCCTGCGCGGCGACCTGTGCAGTCGCCGCCTGGGCCACGTCCGTCTGCATAGACTGCGCTAGCGCCGTGAGCGCGGCGACCGGCAGTTGCTTCTGGTTGAACGCCGAATTCGGCGTCGCGTTGAGTAACACCGATAGGGCGCCCGCCGGCGCCAGGGCGGCCACCAGGTCGAGGCTGCCGTCGCCATTGAGGTCGGCCAGCGCCAGCGCCTCCGCGCCGGCCACGGCATAGGACCCGGCTGCGCCAAAGGTCCCATCGCCGTTGCCGGGCAGGACGCCCACGCCGGCGTTGCCCTCGGCAAGGACGAGATCGGGCTTTCCATCGCCGTTGACGTCGCCTATGGCGACGGACAGCGGCGCGCCCGCGGTTGCATAGCTGTGCGCCGTGGTGAACGTTCCGTCGCCTTTGCCGAGGAGCAGACGCACATCGCCGCTGCCGTTGTCGGCGACTGCCAGGTCCTGGACGCCGTCACCGTTCAGGTCGCCGGCCGCTATCGAAAGCGGGTCCGTGCCCACGGCAAACGTTACGGCCGGTCCAAACGTGCCGTCCCTCTGGCCCAGCAGAACGCTGACCTCGTTACTGCCGCCGTCGGCCACCGCGAGGTCCAGCACGCCGTCGCCGTTGAGGTCGGCCACCGCGACGGAGCCTGGAGCGGTGCCGACGGGGTAGTTGACCGCCGGCGCAAATGTCCCGTCGCCTTTGCCGAGGAGCACGCTCACGTTGTTGTCACCGCTGTTCGCCACGACCAGGTCCAGGAAACCGTCGCCGTTCCAATCGCCCACCGCGAGGGACTGCGGAGCCGCCCCAACCGCAATGGACACGGCCGGTGCGAAGGTGCCGTCGCCCTTGCCCAGGAGCACGCTCACGGCGTTGCTGCCTTCCGCCGCGACGGCGATATCGATGGCGCCATCGAGGTTGAAGTCGCCAAGGGCAACCGAGACAGGCCCCGTGCCGGCGGGGTAGTTGACAGCCGGCGCGAATGTCCCGTCGCCGCGGCCGAGCAAGACCGACACGTCGTTGCTTGCCCTGTTGGCCACGACAAGGTCTGCAATACCATCGCCGTTCACGTCCCCGCCGGCCACCGCCGCCGGCGCGCTGCCCACGCCAAAGGTGGTGGCTGCGCCGAATATCTCGCTCGTCGAGATCGCCTCGGTCGAGCTTATCGCGGAGGTCGGCGACGACGCACCGGCCTGAAGGCTGAGATCGGCCGGGTTACCGGTCAGCCCGGCGACCGCCGTCACGCCCGCACTACTGCCAATGCGGACCAGGTAATCCCCGTAACTGCGGTCTGGCCGCGGGAGCGCCGTGTTTCCCGCCAGCACGGTCTGGCCGGCCAGGTAGACCGTACCAAACCGGTCCACGGCGAGGCCCGAGCTATCGACGCCGCCCACGAAGGTGTTGAAGTCCACCCGATAGCCGGTTGAGGCTATCCTCGCCACGAACCGCTCAGGCCCGGCTGCGCCGCGCGTCAGGGCCGCGCGAACGAGCGGGAAGTCGAGCGAGTCGGAATAGCCGGAGAGGTAGGCGTTACCCGACGGGTCAAGCGCGACGGCGTCCGCCGCGTCCGTCCCGGCACCACCCAGGTAGGTGCTGAACATCAAGGCGTTGCCCGCTGCGTTCAGTTTGGCGGCGAAGGCGTCGGCTTTGCCCCCTGGGCGTGCTTGTACCGGCAGGGCCGTCGCGAAGTCGGTGGACGTGGTCGAGCCTACAACCCAGGCCTCTCCTGCCGCATCCACCGCGATCCCGTTGCCAGATTCTGCCCCTACGCCGCCGAGGTAGGTGCTGTAGGCGAGCGCGTTGCCCCGCGCCGCGATCTTGGCCACGAAGGCGTCGCTCTGGCCGCGCAAGTGGGGCTGGAGCGGGCTAACGGTGGGGAAATTGTCCGAGCGCGTTTGGCCCGTCACGTACGCGGCACCCGCCGAGTCGACCGCCAGCGCATAGGCGGCGTCCGCTCCCTTACCCCCGAGGTAGGTGCTGTAGACGAGCGCGCTGCCCTGCGCATTCAACGTGGCAACAAAGGCGTCGGAGGCACCGCCCAACCGCCTCTGGATCGGCCTGGAGAGCGGCAAATTGGCAGAACCCGTGGCACCGGCGACATAGGCCTCGCCGGCGCTGTCGACGGCGAGGGCATAGGCCACATCCGTGCCGCGGCCTCCCAGGTAGGTACTATAGGCTAGCCTGCCCTCCCGATCGATCCTGGCCACGAAGGCGTCGCTGCCTCCGCCGATGCGACGTTGCAGGGCGTTCTTGATGGGGAAATTCGCGGAACTGGTTCGGCCGGCCAGATAGGCGTTGCCGGTTCCATCGACGGCGACGGCGGCCGCGGCATCGTTCCCGCTGCCGCCTATAAGTGTGTCGTAGTCCACGCCGCCGTCCGCGGGGCTGGCCTTCGCCACGAAGGCGCCATAGGGCGCCAGCACGTAGGCCCGCGCTGGCGCATCGCCGGGGAAGACCGGTGAAGCTGTCAAACCCGCGACATAACTGTTGCCGGCCGCGTCCACGGAGATGGCGGTGGCGGACCTGAGGCTACCCCGATAGAAAGCCGCCGAGAAGACGGTCATCGGCTCGACCACAAGCTGGCGGCGCGTGTCGTAGCGCCCCAGGGCCAGGCGCACGGTGTTGGCGCCGGTCACGATGAAGTGGGCGGCCACGAGATGGCGGGCCGAGCCGGGACCGGTGTCCTGGTAGGCCATCGGGGCCGAGATATGCGCCTGGCTCCATGGTCCGCGCAACACGAGGTCGCCGTGCGTGTCCACGGTGAGCCCGCGGCCGCCTGAGACGGCCAAACGGATGCGGCGGGCATCCGCTCCCGGCGCCACCACCATGCCAAGGGCCACCACGCCCCGCTGGCTGTAGTAGGTCAGGTCGATGCCGGGGTAGAGATCGCGGTAATCGACGCGGGCGAAAGCGGGCACACCCTCGTGCCATTGCCGCCGATCGTTGCCAATATAGTAGTTGGAGTGGCCCGAGAACTGACGCTGGCCGCCGACGCGGGGATGAGCGTCGCTGCCGGGGAAGCTCAGCGCGACGACGTCTTCCCGCACCGCCTCCAGATCGGCCAGTTGACGTGTGGCGCCGGCGGCTAGCGTCTCCGGCAGGGGCGTCCGGCCGGGCGACGTACCGATGGTCCATACCGCCTCCTGCGCCGTCAGGAAGAGGGTGTAGCCGGTGCCACGCGCGAGATACAGGACGCGGCGATCGGTCTGGCCTTCGTTGCGGTCGAAGCGCAGGGGCAGCGGCGTGTAGACGAGGCGCGGCGTGACGGTGTGTGACAAGGAACCCGTCTGCGTCAGGCTGTTCGTGGCGGTGACTGTCCGCGTCGCCGCGGTAGCCGCACCGATCGGCGTCGCACTCCCGCCCGGCGATGCCACGCCGGGAAGGCGTGGTACGAGCAAGCTGCCGGGCGCGGGCGCTGTCGGGAACGGACGTGCTGGGTAGGACCTGGTCGTCGCGCCGATCAGGAGAAGACACAGCGTCAGGCCGAGAAGGATACGTCGCATGGGGGTGTTGTTACCGCAGATGGTCGGCCCAGTCCTTGCCAGAGCCAGGTCAGACAATGCCCGCCCGTGTCAGCATGTCGCGCCGGCATGCTACACGAGTATATCACCGGCGTTTGGGGTTGGGGATAGGG
>Ga0070738_10006590_pt1 | contig 12081 bp, 13 predicted proteins | sample Coa_R2_2_FD_66446 | JGI IMG/M metagenome (GOLD analysis project Ga0070738, IMG submission 66446) | Surface soil microbial communities from Centralia Pennsylvania, which are recovering from an underground coalmine fire - Coalmine... | ecosystem: Environmental > Terrestrial > Soil > Unclassified ... | reverse complement strand
GGGGCTAAAGCCTCATGGCAGACACGCGGCCCTGAAGGGCCGCCACCGACCATTCATGGTCGCGTCCCTGCCATGGTCCTTTGGGGCCAGGCGCAGCGCTCGTCGCCCGTCACTCACACCGGCGATTGCGGCGCGGTCAGCTCGGGATGGCGGCGTGGGGTCACATGGCCGGTCGGACCGGTCGCGCCGCTGAACAGGCCCAGGTCATCGGTGGCCTCGTTGTCGGCGCAGTACGGCCCCACGATGCGGTAGGCCTCCATGTTGTCGTCGCCGTAGTAGGAATGCGGCGCGGGACGCGAGATGGGCTGCTCTTCATCCTGCACGATCATGCGCGTGAAGCGATCCAGCGGCCACTCCGTCCCCTGATCTCCCCACCGGTAGCTATCCGATGGGTCGGGGTAGCCGGCGTGGTGCGTCTCGGCGCTGTACGATAGCGCGGTAAAGCCCTCCGGCGCCCGCGGCCCCTGTCCCAGCAGGTCCGTATCCGACCGCTGCGCCGACCTCCCGACGCGCAGTCCCATCCCCTCACTGTCTGCCATCTGTCCCTCCTCATGTCTGTGTGGAACCGGCGGTTAAAACCGCCGGGCAAGCCAACGTCGTTTCATCCCCTCTGTCGCCACCAAGCAAGATGCTTCAGTTGCCCGCTTCCCCTCCCTGGGCGACGGCTGTTGGCAGATAGGTCATCGCCCAGAACTGCTCACTGCGTTCCCGGCTTTAGCCGGCGCGTCCCTGCCCGGCGGTTTTAACCGCCGGCCTCCCCGTCGACTCGACCGTGGCAGCAACGCGGCCAGCACCTTGACGCTGCCCGGCGGTTTTAACCGCCGGCCTCCTCATCAGCCGCCGCGAACGGCAGCGGTGTGTAGCTCACCGCGTCCGGCAGCAGCCGCCCCAGGTCGCGCCGCACGGCATCCTGCTGCCGCACCGTGAAGCCCGTCGGGTTCATGGCCAGCAGCGTCAGCGCCTCTGCGGCCGGCCCGACCGGTTGCGCCGGCGCGAAGCCGAAACCCCACGGCGCCTGCTCGGGCGGCCGATCGCCCGGCACGCCCGCCGTGGCGACCCGGCCGTCCGTCCCCCGTAGCGCCGGGTCGGCCACCTCCGGCGCCGGACGCGGCAGCGCGACGCTGCCCTCGTACCCCAGTCCATCGGGCAGCGCGTAGGTCGGGACCGCGCCACCCGGGTCGATCACGCGATAGCGCATCGTTCCCTCCTCCTCACGAGCCACGGTCGATAGTGACCGCCTTGAGCGCATGCACCTCGCTCTCGATCAGGACCTCGATCTGTTCGCCGCTCAGCCCCGGAAAGCGCTGCGCCAGCAACTCCGCCACCTGGTGGTAGCGTGCGCTCTCCTCCGGCACGGCCTGCTGCGCCCAGGCCACCAGGCGCGCCGCGTAGCCGGCCATGCTCCGATCGCGCAGGTGCGCCAGAAGCTGCCGCAGCGCCCAGCCGATAGCCAGCGAGGTCATCGGCCCGGCGGCCAGCGCCAGCACCTGGTACTCCAACACGATGGCCTGCCGCACGATCTCTTCTTGCATCTCCTCTCCCCCTCCTCAGGCGCTAGGCGTTGGGCGTTAGGCCCTTCTATCGCCCATCCCCTAGCGCCTCGTATACTCGCGCCGCACCCAGCCGTGCAGGCCGCGCGCCTCCACGAACGACCACAGGCAGTCGCGATCGTAGACATCGCGCAGCGCCTCGCCGTTCTGTAGCGTGGCCAGCACCGGCGCGGCCATGGTAGGCGCCTCGCGCAAATGCAGCCCGTCGGCCGCGGCCACCACCAGCGGCGTTTCAGGTGTCACGGCCGTGCCGGCCGCATCCCTGGAAAGCGGCCCGTGCGAGCGCGGCGGCCCCAGCAGCAGGAAGGCGCCGGCGAAGGCCGCCGCTATGCTGGTCGCCGTATAGGTCGCGTCGCGCCCGCCGCCCCAATAGGAGAGCGGATCGTTGAAGGCACCGCTGGGCAGTAGCAAGATGAAGTGGTCGGCGTCGTCGCTGCTACCCAGCCACCACAGCGGATAGTCGGTATAGACGCGCCGCCCCTCCACCAGATTCGGCGCCGCGGTGCGCAGCCGCGCCGCCCGCACCCACAGGATGGCCCAGCGCGCGGCGCGCGTCTCGGCCAGGTCGCCCGACCAGCGCCAGGGGATGCCCAGCGCATCGAGCGCCTGCCCGGCCTGCTGTAAGCTGGTGAAGCCCTGGCCGGCGTGGTCCGGTTGGCCCGTGGCCAGCAGGCGCATCGCGGCGACCAGCGCGTTATCGTCTCCCACGAAGGGGTAGGCCATCTCGCGCAGGTAGCGCGCCAGGCAGGCCTCGAAACAATCATTGGCGCCCTCCACCACGTTCAGGCCATCATCGCCGTGGCGAAACAACTGGCTGACGTGTCGCCAGCGCGGTTGCCAGCCCATCACTCCTCCTCTCCATTCACGCACCCGCATAGCTCATCACCGACGAACCGCCGGTTGGCTGTGTCCTGGGACCGCCAGGGCACCCGCTTGCAGGCGTCAGCCCGCGGGCTGCCGCCGTGCCGGCCCCGTCTGTCGGCGCCCCGGGACGCGGCCCCGCGCACGCACGTCAATTGGAGCGGCGGGAGCCGGCGACTGAAGTCGCCTGGCAGGGACACGCCGACTAAAGTCGGATACGTGGCATGCGGGCGTCTGCCAGACGCCCCTACCGTGTCCGTCCCCTGCCCGGCGGTTTTAGCCGCCGGCTCCCCGATCGGGGTCCCCTCCGGGGCGGCAGGGTCAGGCATCACACGTCGCAAAACCTGCCCACTCCTATTCACGCACGTCCCAGAGCCCACTCAGCGCAGCCGCCGCAGCTCCACCGACCAGCGATTGGTGGACAGGCCGGCGGCGCGGTAGGCTCGCACCTCGTAGCTCGGCGCCGCCGCCACCGCCTCGGCCGTCGGCGTCGCCGTATCGGCCACCAGCGAGACCTGGCGCGGGTCCAGCTCCAGCGGGAACTCGGCGTGTACGGTCGCTGCCGACTCCGGCGCGTCCCAACTCGCCGGCTCGCTATACATTTGAGGACGCCACACCACGTCCGCCCCCACGTAGGCCGTACCCTCAGGCCTGGCGTAGACCAGCGTCACCGTGCGCGTCCGCCCCTGCCGCATGCGCGCCCGATTGGCCACAATCCGTGCCAGCTTGCGCGCGTCGAGCACCGCCCTATCCCCCTCTCCGCCGTCCTAAACCGGCTCGATTATTAGAACTAATGTTCTAATTTCACCACCATTCTAGCACGGCTTTTTCGCACGTCAAGTAACACACCGTCGAGGTGGCCGAATTGAGCAGGATCTCTCCCCTATCCTGTTTTATTCACGGGCACGGACCCGAAGCCCGGAGCGCGGGCGAGCACGCATGCTCTCGCCCGCGCGTGGCTGAACTGGTCAGATCAGCTATCACGGAGGACTATGCGGCTTCCGGCAGTACGACGGCAACCGCAGCCCGGTGTATATGGCGGCGCCGGCCCAACACGGGCCGGCGCCAATTCATCCCCGCACGGCAGGCGCCCGCGGGCCTCTATCGAGGTTACCCGTTCGGACAGCGTCTAACGGGTCGTGTTCGTCCGTTCGGGAAGCGTCAGCGACAGTTGGATGTGCCCTCGGCCCTTGGCTCGCACCGGGCCGCCCACCGGCATGTTCTTGCACGTGGCGTGAGAGCATGCCCAGGTGATGGTCAGGGTACGCACGTGGCTCAGCCTCTGGCGTGCGCCGTGGACGCCCGCGCGTGCCGAGCTATGGAGCGCGGCCGACGCCGTCACCACGAAAGGTGCCGCGGCGGATAGTCTCGATGTGACGCCATACCCGGCGACATAGTAGGTACCTGCGCCGCGCGACGGCACGGTGAACGATATGACGACAGTGCCCGCTGCAACGCTCGTGGCGCTATTGAGCACGCTCGCACCGGGGTACCACAGGCCTGCCACCGTCTCGCCGGCGCCGAAGCCCAGGCCGACCAGATACGCAGTCGAGCCGGACCTGCCCGACGCCGGGACCAGGAAGACGGCAGGTCGTACCGTGAAGGTGCTACTGGTGGACTTGCCGCTGCTTTGCCCGACCGCGATGAAGGAGTGAAGTCCGGCCGCGGCCTGCGGCACGACAAAGGCGACGACAAAGCCGCCCGCCGCCGTGGTCAGAGTCGTTGCCAGCGGCGTACCGGTCGTGTTATCCAAGAAAATCTTGACCCACTCATTGGCCCCGAAGTTGGTGCCGGTCATCGTGACCGCCGTCTGGAAGGGGCTACCGGTATTGGGGGTAATGACGCTTCCCGCCGGGGGAGTGGGGGTATTTGTCGGCGTATTCGTCGCTGTATCGGTCGGCGTGCTGGTCGGCGTCTTCGTGGGCGTAGCGGTCACCGTGTTGGTCGGAGTATTCGTGGGTGTGTTGGTTACCGTAGGCGTATTGGTCGCCGTGTCGGTCGGGGTAGGTGGAGGTAGAGGGCTGGTGTGGTGAATGGCGACGATATTGCCGACGTTGCCCTCGCCGCCAATTGAATAGATGTCCCCGTTGGTTGTCTCGGCCACTCCCATGCAGCAGGTCTGGCTGGGCAGCGACGGCCCCCAACTCCAGCTCTGGCTATTCGGATCGTACACCTGCACCGATGTCAGGTAATTGTTGTTGTAGCCGCCAACTACCCACAGGCGCCCATCCGCGCCAAAGGTTGCTCCACCATCAACAGTTCCCTGGAGCAGCGGCGTGCTGCTGCTCCAGCCTCCTCCGCTGTAGGTATACAGCGTGTTATAGGCACCGCTACTACCATTGAACCCGCCCGCCACGTAGAGATTGCCGCTCGGGTCCACCGCTGCCACGGGCGCCTCATTGACTTGCGGCAGCGACATTAATGTACTCCACGTGTTGCTCGTCGGATCATATGCCTCGACATTGGCAATGGCTGTGCTGCCGTTAGAGCCGCCGATGGCGATGATCTGCCCGTTATAGAGGGCGGCGGCGAAGCGATAGCGCGGCGACAGCATGGGCGCCAGCGTGCCCCAGGTGTTACTGCTCGGCGTGTAGACGTCCACCCGATTGTAGACCGAGCCGCTAGTGCACAAGTTTGATCCGGAACACCCGGTACCACCGCCGAGCACGGCGATGCGGCCATCGGGGAGTGTCACAGCCTGGGCACCTTCACGTGCCACCGGCAGGTTAGCGCCAAGCGCCCAGGTGTTAGTGTCCGGATGATAGATGAACGTCGTCTTGACTTCACCTACATTGCTGCCGCCGAACACATAAATGTTGCCGTCAAGCCCAACGGCCACGGCCGGACGTGACAGCGGGGCGGGCAGCGTCGTAATAGACGTATCCCACCCGGAGACCGAGATGGGCGTAGTCGTTTGAGTGGGAGTAGCCGCGGTGGGAGTAAATGTCGGCGTGGACGTATTCGTCGGCGCTGTCGTCTGTGTGACGGTCGCTGTCGGCGTGCCGGTTGGTGTCGACGTAATCAGACTGGCGACCGAGCCCGATTGGCGTATCTGGTTAGGGAGTTGCGAGCTACCGTGGATCACGGCTACATTGCCGGTGATGAGACTTCCTGTACTTATCAGGAGACCGGCGATGCCGGCGCGGACGTAGCGATAGTAAACCATCTGTTTGTAACTCCTACTTGCAACGGTTACGCCGTGGAAGAAGTAATAGTGGCGTGGTTCTCCCGGGTAGTTAGTCTAGCTTCACGTCATGGCTATAGGCAATCACCAAAATGGCATATGTAAGAAAGATGTTGTGCGCATCAGCCTTGTTGCTATCAAGCTATCTTGTTCTTCGGCAGTTTGATGAAGAGTGTAGTATGTGTGCACCTTCGCACTATGGAATGGTGACCATCGCTTCGGGTGTCCACAACGAGATTAACGTGCCGTGTGCGTCGGCGGCAGCCATACGCCAGTGATAGATCCCCTTCGGCATTCCATGGACACTTAGCGAGTAACTGGTCCCGCTCAGTCGAATTGCATAATTGGTGACCGAGCTCGCGGTAATTCTTTGCTTCCCGAAGGACTGCACCAACCAGATCTGCAGGTTGTAGAAGGCCGCGTGGGGATAGGCGTGCCAGCGAAATGGAAGCGTCGGTCCCGTCAGGATTGCATTCTGGCCGGGCAGTGTCACCGTCAGGGCCGGGGCAGCAGGGCGTGGGCTTGGTGAGGTGCCCGTGTGGAGAATGGCGACGATATTGCCGACGTTGCCGGCGCCGCCGATTGAATAGATGTCCCCACCGCCCGTCTCTGCCACGCCCATGCAGCACGTGTGGTTAGGTAGCGACGGCCCCCAGCTCCAGGTCTGGCTGGCCGGATCATACACCTGCACTGTGCTGAGGTAGTCGCTGTCGTAGCCGCCGACGACCCAGAGCCGTCCATCGGCACCAAAGGCCGCTCCGCCGTCAACGGTTGCCTGGAGTAACGGCGTGCCGCTTATCCAGGTACTGCCGTTGTAGCTGAGTAACGTGTTATAGGCGCCGGCGCTGCCGTTGAAGCCGCCGGCCACGTAGATGCCGCCGTGTGGGCTGGCCGCTGCTTGAGGCGACTCGTTGACCTGTGGCAGAGGTGGCATCGTGCTCCAGGTGTTCCTGCTTGGATCATATGCCTCGACGCTGGCAAGTGCAGTGCTCCCGTTGGAGCCACCCATTGCAACGATTCTTCCTTTATACAGGACTGCGGCGAAGCGGAAGCGCGGCGACAACATCGGCGCCACAGTACTCCAGGTGTTCTTGCTCGGCGTATACACATCCACCCGGTTGTAGACCGTGCCGTTGTTGCACAAGCTTGTTCCAGAGCATCCGGTACCGCCGCCAAGAACGGCAATACGGCCATCGGGTAGGGTGACGGCCTGTGCACCCTCGCGGGCCACCGGCATATTGGCACCCAATGACCAGGTGTGGGTTCGCGGATGATAGATGAACGTTGTGCTAACCTCGCTCGCGTTACTGCCGCCGAACACATAGATGTTGTTGTCATGGCCAACGGCGACGGCCGGCCGCGCCAGCGGACTCGGCAGTGTGGTTACACTGGTATCCCATCCCGAGAACGATCGTGGTATGGCCGTCAGGATCGCGTGGCCGCGAGGTTGCGATACACTGTGTATCGTCGTTGGCCGGCCGGCCAGGAGGCTTCCCGTACTAATCACCAGCGCGGCGACGCCGGTTCGCGCAAGGCGAGCATAGCGGTGGTGGTCCATGCTGACTATAACTCCTACCCCAAACAGTCGCTCCGAAGGAGACGTGACACAGCAACGATTCTCGCCGCTCCCCAGTGTAGGGCTATGCTATACCTGAGGCAATCACACAAATGGATTCAATGGCCGCGATCATGCCATCACGCCAACGCGCCTTCATCCTCCGCCACACCCTCCCGCGGCGCCCGCCCCATACGCCGGAGCTGCGCCTGTACCTGGCCGGCGAGCTTATGCCGCTCTGGCGACTGACCGCGGAGGAACGGGGCGGAGGGGACGTGCCGCCGCCGTTCTGGGCCTTCGCCTGGGCCGGCGGCCTGGCCATCGCGCGCTTTCTACTGGATCATCCCGCCGAGGTCGCCGGCAAGCGGGTGCTGGACCTCGCCGCCGGCTCGGGCCTGTGCGCCATCGCCGCCATGCGGGCCGGCGCCGCCTCCGCGCTGGCTGCGGATATCGATCCATTCTGCGCCGGCGCCGTGGCGCTCAATGCGCAGGCCAACGGGGTGAGCATGGCCTTCACCGGGCGCGACCTGCTCGACGCCGATCCGCCGGACATCGACCTGATCCTGGCCGGCGACGTCTGCTACGAACAGGCGCCCGCCGCGCGCATGCTGGCCTGGCTGCGATTGGCCCACGCGCGCGGCATCCGCGTCCTGATCGGCGACCCCGGCCGCACCTATTTCCCGCGCCAGGGCCTGACCTTGCTGGCCGAGTACCGGGTGCCGACGACGCGCGAGCTGGAGGACAGCGAGGTCAAGTGGGCCGGCGTCTTCACCTTTCCCGACTGACCGGCTCCGGCCTGCGCAGGACGGCGCGCTCTGGATTGACGTCCGGGCTGAACAAGCGTTAAGCCAAAGCCGCGGCGGGTCCGGCATTGCCGGCCGATACCGGCCCTGGCTTTGGTTTAGTAGCCTGCGCGGCGTGCCCCGGATCTACCGCCGAGATGGCGGGCCGGACTGCGACCCCGCGACCAGGCACATCTGCTCTTGTGCATCGCGGTAGATGGTGTGGCAGGCCCTCTGTGCCGCCTCTCGTTGCTGCGGCGTCATCCAGGCGAGCCGCAGCACGACCACATCGACCCGCAAGCGATGCAGTTGGGCCAGGGCCTGGCGCGAGGGATAGGACGATAGAATGGCCTGAGTGCGCGCCAGGCCCGCCGGCTGCGCCGAGCCAGTCCCATTGATCAGCAGCTTCCAGTGGAGGGTCGAGTCGTACAGGATCTCCGACTGGCGCGCCCAATCGACGGGGGCAGCGTTGGCGACCGGCAGCTCCAGCACGACGCGAATCCCGGGCTGCCGTGCCAGCCAGTACTCCCCCGCGGCAATGGCGGGGATCGGTTGCGTGGGGACCGGCGACCATAGCTCCAGCGCCGATACGCTTAGCAGGATGCAGCCAAGCGCCACACGCCGGCCACGCTGCCCTTGCATCCGCAGAAGCTCAGCCATACCGTAGGCGGCGGCGATAGCGAAGCCGAGCGAGGCGCCCATGATGGCCCGTGTCGGATCGCGGAACAGGTTGAAGTGTGGCACATACGCCGACAGCGCGGCGTAAGGCAAGGGAATAGGCAGCTCGCGTCCGTGTATGTCAAGCCGCGGACCAAGCGCCAGGACCGCGCACGCCGCCGCGAAGATCAGCCATGGGATGGCTTTGCGCCTCCGGACTGCGATCACGACCAGGACCAGGGGCACGATGCCGGGGAAGAAGCCGTGGTTCGGTTGCATCATCTCGAGCGGGACGGTCGGCAACAGCGGATCGTCGAGCGGGCGACCCGGCAGTATCTGCAAGAAACTGAGTATGTCGGTGCTTGCGGCCGTCCCGTATGCGGCACCGATATCCGCGTGGCGCAGGAGATAGGGCATCATGAATGGGACGACCAGGCAGGCAGCTATGGCCGAGGCAAGCAGCGCACCTTGCAGGCGCCTGGTGGTCCAGTCGCGATAGCGCACCATCGCGACCACGAGCAACGGTCCCGTGAGATACGCCAGGTAATATAGATTGGTGACGGCGCTGAGCCCGAGCAGGAAGCCGGCCCCGACCCACCATCGGCGCCGCATATCATCCCAGGCGTGTACAAGGGCTATCGCGGCTGCGATGAGCCATTCCGTGCTCAGGAGATTGATGTGCCCCAGGTGTTCGGTCCGATACGGGCAGAATCCGAACGAGAGCCCGGCCATGAGCGCCGCCGCGTAACTATGGGTCAGCCTGTGTCCCAACACGAACGCACCATAGGCCGACAGGATGAACGACAGGCCGGTGAGCACATTCAGAACGAGGATCGGGTCGTGTAAGAGAAGGTATAGGGGCAGGCTGAACGGCAGCATGCCGACGGCGGCGTCGATGTACGATGCAGGGTGTGGGGTTGGATAGTAGCTGTTGCCGTCGAAGAATGACCACAGCCCGTGCTGCCACGAGAGGACGCTATGGGCCGTGGACGCCAGATCCCAACTGTTGAAGACGGGATCGATGGGATCGGGTGTGACGGCATGCGCGGGGTGCAGGACGATAGGCAGAGCGCGCGTCACGGTGAGCAGCGTGAACAGCGCGAGCGCGGCCAGATGAACGCCGAACTGCATGCCCCTGGGCGGCGGTGCCTCAACGACCGGCGCCTGGTCGCCCATCTGCTCCCGTAATGCAGCCACTAGCCCATCCTGCGACAATGGGGTGCGTGAAGCCCCGATCACGCCGAGTTGCATCATAGGACAGATCGTACCGGGGGCATATAGCCCAGATAGAGTCTGCCGGTGCAGGCCCGCACCCGTCGCATAGGGGACGTCGATTCCCTTTCCCAGCGACCCGCCGGCCGGGCCGGCAGCGACATCCTGATCGGCACCAGATAAGCCGGAGCTACAATGGTACTCGGAGAAAGGAGAAAGATCGATGGTGTCCCCAGCGACCCTGGCCGTCAGCGGCTATCGCGACGAGGCGGTGCCCAACACCTTTCTGCGCCAGGACGGCGCGACCGACCACCTCGCCATCCTATTGCCCGGCATCAACTACTCCTGCGACCTACCGCTGCTGTACTATCCCGCACGCCTGCTGGTCGCCCGCGGCGCGGACGTGCTGCGCGTCGAGTATGCCTATAACCGGCGCCCCGACTACGCGGCGCTCTCCTCGGCCGGCCAGGCGGAATGGCTCTATGCCGACACCGCCGCGGCCTGCCGCGCCGGCCTCGCCCAGCGCGCCTACCGGCAGGTCACGCTCGTCGGCAAGTCGCTGGGCACCCTGGCCATGGGTCACTTGCTCACCGCTGAGCCCGACCTCGCCGGGGCCCGCGCCGTCTGGCTCACCCCCCTCTTACGCCTCGATCACTTGCGCGCACAGATCGCACGCTGGGGCGGGCCGTCCCTCTTCGCCATCGGCACGGCCGATCCGTACTACGACGCGGCCGCGCTGGCCGAGGTGCAGGCGGCGACGAAAGGTGCTACCGTGGTCATCGCCGACGCCGACCATGGCCTGGAGATCCCCGGCGATGTCGTCAGGTCGCTGCAGGCCATGATCGAGGTCGTCCAGGCGCTGGAGCGGTTCCTGTCCTGAGCCAGGCGCCGCGCTTTACAACCAGATGCGGCCAGCGTCCGGTGCGGCGTCGATGGCTGGTCTTAGCTGTGAGAAAGCACTTGTGTTACAGGCAGTTACAGATGGCCCGTGTGCCGTATACTGAACTGGAGAGGAGAAGCGCCATGGCCACCGCGACCGCCAACTTCAGCATTCGGCTATCCGAGGAGACCAAGGAGAGGATTGATTCCCTGGCCCGTGCCATCGGGCGTCCCAGGAATTATGTCATCGCCGAAGCGATCGAGCGTTATCTGGAAGAAGAGTCCTGGCAGATTGCCGAGATTCAGGCCGGTGTGGAAGAAGACAACGCCGACGCGGGCATCCCCCATGATGAGGTGATGAGGGACGCCTACGAGGTCATCCGCCAGGCGGAAGAGAGATCGCCGTCGTAGATGACGATCATCTGGACACCCCGCGCGCGCAAGCACCTGCTGAGTATCTCAGCCTACATTGCCAGGGATAGTCCAACCGCGGCGCGACAGACTGTCGACCGCATCAGAGACGCGGTCGGCCACCTGGCTGAGCATCCGGCGATGGGACGTCCGGGGCGCATCGAAGGGACGCGCGAGTTGGTGATCACCGGCACTCGATATATCGTCGCCTATCGTGTGCGCAAAGACGCCCTGCGCATCCTGGCCATCATACACTCGTCGCAGCGCTGGCCGGACAAATTGTAACTATTGGCCGTGCCGCACGGTAGGTCACTTCTCAGCGTCGGGGTTCTGCATGACGAGAATACAGCCGTCACGAAACACGAGGCTGCGCACGGATGTCACATAGGCTGGTAACGGCTGCTCCGATGTCAGGTAACCGGTCACGCGGAGCGGTATCGTTCCGCCGCCCCACATGACCATTTCTTCCGTCAGTGGCGCATGTCGCGCGAGAAAAGCGGCCAGGTCGGGCTTCATTGCTCTAGTGGCTTGCTGCGCGCCTCGTGCAGATCTCTCAGGAGCTTCTCGCTGGGCAGGAACAGAGCCAGGACGATGGTGGCGACCATCACGACGGCCTGCAGGCGCATGGCCATCTGCAAGCCCACGGCGTCGCCGATGGCCCCGGTGATCGGGATGCCGATGGCCCCGGTGACGAAGCCCAGACCGAGCACCAGGCCCGACGCCATCCCGGCCCGCCCCGCCATCAACTCCTGGGCCATCACCAGCATCAGCGGCCCGGTGGAGGCCGCCAGCAACCCCACCAGCGCCCCGGTCACGAAGGCGATGGGGCCGGTGAACTGGGCGAAGAGCAGCACCGTGGGCACACTGAGTACCAGCGTGCCGATGATCACGGCGCGGCGCCCGTAGCGGTCGGCCAGCGTCCCCGATCCGACCGTGCCGAAGGCGCTGGCCAGCACCACGGTGGTAGCTAGCGGACCGTAAAAGGCCGGC
>Ga0070738_10006589_pt1 | contig 12082 bp, 9 predicted proteins | sample Coa_R2_2_FD_66446 | JGI IMG/M metagenome (GOLD analysis project Ga0070738, IMG submission 66446) | Surface soil microbial communities from Centralia Pennsylvania, which are recovering from an underground coalmine fire - Coalmine... | ecosystem: Environmental > Terrestrial > Soil > Unclassified ... | reverse complement strand
CGGGCGCGGTCGAGGATTCGGGCGAAGGCCGCTGGACGCTCGATGCGGCGATCGAGGAGGCAATTCCGGCCAATGTTCTTGCCGCGGCTCTCTTCGAGCGTTTTCGTTCGCGCGAGGAACACAGTTTCGCGGATAAGCTTTTATCCGCGATGCGCTTCAAATTCGGCGGCCATGTCGAGCACCCCTCTGCAAATCCTCCGGGCTAAAGCAGAGCCGCGGTTATATCTGCTGGCTCCGCCTCTGCATCGCGCTTCTGCGCCCGAGCGGCCCTCGCATTTATGACCCCCGCGCCGGTCATCCATACCGCGCCGGATGCGGAGGCCATGGCTCTTGAAGCCGCGCGCTTCATTGCGGCCCTCATTGCCGGAGCGGCGGAACGTTTCAGCCTCAGTCTCTCCGGCGGCTCGACCCCGAAGCGCATCTATGAGCTGCTCGCGACGGGAGATCTGGGTGTCTCGCTCGATTGGCGAAAGGTCCATCTCTTCTGGGGCGATGAGCGTTTTGTGCCCATGGATCATCCAGACAGCAATTATCGCATGGCCCGCGAGGCCATGATCGATCGCATACCGATTCCCCCTTCGCAGGTGCATCCCATACTGACGAGTGCGGGGACACCCGAAGAGACAGCAGCGCTCTATGCGCACGTCCTGCAAACCTTTTATGGGAGCACCTCGCTCGATCCGCGGCGGCCAATGTTCGATTTGACATTGCTTGGCCTCGGGGAGGATGGCCACACCGCTTCCCTCTTTCCCGGCACAAAAGCACTCGAGGAGCGCGATGTCTGGGTAACAGCGGTGATTGGAGCGAAACCGGAGCCGCGCATTTCGCTGACATATCCGGCGATCGAGTCAAGCCGTGTCATTCTCTTCGCCGTCTCCGGTACGGCAAAACGGGATATTCTCGCGCATCTTCTTGCAAATGATCCGGCCTTGCCGGCGGCCCGCATCACAACGCGCGGTATAATTCACGTTTTCGCTGACCGCGCGGCCCTGCCGGGTTAAGTGCGCGGCAGCTCGCGCCTCTCGCTTCTTCGCTTAACGCGTCTCTGCCGCAATGGCCCGCTCGAACGCAGCTTCGGCTTCGAGAGCCTCGCGGTCGCGGCCAATTGTTGCAAGCGCCAGTTTCTTGTCTCCGCGATGATAGCTGACCGCGCAGTCGCGGCCGGAAAGACTGCCAGAGATTTCTACCCTATCCCATCGCTCGGCATGGCCGACATAGGCAAGCGCAAGATCATATTGCTCGGTCCAGAAGAAGGGAACAGCATCGAACCGCTCCCTCGCGCCAAGAATGTTGCGCGCGGCGGTCTGTCCCTGCCGTTCAGCGACGGCGAAATGCTCCACGCGAATGGCCTCCCCCGTGAGCCGGTCGGGCCAGCGCGCTATATCTCCGGCCGCAAAGATTCCAGGAGCGCTTGTTTCAAGATATTCGTTCACGGCGACGCCGCGATCGATGGAAAGCCCCGCTTGCTCGGCCAATGATGTCAAGGGGCGCACACCAATGCCAATGACGACGAGATCGGCATTGAGGATTTCCCCGTTTTTCAAACCGACGCTTCGTTCCGTGATCCATACCGCAGTCGTGCCGAGATGGAATCTCACCCCGTGCTCCGCATGGATCTGTTTGATGAGACCTCCAATTTCCGCGCCGAGAACCCGCTCCATCGGGACTTTCTCGGGCGCCACGATATCAACCTCGACATGGCGCGCGCGCAGGGATGCCGCAACCTCAAGCCCGATGAAGCTCGCGCCAATCACCACTGCCCGGCGGGCAGACTTAGCCCCGGCGATAATAGAGCGGCTGTCGGCAAGGGTGCGCAAATAATGCACATGCGGCAGCCCAGCACCCGGAATATCGAGCCGCACCGGCTCGGAACCGGCCGCGAGCAGAAGCGCGTCAAAAGCCAGTCCGCCTGAACCAGCGAGCCGCAGCTTACGGCTCACGGCGTCGATGGCTTCGACGCGGGTGGCAAGCCGCAAATCGATGCCATGCTTTTTGTAGAAGTCCGGCGATCGCAATGGAATCCACTCCTCTTCCGCCGACCCCGCGAGATAAGCTTTCGAGAGGTTTGGGCGGTCGTAAGGAGCGCTTTCATCGGCGCTCACCATGGTGATGCTGCCGGAATAGCCCTCTTTGCGCAGAGTTTCAGCGGCGGCATTGCCCGCCGCTCCACCGCCTACAATGACGACGGAGCCGGGCAGGCCCGGCGAAGAAAGAGGACGCGGCGGCGTCTTTTCGAGTTTTTCACGAACATAGACTGTTCCATCCCGCCGTTCGACACGCCAGCAGGAAACCGGGCTGAGAGCGGGAGCCCGAAGCGCCTCGCCGGTCCGCAAGGAGAAACATGCGTGGTGCCAAGGGCAACGCACCGTCTCTCCAACCATAAGGCCTTCGGCAAGCGGTCCGCTGTAGTGGGTGCAAACAGAGCCGATCGCAAAAATGTCGTTGCCCTGGCGGGCAAGCAGCACAGGCTCATCACCAACATGGCCGGCCAACATGCCGCCATCCGGGAGATCGCTAAACGCGACGCCCTCCCGCAAATCCGGTCCTGCTGGTTGGGAGTTGGAACTCATGCGGGCCTCCCTTTTATTTTCTTTCGCCGCAGATGCTGGTGTTCCACCGGCACTGGCTTTACCGGTAGACGCCCGTTGGCTGCGATGGTTCCATCACGACAAATTAAAGAAATTAAAGAAATTAAAGGAATTCAAGAGAGGCGGGCTCAAGTTTAGAGTACGAGTCCATTCTGCGCGGCGAGCTGGCCAAGATCGGTGAGCGGCCGCGCTCCGATGTGCTGAATAATTTCGGCCGCCGCCAGCGCGCCGAGCCGCGCACAAGTCTCAAGGCTCTTGTTTTTGATGAGCCCTGTGAGAAATCCGGCGGCAAAGAGATCGCCAGCGCCCGTCGTATCGACAACTTGATCGACAGGAAACGCTGGAACGGCGAGAACCTCGCCGGAAGTTAGAACAACCGATCCGCGCTCGGAGCGGGTAACGACGCCAAGGATATTTTCCTTGCGCAGCTGCGAGGCCGCGGTATCAAAATCTGCCGTTTGGTAAAGCGAATGCAGCTCGCTTTCATTGGCGAAAAGGATTTGCACCGAGCCTGAACGGATGAGCCCAAGGAACTCGTCGCGGTAGCGGTCGACGCAAAAGGAATCTGAGAGGGACAAAGCAACCTTGCGCTCCGCGGCCCGTGCGATTTTCGCGGCCCTTGCCAAAGCGGCCTTCGCGGCAGGAGGATCCCAGAGATAGCCCTCAAGATAGACAATTGCCGATTGCTTGATCGCTTCCTCGTCGATATCCGCCTCCGAGAGGTTTTGGCATGCACCCAGAAAAGTGTTCATGGTCCGCTGGCCATCCGGCGTCACGAGAACGAGACAGCGTCCACTGGCCGGACCATCCTTCGCAAAAGGCGTCGAAAAGGCTACCTTCGCGGAGCGGATATCATGCGCGAAGGCATTGCCTGCTTCATCAGCCTTCAATTTGCCTATGAATGCGGCATTGCAGCCAAGGCTCGCCATCCCGATGACGGTATTGGCGGCCGATCCTCCCGACACGATCGTTGCCGGGCCCATGGCCTTGTAGAGAGTCTCCGCGCGAGCCTCGTCGATTAACGTCATGGCGCCCTTGTGCAAGCCTTGGGCAGCGAGAAAATCATCGTCGGTCCTGCTGATCACGTCGACGATGGCGTTCCCGAGGCCAAGCACATCAAACTGAATAGAAGGCATGATCCCCGTCCTCGAATTTTCGCCAAGCGTGGAAGTGTCAAGCGTGGAAGTGTGATGACCGCCGGCCCTAGCGGCGCCGCGAGCCGCCCGCGCGGAACCATGCTCCAGCGGAGCAGCTATCAGATGAGGTCACGGCAGGGCAAGCCTTGTTTTCACGTGACAGCTTCAGGAGGACGGCGGAGATGGAAGCCGTGGCAGAAGGGGGAAAATGAACCACGCCCAACGGGCAGACAGGTTTACAGCACCTGACGCCTCATGCCTGCAAGATGCCGGCGCTCTCGCATAGATTATGAAAATGTCACAATCGCCAGCGCAAGCGTAAAGCAGGTCTCAAGTCATCTCGCTCACGCCACGGCCCCCGCCTATCATTCCGGGCGCGCGGCAGAGCGGCATCATTTCAGGTTTGGCCCGGAAGGCCTAGTCTTTCAGGCGTCTGCGATCACGCGACTTCGCGGGCAGATAGGCTAAATTCTGCCTCTTGAGGAGGAAAGCCATTGCCGCGGTAAAAAACATTGCCACGCCGAGCAGGACATATTCTGCCATGAAGAATCTCCGTTTTTACACTTATATCCAGAGCAATTCCCATGCCAGGATATAAGATTTCCCCGCGAGACTTCAATGTAACCCCCCGGTACATGAAAAGTTCCGCGCCGATCTATTTCCGGCGGCGCTTTCGCCCGAAAAAATCCCTCAGAGCCCCTCGAACAGCGCCGTCGAGAGATAACGCTCGGCAAAAGATGGGATAATGAGAACAATGCTCTTGCCCTCAAATTCCGGGCGCAGGCCCACTTCGATGGCAGCCGCGACAGCAGCGCCCGAGGAGATCCCGACCGGGATCCCTTCCAGGCGGGCGACAAGCCGGGCGGTATCGAAGGCTGTTTGATTGCCAACCGTCAAAACTTCGTCGATCAGCGAACGGTCGAGGATTGGAGGAACAAAACCCGCGCCAATTCCCTGGATTTTATGAGGCCCTGGCTGCCCGCCTGAGAGAACCGGCGAGTCTTCCGGTTCGACCGCGATGATTCTCAGATTCGGCCTGCGCGGCTTCAAGACTTGCGCAACGCCGGTGATGGTTCCGCCCGTCCCGACCCCTGCAACAAAAGCGTCGATCTCACCCTTGGTGTCGTTCCAGATTTCCTCGGCCGTTGTCAGACGGTGAATTTCCACATTGGCCGGATTTTCAAACTGTTTTGGGATCACGGCGCCCGGCGTTGTGTCGGCAAGCTCCTGGGCCTTTGCGATCGCCCCTTTCATGCCCTGCGGCGCGGGTGTGAGAACGAGGTCGGCGCCGAGCAGTGCAAGCATCTTGCGCCGCTCGATCGACATCGATTCCGGCATGACAAGGATGAGCTTATAGCCGCGCGCCGCCGCGACGAAAGCAAGCGCGATGCCGGTATTGCCCGATGTCGGCTCGATCAGGGTGGTTTTGCCTGGGGCAATTTTGCCGGCCGCCTCCATGACCGTGATCATGTGGACGCCGATTCTATCCTTGACACTTGCGACCGGATTGAAAAATTCGAGCTTGGCGAGAAGATTGGCCTTAACGCCCTTTTCCTTGGCGATCTTCTTGAGGCGCACGATCGGCGTGTCGCCAATCGTCTCGGTAATCGAATCATAAATCCGGCCGCGCCCTGGAACGTGCGCCGCTTCAGCATTTTCGATTCCTTTTGTGGCTGTTTGGCCCATGTTTTTCCTCAAGATGAATGTTGCAAGAATAACCGGCCGTGCCTGGCGGCTGGACGGTTCCCGCAGAGGCAATGATATTTAAGCGAAGGCCCCGCTCAATCGCGCGGCTGTGGGACGATCCGCAGATAGGGGCGCGGCGCTTTCCAGCCTTGCGGGTAGATCTTCTTGGCTTCCTCGTCGGAAACCGAGCCCGCGATGATGACGTCTTCCCCCTGCTTCCAGTTGACGGGCGTTGCGACCTTATGCTTCGCTGTCAGCTGAAGCGAGTCGAGCACTCGCAGCACCTCATCGAAGTTGCGGCCCGTCGTCATGGGATAAGCAATAATCAGCTTGATCTTCTTGTCTGGCCCAATGATGAAGACGTTGCGCACGGTCTGATTGTCGGCCGCAGTGCGTGTGGCAGGGTCGCCGGAGGCGCTGGCCGGAAGCATTCCGTAGAGCTTGGAGACGTGCAGATCGGTGTCGCCGATCATCGGGTAGTTCGGCGCGGTGCCCTGGGTCTCCGCGATATCCACAGCCCAGCCCTTGTGGTTTTCGACCGGGTCGACACTCAGCCCAATGATCTTGGTGTTGCGGCGGTCAAACTCCGGCTTGAGTTTCGCCATATAGCCAAGTTCCGTGGTGCAGACCGGCGTGAAGTCCTTGGGATGCGAAAACAGGACCGCCCAGGAGTCCCCGATCCATTCATGAAAACGGATGCGGCCTTCGGTGGTGTTGGCTTCGAAATCGGGGGCGGTGTCGCCAAGTTGCAGGGTCATTGGACATCCTCCGGATCGTTGTTGTGGATTGCCGGAACAATAACACCGTCGCTATTGCGCCCGCATGTCGTATCTTGCGCCCAAGGTATAAAGTCTACACTTTTTGTCAACAAACAAAAACCATGCCACCGGGCGGACTTGGCTCTGCTCCCCGGAATGGCCAGGGCAGAAACAATTACCGTGATCCGATTGTCCGATTCCGCCGGAATATCACACGGATGCCTCACGTGAAACGTCATTGTCCGGCGTTGCAGCCAAACATTCGTGAGGAACAAGCGCGAGGAGACGTCATTCTCTCGCCCTTATGGTTCAAGCAGGCCCCGGCGCTTTGCGCTTGAGATGGCTCGCCGCGGCAAAGTCCTGAACGGGCTGCAATAAGCTTCCCACATTTTCGAAGCCGACGATCTCGATCTTCGTGGCGTCGGGCGCTGGAGTGTCAAAGAATTTTTCTTCCCTGAACCGCTTGAAGATCGCGAAATTAAGATCGCTCTTCACGCGAAGGCTCGTTTCCACGTCGCCGATGAAGACACGCAGTTCGAAATTCAGGGCGGTCGCCGACATTCCGGTAAACAGGATCTGCGGGGCCGGTATGCTCAGAACAAAGGGATTTGCCTTCGCGATCGCAACCAAAACCTCTCGTACTCTTTCCGGATCAGCGGACGGGGCAACCGTGAGAGGGATCACCACCCGGCCTGTCCGGTCGTTGCGCACGAGATTTGTAACGACGCCAGTAACCAGGTTCGAGTTCGGTATGATCACCTGGGAGCGGTCGAAAGTTTCGATCTCGGTGGACCGCACATTGATCCGGCGCACGAAGCCCTGGTCGGTACCCACTACAATCCAATCGCCAACCCTGACCGCGCGCTCCCACAAAAGGATCAGACCTGACACGAAATTGTTGACAATCGACTGGAGGCCGAAACCGATACCGACCGAGAGGGCGCCTGCGACAATGGCAAGCTTCTCGAAATTCAATCCAAGATAGCCAAGCGCAAGGCCAGCCGCGACGAGAAAACTGAGATAGCCGAGACTGGTGCGGATCGAATTGCGCAGCCCCATATCGAAATTCAGATGAGGGAACAGCCTGGAATCGACCCATTGCAGGATCGCATGAAACATTCCAAAGGCCAGCGCGAAAAGCCCGATGGCTATCGAGATGCTGAAAGGTGAAATCGTGACGCCGCCGACCTTGAAGCCAAAAAAAGCCGTGCCGAAATCAAGCGGGACATCGCTCGATTGAAGGCCCCAGGGCGTGAGAATGAGAACGGCCGCAACGGCAAAGAGGACGAGCCTGATCAGGCCGGAAACAATGATACCGGCAAGCTCGAGCGAATTGCGATTGAAGCCGATGCTGGCGATGAGCCGCTGCCCGACCCGCGTCGAGGGCACAAGGCCCGTTCCGATCGCCTCATCGACAAGAATGATCGACATGGCCAGCACGCAGCCCACGGCACCAACCCAGAAAAACTGATCAAGCAGGAAGCTTCCAAAGGCTGCGTAGCCAATCAGCACCGAGACAGCGATGGTGAAGGTTACAACCCAGGACGCCGTGCGCAGGAGATCGAACCAGTCTTTCTCGGAAGTAACCTGAGGGCCAAGGCAATCGCCGTCATCAAAGGTGCTGCCGAAGCGCCACAGCTCGATACCAAGCAAGGTTGCCCCCGTCATGGCGGCAAGCCCGCGCATGGAGACGGCGACTGGCAAGGAAGCGCCGATGATATCGTTGAGAGCTTCGAAGAGATGGGTGACAGAGACGACGCAGGCAAGCATAACCGATATGCGGACGATGCCGTCCGCCGCGAAGTCGCTAAGCTTTGGCAGGCGCCAATTGGGGCGCGCCGGAGCAAAGAGGCCGCGCGTGATCCCCGCTGCCAAAGCGATGCGGATCACCGCCTCGCCGCAAGCCTGCACGAAAGGCTGCAGCTGTGCATTCGTGAGATCGAAGGCCTGGAACACAAGGCCGATGATCGAGATCGCCGCGAGCGCGGGAACCGCGATCATCAGCGCAACCCACCATGCGCCGAGAATTTTGCGGAAATTGCTTGGCTCCGGGATCGCCGGGTTGCGCGCAAGGACACGCCGGGCCAGATGCGAAAGCACGAGATATAAAAAGAGGACTAAGGCCAGCGTGCCCCAAAACACCGGCATACGCGCGCCATCGAGGCGCTTGTTGATGCCGCCGATCCAGTCGCTGAACACCGCTTTGGTAATGGCCCAGTCGGCTGGCGCTTCGTGCCAGACATCCGCCCAGAGCGCGGGGCTCGCAATACTGTCCACCCGCGCGAACAGCGAGCGCGTGAACAAGGCGCGCCGCTGCGCCGTAATCCTCGCGGCGGTCTGATCGGCCTCGACCGCAAGCAGCCTGGCGCGTTTCAAAAGCTCGTCGGTGTCGTTATAGAGCTTTTGCTGGTTGGCGCGCTCTGCCGTTACTGCAGGGCTTTCGGGCGGCGCGGAATCGGCCGGCTTCGGGCCAAGCTGGTCGAGACGCGTTTTAATCGCGTCGAGGCGAGGCGCAAGGCGGTCGATGGCGCCCCTGACCGCCGCCGAAATCGGATCGACCTGCTGACGCAGGTTCTGGAGACTGGCGTCGGTCAGATCGTGACGCTCGCTTGCCTCGATCTGCTTGAGGGATGCGCTAAGCTGGTCGATCAACGGGCCAAGCGGGACCAGCTCTGGCGGCGGCGGCGGTGCTGGCGGACCCATGATCTGCGGCGCCGCACCATTTGATGGCGGCTGACCTTGACCCATAACTTGCGGTTGGGCCGGCGCCGCTTTCTGCGCCCGTCCCTGGCTTGGTTCTGGCGCAGCATCCCCCTTTTGGACCCGCGCCGGTTTGGCGTAAGCCAGATCAGGCAGGGGCCCTGCCATTGAAAGCGCTATGAGACCCATCAGGCAGGCAAGAAACTTCCGCAAGGCTCCCCCGCTTACAAGAGACTCGGCCAAACAAATGTTGAAACCAAAGGCGGACCGGTCAGATCAGAGGACAGGATGATGCGTCCAAGAGCACGAGCGGCGAGATTGGCCAAAGCCGATTCCCGCTCCGATCATGCCTTCGGAGATATCAGACGATCCTGCCCGCTCATCCTGCTGGTTTGGCGTCAACCAGGGGGTAGGCGTGCAATTGGCCCCTGTAATCTTCGATCCGATAGGCTTCACCGGACAATTCTGTGATGTAATTGGGGCCAATCGGTGACTTCCCATGGCCGCCGGGGATTTCCAGCATGTAATAAGGCTGGCAAAGGCCGGAGACCCGGCCGCGCAGTTGCCGCATCAATTCGCGGCCCCTTTCGACTGGCACCCGGAAGTGCCCGGTTCCTGGCGCCGGATCGAGCTGATGCAAATAATAGGGCTTGATCCGGGCCTCGACGAAAGCCCGCATGAGCTGGGTCAAGGTTTCGATATTGTCATTGACGCCAGCGAGCAGGACACTCTGGCTCAGCATTGGGATTCCAGCGCCGATCAGCTTCGCGCAGGCCGCGCGGGTTTCTTTCGTCAGTTCGCGCGGATGATTGGCATGCAAGGCTACATAGACCGTCTTGCCGGAAGACAGCAAAATGCGGGCGAGCTCTGCCGTAATCTTTGAGGGATCGGCAACGGGCACGCGCGTGTGCAGGCGCAGGACTTTCACATGATTGACGGTTTTGAGCCTTGCCATGATCTCCGCGAGCCTGCGAGCCGACAGGGTGAGCGGATCGCCGCCTGTAAGAATCACTTCCCAGATTCCCTTCTGGCCGGAAATATAGCCGATGGCGGCGGCGAGTGCCTCCGGCGAGAGATGGGCCGGGCTATTGGGTCCAATGACCGCACGGCGAAAGCAGAACCGGCAATAGACCGGGCATATGTGCAGCAGCTTCAAAAGAGCACGGTCCGGATAGCGGTGGACAACACCCTCAACCGGGCTGAAGAGCCGGTCACCCGTCGGATCGGCCATTTCCCCCGGCCGTTCAGCAAGTTCCGCCAGATCGGGGACGAACTGGCGGGCAATCGGATCCTTTGGATCGGCGCGGTCGATCAGTGACACGACAGTGCTGGTCAATCCAATGGCATAAGCCTCGCCGATTTTCTCGACCGCCTCCCTTTTGGATTTGGGCAGGAGGCCGGCTTCGACGAGGTCTGCGGCGGTGCGCAAGACTGCCGGAGGTTTCCTCATCGCGCTTCTGTGCCCTGGTGAACGGGGGTCCATATCACCTGCTCGATGTGCGAGGCGCCTGTTGCGAGCATCACCAGCCTGTCAAAGCCAAGCGCAATGCCGCTGGCCCCGGGCATGATCTCAAGAGCCTGCAAGAACTCTTCATCGATGGGGTACGCCTCACCATAGATCCTGAGCCGCTCGGCCATGGCGGCCTCAAAGCGCCGCCGCTGCTCGGCTGCATCCGTCAGTTCCCCGAAGCCATTGGCGAGTTCGACGCCGCAGGCATAAAGCTCAAACCGTTCCGCAAAACGCGGATCTTTCTGCAATTTGGCGAGCGCCGCCTCGCTCGCTGGATAATCCATGAGGATCGTGGGACGGCCGCGGCCTAGATGCGGCTCGATCTTCGCAGACATGATCTTGCTGAAAAGATCACGCCAGCTGTCATCCGGTGCGACCCTCAATCCATGGCCGCGCGCGCCCTCCGCGAGCCTATCCCGGTCAGGTTTCGAATCCTTGAGTGTGGCGAGAAGATCGATGCCGGCATAGCGGTCGAAGGCCTCAGCCACGCTCAGGATTTCCGGCTCCTCGAAAGGATCGGCAACATGACCGCCAAAGCTCAGATCTCGGCTGCCCGCCGCCGCAACCGTCCGCGCAAGAAGGCCCATGCAGTCCTCGATCAATCTTTGATAAGGCTCTCCCGCCCGGTACCATTCCAGCATCGTGAATTCGGGATGGTGAAGCCTTCCCCGTTCGCGGTTGCGGAACACATGCGCAAAGCTATAGATGCGCTGTTCACCGGCAGCGAGCAGTTTTTTGGCGGCAAATTCCGGCGAACTGTGAAGGTAGAGTATTGATTTATTTGTGCTATCGTCCAACATCTCAGTCTGGAAAGCGCTGATATGCACCTCGTTTCCGGGCGAAACTTGCAAAATCGCCGTATCAACCTCGATGAAGGATTCGCTCGAAAAAAAAGCCCGCGCGGCGGAAGCCATCTTTCCCCGGCTCAGGAGGAATGGCCGCCTGTCCCGGTGAACATGCGGACGCCACCACGGCGATAGTTCGGGAGGCGATAGTTCGGGAGAAGACTTGTTCATAGTGCCATTTTGCTAGACTAGGAGAGCGCCGGAAAGGCGCGCGGGCTTTTCTTTAGCGCATTTTCCGGCTGTCATGCCCGAAAATAGCCCGAAAACTCTAGCGAAAAGCCGCAACATCAGTATTGTGCCGCCGCAATACCAGCGCGTCAGGGACGGGCGCCCTGGATAGGGCGCCAAAAAGCTATGATTCGAATAAGGGAACAGCAGTGAAAGTCATCGCCAGTTCAATTCGCAAGGGCAATATTATCGAGAAAGAGGATGGTCAGCTTTATGTCGTTTTGACCGCTGAGAGTTTCCATCCGGGCAAGGGCACGCCGACCACTCAGATCGACATGCGGCGTCTCTCCGACGGCGTCAAAACGACCGAGCGGTACAAGACGACCGAGCAGGTCGAACGGGCCTATGTCGAGGATTCCAATTTCAGCTATCTTTTCCAGGATAGCGATGGTTATCATTTTATGAACACTGATACATACGATCAGATCATAGTGCCCTCGGAAGTGATTGGAGATCAGGCCCTCTATTTACAGGAAGGCATGAACTGCATATTGTCTATCTTCAATGGAACTGCCGTCGCGGTTCAACTTCCGGCGCGAGTCACTCTAGAAGTCGTCGAAACGGAGCCCGCCATGAAGGGGCAAACGGCTTCTTCTTCCTATAAACCGGCGAAACTCTCAAATGGGGCACG
>Ga0070738_10006587_pt1 | contig 12085 bp, 9 predicted proteins | sample Coa_R2_2_FD_66446 | JGI IMG/M metagenome (GOLD analysis project Ga0070738, IMG submission 66446) | Surface soil microbial communities from Centralia Pennsylvania, which are recovering from an underground coalmine fire - Coalmine... | ecosystem: Environmental > Terrestrial > Soil > Unclassified ... | reverse complement strand
GCTTGAGAGCGCGACATCCGATGTTCATCGATGCGAGGCAGATACCCAGCGGCAGCGTCATCGATTGCGGTCTCTGCATCGTCGGCGCAGGTGCCGCGGGAATTACGCTTGCGCATCGCCTGCGGGACAGCGGCATCGACCTTTGCCTCCTCGAAAGCGGCGGGCTCGCGCTCGATTGGGAAACCCAGTCGCTCGGCCAGGGCGCCAATCTGGGCCAGGCCTATAGCGATCTCGACTCCTGTCAGCTCCGCTATTTCGGTGGCAATACCAATGCCTGGGGCGGCTGGGTCCGTCCCTTGGACGATATCGATTTCGAGCGACGTTCCTGGGTTCCGCAGAGCGGCTGGCCTTTTCCGCCGAGCGAGCTCGCGCCCTACTACGACGCGGTGCACCGGCTCTGCGAGGTCGAGGACACCGGCTACGATGTACGCGCCGCGATCGACAAGCTGAGGAGCCGCGACGCGCAACTTATTCCCTTCGACGACGCGAAGCTTGAGACGGTGCTCTACCGCTTCAGCCCGCCGACGCGTTTCGGCCAGACCTATCGCGAGGCTCTTCGCTCTGCCGGCAACGTCCGATGCCTCACCAACGCGACCGTCCTTGCCATAAAGGCAAGCGCGGACGCGACGCGGGTCGAGCGCCTGAGCGTGGGCTGCCTCTCCGGCGGAGGTTTCGCGGTGACGGCGAAAATCTTCATCCTCGCCGCGGGCGCAATCGAGAATGCGCGCCTCTTGCTGCTGTCGAACGATGTCGCGGCAAACGGGCTCGGCAACACGCATGACAATGTCGGCCGCTACTTCATGGATCATCCTCATCCGAAGCGGACGCTGCTGACGCGGCGATGCGCCATTCCCCTCGGCCTCTACGGCCTGTCATTCAGGGATCGCGGCGTCGCCGTCGGTCTTTCGCTGCCGCGAGCAGTCCAGGCGAAGGAGGAGCTCCTCAACTACAAGGCCAGCATCTACCCTGTCTATGCGGGACAGGCGTCGCGCGGCTGGTATTCCTTTCGCAACCTGGTCCTCTCGCTCAGCCCGCATTGGCGCTCCGATCCTTATGACCGCTTCTCCCTTCCTTTCGCCCGCAAGGGGATTTCCGCCCGGCAGATCTGGGACATCGCGCGCCAGTTCGACAAGGTGACGATCGCCGCCTTCGCGCAGCTCCTGAAGCCGGATCGGCTGGTGTCGCGCTTCATCCTCGAAAGTAAGCCGGAGCAGGCGCCCAATCGCGACAGCCGCGTGACGCTGAGCCGCGAGCGCGATGCGCTGGGCCGCAATCGCGTGGCCGTGGACTGGCGGCTCTCGGCGAATGACGTGCGAACGGTTGCGCGCGCCGAGGAGATCGTCGATGGCGAGTTGCGGCGCCTCGGCATCGGCGAACTGGCGCCTTGTGAGGAAAGGCCGGAGGAAAGAGCCGCGACGTTCGTCGGCGGCTGGCATCAGATCGGTACCACACGCGCTCACGAAGATCCGAAGCAGGGTGTCGTCGACGCCGACTGTCGGGTCCATGGCATTGCCAATCTGTTCATCGCCGGCGCCTCGGTGTTCCCGACCGGCGGCGCGGTCTCGCCAACGCCGACGATCCTCGCCTTGACGCTGCGGCTTGCCGATCGGATCGAGCGCCTCCTTCGCTAGCTCGCTCAAGCGGCGCCGTTTGGTCGATAGGGGTCGATCTTGCCGGCCGCCAAGGCGATCGCGGTGATGCCGAGGAGAAGCAGCGGCCAACCGATCGCCAACGCGACGAAGGCGAGAACCAGGCCGCGTCGCGGCTCGGCACTGAGCTCGGTCGAGATCCAACCGAAAGCCAGCAAACCGCCCACGAGAAGATAAGCGATGACCAGTGCCGTAATCATGTTACCTCCGCGATCCCGCAACGAACATGGGCCGGAGCGATTCGTTCCGGCGGCATCAGGTGCCAGCGGGCGAGCCGTCCCGCCCATCATTCTATCGGCACGATTGCACGCGCCAGCCGTTTACGCCTATCGGGAGGCGACATGAACAGAACGTCGAAACCGCGCATCGTCTTTGTCTGGGAGAAATTCGGCCCCTATCACATGGACCGATGCGAAGCTTGCGCGCAACATTTCGGCGACCGCGCCGAAATACTCGGAATCGAGATCGGCGGCTTCGGCGACGTCTACAAATGGGATCCGACCGGGCCGGGCAAGCATTTCCGCAAAGTCACGCTCTTCTCGAACCTCAACCGCGCCGAGGTCGGCCGCTGGCGCTATTTTGCCGCGCTCGTCGCGGCATGCCTGCGCTTTCGGGCAACCCATGTCTTTCTTTGCGGTTTCGAGATTCCGCCGATCTTCTTCGCGGCGATCCTGTTGCGCCTGCTGGGACGCTTTGTCGTCGTCATGCAGGATTCGAAGTTCGACGACAAGCCGCGCGTGATGCTGAGAGAATGCCTCAAGGCGCTGCTCTACAAGCCCTACAACGCCGCCTTGGTCGGCAGCCCGCGCTCGCGGAGCTATCTGCAATTCCTCGGCCTGAGGCCCGCGCGGATCTTTCTCGGCTACGACGCGGTCTCGATGGACCGTGTCGCGCGTCTCGCCGATGCCGAACCGGCGCCTGGCGGCATGCCGCATGCGCAGCGGCATTTCACCATCATCGCGCGCTTCGCTCCCGTGAAGAATCTGGCGATGGCGCTCGACGCCTATGCCCTCTATTGCCGCCGCCATGACGGGGCGCCGCGCGAGCTCCATCTTTGCGGCTCCGGTCCGCTCGAGGAGGCGCTCAGAAGCCAGGTAGCGCGGCTCGGCATCGAAGGCGTGCGCTTTCGCGGCTATCTCCAGGAGGAGGGTATCGCCAAGACGCTCGCCTCCACTCTCGCGCTCATTCTGCCGAGTGTCGAGGAACCATTCGGCCTGGTCGTCAACGAGGCGCTTGCCTTGGGCGTACCCGCCATCGTCGCGGAGAATTGCGGCGCCCGCGATCTCCTGGTGCGGCAGAATGTCAATGGCTATGTCATCGAGCCCGACAATGTCGAGGGCTTGGCCGATCTGATGGAGAGGCTCGACCGCGACGCCGCGGAATGGACGCGGCTTGCCGCCAATACCCAAGCCTTTCGCCCCCTGGCCGATGCGCGCCATTTTGTCGACGGGGTACAGGAAGTCCTCGAGGTCCTGTCGCCCCGCGCGATGCGGCAGGCGGGATCGAGGCGCCGAACGGACGAGGCGCCGCGAACCGCCGTCACCGAGATGTGATCGGACCGCCCGTCCTGGTTGCAACGATCGCCGCCAATTTCCGTTTACCTATTATTGGTTCACCATCGGTCAACTCGACCGTCGAGCCATTGCCTCTATGCCCCGTCGCATCGCGCATGGGACATCGGCGACAAGAGCGTGCTCTCGCCCTGCCGCAACACGGAGAGGGAAGAATGCTCGAGGCGACCCTGCGCTATGTGAAGCGGGCGCCGCAGGTGGCGGCCGTGGTCGTGGCCGATCCGGCCGAAGCCTGGACAAGGCTGCGCACCAAGTTCGTCGAGCGCCGCGAGCACCGCCGCCCCCCCTGCCGCTATGTTCCCGAGCCCGATTGGGAGCAGCGGCTTCACCGCGATCTCGGTCTCGCCTGGCCTTGTCCGATGGCGGCGGAGTTCTGGGCGCTTTGGCCCGCCGTCATCGCCGGGTTGCGTGCCAAGGGCATGCGGATCGGCCCGGCGGCCTTCGGCATCTGGAACGATGGCGATCCCGAGCTCGTCCGCGCCGTCTGGTGCCTCACCCGCCATTTGCGCCCGGAAAAGATCGTCGAAACCGGCGTCGCGCGCGGGTTGACCACGCGATTTATCCTCGAGGCGCTGGAGCGGAACGGTTGCGGGCGGCTGTGGAGCATCGACCTGCCGCCCGCGCTGGAACGCCAATTGCGCGGCGAGGTGGGTGCCGCCGTGGAAGATCGGCTGCGTCACCGCTGGACCTATATCGAAGGCTCCAGCCGGCGCCGCTTGCCGGCCCTGCTGTCCCGGCTCGGCGAGATCGGCCTTTTCATCCATGACAGCATGCATACCGAGCACAATGTGCGCTTCGAGATGGATCTGGCCTGGTCGGCGATGCGTCCGGGCGGCGCGCTCGTCGTCGATGACATCGATCTCAACTGGGGCTTTCGTTCCTTCGGCGAAGCCTTCCGCGATCATCCGCACCTGTGCTGCCAGGCCCAGCCGCTGCAACCGGACCCGCGTCGCTTCGACTCCAAGGGACTCTTCGGCATCGTTCGCAAAAGGCCCGGTGATCCCGCGGCGAGCGGCCGCCGCAACGCCGTCACGAGCTGACCGCCGCCAGCGCCGGCTCGGTTCTTGCCGTGGCGGTCGCCTCCTGCCGCTCCGCCACGCCGCGTGTGAAGACGCGCCGCAGATGATCGGCAAGGCGCAGCGCCAGCGCCACGATGGTGAGCGTGGGCGGCGCGACCCCGCTCGTCGGGAAGATCGAGCTGCCGGCGATGAATAGATTCGACATGCCGTGCACCTTGCCATTGGCATCCACCACGCCGCGCTTGGGATCCTCATGCGCCCGCGTCGTGCCGATCTGGTGCCAGCCCCCCTCGAGATTGCTCGGCCAAGCTTCCTCTTCGCCGGGACCGAGCGGCGCGAGCGCGCCGATGCCGAGCCGGCGCAGCTCCTGGTCGATCATCTCCTCGCCGCGCACCGCCGTCCGGCGATCGATCGGCAGCATGCGCCAGATCAGCCGGACGCGATTGAGCCCGAAAGCGTCGCGCGCATGGTCGAGCACGACGCGACTGTCCGGATTGGGCGCCTGCTCGGGCTTGCTCTCGAGCACATATCCCTTGATGAAGCGCCCGGGCTGGAAGAGCTGAAGAAAGGCCGCGATCGTCACCCTGTCGAACTGGCGCAGCAAGTCGAAGGTTTGGCGTACCGTCAGGCCCTTGCGGCCATAGGGGGGAAAGCGGATGAAGGGGTCCGTGCTGCGCGATCTCTCGACCGACAGCACCAGCTTGCGAAAGGCGACCCAGCCCTCGGTCTCGTGGCCGAAATAGATGGGGTGGATATTGCCGCTGTAATTGAGCAGTTCTTCCCGCTCCTGAAGTGCCGGGGGAAGCGACAGGCGCGCCGCGACGCCGCGCTTGTGGAAGGTCAGGCCATAAAGCGCGCTGGGGAAAGAACCGCCGGCGGCGATGAGCGCGCGCTTGCTGTGCGGATGCTCCATGAAGTACCGGCCGACGAGGTCATGCGCATTGCCGAGCCCATTCGCCGCGACGTCGTTCGACAGTAGCAGCAAGCGCGTATTCTCGATCGCGCCAGCGGCGAGGACGAAGATCCGCGCCGCAACCGTGAAGCGGCTGCCCGAGAGGCAACCGACATCGAGACGGGTCACGTGGCGCGCATCGTCGCTCGCTCTGATGCTGAGGACATTGGCATTGAGGAAGCAGCGTATGTTCGGAGCGCTGGCGATGGCGTCGCGATAGGCGCGGCCGAAGCGGGTCGGCGGGCTGAAACGGTAGACGGTGGTTTCGAGCTTTGCGGGATCGACGGGGAGCAGCCGGGCGCGGGGATGGGCGAGTTCGGACGCGAGGTCGGCCGGATCGTAGCCGTCGCCGACAACCTGGCACGCCGCATGCGCGCGCCGGTAATAGGGGGCAAGCTCGGCCGCGGGAAATGGCCATCCGCTATGCTCGACCCAGGGGCGATGGCGAAAATCGAGGGGGTCGAGCGGCCGGCACCACCCGCCCCAGGCATTGGTATTGCCGCCGAAATAGCGGATCTGACAGACATTGAGATCGAAATAGGGGAGCCCGGCGTTCGTCCCTTCGTAAAGTGATTGGGTTTGCCAGGCGAAATCGATGCCGCCGCTTTCCAGGATGCAGAGCTTGATCTCGCTGCCGGCGAGCTCCTTGGCGAGCGTGATCCCCGCCGCCCCGGCGCCGACGATGCAGAGATCGGCTTCGACCGAGGCGCCGGACGGCATGGTTCGCGCATCAATGAACATGCGATCGCTCTCGCTTCCCTGGACCGGCGGGCGGAGAGCGAACGCCCGAATAGAATACTGGTTCCGGAAAGCTCCATCATCCCGCGCGGCTCCCGCCAGGAATGCCGGAACTTTCACGGCCGCACGATGTTCTAGTTGCCGCTCCGGTGGCGCTGCCGGGATACAGACTGTCGAAATGAGCGAACAAACGACCAGGCGGCTTGGCGGAATCGGCTGACGCGGCCGGACATGCCGACGCATTTTTTCAATGGCCCTCGCGGCCGGTGAGGATGAGCAAGATGGCATTATTGGTTCCGACGAAGAGCGACGGCAATTTGGCGGCGCGCGACATCGAAGGTCGTGCCGGAAGCGACACCTCGACCTTCCTTGCCGCCACGCTGGACAACATCGATCTCAGGAACATCTGGCGCACGGTTTGGCGCTGGCGCGGCCTGGTGATGTGGACCACGCTGGCGCTCACGGCGCTCGCCATCTTCATCATCTTTCACCTGACGCCACTCTACACCGGATCGGCCCAGGTGCTGGTCGGCGTCGACAAGGTCAAGGTCGGAAGCCTTCAGGAGGTCTTGTCGGATCTCAAGGGCGACAACGAGATGATCGCCACGGAGATCGGCGTCATCCGCTCCCGCAACCTGGCCGAGAAAACGGTCACCAAGCTCAATCTCGACAACAATCCCGAGTTCAACCCCGCGCTCCGCGGGCCGGGGCTGTTGGCGCGCCTGGTGAGCGCGCAGCATTTCCTGCCGGCGAGTTGGACCAATTGGCTCACCTCTTCATCCTCGGGCGCGAGCGGCGACGAGAGCCACGACATGAGCAAGATCGTCGACACCTTCGAGGACAAGCTCAAGGTGGCAAACGATGGCCATTCGCGCATCATCACGATCTCGTTCGAGTCGGAGAATCCCGTCACCGCCGCGCAGGTCGCCAACACGCTCGCCGATGCCTATATCGTCGCGCGCCTCGATCAGAAGTTCGAGGCGACCAAGCGCGCCAATGTCTGGCTGGCCGAACGCCTGAACTCGCTGCGGCAGGAGGTCCAGGTCTCCGAGGACGCGGTCGAGAAATTCCGCAACGAAAACGGCCTGCTGCGCACCCAGACGCCGTCCGCGCCGGGCACTCAGGGCACGACGCTCACGACGCAGCAGATGGCGCAGGTCTCCGCCGAAGCCATCACCGCGCACACCAAATATCTCGAAGCGCAATCGCGGCTCGCGCAGATCCAGCGCTCCGGCATTACGCGGGGCAAAGGAGCCAATGTCGATGCCGCCATTCAGGACGACAATCTCCTCGAGGTCCTGCAATCTCCGGTGATCCAGGGGCTGCGCGCCCAGGAGGCCGATGCGCAACGCCGCGCCGCCGATCTCGCCGCGCAATATGGCGACAAGCACCCGCGCATCATCGCCGTGCGCGCCGAGATCGCCGAGATACGCAGCAAGATCCAAACCGAGGTCGCGCGCATCATCGACGCGCTGCGCAACGACGTGGCGACCCAGCAGGCGCGCGAGCAGGCGCTCAACACTATGCTGGCCAAGATGAAGGCCGAGGCGTCGCGCAACGACATCGCCGAGGTGCAGCTCCGCGACCTCGAGCGCCAAGCGCAGGCGAACCGCACGCTCTATGAGAATTTTCTCACGCAGTTCAAGCAGACGCAGAGCCAGGACAGCTTCCAACAGCCTGACGCCGACATCATCTCGCATGCGCCGGTGCCGACGAAGCCAAGCTTCCCGCAGAAAGCCGTGCTCATCATCCTGAGCGCGCTCACCAGCTTCGTCGTCGGCGTTCTGCTGGCGCTGGCTTGCCAGAATCTCGACGTCGCCATCCGCAGCATGGATCAGGTGCGCAGCACGCTCAAAGTCCACGCGCTCGGCATGGTGCCGGCGCTGGCCGGCTTGCGCCGGGCGACGGGGCGGCCGGAGCAGGAGGTGCTCGACCGTCCGCTCTCGGCTTATGCCGAATCGATACGCAGCATTCACACCAATCTGATGCTGTCTGACGTCGATCAGCGGCCGCGCGTCGTGCTGGTCACGTCGGCGCTGCCGGGCGAAGGGAAGTCGACGCTCGCGATGTCGCTCGCCCAGACCGTGGCGCGCTATGGCCAGCGGGTCGTCATCATCGATGGCGATCTGCGGCGGCCGGCGCTTCATCGTCTCGCAGGTGTCGCGAGCAAGCCGGGCCTCGTGGATTGGCTGGTGAACCGCAACCCGCTCGAGCACGTCATCTATACCGCCGGACCCGGCGGGGTCGATGTGATCCCCGCCGGCGATCAGCCGCAGATGCCGCCCAACCTCCTGTCCTCGGACCGGTTCAAGCAATTGCTCCGCGGCCTCATGGAGCGCTACGACATGGTCATTCTCGACTCGGCGCCCGTGCTGGCGGTGACCGACACGAAGATCCTCGCCACGCTGGCGGAGAAGACGATCTTCGTCGTACGTTGGGCCTCGACATCGCAAAAAGTCGCCGCGGCGGCTTTGCGTCAGCTCTTCGAGGCCGGCGCGCACGTCGCAGGCGCGGCATTGATCGCCGTCGATGTCAAGGCGCATGCCAAGGACGGGTTCACGGATTCGGTGCTCTATTCCGGGCGGCTGCGCGAATACTACCGGTAGCACGCTCCTGAGGAGAGAAGATCATAATGGCCGATCGAGGGCCGCCTCTCGTCAGCGTCATCATTCCGACCTTCAATCGGCCCGACTATCTGCGCGGGGCGATCGAGACGGTCCTGGCCCAGACCTTTGGCGACTTTGAACTCATCGTCCATGACAACCATAGCCCTGTCGACCCCGTCGATGTCGTCGCGAGCTTTGGCGATCCGCGCATCCGCTATTTTCGCCACGCCACCAATGTCGGCCAGACCGCCAATGTGACCGGTGCCTACACTCATGTGCGCGGCAAATACGTCGCCATATTGAGCGATGATGATCGCTGGCATCCGGAATTCCTGGCGACCTTGGTCGCGCCGCTCGAAGCTGATGCATCCCTCGTCCTCGCCTGCTGCGACCACTCGATCATCGACGCCGAGGGACACGAGAACGACGCCGTGAGCGACATCGTTACGCGGCGTTGGCAACGCCATCGGCTGCGCGAGGGCGTCTACCGGCCCTTCGACGAGGTCGCGCTGGTCTATCGCTCGATCTGCACTTTCTCGGCGGCGGTGCTGCGTCGCTCCGACATCGAGTGGCACCGGATACCGCTCGACATGTTCTTCGGGCTCGACCTCTACCTGGCCTATCTTGCCGCGCGGACCGGCAAGGGTCTCTACTACGTGCCGCGGCGCCTCACCCAATTCCGCTATCACGAGAATTCCGCGGGCAACAGCATCAAGCGGCGGCTCGATCGCCGGCTCACCAACGCCCGGGACGCCATGCTCTATTGGGAGCAGATGCTACGCGATCGGGAAATTCCGCGGCACAAGCGGTATTTCGAGATGAAGCTCGGATATAACGCGCTGGTGATCGTGCTCGTTCTGATGCGCGAAGGGGATTGGCCGCAGGCGCTGCGTCAATTGCGGCATTTCTGGGCGGATGGGCTGATCCGCCCACGCATCGTCCTGTCTCATCTCATCTATGCGTTGCGGCTGCGCCGCGCCAACGGCTGAGCAGCGCCGGCCGATCGGCGGCGAGGAACAGGCCTTGCAGCACGTCCTCGAACCGGTCGGCGATCCGCTCGACATCGAACCGGCTTTCGGCAAAGGCACGCGCATTTTGCCCAAGCGTCGCGCGCAGCAAAGGATCGGCGGCGAGGTCGAGAATCCGATCGGCGAATGACCGGCGGTCGCTCGGCCGGACGACGAGACCGGCGCCGGCATCGCGAATGGTTGTGGCCGCATCATTGTCCCCCGCGATCGAGGCGACGATCGGCTTGCCGGCCGCGAGATAGCTCAGGATCTTGGACGGTACGCTGAATGCTGCCGCCTCCTCTCCCACCATGGCCAGAAGGATGTCGCCGGCGCCAAGGACCTCGGGATAGCGCTCCATGGGCTGGAACGGCAGCAGGACGAGGTTGTCGACGCCGAGCTCGTGCTTTTTCCGCGCCAGCCAATCGACGCCGGCGCCTTCGGAGATCACCGCCACATGGACGCCGCGTCCGCGTCCCGCCTGAGCCGCTTCGAGCAACAGGGCGGGGTCATGCTTCAGGCCCAATGTCCCGGAATAAAGCGCGACGCATTTGTCGTCCAGGCCGTGGCGACGCGCCCACTCGTTGTTCTTCGCGACAGGATAGATCTCGGAGAGCGGCGCCCAGTTGGGAATGACGCGAATCCGGCGCGACTCCACCCCCCAGCGCGCCAGGGGCGCGACGAATTTCTCGGAGATGGCGATGACGGCGTCGCTGTTGCGCAGCAGATCGGCTTCGAGATGCGTGTAGTAGCTGCCGATCGCGTGTCCGAGCAAGCCGAACCGCGCCCGGAGATAATGGTCGATCGCCTTGGAATAGATGTCCTGAAGCCAGAAGATGAAGGCGACACCGCGCCGAGCGCAGGAGCTACGCAATTTCTGCTGCGCATCAAGCGGCATGTTGCAGCCGATCACCACATCCGCGCGAAAATCGGCCGCGCGACCGGCGATGCGCCGGCCGATCTCGGCTTCGAGAAAGCGACGGCGGAAGAATTTGCCCTTATCGAAAGGACGGCCGAGGCGAACGCCCTCGACCTGAAAATTCTGAGGGTCGTTGGGCAGACGCGTAAGCGCTCCCTTCGGCGTCTGGAATTCGGCGAAATGCAGATGCAGCGTCGGATGCCCGCGTGAGGCGAGACAGCGGCTGAGCTCCACCTGGAAGGGATGGCCGGAATAATCGCAAATGGCGAGGCGCATGGGTTATTGGGCGGCGATCGCGGTCGGCCGCGCGTTGCGCCTTACCTGTCCCGAGACCCAAGCATAGGTGGCCCGGATCCCCTCCTTCAGCGGCTGGTTCGGTGCCCAGCCGAGACGCTCCTTAATGAGCGCGTTGTCCGAATTGCGCCCGCGCACCCCAAGCGGACCCGGTATGTGCTCGAGCGATAGGCGCTTTCCCGCGATCTCGATGATCATTCCCGCGAGATCGTTGATCGTCACCATCTCGTCGGAGCCGATATTGACCGGCCCGGAGAAGTTGGAGCGCATCAGCCGCAGCGTGCCCTCGATGCATTCGTCGATATAGAGGAAGGAGCGCGTCTGCTTGCCGTCGCCCCAGATCTCGATCGAGCCGCCGTCATGGGCCTCGGCGACCTTGCGGCAAAGCGCGGCGGGCGCCTTCTCGCGCCCGCCCGTCCATGTACCCTCCGGTCCGAAGATGTTGTGATAGCGCGCGATGCGCGCGGTGATGCCATGGTTCCGGCTGAAGGCGAGATAGAGGCGCTCGCTGAACAATTTCTCCCAGCCATATTCGCTGTCGGGATTGGCGGGATAGGCACTGCTCTCGCGCGTGATCGGCGTGTCGGGGTCGAGCTGGTTGTGCGCGGGATAGATGCAGGCCGAGGAGGAATAGAAGATGCGGCGGCTGTTGCGTCTGACGCAGGCGGCGAGGACGTTGAGATTGATCGAGGCGGAATTGTGCATGACATCGGCGTCATGCTCGCCGGTGAAGATATAGCCCGCGCCGCCCATGTCGGCGGCGAGCTGATAGATCTCCGTGAACGACCGGTCGATGACGTGGCGGCACTCGGCGGGGTCGCGCAGATCGGCAATGACGAAGTCGTCGGCATGCGTCTCGGAGAATTCGGGATATTTGAGATCGACGGCCCTTACCCAGAAACCTTCCGACTTGAGGCGCTTGACCAGATGCGAACCGATGAACCCGCCGCCGCCACACACCAATGCCGACTTCATCCTTAACTCCTTCGCAGCCAATCGCATGAAGGGAAGAAAAATGCGACCGCAGCACCGGCGCGCCGCGGCCTAGTCAACGATCAAGCAGCGGTAGGGGTTCCAACGCGGAAGGCGAGCAAATCACGTGTCGTGCAATCAAAGAATTGGCCGTTCCCGGCGCTCACCGCCGGCTCCGGCGAGCGCCTCTGGACGTGCATCGGCTTCAAGCCTATAGGCTAAGTACGGGACTTTTGGCCTGCCCATCCCCGGCGAGGAGTCTGTCGAAATAGGCGATGGTACGTTCGAGGCCGAGTAGGAGCGGCACTTGGGGCTGCCAGTCGAGGAGGTCGCGGGCGCGGCTGATGTCGGGGCAGCG
>Ga0070738_10006585_pt1 | contig 12091 bp, 12 predicted proteins | sample Coa_R2_2_FD_66446 | JGI IMG/M metagenome (GOLD analysis project Ga0070738, IMG submission 66446) | Surface soil microbial communities from Centralia Pennsylvania, which are recovering from an underground coalmine fire - Coalmine... | ecosystem: Environmental > Terrestrial > Soil > Unclassified ... | reverse complement strand
CAGGAGCGGCATCAGGATCGAGAGGTACTCCGACATGTGGCGCGCGGGCCGGTCGTAGGAGAGGCCGTAGGCGCCCTCGATCGCAGCCCGATGCGACAGGCCGATGCCGAGCCGCAGGCGCCCACCGACCGCGGCGTTCGCGGTCAGGGCCTGGGTCCCGAGCACGAGGGGGTGCCGCGGGAAGGTCGGCACGACGGCCGTGCCGAGCTCGACGCCCGGCACCTCCCGACCGATGACGGCGAGGGCGGTAAGGGCGTCGAAGCTCCGGCTCTGGGGAAGCCAGGCCGACGCGAAGCCCTCGTCGGCCACCTCGCCGAACCGCCCGACCATGTCGTCGAGCGTGCCGTGCTCCACGCTCGGGAAGAAGATGCCGATCCTCACTCGTCGCGCTCCTCGTGTCGTGCCGCGGGCTGCGGCCCGTGCTCGTGTCCCGGCCTGCGGCCCGTGCTCGTGCCCCGGGTGCGACCGTCCTCGTCGGATCCGGGCGGCGCTGAGCCCGCTCAGGTGCGGCCTTCCTTGCAGGCTGCGATTGTAGGGGCAAGCCGCCGCCGGCCGCCGGGGTCCGGACGGCGGCCACCTCTGTCGAGGGAGGGTGACGGTGACGAACGGCATCGACCTGTCGGGCCGGGTGGCGCTAGTGACAGGAGGGGGCGCGGGCATCGGGCGGGGGGTCGCCCTCGCCCTCGGTGCCCACGGATGCGACGTGGTGGTGGCCGAGATCGACCCCGAGCGGGCCGAGGGCACCGCAGCCGCGCTGCGGGCGCTCGGGCGCCGTGCCGTGGCCATCACGACCGACGTGATGGACACCGAGCAGGTCCGGGCCGCGGTCCGCCGGGCCGACGAGGAGCTCGGCCGGATCGACATCCTCGTCAACAACGCAGGTGGCGTGGCTGCCCGGCGGTTCCTCGAGCAGAGCGAGCGAAGCTGGCGGCGCCACATCGACATCAACTTCGTCAGCATGCTCGCCGCCACGTCGGCCGCCGTGCCGCTCATGATCCGAGAAGGGCAGGGCGGCTCGATCGTCAACGTGTCGAGCATCGAGGGCTCGCGCGCCGCGCCGACCTTCGCCGTCTACGCGGCCTGCAAGGCGGCCATGAACAGCTTCACGCGCACGATGGCAGTCGAGCTGGCCGAGCACAGCATCCGCGTCAACTGCATCGCGCCGGACTGGACCCGCACCCCGGGCAACAGCGGCCTTCGCGCCGGGCCGGTCCCCGCCGAGCTCCCGCCGCGCTCCCCCGAGCGCGAAGCGGCCCTCGCCTCCTACATCCCCCTCGGGCGCGAGGGGCTCGTCGAGGAGTGCGGCGAGGTGGTCGCCTTCCTGAGCTCGCCGCTCGCGAGCTACGTCACCGGCGCCATCGTGCCCGTCGACGGCGGCACGTGGGCCTCGAGCGGCTGGGTCCGCGACCGGGCCGGGGGGTGGAGCCTCTTCGGGCCCGAGCACCCCATGTAGGAACGCTGCGGGCGGCAGCGAGAAGCTCGGCGCACCTGGGGAGCCCGAGCACCCCATGGAGGAGCGCTCCGCTCGGGAGATGGCGTGCTCACCGACGGAGCCGGGAAGTCGGGGATCGAGGTCGGCGACCGTCTCGGACGCCCTTCTCGGGGCATGGCGAGCTCCGTCGGTTCGTGGCTGCCGGGGTGCTCGGACCCTTCGATCGGTTAGCCTTGCGGGCAGAACCGATCGAAGGGGGAGCGCATGCTCGCTGCGGTGGGTCTCGACGTCGATGCCCGGAGCTTCGACCTGTCGTTCCGGCGTCCGCCCCTGAGCGAGCGCTCGGGCCAGCCGGTGCTCGTCGGGATGGGCGACCCGGTGGTCGGCCCCCTGGTCGGGTTGTTCTTCGACGCCCCCTCGACGCCGGAGCAGCTGGCCGGGCCGCCCGACCTCACCCCGGCGCACAGCCACCCGTGCGACAACTTCCGGGTGGTCATGAAGGGCGAGCTGTGGGTGGGACGGGAGCGCTACCACCACGGCGAGTTCCGCCTGCAGCGATCTGGACGCCCCTACGGCAGCGACGGCGACGCCCCGCACCCCGAGGGCAACTGGCGCGTGATCTTCTTCGCGGATCGCCGGGGCCACCGGGTGCGGCCCACGAACCCCGAGCTGCGCGCCCGGGCCGCGAGCCCCGAGGCCATGGCGGCCACCCGTGCCCGCTTCGGCGAGCTGCTGCCGGTGATCCTCCCCGACGACGACGACGGCGTGGACGGCTTGGTCACCACGATCGCGAAGCCCTTCAGCAAGCTCGGCCACATCGACGGCTCCTTCGACGAGGCCGCCGGGTGGGAGCCCGTGGGGGCCTCGGTGCGGCTGGCGGCGAGCCTCATGGGCGCGCACGACGCCGGGCCGGTCGTCCTGCTCCAGCGGACCGAGCCGGGGGCCGTCGCCACGCCGGCGTGCACCTTCGGCTCCGACGTCTTCCGCTGCGTGGTGTCGGGGTCCTGCCGGCGGGGCCGCGAGGACGCCGTTATGGGCGACACCAGGTTCCAGGCAGCGGACGTGCCCTGGGACGAGGTCGTGGCGGGGCCCGAGGGGCTCGACGAGGTGATCATCGTCGGCGACCGGCGCGGCGCCACCCCACGGCCGACCGCGGCGGACGGCGCGGGATGGGCAGCGAGGGTCACCGAGCTCGTCGCGGAGCTCCACGACCGCCTGGGCGGGCTCGTTCCCGCCTGAGGTTCCCCGGGCGGGGCCGCCGGGCCCGCTCGGTCTTCACGGCGCCTTGCCGGGCTCACCGGGTCGTCATCACGGCATCACATGAAATGATGCTATGATGCAAAGGTGCGGACGACTGTCACGCTCGATCCCGACGTCGAGCAGCTCATCCGGCGGCGCATGCGCGAGCGTGGCCTGTCCTTCAAGGAGGCGATCAACGACGCCATCCGCAGCGCCGCGTCCGAGTCGGGGCGGCGGGCGCCCTTCCGGACCGAGCCGGCCTCGCTCGGCGAGCCGAGCGTGAACCTCGATCGGGCCCTGCAGGTGGTCGCCGGCCTCGAGGACGACGAGCTGGTCCGCAAGCTGCGCGCCGGGTCGTGAACCCCCGTGGACATCGTCGATGCCAACGTCTTGCTGTACGCGGTCAACACCGACGCGCGCCATCACGCACGCGCGCGGCAATGGCTCGACGGCGCCCTCTCGGGGGAGGACACCGTCGCCTTCTGCTGGATCGTCCTGCTCGCCTTCCTGCGGCTGGTGACCAAGGTCGGGCTGTTCCCCCGTCCCATGACCTCTGCGCAGGCCCTCGACCGGGTCGAGGCGTGGCTGGGCTCGGCTGCCGCCGTCGTGGTGGAGCCGACCGTCGGCCATCCCCGGATCGTGCGCTCGCTCCTCGACGCCGTCGGCACGGGGGGCAACCTGGTCAACGACGCCCACGTGGCCGCCCTGGCCATCGAGCACCGCTGCGGGATCGTGTCCTTCGACAACGACTTCGGACGGTTCCCAGGGGTCCGCTGGCACGCGCCCCCCGGCTGAGCGGACCCGCGCGACCGGCGGGCGGGCTCCTGCAGCCGAGGCTCCCGGCGACCCCTGCCACGGCCGGCGCCTCGCGCCCTGCGGCCGGGGCCTGCTTGCCGCGTGCGACGCCCGCCTGGAAGGATCGCCTCGAGATCGACCGGAGGACGAGGTGGACAACCTTCCCCGCCCGCCCCGCGACCCGGCTGCCCGCCCACCGGCCAGGCGGCCCGGATCGGTGCGGCGGACCAGCACCCTTCTCATGACCTGGCCCGGCGGATGGGGCACCCAGCTGCGGCTCCAGGGCAGGGCACGTGACCTGCTCACGCCAGCCACCGGTCCCCCCGTCGTGCTGGCAGAGGACGAGGTCCACGCCGGCATCGCCCCGGACCGCTCCGTGGAGGAGGTGGCGGCGAACCCCGACCGGCCAGCCCTCGGCGCCCTGGTCGGCGCCCGTGCCGGTGCCGGGTTCCGCGGCCGCCTGGCCGACGTGCTGCCCGAGGAGCGGGCCGCCGGCACGCCCCTGTACCTCCTCCTCGACGACGTGGCCGGCTCGAGCCTCATCGCCGGGTTCGCCTGGTCGCGCTGGTCTCCCGACTGGCCGAGCGGCCAGGGGGAACGGCCCGAGGCCGCGCGGCGCCGGATGCTCGGCATCTGCGCGGGGTTCCGGCCGGGGTCGTCGGTCCTCGACGAAGACGGCACGATCGTGGCGGACCGGCGCCACAACGTGGTGCCCGTGCCGCCGCTGGCCGATCCCGACGATCCCGCCGGGTGGCACCGCCTCGACGACCACCCGCCGGTCGCCATGCGCCGAGCCCGGCGCATCGACGTCTGGGGCGACGGCACCGTGCTCACGGTGGATGCCATGTTCCGCGACAGCTGCTGGGACCCCGACGGCACCGAAGTGGGCGTGCACGAGTACTCGATCGCCGCCACGCTCGACGCGAGCTCGGGCCTGCTGACCTCGCTGACCGCCACCCCGCGGGTCCTGCCCTTCGCCGAGTGCCCGGCGGCGGCGCCGAACGCAGCCTGGCTGGTGGGGGTCCCCGCACGTGCGCTGCGCGCCGAGGTGCTCGAGCGCCTCCGGGGAGTCGACTGCTGCACGCACCTCAACGACGCCCTCCGGTCGCTGGCCGAGGTCCCGGTGCTGGCGTCGGCTCTCGTGGCGTGACGGGTGGCTCTCCTCGACCTGAGCGCCTGCACCGGGCTCGCCCGTGCGCGCAGGCACTCCGGGGTCCGGTGAGCCGGCGGCAGAGGTGGAACGCCGTGCGCCGGCGGCCCGGGGTCAGCGTGCGGTCATGAGCATGGCTCCCGAGAAGGGACCCACCGCGTTGGCCCACACCGCCACCTCGGCCCCGGGCACCTGGCGCTCACCGCACTCGCCGCGCAGCTGGCGGACGGCCTCGATGCAGAAGTTCGCACCGTGGCGCCGGCCGACGTTGCAGGCGCCGCCGTCGGTGTTCACGGGCAGGCTGCCCCCGAGGCGGGTGTGCCCTGCCTCCACGAAGGGCCCGGCCTCCCCGAGCCCGCAGAAGCCGAGCGCCTCGAGCCACTGGAACACGATGATCGTGAACCCGTCGTAGAGCTGCGCGCAGTCGACGTCGGCCGGGGTGAGGTCCGTCCGGCTCCACAGCTCGCGGGCCGCATGGAACGGTGAGCTCTGGTTCATGTCGTCGAGGTTCTCGAAGGTCATGTACTTGACCGACGAGTACGCCGCCGCATCCACGAACACCGGGGCCGGGCGCGCATCTGCGGCGCGCGCGCCGTCGGTGAAGATGACCGCCGACGCGGAGTCGACCGGGTAGTCGCAGTCGAGGATGCGGACCGGCTTGGCGATGTAACGACTGGCGAGGTAGTCCTCCACCGTGATCGGGTCGCGGAAGAGGGCGTCGTCGTTGAGCGAGGCGTGCTGGCGCTGGGCGACGACGTGTGCCCCGAACTGCTCTTCGGTGGTGCCGAACAGGTCCATGTGGCGGCGTGCCGGAAGGGAGGCGATGGAGAACACCGGCGACACCGAGCCGAAGGGCGCCGTGAACTGCGCGTCGCCACTGACGCGCTGTGGCTCGCGCCCGGCAGCCTGCGCCACCTCTTCGCTCGAGCTGAGCCACTGGCGGATGATCCGCAGGGTGAGGACGGTGTGCGCCATGCCGGCGCGGATGGCGGTGACTGCCTGGATGGCCGGTCCGACGTAGGCGGGGCCGGCCGTGCCGTACCAGTTGAGCTCTTTGATGCCGAGCATGTACCCGAAGTCCATCGGGTCGACGGTGTCGAGCCCCGCGGGTGGCGGTCCGGCGACTCCCCAGAGCAGCGACACGCCGTCGATGTCAGCCGGGGTGAGCCCGGCGTCGTCCATGGCGGCCCTCGCCGCCTGGATGGCCAGCTGCCACGATGTCAGCCCCGTCCGCCGGCCAGTCGTGGAGTACCCGACCCCGACGGCAGCCACCCGCTCGTGCAGCTTCACCATCCCCTCCTTCCCGCGCTCCTCGCGGGCGCGATGGTCACGACCTGCGGAACAGGGGCAGCACGAGCCCCTCCGCGACCTCGGTGAACGCCACCTCTACCGGCAGGCCCACCTTCAAGTCCTCCTCGGGGCAGTCCACGATGTTCGTGGTCAGCTTGAGCCCGGGCTCCTCGGCCAGCTCCACCACGGCCAGGACGTAGGGGATCCGGTCGACGAAGTACGGGTGGAAGGCCTGCATCACGACCGTGTAGCTGTAGACGGTCCCCCTGCCCGACACCTGCTCGGGCCCCAGCTCCGTCGACTGGCAGCGGTCGCAGATCGGCCGCGGGTAGTGCACGTAGTGCCCGCACTGCCGGCAGCGGAGGATGAGCAGCCGGTGCTCCTTGCAGCCGTCCCAGAAGAACTGCGTCAGCGGCCCAGGGTCGGGCAGCGGTGGTGCCGAGGCAGCGTCGAGGGGGCTCACGAACCCTTGATGGTACTCGCAGGGCGCCGGAGCGGCCGGGCCGGACGGGCTGTCGTCCGCAGCAGCCTCGTCGGCGACATGGCCCGGCGCACAGCCCGGCGCCTGCTCACATCACGTGAGGCAGGCTCCGCCCGGCGGTGTAGAAGGCGACGGCCACGAGCAGGACGGTGAACGCGGGCACCAGGCGGTGCGGCCTGGCAGCCGCGATCCGGTTCCCCGCCAGGGTGCCGGCCATCGCGATCGCCGTGAAGACGGCCACGAGCGGCCAGTCGACGTGCAGCGGCGTGCCGACCCGGGCACCCAGAGCCGCCGCGCTGTTCACCGCGATGACGAGCAGCGAGGTCCCAACCGCCTCGGGCATCGAGAAGCCGAGGGCGAGGGCGAGGGCCGGCACCACCACGAACCCGCCCCCCACTCCGAAGAACCCCGTCACGAGGCCCACCACCAGCGCGGCCGCCACCACGGTCGCCCTCCTTCGCCATGGATCCTGGCCAGCCAGCCACCGTGGCGGGGAGCCAGCGGGCGAGGCCGGGGGCGAGGCACCAGGGTCACCAAGCGGCTCGCCGGGGGCGGCGTCGGGAACAGCCAACGGCTCGCCGCGGGCGGCGTCGGGAACAGGCGGCGGCGCGCCGGGGGAGCCCGGCCCCACACTGGCGCTGGCCGGCGCCGCTGCCGGCGATCGAGCCGGGGGCGCGGTGCTGACGTGGCGGCGCGCCATGGCGGCAGCCGCCACCAGCATGAGGCCGGAAAAGGCGAGCAGCAGCACCGATGCATTGACGCCTGCGGACAGCCGGCTCCCGGCGAACGAGGCCGCCACGCCAAGGGCGGCGAAGACGGTCCCGCTCGCGAACCGCACGTTGCCGCGTCGGGCATGGGCCACCATGCCGGCGAGCGCCGTGATCCCGACGATGACGAGCGAGGCTGTGGTGGCGCCGTGGGCATTCTGGCCCAGCACGTACACGAGGGCCGGCACGGTCAGGATCGAGCCCCCGCCGCCGAGGGCGCCGAGGCTGGCCCCGATCAAAAGGGCGATCGGCACGACGAGAACGGACATGGCGCGGTGGCGGTCCTGCTAGGCGGAACAGCGGTTGGGGCCCGCCTCGAGCACGGCCACGGCGGCGGCATCGACGGAGTGCCGCCCCGTGTTGGCTGCCAGGATCCTCCGGTAGTTGGGCGGTGGCTCGTTGACGCGTGCCGATGCCCAGCGCACGAAGGCACCCTCGTCGAGCGACAGCGGTTCGAGGCTCGCCACCAGCGAGGCGAGGTCAGCCGCGACCGGTTCGCCGGGCACGACGGCCACCTGGGTGCCGTAGTGCGCGGGCAGCACGAGGGTCGAAGCGTCCAGCCCGGCGAGGAGGCGCTGCAGCGACCGGTGGAGGTCGCGGGCGAACTCCTCGGCCCGCTCGGCGAGGTCCGGCCGGCCGACGCCGTCGACGAACAGCGTGTCGCCGCTCAGCAGCGCCCGGTCACCCACCCGGTACACCACCGATCCCTCGGTGTGGCCCGGGGTGTGCAGCACGCCGACCGTCAGCTCAGCCCCACCGGGCAGGGTGAGGTCGTCGCCGTCGACCAGGGGCGTGTAGTCGAAGCGGTACGGCTCGAACGGGCTGAGGTGCAGCGTGGCCCCCGTCCGAGCCGCCAGCTCGCGGGCCTTCGACACGTGGTCGGCGTGGAGGTGCGTGTCGAGCACCCGGGTGATCCGCCACCCGCGGTCGGCCGCGAGCTGCTCGTAGCGCGCCGTGTCGACGGAGGGGTCCACCACGAACGCCTCTTCGCCCGCGCCGACGAGGTAGGACAGGCAGCCCTTGCCCCGGCGGCGGACCTGCACGATCGTGGCCCCGGGCACGGCAACCTCTGCCACGTCGTAGGCGGCTCCCCACGCCGCCATGCCGCCACGGAGGTTGGCGACCTCGAGGCCGCATCCGGCGAGGAGCTCGGCTGCCGCGGCCGACCGCCGTCCCGAGGCGCAGGCGGTCACGATCAGGCGGTCCCTCGGGAGCTCCCCTACCGCGGCGCCGAGGGTGCCGAGGGGGATGTTGCGCGACCCGGGGATCGCCCAGGCTTCCGCCTCGTCGGGCTCCCGGACGTCGACGACCAGGACATCCCCCGCGGACCCGAGATGATCGAGGAGCTCCTGTGCGCTCAGTTCTTCGTAGGCCACCGCGTCCTCCCACAGGTCGTGCCGCGCCCCCGCGGCAGCAACGACAACACTATACCCCCATGGGTATATGCCCGGAACCGGGGGTGGGGCCGGGCGGGCCGGGAGAACACGTACCTGCCTCCGATTGGGCTGCACGATGAATACCCCAACTGGGTACAGGGGGTGGACGTTGAGGTGCTCGCCGGGCGCCCGCGGGCACAGATGGCAGGGCGCACGACCGACACGGCTGCGCCGCGGCCAGCGCTACGCCCAGCCCGGGGCCCTGCCGGCCGCGGCGCTCGAAGAGCTCATCACCCGCGTGAAGGACCTCGACATGGACCAGGTCCGCCGGCAACTTGCAGAGGCCCAGGCGGCCGAGACCTCGGCAGCGAGCACGGCCGGCGCCTGAGCCGCCCTGGGCGGGAACGGGCGGTGACGGGGCGGCCGCGCGCCCGGGGCCGGCGGCTACGTCGGCCCGCCCGAGCCCCGAGAAGGCCCCGCCAGCGAGCAGAACGCGAGGTAGCGCTCAGCGGCCGCCGCCTGCCAGGACGGGTCGGGTTCGAGGACGCGATCGGTCGCCGCCCAGCGAGCCGCATCCCCGAGCTCGCGCTCGAGCCCGGCGCCCATCCGCGCGAGCCACGCCGCCCCGAGGGCCGCGCCCTCGGGCACGGCCGGCACGTGGACCGGCAGCCCGGTGCAGTCGGCGATCGCCTGCATCCATCCGGGCACCCTCGTCCCCCCGCCCGCGGCGACGACCCGGTGCACCGGCGCCCCGACGGTGTCGACCACGTGACGCACGACGAACCCCGCCGCCTCGAAGCCTGCCCGCCGCAGCGCGGCCGGCCCGTGGGTCAGGTCGAGCCCGTGGAGCGATGCCCGCAGGCTCGGGTCGTGGTGCAGGGCGCGCTCGCCGCGGATGTAGGGGACCCACACCGGCACGTTGCCGGGATCAGGGGGCGGCGCGTCGGCGTCGCGGCCCAGCACGCGAGCCAACCACCCGAGGAAGAGGCCGCCGGCGTTGCTCGGTCCTCCCACCTGCCACAGCTGCCCGGCCAGGCTCGGGGTCGTCCACAACCCCGGGGCCGCGCGGGGCTCGGTCGTGGTCACCCACACGATGAGCGTGGTGCCGCAGTGGACGAGCACGTCGCCGGGCCTGCCTGCCCCGGCGACGATCCCCTCGCACAGGGCGTCGACGCCTCCGGCGGCCACGAGGGCCCCCGTGTCGCGATCCCGCCCGATCGCCGTGCCCATGCCGGCCACCTTCGGCAGCTGCTCTGCGCCGACTCCGCACGACGCGCACAGCGCCGCATCCCAGCCGGCGCCGTCGAAGAGGGGCGCCGAGCTCGCAGCCGTGGCGAAGTCGATCACCGCCTCGCGTGCCAGCGCGAAGGTCGCCACGGCGGGGGCGGGCCAGTACCCCGCCGCTTGCGGCGCGGCCGCCGCCGACCAGTGGACGAACCCGACGATCTCGCCGTCGTCGGCGCCGGTCCACCGCCCAGCCTGCCGGCCGCTGCCGCGCGCGTCGCCGTAGAGGAGCCCTGGGGTCAGCGGGCGCCCGTGCGCATCGACGGCGGTCATCGAGGGCACCAGGCTCGAGATCGCCACGGCGCGCGGGCCGAAGCCGGCCAGGCGGGTGAGGGCGCGGCGCGGGCCGAGCCGCCATGCCTGGTTCGCATCATGCTCGAGGCGGTCAGGGGCAGGGACGATCAGGCGATGCGGCAGCCGCACCCGGCCGAGCACGCGGCCATGACCGTCGGCCGCCACGGCCTTGACCGACGTCGTGCCGATGTCGATCCCGATCGTGACGTCGCCCACGGACATCTCCCTCTGGCTACGACGAGGGCGCCATCGTAGGGCATACTGCGTGCCGTGGCCCCGCCCCGTCGCGTCCGTGCCCTGGTCACGGCGCCGCTGCGGGGCGCCGGGTTCGAGAAGCTGCGCACGATCGCCGACGTCGTCTACGAGCCGTGGATCGACCAGGCGCCGCTGCGCATCCTGGGCCCCGACGCGCTCGCGGCGCGAGCCCGCGAGGCGGGGGCCGACGTGCTGGTGGTCGAGGCCGACACCGTGGGTGGCCCGGTCCTCGAGCTCCCCCTGCTCGCGGTCGCCTCGACCCGGGGGGATCCCACCAATGTCGACGTGGCGGGCTGCACCGCGGCGGGCATCCCGGTCGTCAACGCGCCGGGGCGCAACGCGGACGCCGTGGCCGAGCTGGCAGTCGCGCTCCTCTTCGCGGTCGCCCGCCGCGTGCTCGAGGCGGACCGCGCCGTGCGCGCCGGTACCGCCTACGCGGACGGGGCCATCCCCTACCAACGCTTCCGGGCCTGGGAGCTCGCGGGCCGCACGGCCGGACTGGTCGGCCTCGGGGCCGTGGGCCGCGCCCTGCGGTGGCGGCTCGAGGGGCTCGGGCTCCGGGTCGTGGCCCACGACCCCTACAACGAGGAGGCCACCCACGGGCTCGACGAGCTGCTCGCCGAGTCCGACGTCGTGTCGATGCACGCGCCGGTCACGGCCGACACGGTCGGGATGATCGGCGCCGCACAGTTCGCGGCCATGCGCCCCGGGACGATCTACCTCAACACTGCCCGGGCCCAGCTGCACGACACCGACGCCCTGGTCGATGCCCTGCGCGCCGGGTCGCTCGCCGGGGCCGGGCTGGACCACGTGGTCGGCGAGGTCCTGGCTCCCGACCACCCCCTCGCCGCCTTGGACAACGTGGTGCTCACCCCCCACATCGGGGGCGCGACCTGGGACACCGAGGCGCGCCAGGCGGCGATGGTCGCCGACGACCTCGAGCGGCTCCTCGCCGGGGACCGGCCGCGCCACGTGGTGAACCCAGAGGTGCTCGGGTGAGGTACGTGGACGACGCCCGCCTGGCCGTGCTGGCGGCGGCGAGGGACATGGCGCACCGCGGCCTCACCGAGGGCACCGCCGGCAACGTCTCGGCCCGCCGGCACGACGGCACCGTCGTCGTGACCCCCTCGTCGGTGGACTACGACCAGATGGAAGTCGACGACCTCGTGGTGGTCGACGCGGGGGGCAACGTGCTCGAGGCCAAGGACGGCCGCTCGCCCACCTCTGAGCTGTCCTTGCACCTCGCCTGCCTGCGCGCCTTCGACGACGTCGGCTCGGTCGTGCACTCCCACCCGGTGCACGCCACGATGTTCGCGGTGGCCAGGCGGCCGATCCCGTGCTGCATCGACGAGTTCGCCGTGTACGTGGGCGGCGAGGTGCGCGTCACGCCCTACGCGAAGAGCGGCACGCCCCAGGTCGGCGAGCACGCGGTGGCGGCCCTCGAGGGGCGTGCGGCGGCACTGATCGCCAACCACGGCATGGTCGCCGTCGGCTCGCGACCCGAGACCGCCCTGAAGGTCACCGCGCTGGTCGAACGGGCCGCGCAGATCGTCCTCGGCGCCGAGCGCCTCGGGGCGGCCCACGCGCTGCCCGACGACGTGAACCAGGAGTTCGCGCGCATCTACACCCAGTTCGTGCGCGGCACCGTCCTCTAGCGACCGCGCCATGGCGCCGGGCGGCGATCGCGGGACTGCGCGCCCGCCTGCGTGACCTGCTACCCGACTTTGC
>Ga0070738_10006583_pt1 | contig 12092 bp, 12 predicted proteins | sample Coa_R2_2_FD_66446 | JGI IMG/M metagenome (GOLD analysis project Ga0070738, IMG submission 66446) | Surface soil microbial communities from Centralia Pennsylvania, which are recovering from an underground coalmine fire - Coalmine... | ecosystem: Environmental > Terrestrial > Soil > Unclassified ... | reverse complement strand
CTGGATAGGCCTGCTGACCGGACACTGGCTGTCGATAGGGATAGGCTGCGGGTATGGTCCTGTCCTCTGGTGCCGGGAGTCTGAGCGGGGCGAGCGGCGCAAGCGGTTGCGTTGGTGGCAGGGCCGGCTGCGTCTGGTCATACAAAGTTGGCATTTGTAATGGTTCGGTTGGTACGTTGTGCTCGTCGATCTCTTCAGGCTTCTGCGGTCCCTTACCCATATGGCTCTGTTCTCCTCAGGTTGCATGGCCCTCGTCCGTTCACTATTGATCCCGTCAAGAGGCTGACATCACGACTATCTCTTCACTCTCTGTATACGTTATATACTACGAGAGAACAAATACAGAGGTTACAGCGAATGGCTGTGTTCATCGCTCTTTTGGCAAGATGACTGCTTCCCCCCACACTCGCTATCGGCGCTTACGGCTCTCGCTAGCGACAATACGCAATGTAGTATAGCAGTAAAGACCATACACTATAAGCAAAACTATCGTGGCATAAAATGTGCGGAATAGCACAAAGAGGGCCACAAAAATAAGCGTTACAATGGCCATGAGGATAATGGCACACAGCCCGTAACTTGCGCCGCTCGTTCTAAGTGGCGCCTGCCCTGGCGGTAGCTGTCCCCCAAATTGCTGTGGATACTGATTGTATGGCTGTGGATACTGACCGTATGTAGGCGGAGGATAGGAGGATGTCGTATTTTCTTGCTGTTGCTCCTGAGAATACATCTCTTTCTCAAACATTGTAGCCACTCCTTACGAAATATTTGCTTGTGACAAGCATACGAACCACTCTGTATTGCAGTTGTGCAATGAACACAATAGAAACACCATAGGGCCCGTTTTTTTATACTACGTCGATACGAAGGTGAAGCTATCCAGGCAGAGGATGCTATGCTACAATATCCTGTAAGGTAGTAAAGATGCTGAAGGAGATTTTTTCGACCCATGACACAGATTGATGACCGCTCTCAGGAGCAGGCAGCCACACCGGGTACGGGTAAACCTCGGCTGCGCTATGCTCCCAGCCCGACCGGATTTCAACATATTGGCGGGTTCCGCACTGCCCTCTTTAGCTGGCTCTATGCACGCCATAGCGGCGGCCAGTTTATCTTGCGCGTCGAAGATACCGATACGACGCGTACGGTGGAAGGCTCCATCGCAAATGTGCTGGAGGGCCTGCGCTGGCTGGGTATGGATATCGACGAAGGCCCGGTGATCGGTGGCCCATATGGCCCTTACTACCAGACACAACGCAAAGCGCTCCACCAATACTATGCCGATCAACTGGTCAGGACCGGCCACGCCTATCACTGCTATTGTACGCCCGAGCGGCTCGATGAGATGCGCAAGGCTCAGGAGGCGCAGAAGTTACCGCCGCGCTACGATCGCCGCTGCCGCTATCTGACACCAGAGGAGCGCGCGGCCAATGAGGCAGCGGGACAGCCCTGGACGGTCCGCTTCGCGATGCCTCTGGATGGCGAGACGGTGGTACACGACCAGTTGCACGGCGATATGGTGTTTAAAAATAGCGACCTGGATGATTTCATTATTCTCAAAGCCAATGGCCTCGCACCCTACCACCTGGCGCATCTCGTCGATGACCACCTGATGGGGATTACTCACGTGCTGCGCGGCGAGGAGTGGATCTCCAGCGCGCCACGTCACGTCCAGATCTATCAGGCGCTCGGCTGGGAGCCACCACTCTTCTACCACCTGCCCAATGTCCTGGGCAAGGATAAAAAGAAGCTGAGCAAACGGCGCAACGCTCCCTCCTGGTCGGACTATAAGCGCGATGGCTACCTGCCCGAGGCAGTGGTCAATTTTCTGGCCCTGCTCGGCTGGTCCTACGATGATCAGACAGAACTCTTCAGCCGCGAAGAGCTGATCCGCGCCTTTACGCTGGATCGCATCGGCGTGGCCTCCGGCATCTACGATCCCGATAAGCTGCTCTGGATGAATGGCGTCTATATCCGCCAACTCCCATTGGAGGAACTGGTACAGCGTACCCTCCCCTATATGGAGCGACCGGCTGCCGAGGGCGGCCTACCCGATAGCGTGGCGCGCCCCCTGGATCTGGAGTACACGACGCGCGTCCTGACCCTGGAGCACGAGCGGCTCAAGACCCTGGGCGAGGCGGCACAGGTCGTGTCATTCTTCTACGAAAAAGAGATCAGCTACGACCAGGCAATTCTGATCCAGAAGGGCATGGACGCACCACGGACGCGCGCGGCGCTCGTGGCCGCCCGCGATCTGCTGGCCGGCCTGGAGCAGTGGGAGCACAGCAGCATGGAAACCGCCATGCGCGCGCTCACGACCGAACTGGGGCTGAAAGCTGGACAGCTGTTTGGCGCGGTACGCAGCGCCGTCAGCGGCCGTACAGCCACACCTCCCCTCTTTCAGATGATGGAGGTCCTCGGCCGCTCCGTGAGCCTACAACGTATCGATCAGGCAATCGAACGCCTGGGCTAGGAACAACACCGAACGGCTCCGCAGGGGATACCGGGAACTTTGGAGGTGTCCCCTGCCTCTTTCCCGGTCCGCCGCAGGCGGGATCAAGAGAGGGGGTGCCGGGGGACGCAGTCCCATGGCCGGGGGCTTTGGGGGTGTCCCCCAATAATTTTTTTCTTTTTGTACGCGTTTTGCCTGCGGCAAAACGCGTACAAAAAGCGCAATAGAGGATATGTCCTCCAAAAAAAGAGGATGGCAATGATTAACAAAGACTATATTTTACGCCTGGCGGAACAACTGGGACGCGAACTAGCCATCCTCCTGCGCCTGCGCGAATACAACAAACAGGAGGAAGCACTGATCGCCATCGACGATCTCCTGCTCAAAACAGTCGGGCTCACCTCGCGCTTCATCAACTCCCTGCCAGAAGAGACGCTCCTCAAAACGCTCTCCCCCCTGGGAACAATCAACGTAGAGGCCGGACTCTGGATCGCCAGCCTGCTCCAATCCGAAGGCGAGATCTATGCCGAACTGGGCGCACCGAACGAGAGCTACTACCGCTCCCTCAAAGCCCTGTACCTCTTCCTCGCCATTATCCTGCAGGAACCCATAGAGACCAGCTCAACCTTTTATGCGGCAATTCGCGCCCTGCTCAAAAACCTGGAGGAGTATGAACTACCCGCACACGTCAAACGCCTGCTCTTCGGCTATTACGAGCTGATTGGACAGTACGCCAGGGCCGAAGATACACTCTTCGACCTGCTTGAAGAGATGAAAGGGGATCGCGAACTGCTCACGCAGGGACAGGCCTTCTATCAGCGACTCCAGACCAGGAGCAACGCGGATTTACAGGCCGGCAACCTGACACACGAGGAGGTGGCCGAAGGGCTGGCACAATTACAGCGCTTCGCAGAGTAATTGGAAATACTACCAGGCAAGCGGACACTGGACAGAAACCCACTCATTGATTTACACTTGCTTAACATAGATTTACATAAATTTAACACCACTATAGAAAGCTCGTGTAAACAATGGCAACAATCCAGGCAAAAGACGTATTTTTACCCAGAAGAGGGAACAAGGTGTCAACAGTCAAGTCTTCGCAGCTTGTCCGATCGACCGTAGCGACCACATGGCGCTGGATGCGGCCCGATCTCTTGTTTCGTATTATTCCCATGGGCATTGCCCCATTGCTATATATACTCCTGTTTCATCTGCCTCCATCATTTCTCGGCCTGACGCTCAACCATATCCCGCTCCAACTGGGAATCGGCCTCGGAATCGGCCTCGCCATGGCTGCCTTTGCAGCTGCGTACCGCATGCTCATTGTCGGCCCCTGGTTCCGGCGTCCCACCGCCAGCGACCAGCTATTGCAAAGTTTTTTTTATGTGATCATCAACGGGCCAGTCGAGGAGCTGTTCTTTCGCGGCTTTTTGCTCGCGGTCGTGGCCCAGTGGACCGGCTGGCTGGGCTGGGGCTGGCTCGTCAGCACAGCTGCCTATACCCTCTATCATCGGCTCGGCAAGTGGAGTTGGCGCAGCGTGGCCGGCGTCGGACTGGCTGGAATCGTGTTTAGTCTGGTCTATCTCATACAGCCTGGCCCACGCTCACTGCTGGCCGTGAGCATTGTCCACGGCCTGACAACCTGCGGCTTCTTGAGCTGGGGAGATGAAGCACTCTACCAGCGCTGGAAACGACATCATGCAAAAACGAATGTATAAGCAAGTACACTGCAACAAATCGCTCGTATCGGACGTCTTTCTCTTTAGACGAGATCAGTAAACGTCAGCAATAGCTGCATGGCACGCCCGTGCCCTATTTACGTCGCGGCGGAAGATGCAGAAACATTGAGGAACAACCGGACAGCAAACCAGCTGCGCCACCTCATGCAGGGACGGTTGGTACACTGATAGAAAGAGCGTGCTTGTCCATCCGTGCTATGTCGTTACCATCGCGTACACGATTCGTCTACCCATTCAGGTACGACGAACAAACCACGCAATCAAAGATATTCTTTTAACTCCTCAAGAGGGGGTGCCAGGGGACTTCGTCCCTTGGCCGGGGCCGGCGGGGTGTCCCCGCCTCTTCCCCCTCCTTTTCCCGACCCGCGGCAGACGGGCCCAGAGGAGGAGCTGAGTAGATACGGTATTCTTTATAACTCCTGGAGGTCAATTCGTTGAAAATTGTAGTTACCGGTGGAGCAGGTTTTATTGGCTCCAATCTGTGCACACGCCTCATCGAGGAAGGCCATAGCGTCCTGTGTGTCGATAATCTTATTACCGGTTCAAAAGAGAACATCGCACCCCTCCTGAATCATCCGCAGTTTACCTTCCTGGAACACGACGTCACCCAGCCCTTCGAATGCGAAGCTGAAGCTATATTCCACCTCGCCAGCCCGGCCAGTCCGGTAGGCTATATGGAACATCCCATCGAGACGATCCTGGTCAATAGCCTGGGCACGTATCGTATGCTCGAAATCGCTCGCCAACAGCATGCTCGCTTCCTGATCTCTTCAACATCCGAGATCTATGGCGATCCCCTGATTCACCCCCAGAAGGAAGACTACTGGGGCAACGTGAATCCCATCGGCCCACGCGCCTGCTACGACGAGAGCAAACGCCTGGGCGAGACGTTGACGATGGAGTACTATCGACAGTACCACGAAGACGTGCGTATTGTGCGCATCTTCAATACCTATGGCCCCAATAGCCAGATTGCAGACGGGCGCATGATCCCGAACTTTATTACCCGGGCCCTGAAAAATGAGACGCTCGTTGTTTATGGCGACGGGAACAAGACGCGCAGCATTACGTATGTCAGCGATCTGGTCGACGGCTTGATACGCGCTATGTTCAAACCCAATACGACGGGCGAGGTGTTTAATCTGGGGAGTACCGAAGAACATACGGTGCTGGAATATGCACAGATGATCATCAAGCTCTGCAATTCGTCGTCGACGATCGCCTTTGAGCCCAGCCGCGTCGATGATCCAGAGCGCCGCCGTCCCAATCCCACGAAGGCACAACAAGTGCTCGGCTGGCAGCGCGAAGTGAGCATGGAAGAAGGACTCCGCAGGACGATCGCCTGGTTCGCGCATCGCATCGCGCACCTGTCTACCGTCTAAGGGCCTGGCTCCTTTCCGCCCGGGAAGAAGGAGTAGATGGATCCATCCCGGGCTAGAGGCAAGTACGACGCTATGTTTGATTCACATACAGGGGATGGGGAATACGCACGACGCCCCGGCCAGAGGGAACGTATCTGGTCCGCTCTGCGCGAGCACAGCAGTACCGCTAACGTTGTTGGCGTGCTGGTTGCGCTCTGCGCGCTGCTTCTTTTGCTGCTCCTCCCCGATACACACCATATAGATATACGCCTTCCCCTCTATTTGATCGTGGTGGTCTGGGTACTGGTGCGACCACGTATCGCACTCTACCTGCTCCCGTTCGCGATCCCCTGGGGCTCACTCGACAATCCCGACGGGAGCTTCAGCACCCACGGCTACGATGCGGATCTCCTGGTCGGCTTGCTGGCCCTGAGCTGGCTGCTCGGCATGACGCTGCGCACGTTCGCGGTCCGTGAAGAGAGGATGTTTGGACCGCTTGACCGCGAGCCATGGCAGCCGCCGCGCGTGCTGCTCGTGAGCACACTTCTGCTTCTGGCAAGCATGGTGATCTCCGTCAAGGCCGCGGCCAGCGTCTCGACCAGCTTGAAAGAAATCCTGAAATGGTTGGAGCTGCTGATCCTGCTGCTCATAGGCGCACCCTATATTCGCACACGACGCCAGCTCTGGACACTGGCGATTCTTATCGTTCTGGCCGCTATCTCACAGGCCTGCCTGGGCTACGTACAAAATTTCCTGGCACTGGGACCCTCTTCGTTCGTACGCGATGGCAGCCAGCGCGTCTACGGGACGTTCAATCAGCCCAATCCCTTCGCCGGCTATATCAATATTGCCCTCACCATGACTATTGCCTTGACGCTGCTGGGACATGGCGTGAAGGTGCGCTATCTGGCCGGCCTGGCAACACTCTTTCTGGCGGGGGTTGAGTTCTTTACGCTCTCCAAGGGCGGCTGGATCGCGCTCGGCGCAGCAGTCCTGTTGATTACGCTGGTGGGGATACCACGGCTGCGTCCTGTTATCGGCGTCTGCAGCTTCGCTCTGCTGGCGGTCATTGGCGGCTTTGTGCTGGGCATACTGCCAATGGACTGGATCGAGCCGACCCTGATCAAGCTCGGTTTTGTCGATATCAATTTTGTGCGCCCCAATGATTACAATTTTGCCAATGCAGAACGCCTGGCTCACTGGGTCGCCGGACTGGAGATGTTTCACGATCATCCTCTGATCGGCGTCGGGATCGGCAACTATGCCAACGCGTATCCACACTATGCACAAGGCGTCTTTACGATTCCGCTGGGGCACGCACACAACTTCTATATCAATATGGCCGCCGAAACAGGCATCCTGGGCCTGCTCACGTTCCTGCTCTTTCTCACGGCCATCTTTCTTGTGGGAGGACGAGCCTGCCGCCGCCTCCTTCAACGAGCTCAAGAGGGTCGAGCAGCGCTCGCCAGATCACTTCCAGCACGGTCCGCTGCGGAGCAGGCCAGCAATTTGCAGCGCCTCGGTATACTGGTAAATGATAGGGCTTTAGCCATCGGATTACTGGCCGCGCTCGTAGCCGTCTGCGTGCACAACCTCGTCGACAATGTCTATGTACATGGCATGACGGCACTGTTTGCACTGGTCATTCTGTTGTTGATACGCCTGCCCGAAACGCAAGAGCAGGCTCTACAGCAAACAGAGCAGCGCTTGAGCACGGCAACTTTTACATAGTAGGGAGTTGTTGGGGAGGATGTTTTGACGCGGAACACAGACCACGGACCACGAAACAATAACGTATCGGTAGACAATGGACTGTCTACGGCAAGAGAGGATTCCATGAGCAGGCATCTTCCCGACAATGAATCAGATACATCAGGTACCGGTCAGGAGATACAGACGGCAGGCTCGAAGGATCAAACCCTGCCAGCTATCTCTCCCGACCATACAAGGGATGCAGAGATCGAGCAAAACGGCGAGGTCACACGCGAGCAACTGGCTCTGAGCAAACGATTGCTCAACTGGCGCACACTCGTCCCACTGCTCGTCGTTCTCGTCGTACTGACATTCGTCGCCATCAAGGCCGACATCAATCCCCAGAAAACCTGGGCTGCCCTCAAAAGCGCCAATCCCCTTTTCTTTCTCGCCGCCTTCTTGATTTATTACAGCTCGTTTGCCGTACGCGCGTGGCGCTGGCGCATCTTGCTCAAAAACGTCGGTTTTACAGCCGAGAACGGGATTCACCTGCCCACATTTCGGCGCCTGGTAGAGATTATCTACATCTCTTTCTTCGCCAACTCGATTGTTCCCGCCAAGCTGGGCGATCTCTATCGCGCTTACCTGCTGCGAGAGGATATCGGTGTCTCAACGACGCGCAGCGTCGGTACCGTGGTCGCGGAACGGCTACTGGATCTGATCGTGCTGTTGCTGCTCTTTATACCAGCGCTGATCATCAGTTTACACGGCGATTTGCCACCCCAATTGCGCCTGAGCCTTGAGGTACTGCTCGCGGTTGTCATCGTAGGCGTCATCTGTCTGGGCATCCTGCGCGTCATGCGTGAGCAACTTGCCAGGCTGGTCCCGGTGCGCTTTCGTGAGCACTATTACCATTTCCAGGAGGGGACGCTGGGATCGTTTCGCCGCTTGCCGTCGCTCTCGGCGCTGACGGTTGGTGTCTGGGGCTGCGAGGGGCTACGCTTCTTTTTTATCGCGCTCTCGCTCAACCTGATCGGCGGAGATCTCCTGCATATTACGACCGCGGCGATCTTTATTGGTCTGGGCGAGGCGCTGCTCTCGGCCATCCCCGCCACCGGCGGCGGCGTCGGCCTCGTCGAGGGCGGATTGCTGGCGATGATTACCCTGTTCTACCATGGCAGCGACGCCGTCAATCGCACCGCCGCCGCGATCTTGCTGGACCGCACGATCACCTATTTCAGCATCATTACGCTGGGGCTTATCGTCTTTCTCCTCGCATTTGGGCGTAAAACCGCTCAAGCGACACGCTAAACTACCATCTTGACACGGTGCAACGGCTACACTATAATTTTGCAACGGGTCCACGAACGTCGACGGGGCGCCTTCATCCATCTGAGGGAGCATCCCACTCGCTTCGAAAACAGGCCATGAGAGGGGTGATTCTGTGTCGGAAGTCAAAATCAGCGACAACGAATCGTTTGAAACAGCGTTAAAACGCTTCAATCGTAAAATTCAGCAGGACGGCATCCTGGCAGAGGCACGCCGCCGCGAACATTACGAGAAACCCAGCGTCAAACGCAAAAGAAAAGAAGCAGCCAGGCGGCGTAAAACAGCACGCAGAGGGTAAGGAGCAGCTGTTCTGCTCACAAAATATGATTAGGAACACCCTGGCCATGGTATTTCTGCTTGTATGCAACACGCCCATGGTATGGTGTTCTTCTTTTTGCTTGCGTGAAGGGGCAGAACGGCTCTTTTCCGACCCACATGTCGATATCTTTCTGTGCGAAGGGACTGTGATGCTATGTATGAGCACCAGCTCATAGAGCTCTATATTACGTTGGACGATGCACAGGTCAGCACGACGCTGGAGCAACAGCTCGCGTCCATCGACCTGGATGGTATGATCGTGCAAACGCTGGCCGCCGTCGGCATTACGCATCCGGTGATGGTGACGCTCCTCATTACGGACGACGCGGGGATACGCGAGATGAATAAACAGTATCGCGAGCAAGATAAAGCGACGGATGTGTTGTCGTTTCCGCTACTGGAGCAACCACTGGTACAGGCGCCGGCCGAGCTGCTCTGGCCCCCGCGTGAAGTTGAGCAAGATGGACGACCGACATTTGTGACGCCGCCGGATGCAACCTTGAACCTGGGGGATATCGTTATGTCTTGGCCTACACTGCAACGTCAGGCTGCTGAGGCTGGCCATGATGCCGTGGCGGAACTGCTCTATCTGCTCGTCCATGGCGTTTTGCACCTGGTCGGGTTCGATGATCATACCGAGGCCGGCTACACGACAATGGTGCAGATACAGTGCACTATCCTCAGTGAGAATGGATACAAGGTATGACGATCATGCGACGTCCACCAACTCCTCCCCTATCAAAACAGGCCCGGCACAACGAGTGGAACAAATTCATCGCGAGCTTTGGCTTTGCGTTCCGGGGCCTCTTGCATACGCTCCGCACGCAACGCAATATGCGCGTACACCTGACGGTCGCCTGCTGTGCGCTTCTCGCCGGTGTTCTTCTGCACATCTCTGCCGGCGAGTTTGCCCTGATTTTTGTCGCCATCGGGATCGTTTTTGTGACAGAGATGTTTAACACGGCTATTGAGCTGACCGTCGACATCGCGACGCAGGAGTATCACGAGCTGGCCAGGATCGCTAAGGATGTTGCGGCCGGCGCGGTGCTCGTCAGCGCGATGCTGGCGGTTGTGATCGGCCTCTTTGTCTTTGTCCCACACCTGCTCCACTTCCTCTAATGAGCGTGTTTGATCCCTTGTCCGATGGCGTCCTCGTCACGCCCCGGCGCGCTCACGCCTGCGGCGTTCGCAGCGTTTTTTTTCGCGTGTTGTCACCGCATGCGCTTCGCGCATGCGGTGACAACACGCTATCCTGACTATGCGAGCGGCAGAGCCGCGAGCCCTCATCCATCAAAAAAGGGGATCTCAGGATTTGACGCGCTCAACGTACTGGCCGGTGCGCGTATCGATACGCACTTTATCGCCCGGGTTGACGAAAAGCGGCACGTTCACGACTGCACCGGTCTCCAGGGTCGCCGGCTTGGTGACGTTGTTGGCGGTATCGCCGCGCACACCTGGCTCGGCACTCTCGACGAGCAGCTCCAGGAAGTTGGGCATCTCTACCGCGACGATGTTCTCGCCATCGACCAGCATCTCGACCTCATCCTGCTCCTTGAGAAACTTGATCGCGTCGCCCAACATCTCTTTCGGGATGGGCTGCTGATCGTAGGTCTCGGTGTTCATAAAGATATAGTCGCTGCCGTCGACGTACAGAAACTGCCAGTTCTGGTGCTCGACACGCACCTCGTCTACATCTTCACCCGCACGGAAACGCTGCTCGATCACACGGCCATTTTTCAAGTTTTTGAGGCGTGTACGCACGAACGCGCGCCAGTTTCCGGGACTGACGTGATGAAACTCGGTAATCGTCCACAGATCACCGTTATAACGAATGACCATGCCGTTGCGAAAATCGGCTGTCGTTGCATTAGCCACAGGAATAGCTCCTCTCTTACAAGGGCATCCCACCTGCTGTACTCACAGGATAGATATGCCACCACATGTTCTGTTGTATTTATGCTCGTTCGCTCACAAAGATACTGGCTGGCTGACCGAGCACTACGATAACGATTTTTTTGGCAATGTGCCAACCATGATCACGCAAAACCGTATCCCACAGTCGGTCCTCGCTGGTGAGCGTCACCAGAAGACCATCAGCGCTCAGGACACGTGAAAATTCCTTGATCAAGGCGCGATAGAGCGCGTCGTTCGCTTCGCGTGTGCCGATCTGCTTGCCGAAGGGCAGGTTACTGATGATACGGGTGACGCTGCCGGTCTCCAGCGGCAATGCGCGGGCATCCCAGACGCGCCAGGTCGCGGAGATATCAGCGGCGCGCGCATTGCGCCGGGCCATGGCCACCGCCTCTTCCCGTATATCACCCCCAATAGCCCGGTCGAGCGGTCCCAACAATGAGCGCTCGATCAAGATCGTGCCGGCGCCACAAAGCGGGTCCAGCACGATATCCTGCGGCGTCGGTCGCGCCAGCCAACTCATAGCAGCCGCGACGGTTGGACGCAATGAAGCAGGCAAATGCTCGCGTTTATAGGCCCGATGGCGCATGCTGGCATCGCTCAAACGTGCACCGATGAGCGCGTCGCCTCCGCCGAGCCAGAGCCAGATCTCCAGGTCGGCTTCGTCTTCCACCTGGCGCATGGCACGGGGCAGAATGCGACGCAGAGCGTTTTCCAGCGCCTGACCCGCATCGACACGACGGAAATCGTACGGCCCACTCATCTGACTGACAACGCGCCAGGTACGCGGCGGCGCACCATAATGGGTACGCCGCCACTGCGCGAGCGCCGTCGTGATATCGGCATGGAGCAGCGCGCTATGTAGCACACGGAGCGCGTCGGGGCCACGTCTCAAATGTGGAATATGGGCCAGCACGGAGAAGACATCCTCGACCATGCGCACATCCAGCAGATCGACGGGCGATGCGGCCGTACGAAAGAGCGCGATCCCTCGTGCGAACTTGACCAGCTCGGCATCCGCTATGCTCGCACGGATCTCGCTAAATGCCAGCGTCTCTAATCCTGGCATCGCCATGACATAATAAAACTGCGACATAGACCTACAATCAATCTCTTTTGTATCAGATAGAGCCAGATGCTATGCAATCAACACGAGCCGGCAGCGTTCAGCGAGATAGAGCTCCATAACGTTGCTGGCTGCTTTTCAAGGACATGCCTTTCAGCCAGCTGAGCACAGCTAGCTGCGATCGAGCAGCGTTGCTGGCTGCTTTTCAAGGACATGGGGGG
>Ga0070738_10006582_pt1 | contig 12098 bp, 8 predicted proteins | sample Coa_R2_2_FD_66446 | JGI IMG/M metagenome (GOLD analysis project Ga0070738, IMG submission 66446) | Surface soil microbial communities from Centralia Pennsylvania, which are recovering from an underground coalmine fire - Coalmine... | ecosystem: Environmental > Terrestrial > Soil > Unclassified ... | reverse complement strand
GAGGCGGCCGGTAATTCTTAATTACTAATTCGAAATTGAATTAACAGGGCGAACGCACGGTTCTGGCAATCCGATCCGGGTGGTCGCGTGCAACGCCTCAATTAGGAATTAAAAATCTATACTTCAAAATGTTGATAAACCCTTTTCTTCAGTCCCTGCCCGTTTACCTTGCAGGCCGGCCGATCGAGGAAGTGGCGAGGGAGCTTGGGTTGGATCCAAAGACCATTATCAAGCTGGCGTCCAACGAAAACCCGCTGGGCCCTTCGCGGACGGCCTTGACCGCGGTGCGGAAAGCAGCCGCCCACGTTCATCTTTATCCCGACGGTAGCGCGTTCTACCTGAAACAGAAACTCGCCGCAAAACTCGGCCTTACGCCGGCCCATCTCATCCTCGGGAACGGCTCGAACGAGATTCTGGAGTTGCTCGGGCACGCCCTGCTCTCCCCTTCGAGCGAAGTAGTCGTGTCGCAGTATTGTTTTGCCGTTTATCCCATTGTCACCGCTTTGTTCGGGGCGAAACTCGTAACCGTTCCGGCGCGGGACTATTCCCATGATCTTGACGGGATGCTGGCAGCCATCAATTCCAATACCCGCATTGTTTTCGTCGCCAATCCTAACAACCCCACTGGAACGGCGGTGCCGCGCGAGGCCTTGGAGGAATTCATCAGCCGGGTCCCTCAATCAACCCTCGTCGCGCTCGATGAGGCTTACATCGAGTTTCTCGACCAGCCCCCCGATTTTATTAAAGGCATTCGCGACGGCAAATTCTCTAATCTCGTCCTGATGCGAACGTTCTCGAAAATTTACGGGCTCGCAGGGGCGCGCCTGGGTTATGGAATGAGCAGCCCGGACCTGATCGCGCAGCTGGAAAAAATCCGGCAGCCGTTCAATGTCAATGCACTCGCCCAAGCCGGCGCCCTGGCAGCATTGGACGATGTCCGTCACGCGGAGCGGACTCGCCGGATTACTGCACAGGGCCTGAAGCTCTATTCGCGTGCGTTCCGGAAAATGGGGCTGGAGTTTGTCCCCTCAAGCGCAAATTTCATCCTGGTTCAGGTCGGCGATGGCCAGGGAGTTTTTACCGCAATGCAGAAGCTCGGAGTCATCGTTCGCCCGATGGCCAGCTATGATCTCCCCGAGTGGATCCGAATTTCGGTGGGAACACCAAAGCAAAATCGACGTTGCCTGGAGGTATTGAAAACCGCCTTAGGCCATTCTTAACGCCTCTAAACCCCAATCGCTCGCGCAAATTTTCGTTTGAATCGGCCTCCAAACTGAATACTACTTTGCGGTGTCTGTTGGGAAACAATTCATGGCCTTGAACGACAAACGAACAATCGCGCACCGCGGCTGTCCTTCGACGCGGCGAATAGCTCGCACAACCCTTGCTGCAGCGTGAAACTGACTGATCTCCGCGGCATCCTCCAGTACATCCCGCAATTCCGGGAACGCACGTTTGTGATCAGCGTCGACGGCGCGATGGTCACGCATGAAAGCTTCGGCAATATCCTGATGGACGTGGCCGTGCTGCGCTCTCTGAACATTCGGGTGGTCCTGGTGCACGGCGCTTCGGCGCAAATCAAGGCAATGGCCGAGGAGGAGGGCGTGGCCGCGAGTGACCTGGACGGCAGCGGCCGCACGGACGCGGCGACGCTTCGGCTGGCGTTGACGGCCGCCAACCGGTTGACGCACGAAATGCTCGAGGGGCTTTCGGCGTATGATCTGCGCGCCGCTTGCACCAACGCGGTCACCGCTCATCCGCTTGGAATCATTCATGGCGTGGACCATTTGTTCACCGGCAAGGTTGAAAAGGTGGATGTCGAATTATGCCAGAAGCTTTTGGACAACGGAATCATCCCGGTGCTTCCGCCTCTGGGTTTTGACGGGGACGGCAAGACATACCGCGTCAATTCAGACAGCATTGCGGTCGCGGTCGCCGAGGCCCTAAAGGCAACCAAGCTGATGTTCATCACGACGCAGGACGGGATCCCGGTCGGAGAGCACGTTATTCGGCAAATGCCGGTGGCGGACCTGGAATCGGTTCTCGCTCTACAAAAGAACGAAATCCACCCGGGCATGGTGTCAAAAGCGGTCCACGCTGTGGCCGCGTGCAAGGCCGGTGTGCCGCGCGTTCACGTCATCAGCGGGCTGCTCGAGGAGGGCCTCCTGGCCGAAGTCTTCACCAACGAGGGTGTCGGCACTCTCATCTATGCCAATGAATTCCAGCAAATCCGGCGCGCGATGAAAAAGGATATCCGTAGTATCCTCAACCTCACCAAGCCTTCGGTTGCCAGCGAAGAATTGGTCAAAAGAACCCGGTCGAGCATTGAAAAACAGCTGGGCGACTACTACATCTTCGAAATTGATAAAAACCCCGTAGCGTGCGTCGCTTTGCACAGCTACCCGGAACAGAACAAGGGTGAATTGGCGTTCTTATTCGTAAGCCCGGCGCATGAAAATCAAGGGATTGGGCGCAAGCTGATACAATTCGTTGAGAACAAAGCGCGTGAGCTCGGGTTCAGTGAATTGATCACCCTCAGTACTCAGGCTTTCACCTATTTTCAATCCAAAGGCGGCTTCATCGAAGGCTCCTCCGATGACTTGCCGCCGGCCCGGAGGGAAAAGTACGAACAAAGTGGACGGAACTCGAAAGTTCTCCTCAAGAAGCTCAAGTAGAAATCCTCAAGAATTCGGATGCCGGACGCCAAAGCCGTCCTCAGCGCACAGTTCTGGTTTGCGGCAGCAAACACAACACCGCGCACCAAATCACAAAGATCAAAGCAATCGAATAAACCTGCATCGGAAAATCCCAGCGCGCTTGTAAAAGACACCCGGCAATGGCCACGTAAACGTAAGGAGTCAAAGCCTGGTCCGCGGGCGCACTCAGCCAGCAGACCACGGGCCGGAGCAGGACCAGGAGTAAGGCCGTTGCAATAAGAGCGAAGCCCACCCAGCCCCAGGTGACTCGGATCTCTAGCCAATCATTGTGGAGCTGGGCGGGCCAGTAAAGGCGCGCGTCGCTTCGGTACAATTGGTATACTTCCTCGAAGGTTCCAGGGCCAGTGCCGAACACGGGATAATCGGCCGCCATGCGCGCACCGGTTTCATAAAGCTCCTGGCGCCCGTTGAGCCCTTCCCGAAGCGTGTTCAATCGAGGCAATAGATTTTTCCAACCGAAGCCCAGGCTGAGAGCCAGGACGACTGCGTAAAACATCGACACATGCCAACCCGAACACGCCGGTTTTAATCTTTGCGATCTTTTCGCAAACCGATAAACCAAAATGGCTGCCACGCACACCAGCATGGCTGCGTCGGCCAGCGCGCCTCCCCGCGCACTGGAAATAAACGGGCAGGCTGCCATGATAGCGCAGCAGAACAGCATGACGGCTGTGCCACGGCGACCATAGCGCACCGGGCACATAGTAGTGGCAAAGCCCAGGCAAACCGGCCAAAGCAAATTAAAGTACTGGGCCGCTGTCGCCCGGTAAGCAAAAGGCCCGAACTGCTCAATCGGTTCACGGTGGACGTCCGGCAAAACGAGAAACAGAAGTCTCGGGCAGCCAACGACTCTCTGTAGAATTGCTTCGGCTCCGAGCGCTCCCCCGAAAATGCAGAGCCCTCCTATGAGCGCGTCCAGGCGGCGGCTCGGAGATCGTCCGGTGCAAGGCTCGCCAGGCTCAAGCCAGTTCCAAATGCACCAGAAGCACGCAACGAGCGCCAGGCACATCGCGACCGCTTGCCAACTGCTCCGGCCGTCAAGGCTCGAGGGCAACCAGCGCCAAAACCGGTGATATTCGAAACTCCCAAACCTTGCCGAATAGGTGGCTTTGCTGTTGAGTGCCGACGTAAACGCGTAAGCCGAAATTGTGACCGTGCAAAAGAAAAGCCACTTCATCATTCGCCGGGATTGAATGGCACCAGCTGTGCTCCGTCGCATAAATCGGCGAATCCAAAATTTCAACAAAAGGGCAAAGCCCAACAAGTAGCTGCAAATGTTCACCGTCCAGATCGACCATGCCTCCGTCGTTCCAAACGACAGCGGACTGAACACGATCAGAAAAGAAATAACGAAACTCGTTATAAAATCCGATATAAAGCCGAGTTGAATCCAAGTCTGGCGCGAACAGCAGTTAAGCATTCCTGATTTGAAAAACCCCTGCATTTAGGAAAGTGGAACCAACCCCGAAGGCTCCGACAAGCTAGAAACGCAGGGTCAATAAAATGCGAGGGAGAGCAACCTCGAAGAGCATGCGGCGGAATTCGCCATGAACCGATCGCAGGAACGCGCCCTTACCCGAAAACGAGCTGGCGTTGCTTCGGCCCAAGCTCGATCCAGGTTCCGGATTCGAGCGTTCCCAGCTCAAACTGGCCGATTCGGACGCGAATGAGACGCAACGTCGGATGCCCTGCGGCTGCGGTCATTCTTCGGACCTGCCGATTTTTGCCCTCGACCAACTCGATGGAAATCCAGCATGTGAGCACGGTTTTTCGAAACCGGATCGGTGGATTACGCGGAGCCACCTGCGGTTGTGGCTCAAGGACCCGCGCTTTGGCCGGCAGGGTTTTGCGGCCATCCAGGACAATGCCCCTTTCAATGGACTGCAGCGCTTCGATCCCGGGGCAACGTTCGACCTGCGCCCAATATTCGCGGCGATGTCCCCGCAAGGGATTCAAAAGCCGCTGATTTAAGGCGGGTTCATCGCTCAACAGCAAAAGGCCTTCCGAATCCGCGTCGAGCCGGCCGAGGGCATAAACATTCTTTGGAAAGCCGAATTCGGCCAGCGTCCGGTTGGAACCATCCGGTGAAAACTGGGAAACCACGCCGTAAGGTTTGTTAAAGGCCAGGAGCACTGTGCGCGCAGGAAAGTTCTTTACTCGGCGTTCGGGAGTTCCTAAGTAAGACCCGTGCCCCAGAAGTCGAAAAAGAGTGGTTCGTCGGCTTCGCAGCCGGGCCCCACGCAAGCGTCCTCAAAAATCCGCTTACCTGAAGAAAGGTCCAACGCAGGCAAACGATGGGGCTTCCGCCTGGCATGCATTCTCATTCCATTATTGCTTTTGCTGTGCATTGAGTTCGGCCTGCGATTGTCAGGCTACGGCTATCCTACGTCCTTCTTTCTCAAGAGAGAAATAGCAGGCCGGACGATGCTCGTCGAGAATGAGAAGTTCGGCTGGCGTTTCTTTGGTCCGGGAATGGCCCGCACACCGCGCCCGATCGAGCTCCCGATTTCCAAGCCACCGCGCACGTGCCGGGTCTTCGTTTTCGGCGAATCGGCGGCTTACGGCGATCCTAAGCCCGAATTCGGACTCCCCCGCTTCCTGGAGGTTTTACTGCGAGACCGTTTCCCTGAAGTGGATTTTGAGGTGGTTAACGCTGCGATGACCGGAATCAATTCGCACGTGATTCTGCCCATCGCGCGAGACTGCGCCGGGCGATCGGGCGATGTTTGGGTGATCTACATGGGGAATAACGAGGTGGTCGGGCCTTTCGGCAGTGGAACGATTTTCGGCCGCCAGACGCCCCCTTTGAAACTGATCCGCGCGGGGATTTGGCTCAAGGGCACGCGGGCCGGTCAGTGTCTCAGCGGAATATTGAGCCGAGGCAATGCCGTCGAGGCGCCGGACTCGGAGTGGGAAGGCATGGCGATGTTCCTTGGCAACCAGGTCCGAAAAGACGATCCACGTATGCCCATCGTGTATTCTCATTTCGAACGGAACTTGAGAGACATTTTGGCCGCGGGCCATTCGCGTGGGGTCGGAATCGTAGTCAGCACGGTTGTTTCGAATTTGAAAGATTGCGCTCCGTTCGGCTCCGAACACAGGACGAACCTGCCGAGCCAGACATTAACGGAATGGAACCGGCTGTTCGAGGCGGGTAAACATGCGGAAGAGGCCGGCCACCCTGAGCAAGCCGTCCCGAGCTTTAAACAGGCGGCGGCGCTCGATGATACCTTTGCCGAACTCCAGTTCCGTCTCGCGCGCTGTTTGCTTGCTGCAGGCAACGAAGATGAGGCCCGCAAACACTTCGAACTTGCAAGAGATTACGACACCTTGCGCTTTCGAGCAGATACGGACCTCAACCAACGAATCCGGTCCGCGGCCGCGGGAAGATCCAGCGAAAGAATCCTGTTGGTCGACTCTGAAAAGGAATTTTCAAACGCTGTTCGCGGCAAGATCCCCGGATCCGAATCTTTGTATGAGCACGTCCATTTCAATTTCCACGGCAATTACAAACTTTCGATCGGGCTGGCGGAGCAGGTCGTCCAGGTGCTGCCCGCATGGGTGAAGAACGCACCCCGAGCGAAGCAGACGTGGCTTACTGAAGATGACTGTGCTCAACAACTGGCCTGGACCCGCTGGGATCAGTTCCGCACCGTGAAAAGCGTGCTCATGCGACTGACCTCTCCGCCGTTTACATCGCAGTGCGACCATCAACAACGCTACGACGCCACTCAACGGGAGCTCGAACAACTGGCGCCGGCCAATCGCGCCCAGGGCCTTCAGGAGGCCGCCGAAACCTATCGGCGCGCCCTGTTGCTATCGCCGCAGGATTGGGTGCTCCAAAGAAATTTCGCAGAATTGCTCCGAACCATGGGCAAACTGAAGGAAGCCGAAGCGGCTCTCCGCAAGGCGCTCGAGCTCTTGCCGCATCATCCTTTGGGCCATTTCGAATTGGGCTTGGTGCTGGTTCAGGGGCAACATCCGGACGAGGCGTTGGCCGAATTTGACCGCGTCCTGGCCGAACAGCCCGCTTCGATTCCTGCTTGGAACGCCAAAGCCCTGGCACTGGGCAAACTCGGAAGAAAAACCGAAGAGCTCCAGGCCCTGGAATCAGCCCTGAGGTTAAAACCGCGCGCCGCAGAAACTCGGGTCAATCTTGGAACCGCTCTCGAAGCGGACGGACGCAAAGAAGAAGCCGTGCAACAGTTCCAGATCGCGTTCAAAGAAAAACTCAAAACACCTGAACTTCTCGTACGGGCGGGTAAGATCTGCATGCTCCAGGGCTGGATTGACCAAGGAATCACGAATTTCGACCAGGCGGTTTTGCTGAACCCGGTAGATCCCGCGGTCCATTGGTACCTTGGTGGTGCTCTCGATGCCAAGGGCGCCACTGCTGAAGCGCAGCGCCAATTTGCGGAAGCGGTCCGCCTGGACCCCGAGTTCGCCAACGGGTATTTGGGGCTTGGAATTGAGTTGAGCCGCCAGAGGCGCGACCACGACGCGGAACAGGAGTTCTCAAGGGCGCTCCAAATTGATCCCAGCCTGATCGATGCCCGGCTGCGACTCGGAATTTGTCTGATGCGCCAAAAAGAGTTCCCCGAGGCGCGAGCACAATTTGAGCAGGTCCTGACTGTTCAACCGACAAACGCCACCGCGCAGGAATATTTGCTCCGACTGAAGAACTAGGCTTGGCGAGGCCTCAAGATTCGACCAGTGTGAGCTCGACCCCGGTTTGCTGCCTTGGTTCCCTATGGGGTACTTTTGTTCGAGCAACCACCTCCGGGCACCGCCTGCTACTTCGAATCTTCAAACGCCTGGCCGGTCAAAAACCGATGTTCTGCGATTCGCAATCTCACAGGGCCGAGCAAACCCGACTCCAGCAAAGGCGAATTGCGGGTCCAATGTTTCCATGTGGTAAAGGCCAGCCGCCCGGAAGGGCTCGGTTTTCCTTCCAACAGCCATTCGGGCCACGCGGCAATGCCTGTTCCGTAGTCAGGTTGAGTGGAGGGCTGCCATGCGCAGTCTTCGGCCAAATGCTCGTCCCCAATCAATCGATTTGGCCACAGATTGACAACTGTTATTTGCAGTGAGTTTTTGCCCGAATGGATGGCGCGGGTAATGTCTGCAATGAATGGCGGCTTCCAGAGGATGCCCAGGTCCATGTCATTTACCTTTAGTTCGGCAAGCACGAGAACCCGTCCTAAATCGAGAAGGAACGTCCGGTTTGTGTTTACCAGGTCGGCGGGGAGCTCAACCGAATTTTCATATACGGCGGCACCCGAAAAATATTTGATTGCTGAATTTGTATGCTTGGTCCACGAGATAAGATGATCAAGTTTGACCCGGTCAGGGGCGCCTGACCCAGCTGGAAATCGAAGTTCCCACGCACCTGCAATCGGGATTTCATTTCGGAAAGCACTCACACGGGCGGAAAGCGTTTCGCCTGAGACCAACTGAGCAGTGTAGGTCCCTGGTTCAGTCGCTAGCACCTGTAAGCCCCTGCCCTGCCCAATCGTCAGCGAATTCGGCGAATCAGCATGGCCGTTGCGCGTAAAATTTGTGACGGGCCCAAATCCAGCCGGGCTTTGACCGAACACCACAAACGCGGATTCGGAAGGTTCGAGCTTCAATGGGACGCTGGTCCCATTGCTTACTTTGTGCCAGACGGCCGGCCGCTCAATTTGGCCGCTATCGGGATGCCACAACTCAGGGACTTTTCCGGAAACACGAAAACTGACATCAAGGGTGAGGGAGTTGGTCGCAGGGCTGCAGACAAAATAAACCTCAGAATCGCCCATGCGCCGGTGAATGTATTTGGCTCGGCTTCCGTTTACCGTGTCGCGCGCAATGAAGTCGGGCACCACCCCGCGCGCTGCAAGAACATTCGTCAGCGACTCTCCCCAGTAGACGGTTCCGTCGCCGACATCATTCCGTAGGACGCGTTTGCCGTCACATGGGCCCCAAAGCGAAGCGGCCACGCGTTGCACTTCTTTGTCGCAATCCGGATACCCGGTAAGCCCTGGAGCGCGTGTCGGGCGACGAGCGATTACCGCAGCGCCACCGCGAACAAGTTGCTCCACCTTCTTTAGCAATTGCGGAGACATCCGTTCGTCGTCCGAAAAGATGAGCACCCGGTAGGACATGCCATCGGGAAGAATCAAGTTTCCATGCTGAACCGACATGCGATTGAGCACGACCTCCGGTGAAGTGACATCGTAATTGTAACCTGCAGGCGGCGGAGGCTTAAGTTCACGGCGGCCGGGCGCTTTTGTGAAGGACCCTTCCGGCGTGACATAACACAAATCGGCTACAAAGGTTCCGCGCTGGAGCAAGTACTGGCAGCGCGCGAGGTATTCGTGCCACGGCCTGGACTGTTCCCACCACGTTTGGGTGCGTTCATAGTGGACTCCAAACGGCCCGAGAGTCATGCCAGGCGCGCGGTTGGTCCACGGTTGGTGAGCAAAACGGTGAATGACAAGCCGGTTGATTCCTTCGCAAAATGCGGCATCGGCCAAGGGCTTCAATACCGCCGGATACTCCTGCCAACTCGAAAACTCAGGTTCGCTGGTAAAAGCCTCAGCCGCCACAATCGGCTTTCCGTACGTGTGCGCCGCCGACGGCATGGCGCGCAGGTCAAGTTTTAACAGGTCATTAGTCCCGTACCAGAACTCAGCCATCGGAATATCGGCGCGACCCGCGTAGCGAAGTTCGTCGAAGGGTCCCTCGCCAAGACTGGGGTAAGCCTCGATTGAAAGCTTTAGCCCATGTTGATGCGCCAGTTCGGCCAAGCCGCCGGCGTAATTGTCCGCGACCAGGTCGGCAATGGTCCTGCGAACATCCCACAAGAAACGCTCCGAAAGATCCTCTCGATCGACCCATCGGCCGGTGAGGGTAGGCAAATAAGGTATCGGGCTGTACCCCCGACGCGATTGGAACTCTTCAATGAAGTTCGCGGTGCCGTTTTGGAAGCCAATTTCCCAACTGTCAATGTGCGTCGCTTTAAGCGCGCTATCACGACCTGCGCGCGCGACCAACCCGGCCAGGAATCCTTGGAAGTGCGCGTTTATGGCTTCCCGGCTCAGTTTATCGCATTCGAGTCCCACTCCACCCGGGCTGGCGGTGTGGTTCTCGGTGCCCACGGGGGCGTATGCAAATCGTAAAATGGTCCATGGTCCGGGCGGAACATCCCAGGTCAGCACACCCTTATCGTCCACCAGGCTGGTGAGGTTGGTCACGTCTCTCGAGGAAATCGATGCGAATGGCGGTACCGATTCGGTCTTGCCTTGAGTGAACAGCGGCATCGGCCCGGCACCCGATTTACTGAGATACCACGGAATCCTGTAAACCGGGGACACTTCCAGCTCGGAAAACGCCAATTCATTGAGTCCGGGATCAGCGGCGGTGAAGCTCAACTGGTAAAATCTTGCCGACGTGGGCGGGAAGGAAAGTGTGAGCGCGCGCCGATTGTTGTTAAATTCGCGAATCTCGCGAAACTCACGTCCATCGTCGGAGATTTCGAGCTTCCCCTGAAAGTGCTCAATTGTCTTTGCGCAAGTCAGGGTGAGGACAGAAGCGGAAAACGGCTCGGCAAACTCCAATTGCAGCCGCTGAGGACTCGCCTGCGGCGCGGGGATGGCCGTGAACGTGGCTGGATCGTGGTCAAACAGGTTGGTGCTGCTGACCAGTTCGCGCCCATTTACAGTGACACGTTTGGGCGGAAATCCGGGCACCGGCCCGCCGTCACCGGCCGGCGATGGAAAAGCAATCGTGGCAAATGGCAGGCGACCACGGTTCTCGCCGCCGAATTCCGGTAGAGCGGCGCGGAAATGCGCCGGGCCTGTCAGATTGGTTTTGCTGCTGACAATCTTTTGCATTGCCAATGCGCTCGTGATCCACGGTCCACCGCTCCCTGACCAACCTCCCGAATTGTTCACGCTCAACTCCAGGCCAAGGCGTCCTGCTTCGCGCACCGCGTGGTCGAACATGTCCAGCCACAGCGGGCTGCCAAAGCTGACCGGGCCTTGGGGAAAATGCTGGGTCACATCCATTAGCAATGCGCCTCCGATTCCGACGCGGCGCATTGACTCGAGGTCCTGTGTGATGCCGGACTTGGTTACGTTTCCGTCGATCCAGAACCAGTAAACCCATGGTCGCGCAGAATCCGGCGGATGCTCAAATCCGGCTTCGAGTTCTGAAATCCCGGGTTCGGCAGCGCAGAGGATGTGTTGGCTTGCGCCAAGCCACAGCATGCAAATGAGGGTTTGCCAAATTGAACAGAAAGATCCTCGGCATATAGGACGGCCAGTTCCTCGGGAGACACCACGCCTGAATGAACAAACAACCAAGCCCTTACCGTCTTTGGGTCCCGTCTCGAAAATGCGTGTCAATCAGTGTTTCTCGGCCGTGACGCTTAGGTGACCAGCGCGAAGGCCTTTTTCAGACTGGCAGCCGCCGCAGCACACGCTTGATCTTTGGTCATTTTGTTGACGACCGCGTTGAAAGGCTCGGCGCGAATTGGACCGTCGTAGCCGATTTGGTTGAGCGCGTTGAGAAAGGAGGCTAAGTCGATAACCCCGGTAGCGCAGGGCAACTCCCTCTTGTTGTCGACCTGCTGTTCCCTGGCAATCCCCGCAGGAGCATCGTTGAGGTCAACGGCGATCACCTCGTTTCCCTTGAGGGATAAAACGTCGGCCGCGGATTCACCTGCGTTCCACCAGTGCCAACTGTCGAGTTGAAACCCGACGTTGCCGGTGTTGATTTCGGCGATGAGCTCCTTCATTTCGGCCATCGTGTGAATGAAAGGATATCGAGAACTCGACCATGAAGTCTTCGGGCCGACGTATTCGAGGCCAAACCGCACGTTGTGGTCCTTTAAAATCATCGCAACCTCTCGCAAGCGCGTTGCGTGCTGCCGAAAACTCTGAAGGTAAGTGAGCGATCCGCTGCACGGAGTCAGCCAGGTAGAGATGCGGTCCAACCCGGCGCGTTGCAGCGCGGCGGCGACCGGCGGCAACAATTTGAGGCTTTCTTTGAATTTCGCGTCGTCTCGGCGGAAGTCCACCGGCAAACCGGCCGCGCCAAAAACAAGGCCCTTGGCCTGTAAAGAGCCTTTCAAATCGGAAGCTTGTCCGTCGGACAATGACGCGAGGTACCCTGCGTCCACTCCCACGGATTCGAAACCGTGGCGAGCAGCCAATTCAATGGCTTCAACCTGGTTTGCAGAAACGCCGACCATTCCGCAAACCAGGTCAATGGTCATCCGTCGCCTGGGCGAGTCGGCGCCGCGGCCGGCACCCAGGCCCGCGCCGAGCGCCAGCGACGTAGCCGCGGTCTGGAGCAGGAAACTTCGGCGGCTCAGGTCTTTCATAACGTTAATTGGGG
>Ga0070738_10006580_pt1 | contig 12100 bp, 8 predicted proteins | sample Coa_R2_2_FD_66446 | JGI IMG/M metagenome (GOLD analysis project Ga0070738, IMG submission 66446) | Surface soil microbial communities from Centralia Pennsylvania, which are recovering from an underground coalmine fire - Coalmine... | ecosystem: Environmental > Terrestrial > Soil > Unclassified ... | reverse complement strand
AACGAGCTGCGCCTCGCGCGCCTGGGACGGGCGCCACCTTTTCCTGTTTGTCGATGACTATGAGTCGATTGCAGGGAGTGGAGGCAGTCAGCTTCTTCCCCTGGCCGACTACCTGCTCGCCGGACGCGATATCGGTTTCCATCTGGTGGTGACGCACCGCGTAGGGGGGATGGCACGAGCAAGTTACGAGCCGATCTTTCAGCGCCTGCGCGAAATGGGCACCTCCGCGCTGATTATGAGCGGCGACCCCTCAGAAGGCAAGCTGCTCTACGGTCTGGGTGCGAGTCTTCTGCCAACAGGGCGTGGGTACTTCGTCCAGGCCAAACACCCGGCAATCTTGATCCAGACCGCCTTTGCTGAGTCCGATCTTTTGCGAGAGCTAGAGTCGGGCATGTTCTCGCTGCGGACCGGCCAGGTTGCCAGCAATCACTAACGTGCGTGCAGGAGTTCTCTATGAGAAATGTGGTACAAGATAGTACAGTGCTTTATCCAGGTACGGCCTGCCTGACCGGGCGCGGCGAGTTTCTTCACACCCTGCGAGAGACGCTGTTGCACAAACAGGTAGTTCTCATTGCTGGTCCCCCTGGCGTGGGCAAAACAACAGCGGTCCGGGCGTATGCCGCACTCTACGCGGACGAGTACCGATATGTAGCCTGGATGGATGCGAGCACTCAGGAGAGCTTTTTGGCCGGTCTGCGAGAGCTGGCGGACCATTTCTCCCTGTGCGTCGGGACATCGCAGAAGCCAGCACAGGTGGGCGAGGCAGTGCAACGCTGGTTAGGAGAGCAGCCAGATTTCCTGCTCATTGTGGATAATCTGGCCACGTTAGAAATGCCCGGGAGCCAGAGCGAGCGCCTGCCGGTGCGTGGGCATTGTATTCTTATTGCGCGCGAGCCGGAGCCGCCGAAGAACTTTTTGTGCCTGACCCTGAATCCTCTGGACGAGCACAGCGGTGCGTTGCTGCTCTTGCGCCGAGCGGACCTGTCACGCGAGGACGTGTCACTCGACCAGGCGTCTGGCGGGGCGCATGCAGCCTCCCTGGAACTGGTGCGAGAATTGCAAGGCTTGCCGCTGGCGCTCAATCTTGCCGGGGCGTTTATCAAAGAGCATGGCTGCACCGCTGAGCATTACCTCCAGGCTTACCGGAACCACCCTGCGCACGGGCAGGCCCCTGATCGGCAGGGCGCGTATGGAACACCACACATAGAGGTTTGTTGCGCGCTCACCGCTGAGGCCCTGGATACCAGTGCGCGAGAATTGCTGTACCTGAGCGCATTCCTCGCCCCCACTCTCCCTCTCTCGCTCCTGCGGCAGATGGCTGTCCTGCTGGAAATGGAAAGCGACGCCGCTGCCCCGGCTATCCCCCCCGTTCTGGAAGCTCTCGACGCTCTGCAAGCCTGCGGGCTGCTCACCGAGTCAAACGTAACAGGCGCGCTGGAAATGCACCCACTGCTTCAGGCTGCGGTCCGCCGGTCTCTTCCGCTGGACTGGCAGCAGAGGAGAGTAGAGTTAGCTTTGCGCGCCATCTACTCGCTTCTGCTCTCTATGGAAAAAGAGCCGCTCTCTGTGCGTTTGCGCCTGGCCGGACATATCCGCCGGCTCTCCGAGATTAGCGAGGAATGGCCGGTTGCTCTGGACGAGGCAGCCGCTGTCTTCAACTGGGCTGGCTCGCTCCTTTGGGAACAGGGCTTCCTGCGGGAAGCTGAGCCGCTCTTGAACAGGGGACTGGTTATCTGGGAGCGCACGCTCGGACCAGCACACCCACTGGTTGCTGCTCTTACACTCAATCTGGCGGTTATCAGCGCACAGCTTGAACACTTCACCCTCGCCGAATCGCTGGCGCAGCGCGCGGTTACGGCTAAGTCGCACGCTTTGGGAGTGAACCATCCCGATGTTCTTATTGCGCTCAATAATCTGGGCCGCATCTATGCCCATCAGAAGAAAGATGCGAAGGCAAAGTTGTGCTATGAGAAGGCTATCCTGGTGGCCGAACGCTGTAAGCTGGAGAATCACCCAAATTTCGCCCTTTCCTTGTATGACCTCGCCATGCTGGAGATCGGGCAGGAGCGGTTTGCCGAGGCCGAGCCTCTGCTGCTGCGGGCGTGTGCCATCTGGGAACAAGGGGAGGGGGAAGAGGAGCATCTGCGGCTCTACCAGGTGTGGCATGTCCTGGCGGAGATTGCGCTGCGCCAGCAACAGTGGGAGCAGGCCCGCGAATATTTTTTGCGTTTCCTGCCTGCTTGTTGTCAAAAGCTGGGTATGCAACATAGCATTACGCAGAACTGCCTGGAGCGGTTGGCGGAAGCTTGTGCCAGGCAGGGTCGCTTCGAGGAAGCTGCTGCCTGTTTGCATCGTTTGTTGAAGGCAAGGGTGCAGGTGCCAAAACCGGACCTATTGGGCGCGGCGAACTGTTTGAACAGCCTTGCCAGCATATATCTGGCTCAGGGGCAGCATGACAAGGCATTGCCCTTGCTGGAACACGCCTGGCATATCTCCAAGCGCCGGCCAGCAGACCCGGTGCAGGCTTCGGTGCTGGAGAACCTGGCGGTCATTTATGCCGCGCGCGGAGAGCAGTCGCGCGCCATTGATTATCTGGAGCAGGCGCTTGTGATCAGAGAGCGTTGCCAGGGAGCCGAACATCTGGACCTGCTGCAATGCCTGAGTGGGCTAGGTACACTCTATCTGGAACAGGGTCGGCTTGACGAGGCTGAGAAGATGCTGCTGCGGGCACTTGGTCTCTACCAGTGCGCGCAAAGGCCGGAGGACCTCGAACTGGATGCCGCGCTGGAGAACCTGGCGCTGATTGCCCTGAAGCGCCAACGGTACGAGCAAGCCAGGATGTACCTGGATCGCCTGCGCGGAGTGCGTGAGCAGGCTCTGGGTGAGGATTCGCCCGACAGCGCGCAGGTCCTGCAAAAGCTGGCTCTGGTTGCTCTCGCTCAGGAAGAGTGGGAAGAAGCTGAACGCTTCTACTGGCATGCGCTTGCGATCTACGAACGCATCCAGGGCGATGAGCACCAGGTGACGCTTGCCTGCCTGGATGAGCTGGCCGCGTTCTATGTGCGCTGGGGGAAGCTAGAGAGGGCCGAGGCAATCGTGCGGCGGGTGCTGGCCGCCAGGGAGCGGGAGCTAGGTGCGGAGCACCCGGGCCTGGCGAGAGTGGTGCTGGCATTGGGCCAGATTTGTCTGTCACGCCAGCGCTTCGTCGAGGCCGAGTCCTGTCTGCAGCGTGCTCTCGCTCTCTTCGAGCACACTTCCCCGGTATCTCCGTCCATGCGTGCCCTTCTGCTTGTGAGCCTGGCCGCCGCTCTGAGCGGTCAGGGCCGTTCAGAGCAGGGAATATTGCTCAAAGAGCAGGCGCGGCAATTGCTCAACACTGTTGCAGCACAATCCCCTGCGTGAGAGCGTCAATCCTTCACAAAATGGGCAAGATAGTACCCAGGGATAAATCATAAGAAGGAAGTAGGTGGTTACGATGGTCAGTTCACCAACAGAGAAAACTCACGGGCGCGGGCAGCTTTCCCCTGGACAGCCTTCAAATACACCTCATGTGCCACCATCGGTTAAGTTACCGTCGGGGCGGGTGATACACGTCAGCTCAGATGTCTGGGACAGTGGCACACTTCCAACTGCTGCGGGCAGCGAAGAGGCGACAGCACCGCTGCCAGTGCTGATGGAGAAAATCAGCGCCGTGATAGACGCTTTTAAGCCTCTCCTGGCCATAGATGGGACGAATGGAGCAGGTGGAGTGAATCAATTTATCGGCGCGCTTTCCAATTTCGGTACCCATCTGCAGACCGTGCTGGCCTGCTTTGCAACCGACCTGCAAGTTGTGTCCCAGGGTCTTTCCGTAGCCGCAGCCACTTTTGCCGAAACCGACAGTCAGTTAACGGCTACCCTCCAGGGCCTGGACACGCAGCTTGCCCAGTACAGCGTATCTCAGTCCCCAGTGACGCTTCTTCCTGCAACGCCGGCCCAAACCGCTGGCCTGACTGCTCCTCCCCTGTCGGAGATCGATGCCAGGAACATCTTACCGGTTGTGAGTACGCCATTGATATTCAGTGCGTCAGATATAGCAAAGTCAGTAGCGCCACCACCGCCCGTTGTTATTGTGCCACCACCGCTATGATAGCTTTTCCAAGTCAGAGATATGCTCTCATCCGAATTGCCAATGAAGACATTGGGCGCTTGGATGTGAGTCCGCTGAGAGAATAGGAACGCTCACGTTCTCTGAAAAGAAAACAGTTTCCATGCTCCTCAGGTCAAAGTGCGAGAGATTCTGGGAAAATGAGGCCAGTTCCTAGTTCCGCTCATCCGATTACGGCAACGCATAGGAAAGGGAGTGCGCAGATGAGCAATTCCGGTGTTCCCAATATACCGAGTATAACTTTCATGGTTCCTGACGTCCCGGCCAATTTTGGCCAGCTGCTGAGCGAGTGCATCAGCGTGCTCGACGATCTGGCAACAAATCTTGGAAATTATGCTCAAGGCATTCAGGACATTCTAAATACAACGAATAATCCGCTTAGCGAGATCGTGAACTACTCGCAAGGGGAGGCGGCTCAGGTGCTTGGTATCACCTGGTCGTCCACTGTAGTCGATGGTGGCAACGCGCAGAGCGCGCTGCAATCCGCGCAGTCATGTATTCGGGATACCGCTGCCCAGCTTCAGGTCTACCAGAGCAGGGTTCAAGCTGGCATGAGCGCCTTGAGCCAGGTGAATGCCATGCTAAGCAGCTCGGCCCAAATCAAGGGGAGCGATGGGCCAGGAGTGGCGATATCGGACAATACGATCAGCCAGGCTACCCGCGATGCGCTTCAGGCTCAGCTTGATGACCTGGACAGGACATTAGCCGATATCGCCATGACTCTCTCTGCAAAGTCCCATGACCTTATGGGTATGAGCGAGCAGATTCCTGTGGCATGCGCCACTGGCTTCGTTCCCGGGTCTCCAATTCCTGTGTTCAAGCGTACCGCCTTCAGCAATCCCACCGAGCCTGCGCGCACAGGAGACGCGAAGACGCTCGCAGGTCCGCCCAAGACAGGAACGACGACTGGCAGACGTTTCGCGCACTCCCTCTCTGACAGCCAGGGCGGTTCTCTCTCTCTTGCCAGTAATTATTGGACAAGAAGGAATGTGCCAGGCTCGATGGTGAAAAGTCCTACGGTTCTCCCTTCGGGAATCTTCTCTGGCCTGAATCTGTCTGGTGGACAGGGTTTCCTTCTAAGTGGAAATCTCTCCGCTGGGGATCCGCAAGTTCTCCCCCCTTTCGCTGGGAATCCGCCTGCGGGGGGCATTTCAGGAATGCCGGGCCTGATTCTGGCGAGTGGAGAGCAGTTCTTGAGCCAGCTTCCTCCCGCAGGGCAACAGGCAGTGTCTTTTGCTGCCACGACTGCCAATCTCGTTATCAGCGGGCAGTCAGATTATCCAGCAGACGGGGTGACAGCGAGCTCGCTGTCACTGGCTATTGGAGCAACAGCGTGGGAGGGCTATAGGGGAAATGGAGGGGTGGAAGAGCTTTCCGAGAATGACGAGCAAGATGTAACCTTCATTGATCCTACAACGGGCATGACTGTCTCCATCTCTTTCCAGAGAGCGCCGGATGGCACAGTGACGGGTACGTTGAGTGATGGCACGCAGATTACTGTGACGCCGGAAATCAACGGCGAACGTTCGCTGACCGTGATTCTGCCGGATAATCTGGGGAAAATTGTCGAAACCATTCCCTCTGATGGGAGCAATATCGTTATCTCTGTAACCGGCCCCAACGGACAAGCGCAGACGGGGGCTGTTCCTATCACTTCATAGGGCAAAAAAGCATAGCACGCTCATGTGCGGATGAAAAGCTGCGTCGGTAGGTGGGAGAGACTTGAAAGGCTGTCCTCAAAGTCTCTCCTACCTCGTGCCGCCTCAAGGCGTTGGACCAGGTGCAGGCACGGTCACAGTGGTAGTTGGGCCGAGCGCGGGTATGACCTTATTGATGCTGTGCACTTACCAGAAAACGTACTGAAACCAGTTCAGGCTCCGAACCTATGGAGAGATTCCTGCCAGGCTCGCCAGGTCTGGAGTCTCAAAATCTAGTTGGGAAAGTACCTGGAGTTGGTAAAGTTCATCGTCGGTAAAGGTAGCGGGGAGCGTGCTGCTAGCAACGGAGCTCGTTCCCACGGCGGCAACCGCCCCGCTTTCTCCGGCAGCCGCTGTCGAGGCTCCAATGGTAGCAGCTTCGCCCGCATCTGCGCTGATGGTAGCGGCGTCGGCAGCCGCTGCGGAGGCATCGACAGCCACCATGCCCTCTGTGGCTCCGCCTCCCGTAAAAGGATCAGCCGGAAGAGTTAAAATTGTGAGTGCAGCCAGCATGGGGTGCTGGCTCACGAAATGTACAACTTTCCCACCGCTGTCATTCCACGCAGTAGTGAAAAAATTGCCGACCTGATCAAAAAAGCTTGGAGGTGGTGGGTCTGGCGTATGGATAGCGAGAGATGTGGTGGTCAGCGTTGTAAAAATGGGCTGCCCATGCACAAGACTAGAGAAACTCGCGGCCTCAGTGCTCGTAGGTTTTGCCAGCGTGTTCGGGGTTAGAGTCGTGCTGACAGTAATGACCGAGGGTAAGAGAGCCTCCAGATTTTGCAGTGTCGATGCCAGTTGAGCATCCGTTGTGGAAAACAACTGCGCGGCCTCCTCCAGGCCCTGCGCCATCACCTTCATGCCAGAGCCAAAGCATGTCAGCGAGCCTGTCAGGCCCACGCCAAGCGCGTCCAGCGCCTCCATCAATCCAGTTGCCGCTGGGCCGATGATCTGTTCGCCGGCCAGGGGAGCAAGGCAATTTAAAAGGTCGGAGAGACTATGCATGCATGTATCCAGGATGCCGTTGCTGGCAGTGGCCCCGCCAGCCGGGATAGCGGACGATCCGCTGAGAACAGCCGGCTGCGCCTGAACGGGGCCTCCTGGTCCGTTCGTATCGCCCATTGCAAGCTCCTTCTCGGTATGAAACGTTTACTGGTATGTAGTTGCATTGCTCGATGTGCGTATTCTCAGCGCAACGCCAGCGCCAGCGCCTGCTGCTTCGAGCTTGGCGCGAACCGGCGAGGTTCGCAGTGAGAGAGCGAGATCAGTCGTACAAGTTTTCTGATAAGGAAGACCATCCGGGGATAGAGAACCGGACAGTTTGAAGAGATACTTATATCAGCCGCGTGGCCGACGAGATAGCGAAAGCCAGGCGCACCAGTTCCATGTGCAGGCCAGGGAAAAAGAGCGCGGCATTCTGTTGCAAGTGGTAGCCATAGCTATTGATATTCTGGCGATAGCTCTCCGGCAGGGGGGATGCCAGGCGGAAAAGCAGGCGGGCATACTTATTGGTGAGTTGGCGTGCCTTCGTCACGCCTTCCCACTGCTCCCAATCCTGAACCGGCTTCTTCAGCATCTGGTCTGCCACATAGACATGCTCGACCAGAACGGACCCATCCTGAACCTGCATGGCTTGGATTCTGCGGATAATCGGGGTGGGGTCGCCGAGCGTCATCAGGGCATCTGTCAGGTGGCAAACCAGCGGGGCGGGCGAGGTCTGGAACTCGGCCAGATGGGCACTCAGTAGCTTCTCAACGGCACTAAAGCCCACCTCAGTATTGGTCTCGCTGCCGGCGCTGATTGTAGGCACACCGAGTTTGGCAAGATCGGGCAGGTCACAGATGCCATTGAGCACATCGACAACTGTAGTGCTGTACGCCAGGATGGCTACTTTATAGCGATTCTGGACGATGCCGCCGCGCATCGAGCGGCAAATCATATCCTTGATCGCCTCTTTCAGTCCCTGATTCACCACCGCAATTTTCGTCGTCGATCCGCATGGATCGTTCATTGAGTGGCTGGCATCGATCAGATAGATGATAAGCGCGGGCGTCAGCGTTGTCGCGGGTCGCGTATAAGCCATACGTCCTCCATGTTGGATTCAGTGGGTTTCAGTCATGCTCGCAGCGGAATTTGCGCTCTTGGCAGGAGTCGTTGGACCAGTGAGATAAGCTCATCCAAGTCGAAGGGTTTTTGCAAACATGCAAGCTGGCGTCGTTCAATCTCCTGCCAGGGCGGGTTTGCGCTGACTATCAGGGCAGGTATCCTTTCCAATCCCATAAGCATGTGGAAATAGTCATAGAGTTGCAGCCCATGCATATCAGGGAGTTGGTTGTCGAAAACGAACAGCTCGGGGGTGAAATTCTCAACGAGAGCCATTGCCTGCATTCCGTTGAGCGCGTGGCATACACGAACGCCGAGGGCCTCCTCCAGAAGCTCGCACGTCACGTCCCCAGGTATCAGGTCGTCTTCGACAATCAGAATCATTGGATGCCCATTCCTTCTGTGTAGGTACTTTCCCTGGCCATAGCGCGAGCCATGTACCAGTGCATATCCTCGTTGCGAGGATATCAGGAGTGTAACATAGGCGATTCACAGAGTGGCTATGAATCGATCGTTTCCCTGAGCGCGTTCTCCCCTTCCCTAGAAAGGAAAGGGGCTAAGAAAACAGGTTTCTCGACGGTTCTGCAAGAGTTAAGGATGACCTGACCATAGAATGATCTTCTGAAAGCCGAGCTCGCCCTAAGGGGTGTGGCTCTGAGAAGGCCCAGAAGGAGCGGGTGCGCCGGAGTTTGGATCCTGGTCAATCAAGCGATGGATGATAGGATCGGCGAGGTCATCGAGCAGAAACGCGATAGCCAGTTGTCCCCATTTATCCTTAGGAAATTTCCAGCCAAAGATTACTTTCGCCTGGTAGCCGAGCGAAGTAGCTGTCACTGCAATACCCCAATCCACCCAACTCCAATGCCATGCAAGATGACCTGTGCGTATCCAATCATTGATGCTGCTGCCACCGACTTTGGCGGTTTCGATACCAGTGCCAACAATAAACTTGCCAAGCAGTTCCTGCCACCAGGCTGCGTTTTTGTCCCCGTCGATCCAGCGCCCTACAGTTTTCAAGGTATTCTTGAGACTGTGCATGCGCGGGTTCTCGTTCTCCTCATTTGGCGTTTCTTCGTTGCCGTCCTCGTCACCTCCCTCGTGGCCTCCTCCGTTGCCTCCCCCTTTGCTTCCGTTGCCAGCGTTGTCGGGAAGCCTCTCCTGAGTTCCCCCGAGGGAGTCTAGATCCGGGCTATAGTAAAAGGGGACTGCCGTGCCGTCACCGTCCACCTGAAAGATGCGGCGCGTGCTGATGATATCGCCGGGCGTTATGCCAGAGGCACAGGCTGTCAATGCGGGGTCCGCCGCCGCCTGGGCTAGCTTGCCCGTTGCATCGAGGAAAAACCTATTCAGCGTCTCCAATGCGTCGGTGAGTCCATTGATCCGCTGCTGAAGGGCTGCGGCTTGGTCGGGGGACCACTGTACATCTCCTCCGCCTACGGTGCATTCTGTGGCTGGGCCGGCCTGAGCCTGCGCAATTGCGTTCAACCCGTCGATAATGGCTGGGAGTTGCTCGCTACTCGTCGTTTGAAGCATACGTAAAGTTAATTGTATGGTCGAGATGAGTCCTGCTGCGAGAGACCCATCTGTGGTCACGCCCGGTGCTTCCCCCGCTGTGCTCCCGCCCCAGAGGTTGACCAGGGCTGTGACAAATTGCCCTCGCGAGTTTGCTTGTACCTGTGAGACCATCGCTTGGGTCTCGTTCTGCGCACGCGCTAGAGTATCAAGGGCTGCGGTCCATGTTCCATCGGCCCTGCCAATCGCACTGGCAAAAGCTGTAAGCTCCCATGCCACTGTCGGTGAGATATCTGGATAGGTAATGGTTTCTGAAGTGTTTCCCATGTTTCCTCTTTTTCTCACAGAGCTTTTCTATCGCGAACAAGAGAAAAGCAAAGACTCACGCTCAAAAAGCGTACTCATTTCCAATGGTATAAAGCGAAGATTAAAAATCCTTTTTGACGTGCTTAAGTCTCTCTTATGAGAATGTTAAAAGACGCATCTGCCAGATCTGCGAGACGTGTATTTCCTAATTTTTCAGGAAAAACGTGTCGGTGTGCTCACGCCATATGTTCTCCCGGTGCGTGAGCACACTGGTCTACTTACCCGATGGTAAAGAGGAAGAGCAAAAACTGTCGGTTTTGGCGTCGCTGCGTGGTCCTTACAGCGGTGCGGGAACAGGCCAGCGAGCAACCTCTGGCATATGTTCTGGCCAATCCGGGTGTTTTTCCTGGAATTCATAGCCAGGTTATGAATCCAAACATTTACACTATGGTCCGTAAACAACCAGCTTTTCCTGGCTGCTGTTCTGGCCCAATAGACCTGGCCGTGATGAACTTGTCAAAACTTTCTGCGAAAGGATTTGAACAGACATGAGTGACAAACGACCTCAGGGCTTTCTGAGGAGCGTGAAGCGGCGAACTCTCTGGATCGGTGGAGTGGTCGGAGTATTGTGTATTGCTCTTCTAGCTTCATTGCTGATGCAGGCTGTAACGTTTGCCCGCCAGGGGGCAGCAACGCGATCCTTTGGAAACAATCGGGGCATCAGCAGCGATACTCTGACGACTGCGGCGGACTATGACGGAAATGGCAATAGCTATTCGGCTCAGGCGCTGCAAGCAGCAGGCGTTACTCCTGGCAAAGTGCTGATCGTGCGCGGCTACCGCTTTTCCTGGCCTAACACCGCACCGGGGCAGAACGACAACTATCAGGCGAACGGGCAGCGTATCAAAGTCTCAGCCTTGCCGCAGGGGGGAGAGCTGGCCTTGCTTGGTTCGGCCACGCATGGACCTTCTCAGGGGTCGCTTACCCTGACCTACAGCGATGGCAGCACTCAGGTTACGGCTCTGCGCTTTTCCGATTGGACCCTCAATGGGGGCAATGGCCGGCTACTCTTTCACAATGGAGTTGTGGCTACCATGCCCTATCGCAACACTCCGCATGGGCATGAGCAGGTAAAAACGTACCTTTTTCTCACCATCATTGCCACGCAGGCGGCCAAAACCCTCACGAGCATTACTTTGCCTGCACATGTCGATCACGGGCAGCTCCATATTTTCGCCCTGGGCATGATCCCGGCTCCGACTAACGCGAGCACACCGACGCCGCAGCCGACCGCTACCCAGGTGCCAGTGACGCCGCAGCCGACCGCTACCCAGGGGCCGTTGCCACCTGGCGGCTGTTCTACACCAGCTTCCTGTGGTTTCCCGAATGCCAGTAATACAGGTGTGCCCGCTGGGACGAAGCTCACAGCGGAAGCGGGCAATATCAGTGTCACGCAGGACGGCGCAGTCATCAGCGGCGTAGACCTCAATGGCTCGTTTGACGTGTATGCCAACAACGTTACCATCGAGAACTGCCGCATTGCCTCCACGAACTGGTGGGGCATCAATCTGCGCCAGGGTTATACCGGCCTGAAGGTTCTCCATTGCACGATTACCGGCGTGGTGGGCAAGGGTCAGGACAACGGAGGCGAGGACTACGGCGTCTCGAACATGGGAAATGGGAGCGTCGAGGTGGCCTTTAACGATATCTCCGAGTTTGGCGAGGCTATCTCTATGGGGCACGGCTACATCCATGATAACTATATCCACGACCTGCAATCCTTTGTGAACCTCGACGGGCAATATGAGCACACCGACGATGTGATCTCGGATGGAGGTGATACCCAGGGGCTGATCGTCAGACATAACACCCTGCTCAACCAGATGACTACCCAACAAGGGGCTTCGGCCTCGGTCGGGCTGTTCGCAGATACCGGTCCCGTCTCTAACTCGACAGTTGATGATAACTGGATCGCAGGCGGTTCCTACGCGCTCTACGGCGGCGGCTCCGGTGCGACCAACATTCAGGTCACAAACAATGTCTTTTCAACCCAATATTGGTCCGGCTGTGGCTACTACGGTCCGGTCGCGTACTGGAACGCTGGCGGCGCGGGCAACGTGTTCAGCGGCAATCGCTTTCCCGATGGCACACCTGTTAGCCCGGCTTCGTAGCCTGGGGGGAGGCAAGAGCTAGCCCTGTTTTTTCTGTACCAGAACGTGCCTGGCTTTCTACGTGGCGGAGGAGGTAGGGTTTAGGTAGGAGCGAACGTTCGATTTGCTGATGCGACAGGAGAAGCCGAGGGGAGGGGCTGGAGCGACGGGTGGTCCGGTTCAGC
>Ga0070738_10006579_pt1 | contig 12100 bp, 8 predicted proteins | sample Coa_R2_2_FD_66446 | JGI IMG/M metagenome (GOLD analysis project Ga0070738, IMG submission 66446) | Surface soil microbial communities from Centralia Pennsylvania, which are recovering from an underground coalmine fire - Coalmine... | ecosystem: Environmental > Terrestrial > Soil > Unclassified ... | reverse complement strand
CCCCAGCACCGGATCATCATGGCGCTGTGGGGCTTCATCGACCCCGAGGACATCTACGACTACATCGCCAACGGCGGCTACAGCGCCCTCCAGCAGGTGATGTCTGGCGAGATCGCGCCCGACAAGGTCATCGAGGAGCTCAAGACCTCGGGCCTGGCCGGACGTGGCGGGGCCTACTTCCCCACGGGCATCAAGTGGGAAGGCGCTATGCGGGCCCGCGGCCGGCCCAAGTTCATCGTCTGCAACACCGAGGAGGGCGAGCCCTCCATCTACAAGGACCGGCGCATCTGCGAGTCAAACCCGCACATGCTCATCGAAGGCATGACGATCGCCTCGTTCGTGATCGGCAGCCACAAGGGCTACAACTACATCGGCCCTCATCCTCTGGCGGTCGAGCGCTTCAACCACGCCATCAAGCAGGCGAATGAGGTGGGCGTGCTGGGCAAGAACGTGCTCGGCTTCGATCACGAGTTCGACCTGGAGACGCGGCGTGGTTTCGGTTCCTACGTCTCGGGTGAGGCGTCGGCCATGCAGGCGTCCATCGAGGGCGGCCGGGCAATGCCGCGCGTCAAGCTGCAGCGCTCGGTCGAAGCCGGTGTCTGGGAGAAGCCGACCTGCGTCAACAACACCGAGACCTACTCGTTCGTGCCGCCAATCCTGCACATGGGCGGCAAGGCGTTCTCCGAGATCGGCCACGGCATGACCGGCACCAAGATGTACTCCATCACCGGCCACAGCGAGTACGTCGGCCTGATCGAGGTGCCCTTCGGCATCCCGGTGCGGACGTTCGTCGAGGACCTGGCGGGGCCAATCCGGTCCGGGCGGCCGATCAAGAGCATCATCTTCGGGGGGCCGACCGGCGGCCCCATCCCGCCAAGCCTGTTCGACACGCCGGCCGATCCCAAGGATTGCAACAACATCGGCCTGCTGGCCTACGGCGCCGGCGGCGTGATCGTGCTGGACGACTCCGCCTGCCACGTGGACGTCATGAAGTACTTCATGGCGTTCATGGAGAACCAGTCCTGCGGCAAGTGCACGCCCTGCCGCATCGGCTGCCACGAGCTGCTGCTGACGCTGGACCGCATCAGCCGCGGCCTCGGCACGCCCGCGGATATCCTCACGCTCGAAGATATGGGCGACGAGGTGGCCAAGCTGTCGATCTGCGGCCACGGGCAGGCGGCGCCCTATCCCATCTTCATGATCCTTCAGCACTATCGCGACGAGGTGATGGCGCACATCGAAGAGAAGCGCTGCCCCGCGGGCGTTTGCCCCATGACTCCCGTCGAGGACGTTGACCAGAGCGGCTTCCTCCTCATGCAACCGGTGGTGGTCCACTAGCCATGGCGAAGCTGACCGTGGACGGCCGCGAGGTCGAGGTCGCCAACAACGCCTCCATCCTGGAGGCGGCCCGCAAGCTGGACATCAACGTCCCGACCTACTGCTGGGACCCGCGCATGAAGCCCTACGGCGCCTGCCGCCTGTGCATGGTCGAAGCCAACGGCCGGCTCGTCGCCGCCTGCTGCACGACCGTGCGCGACGGCATGGCCGTCCTGACCACCACGCCCGAAGCGCTCAAGTCCCGCCGCGAGATGGTCGCCTACCTGCTCATCCACCACCCGCTGGATTGCCCCTACTGCGACAAGTCCGGCGACTGCGAGCTGCAGCAGCGCACCTATGAGTTGGGCATCGGCGAAGTACCGGTGCGCGACGAGAAGATCACCGTCCCGGTGAACTTCAACCACCCCGTCGTCGAGCCGTTCCTCACGCGCTGCATCGTCTGCGGTAAGTGTGTCCGCGCCTGCGACGAGATCCGCGGCGAGGGCGCCATCGAGCTGGTGAACCGCGGCTTCGAGACCGTCGTCGATACCGCCTACGGCCAGCCGCTGGAGTGCACTTCCTGCGGCGAGTGCATCGAGGTCTGCCCGGTGGGCGCGCTGACCAGCAAGGTCTTCAAATTCAAGAACCGCGCCTGGCAGATGCAGAAGACCCACACCACCTGCAATTACTGCTCGGTCGGCTGCACCATGGACATCGAGCACTTCAAGGGCGAGGTCAAGCGCGTCCGCGCCCATCCCGGCTACGGCCACAACGACGGCCTGCTGTGCGCGCTGGGCCGCTTCGGCTACGACTTCATTCACCACCCGGACCGTGTGACCGTGCCGTATGTCAAGCGCACCGAGGGCGGCGGCCTGGAGATGGCCACCTGGGACGAGGCGCTCGACAAGGCCGCGTCCTTGCTGGCCAGCGCAGCGCGCCAGAACGCCAAAAGCGTGGGCGTCATCGGCTCGCGGCGCATCGGCAACGAGGACGCCTTCGTGCTCCAGAAGTTCGCCCGGCAGGTGCTCGGCACGCCGAACGTGGACAGCATGGCTCGGTTCTCCGACTGGCCGGCGCTGAAGGCCATCCAGGATGCGGGCCTGAAGCCGGTGGACGACCTGAACGCGGCCGTTCGCAAGGCCGAGGTCATCGTGGTGGTCGGCGACGCCAGCCAGGCGGCCGACATCGCCGGCAACAAGATGCAGAACATGGCGCGCTTCAATGGCGCCACCCTGGTGCAGGTGAACCCGTACCGGACACAGCTGTCCAAGTTCGCGACGATTGATATTCGCTGCGGGCCTGCCGACGAGGCAAGCACCGTGATGGCGATCGCGTCCAAAGTCGCCGAGCTGGTTGCCGCGAAACCGGTGCCTGCGCCGGCGCCCACGGCTGATGCTGCCGAGGCTGGCACTGAGGCCAGCGATGGCGAGGCTGCGCCTCGCATCTCTGGGTCCCTCCCGCCCACGCCTCAGGCGCTTGGCGCCGCTGAGAATGCCGCGGCGGAGGCTATCGCCAAGGCCAAGACCGCGCTGTTCGCCGTCTGCACCGGGCACTGGCTGAAGGGCCGCGCGGGCGCTGTGGGAGCGGCCGTGGCCAATCTGGCCATCGCCAGCGGCAAGATGGCCGGCGAGGGCAGCGGGGTCGTCTTCCTCCCCGAGAAGAACAACTCCATGGGCACCATGGAAGCGGGGTTGCTGGCCGACCGTTTGCCGGGGCTGAAGCCCACGACGGAGGAGGGGCTGACCGTCGAGAACATGCTCGGGCAGGGCGGCGCGCTCCAGGCACTGTACGTCGTCGGCGAGAACATCTACGACTCGCTGCCCCAGGTTCCGGCGCTGATCGTGCAGGACATCCTCATGACCGAGACGGCCAAGCGCGCCGACGTGCTGTTCCCGGCCAGCAGCTACGTGGAGCGGCAGGGCACGTTCACCAACTTCGAAGGCACCATCCAGTGGTTCAACCGTGCCATCCCGCCCATCGGCCAGTCCAAGCCCGATTGGTGGATCACAGCCGAGCTGGCTCGGCGCGTCGCCGAGAAGCTCGGCAAGGATGCGAAGTCGTTCGCCTACAACAGCGTGGCCGACGTCACCGACGAGTTCGAGAAGGCTATCGGCCGTGAAGTGCCGCCCGCGCCCATCCTGCCATTGGGCCAGGGCAACCCCGTCGGGCCGCAGCTGCACGCGGCTATCGCCGCTGCGCAGGAGCTGCGGGCGCCCGAGACGCCCATCGGCCCGCAGGGCGACTCGCGCTTCGCGGGCGGCGCCGGGGCGGGCGAGGTCGAGCACGAGCCCGGCGTGACCTACACCTACCAGCCGGTTGACAGCGCGCCGGCGTCCGGGCCCAGCTCGGACTATCCGCTCACGCTCATCACCGCGCCGCAGCGCTGGGTCAACGGCGTCACGTCACGCTACGCCGCCGGCTTGATCGGCCTGTATCCTGTGGCCAAGGTGGAGATCAGCGCCATGGATGCGGCCCAGCTGGGGCTGGAAGACGGCGACGACGTGCGTGTCGAGTCGGCCAACGGTGGCGTGTTCATGTGCGTAGAGGTCAGCCGCAACGTGCCGAAGGGCGTGGCCATCATTCCCGGCTACGTCCAGCCGGCGATCGTCGTCAGCGAGGGCGAAGCCGTCGCCCGGCTGTCCGGCGCGGCCGGCGGGGCGGTGCCGATCAAGATCGAGAAGCGGCAGGCGCAGGAGCTCGGGTTCGCCGGCTTCAACGAGCCGGCGCCGGTGGGAGTGGGCCGCTAGATGGAGTGGTACTACCCACTGATCGTCCTGGCCAAGGTGGTCATCGTGATGCTCGGCGTCAGCCTCGGCGCCTACATCAACGTCTACTTCTTCCGCAAAGAGCTGGGCCGCATGCAGAGCCGCATGGGACCGAATCGCGTTGGCCCCGAGGGGCTGCTGCAGTGCCTCGCCGACGCGGTCAAGATGCTGATCAAAGAAGACACCGTCCCAGCCGGCGCCGACCGCATGCTGTTCAAGATGGGCCCGGGCCTGCTGATCGTCCCGATCTTCGTGGCCTTCGCGGTCGTGCCGTTCAGCAACGACTGGGGCTTCGGCTGCGGCCCGAACGGCTGCGCCACCACCCTGCACCCGATCATCTCCCCGACCAACGTCGGCCTGCTGATCGTGCTGGCGCTCACGTCCATGGGCGTCTACGGCGTGGTGATGGGCGGCTGGGCGTCCAACAACAAGTACGGCATGATGGGCAGCTTGCGCGCCTCGGCGCAGCTCATCTCCTACGAAGTCACGCTCGGCCTGTCAGTCATCGGCGTGGTGATGCTGGCCCACAGCCTCAACCTCGAGGACATCGTCGCCGCCCAGGCCAGCGGCGGCTTCTGGACGTGGTACATCGTGCGCCAGTTTCCGGCGTTCATCATCTTCTTCGCCGGCATCATGGCCGAGTCGGCCCGGCCGCCGTTCGATCTGCCCGAGGCCGAGTCTGAGCTGGTGGCGGGCTATCACGTGGAGTACTCCGGCGCCCGATTCTTCATCTACCAGACGGCGGAGTGGAGCGCCATGCTGCTGTGGGTCTGTGTGGCCGTCTGCCTGTTCTTTGGCGGCTGGCTGCCGCCGTTTGGAATCCTGAGCTTCATCCCCGGCTGGCTGTGGTTCATCGCCAAGGCCTACGCCCTGATCTTCACCATCATCTGGGTTGGCGCCACCTGGCCGCGCTTCCGTTACGACCAGCTCATGTCCCTGAACTGGAAGGTGCTGCTGCCAATCGGCATCGCCAACTTCTTCATCGTGGCGATCTGGAAGACGGTAGCGGCCTCGCTGGGGGTTTACGGAGGTTGATGCATGGCTAAAGTGCCGTTCGCCCCGATGATCGACGGCCTCAAGATCACGTTCGAGAACTTCTTCCGCCCGCCGACGACCATCCAGTACCCCAACGAGCGCCGCCCGGAGCAGGCGCGAGAGCGCGGCTTCCCGGTCCTGCGCAGCTTTCCCGACACCGGCGAGTGCCGCTGCATCGCCTGCGGACTGTGCGAGGTGGTGTGCCCCGGCCACTGCCTGGAGGTCCACGCCCAGGAGGAGGGCGGCGATCGCCGGGTGCGTATCCTGCAGGAGTACATCCTGGATGCGTCGCACTGCCTGCTGTGCGGCTACTGCGCCGCGGCCTGCCCGGTGGAGGCGGTGGTCATGAGTGACATCCAGGAAGTGGCCGGCTTCAGCCGCCGCCACATGCTCTTCAACCTGCAGCAGCTCATGGAGATGGGCCGCCAGTTCGAGCCCGTCTACCAGGCCACCAAGGGCGCGGCCGAGTTCCGCCTGCCGGATCCGGAGACGCCCGAAGGGCGCCAGCTCGAGAACAAGCCACCCGAGCCCGAGCGCGTGCCGGTGAACGTGCCCGTCAGGGGGAAAGCTTCGTGACCGCGCCAGTGTGTCACCCTGAACGTCGAGCGAAGGGTCTCCACTCCGCCGGCGCCACAGGAATGCTTCGCTCGACGCTCAGCATGACAGGTGGAGGCCGATGAGCGTCTCCGAGGGCGTCTTCATCGCCCTGGCGGCGGTGGCGGTCGTTTCCGGGCTGAACGTCGTCCTGCGGCGCAACCCCGTGCACAGCGCCATCTTCCTGGCGTTTACCATCGTGTGCCTGGCCGGCATCTTCGTGCTCCTGAACGCCCAGTTCATCGCCGCCAGCGAGGTCATCATCTACGCCGGCGCGATCATCGTCCTGTTCCTGTTCACCATGATGCTGCTGGACGTCCGCGGCGGCATGCTGACGCACCAATTCCAGAACCAAACGGGTGTGGCCGCGCCTGTGGCCGTGCTCATCCTGGTCTGTCTGCTGGGTGTGGCCATCGGGGTCAGCACCATCACCGGTCTGCCGGCCGGCAACCTGAGCCCGGCGGAGGCGGCGAACTTCGGCACCGTCCAGACGCTTGGCGACGCACTGTACAGGAGCTTCCTGCTGCCGTTCGAGCTCGCCTCACTGGTGCTGACCGTCGGCCTCGTGGGCGCCATTGGCCTGGCCGGGCGCGGCGCCGAGGACAAGGAGGAACAAGAGCGCATCCAAGAAGCCGAGCAGTTCGACGCCCATATCCGCTCGACAGAGGGCGGCACTCTCGAGCCCGAAGAACCCGTAGCGGCGGGCCACCACTGATGGGCGTCCCCCTCAACTATGCGCTGGCCCTATCGGCGGTGCTGTTCGTCACTGGCCTGGCGGGCGTGATCCTACGCCGGAACATCCTCATCATCTTCATGTCCATTGAGCTGATGCTCAACGCCACGAACCTGCAGCTGATTGCCTTCAGCCGCTACTTCGGCAACGTCAACGGCCAGATCTTCGTGTTCTTCGTGCTGGTGGTCGCGGCGGCGGAAGCCGCCATCGGGCTGGCCATCATCGTGTCCCTTGTGCGCCACTACAAAGACAGCCTCATGGGCGACGACTTCAATCTCTTAAAGGGCTGATGACCGACTACCTCTGGATAATCCCGGCCGCGCCTTGCGCGGCCGCTGTTTTGAACGGCGTTTTCGGAAAGAAGATCGGCAAGTTCACCGCCGCCATCGCCATTACGGCCGTGGCGGCGGCTTTCCTGGTGGCGCTGTACGTGGCTGCGACCATCCTCGGCTCACCCGAGGAAGTGCGCCAGCCGATCGCGGATGGCGCCTTCTATCAATGGGTAGTGTCTGGCGACTTCAAGGTGGTCGCCGGCTACTACATCGACCCGCTGTCGTCGATCATGCTGCTGGTCGTCACCTCGGTGTCGCTGCTGGTCCACATCTACTCGGTGGGCTACATGGCCGACGATGACGGCTTCTGGCGGTTCTTCACCTACCTGCCGTTGTTCACCTTCGCCATGCTGCTGCTGGTCCTGGCCAACAACCTCCTGCAGCTCTTCCTCGGCTGGGAAGGCGTGGGCTTGTGCTCCTACCTGCTGATCGGCTTCTGGTACAACCGCAAGTCCGCGACGGACGCCGCTATGAAGGCGTTCATCGTCAACCGCGTCGGCGACTTCGGCTTCATGATCGGGCTCATCCTGGTGTGGCTGACGTTCGGCAGCATCACCTTCTCGGACGTGTTCGCCAAGGCCGGCACGATCGGCGTGGGCGTGCTGACGATGATCACGCTGCTGCTGTTCGTGGGCGCCTGCGGCAAGTCGGCCCAGATCCCCCTGTACACCTGGCTGCCAGACGCCATGGAGGGTCCAACCCCGGTCTCCGCCCTCATCCACGCCGCCACGATGGTCACGGCCGGCGTGTACATGGTCGCCCGCATGTACCCGCTGTTCATCCACACGCCGATCACGCTGGGCGTCGTCGCCTGGGTGGGCGGGATAACGGCCATCTTCGCGGCCAGCATCGGCCTCGTGCAGAACGACATCAAGCGCATCCTGGCCTACTCGACGGTCAGCCAGCTGGGCTACATGTTCCTCGCGCTGGGCGTGGTGGTGCCGATGTCGGGCATCTTCCACCTGTTCACCCATGCCTTCTTCAAGGGCTGCCTGTTCCTGTGCGCCGGCGCGGTCATCCACAGCGTGGAGCATGCGTTCCACCACGGGGGCAAGCACGACGATCCGCAGGATATCCGCAACATGGGCGGCTTGCGGCACTACATGCCCTGGACGGCCTGGACCTTCCTGGCCGCCTGTCTCGCTATCTCCGGCATCTTCCCGCTGGCGGGCTTCTGGTCCAAGGACGAGATCCTGGGCGGCGCCTTCGACCACGGCCAGTTCGCTCTGTACGCCATCGGCCTGGTTACAGCCATGATGACCGCCTTCTACATGTTCCGCGAGTACTTCCTGGTGTTCGAGGGCCAGCCGCGCTTCGAGACGGAGCACGTGCACCCGCATGAGTCGCCGTGGTGGATGGTTGGCCCGCTGGTCGTGCTGGCCTTCCTTTCGGTGGTGATTGGCGCCGCCGTCGGAGCGCCGCCGTCGAAGTTCCACGAGTTCCTGAGCCCCGCCTTTGTGCTCTCGCTGGGTCAGCCCGAGCCGGAGGCGTTCAACGCCCAGACGGTGGCGTTGATGGGCGTGTCGCTGCTGATCGCCATCATCGGCATCTGGATCGCCTGGATGATGTACGTCCGGCGGGCCTGGAGCGCCGAAGCCCTCGCAGCGCGCTTCCCGCGCCTGTACGACCTGCTGCTCCATAAGTGGTACGTGGACGAGCTGTACGACAGCGTATTCGTCCAGCCGGCGCTCGGCTTCGCGCGCTTCCTGTGGGCCTTCGACGGCTACGTCATCGACGGCATCGTCAACGGCATCGGCTATCTGACGCGCGGCATTGGCCGCGGCCTCCGCACCAGCGAGACCGGCGTGGTCGGCAACTACGCCCTGGGCATTGCGGCCGGCCTGGTCGCCATTCTCGGCAGCTTCCTCCTGAAAGGCCTGGTGACCGGCTAGATGTTCCTGCTGACCGTCACCATCTTCCTGCCGCTGCTCGGCGGGCTGCTGATCCTGCCCATGCCGGCCGCCAACAAGAAGCTGATCCGCCTCACGACTATCGTGGTGATGTTCGTGGACTGGCTACTGAGCATCTACCTGCTCACGAACTTCAACTCCGCCCCCGGCGCCGCCGGTTACCAGTACGTGGAGAACGTGCCGTGGCTGCCGACCCTGGGCATCAGCTACCACCTCGGCGTCGACGGCCTGAGCATGCTGCTGGTCTTCCTGACCACGATGCTGAGCTGGATCTCCGTCCTCTCGACATGGAACGCCGTCCAGGTGCGGGTGAAGGAGTACATGCTCGCCTTTCTCCTCCTGGAGATCGGCATGCTCGGCGTGTTCTGCGCGCTGGACTTCTTCCTGTTCTACGTCTTCTGGGAGGTCGTCCTGGTGCCGATGTACGTCATCATCGGCGTCTGGGGCGGCCCGCGAAAGATCTACGCCACCATCAAATTCTTCCTGTTCACCTTCATCGGCTCGCTGCTGATGTTGGTCGCCATCCTGGCGATGTACTTCCAGCACGCAGCCCTGGCCGGCGGCGTCCGCACCCTGGACATCACCGCACTGGGCGACGTCAAATATCCGCTGGCCTTCCAGATACCCGTGTTCCTGGCCTTCTTCGCGGCCTTCGCCGTGAAGGTGCCGCTCTGGCCGCTGCACACCTGGCTGCCCGACGCTCACGTCGAAGCGCCGACGGCCGGCAGCGTCATCCTGGCGGGCGTGCTGCTGAAGCTTGGCGGCTACGGCTTCCTGCGCTTCAACCTGGGCCTGCTGCCGGATGCCTCGCACTACTTCGCGCCGCTGATGATCGCGCTGGCCACCGTCGCCATCGTGTACGGCGCGCTGGTGTCGCTGGTCCAGAAGGACTGGAAGAAGCTGGTCGCGTACTCCAGCGTCAGCCACATGGGCTTCGTCATCCTGGGCATCTTCGTCTTCAACCAGCAGGGCATGGACGGGGCCATCCTGGAGATGTTCAACCACGGCCTGCTCACCGGGGCGCTGTTCTTGTGCGTGGGCATCGTCTACGAGCGCATCCACGATCGCGAGCTTGCTCACCTGGGCGGGATCGCCCGCTACATGCCGACGTACGCCGCGTTCTTCATGATCTTCATGCTCGGCTCCGTGGGCTTGCCTGGCTTAGCCGGCTTCGTCGGCGAGTTCCTGGTGATGCTGGGCACCTTCGGGCCGGTCCCGGCCGCCGGCTGGGTGTCGATGCTGGCCATCATCATCGCCGCCGGCTACCTGCTGTGGATGTACTCGCGCGTGATGTTCGTGAAATTGAATACCGAGAGCTACGCCGAGGAGCTGACCGATCTGCGACCGTATGAGGTGCTCTACCTGCTGCCGCTGCTGGCCCTGGTGATCTGGGTGGGCGTTTACCCAGACACCTGGCTCAACCTCATCCACCCCAGCGTGACCCACATCCTCGCCCAAGCCGGTGCAACGGTGGCCTCCCGATGACCTCCGCCTACGTCGCCATGCCCGAGATCGTGGTCACGGTGCTGGCCATGCTGATGCTGCTGTTCGAGGCGGTCCTGCGCGAGAAGCAGAAACGGGGCCTTACCTGGCTGGCGCTGCTGGGCTTCGTCGTCGCCCTGGCGCTCAACCTCTACCAATGGGGCGGCGGCCGGTTCTCCGCGTACAACGACGCGATGGTCGTCGACAATTTCACCGTCTTCTTCAACACGCTGTTCCTGGCGACCGCCATCCTCGTGGTGCTGATGGCGCCGGCCTACCTCAAGGAGCGGGCGCTGCCCTTCGGCGAGTTCTACTGCCTGCTGTCGTTCGCGGTGCTGGGCATGATGTTCACCGCCGCGTCCACCGACCTCATCACGCTGTTCGTGTCCATCGAGCTGATGGTCATCTCGGTCTACATCCTGGCCGGGCTGGCTCGCCGTGAGAAGCGCTCCAACGAGGCCTGCCTCAAGTACTTCCTGCTCGGCGCCTTCGCCTCGGCCATCCTCGTCTACGGCATGTCCTGGCTCTACGGAGTCAGCGGCCAGACCAACCTTGCCAAGATCGCCGCGTTCGTCCAGAGGACCAACCTGAGCGATCCGCTGCTGCTGATCAGCATAGGTATTCTGGCGGTCGGAATCGGCTTCAAGGTCGCGCTGGTGCCGTTCCACGCCTGGACGCCTGACGCTTACGAAGGCGCGCCGACTCCAGCCACCGCCTTCATGTCGGTCGGCCCGAAGGCCGCTGCATTCGCCGCGCTGCTGCGCATCTTCGTGACTGCGCTTGGCCCGGCCCAGCCGGACTATTCGCTGCTGTTCGGCGCCCTGGCCGCGGCCACGATGACGCTGGGCAACCTCGTCGCCATCCAGCAAAACAACATCAAGCGCATGCTGGCCTACTCCAGCATCGCCCATTCCGGCTACATCATGGTCGGCATGGCCGCCTTCCGCAACGGCTCCAACGACACCGTGAACGGCGTGACGGCGCTCATGTTCTACCTGTTCGTGTACACCTTCATGACCCTGGGCGCCTTCGCCATCGTGGCCTACGTCCAGGCCGGCCAGGCCGAGGCCGAGACGTTCGACGATTACCGCGCGCTCGGCCGCCGCGCGCCGCTGACCGCGTTGGCCATGACCATCTTCATGCTGTCGCTAACGGGCGTGCCGCCGCTGGCCGGCTTCATGGGCAAGGTCTACCTGATCCTGGCGACCGTCAACTCCGGCATGGTCTGGCTGGCCGTCATCATCGCCGTCAACAGCGCCATCTCTGCCTACTACTACCTGCGCGTGGTGGTGGTCATGTACATGAACGACACCACCGAACGCGTGCCGCTCTACCGCTCGCCCTTCATCCACACCATGCTGGCCTTCTCGGCTCTGGCGACGTTCTTCTTTGGCGTCTTCGCCAACCAGTTCATGGCCTTCGCCCAGGGCGCGACCGGCCTCTAGCCGGGGCCAAGGACGCTGTCGACCAGCGCTCCGACTTCCTCCGGCGTGAGGGGCGCCGGCGTCATCAGTCGCCGGAAGAAGATGGCGCCCAGCAGAGCCGAGCCGGCGAGCTGCGGATCCAGGTAAGCGGGAAATTCCCCGCCCTCGACGCCTTCCGCCAGCAGCTCCACCAGCGGCTGCCGCGCCGCGGCCTGAAAGTCGTGATGGAACCGCCTGAGCCGCGCGTCCCGCTCGGCCGCGTCGATCATCGCCGGCATGCAAGCCGAGAACGGCGAGTCGCCGGCGACCTCGGCGACATGCCGCAGGATGCGCGTGATCCGCTCTCGCGCCGAGCCGCCCGACAGTTCGGGCGTCTCCTCCTCGTGCAGCGTCTCGAAGGCGCTGGCGATCAGGCTGAGCTTGTCCGGCCAGTGCCGGTAGATGGTGGACTTCCCCACCCGCGCCCGTGCGGCTACGGATTCGATCCGGAAGGCGCCGTAGCCCACCT
>Ga0070738_10006578_pt1 | contig 12100 bp, 9 predicted proteins | sample Coa_R2_2_FD_66446 | JGI IMG/M metagenome (GOLD analysis project Ga0070738, IMG submission 66446) | Surface soil microbial communities from Centralia Pennsylvania, which are recovering from an underground coalmine fire - Coalmine... | ecosystem: Environmental > Terrestrial > Soil > Unclassified ... | reverse complement strand
GACTCGCCGCCTGCCTCTGGCTTCGCCCCGACTTCCGACTGGCAGCCCGGTCAGGAGGTGGTCGATCGCTATGGTATGCTTCTCCCGGCGTATCTGCCGCCGGGCCGCTACACCCTCGAGATCGTCGTGTTCGACCGCACGTCCGGGGCGGTGTGCACCTTCGAGCACGACGGCCAGCCCGTTCCCGGCACGGCGCTGTCTCTTGCTGGGGTCACGGTGCTCGATGGCCCGCCGGCTCCGGCAATCGACGACCCACGGCCGGACTACCCGCTGGATCTCGCGCTCGGCTCCCTTGCGCTCGTAGGGTACGATCTCGATCCGGGACCCTATCACCCCGGCGATCAGGTCGCGCTCCGCTTGTACTGGCGCGTCCCGCATCCCGTCCCGGGCGATGTCACGGTGACGGCCCGTCTGCTCGATGAACAGGGAAAGGTACTCAACGACCTGACCGAACCACTTGGCTCGGCGGCCTTCCCGACCAGTCGATGGCAGAGCGGGCGCGCGCTCGCGACCTACGTAGACCTGCCGATCCCGGCGCGGTCGCCGTCCGGCACGTACCAGATTGCCTTGGAACTAAAAGGCGGCGGCATATCCGACCGTCGTGTTGACATCAGTTCGCCCGTGGCCGTGGTGGGCCGCCCGCACGATTTCACCGTTCCCCCGGTGCCTCACCCGCTCCGGGCGACCTTTGGCGGAGCAATCGATCTCCTCGGCTATGGCATCCAGCCTGAGGCGACTGGCACGCTCGCTCCGGGGGGACAGATCGAGCTGACCCTCTTCTGGCGCGCCGTGGCGGTGATCAATGAGGACTACAAGGTCTTCACGCACCTCGTCGGACCCGACGGCAAGATTTACGGCCAGGATGACTCGGTCCCCCTCGATGGCGCGGCCCCGACAACGAGTTGGATCCCTGGCGAAGTCGTTCGGGATCGCTACACCCTCTCTATCCCACCCAGCGCGCCGGCAGGGCGCTATACGCTCACGATCGGTTTCTATGAGCCGCTGAGCGGCCGGCGTCTGCCGCTCGTGGGCCGCCACGCCGATAGTCTCGCGATCGCCTCGCTGAAGGTCGTTGGGTGAGGGTGTGCCGGTGCGAGCGCGACAGTACGGTGGGTCGTCTATAGAGCAAACGATTGCCGTCTCGGCCGCAGCCGGCCCGCAGGGGACGGTACCCGCGCGCGTCTGGCCTGTGTGGCCGGCCATTGCGCTGGTCGCCGCCTATCTGCTGATCGCCTCGGCGTATGCCCTGGTCGTGCCGGCCTGGGAGGCGCCGGACGAGCCAGCCCACTTCGCCTACGTGCAGGAGATCGCTACTGCCCATACCCTGCCGGTTGATCATCCCGGCGCGCTGGGAGAGGAGCACCAGCCTCCGCTCTACTACCTGATCACCGCGGTGATCACTCTCCCGGCCGATCTAAGAGCGCCGGCGGGGGCCTTCCATGGTAACCCCCGCTTCATCTGGGCTGGCCAGGGAGGAACGGAGGTCAATGCGGCCCTCCATCCGACCGATGAGACGTTCCCCTTCCGCGGACAGGCACTCGGGCTCCGCCTCGCACGGGAGGGATCGGTGCTGATGGGCGCTGGGACGGTCATCTTCATCATGCTGATCGGATGGGAGATCTTCCCGACCAGTCCATGGATTGGCCTCCTGGCCGGCATCCTCGCGGCGTTCAATCCGCAGTTCCTGTTCATTGCTGGCTCGGTCAATAATGACAATCTCGTTACCCTCCTTGCGACCGGCGCCTCCTGGCAGATGATCCGCCTGCTCCGTCGGCCGGAAAGGATGCGATCGTGGGGGGCGGTGGGGCTGTGGATTGGTGGCATCGTGCTGACGAAGCTCACGGGCCTATGGACCGGCCTAGTAGCTGGTTTCCTTCTCTTGGGGATCGCCTGGTCGCGGCGGTCACCTGCTCTCTTGGTGCGCGGGGCCGGTGCCCTGCTGGCGACGGTGGGACCGGCGGTTCTGCTGTGGTCCGGGCGGAATCTGCTCCTGTACCATGATCCAATCGGCTGGATGATGGATCCCCAGCACCTCCGGGCTGGTCCCCTGACCGGGGCCGAGCTTGTTGAGATGCTCCGGACGCAGTTCCGGTCCTTCTGGGGGCTCTTCGGATGGATGGACGTCCCGGCGCCGCGCTGGTTCGACACGGCTGTCACCGCGATCACAGCGCTCGGCGCGGCGGGCCTCGGCGTGTTCGCGGCGCGCGGCGGCATCGGTCGGCTCACGCGCGGCCAGCGGTCGGCTCTCGGCCTCCTCGCGCTGGGCGCGCTGACCGGCGAGGCTGGCATTCTCGGCACAGTGGTGCGGGGGTGCAATGCGACGTGTTACCAAGGTCGACTGCTCTTCCCGACGCTTGGCGCGCTGACCCTCTTCCTTGCCCTTGGACTGGTCGGTCTGCTCCCTCGGCGTGCCGCACCGGTTCCAGTTGGCGTGCTTGGCCTGGCTTTACCGAGTGTCGCGCTGTATCTGCTCGCCGCGGTGATCCGCCCGGCCTACTCGATCGTTCCCCTTCCCGAGTGGCGTCTCTGGCTGGCGCCGGAGCGGACCGCTGTGACTTTCGGCCAGATGTTCCGTCTCGAAAGCGATCAGGCAGAACTGACCCCTGACGGGCACCAGCTCGTGGTGCGGCTTCTCTGGCGCGCGGACCGGCATCCCGATTTCGACTATTCGGTGGCCGTCCACCTCATCGACGCGAATGGCGTCCTGCGGGCGCAGAAGGATCAGGCCCCCGGTGCCGACCGTGGTTACCCGCCGACGAGCTGGTTCGCGGGCGACCTCGTCGCCGATGAACACCGGATCGCCCTGCCCCCCGATCTGCCGGATGGTGAGTATCGACTCCGGATCAGCGTGTACAACTGGCAGAACAGCCGGGTTCTGCCGAGTGCGGGAGGCGGGGCATCGCCGAACGGGACGGCGATCCTTGGAACGGTGCTCCGGCGGCAGGGCGGCCGCTGGCAGATTGTCGAATCGCATGGCTGATCGGTCCGGGAATAGAGTCTGGGAATAGATGCATCCCGGATCCGGGCATCCGTTGGTGGCTCGCCGCCGCGGCGTTCGGCGTTCCTGTCAGCGCTGGCCGTTCCCCGTGACCTGGAAACGGCGCGCCCGGCCCGTGCGGGTGGCGTCGTCTCGCCGGCGACCAGGCCGGGCGCGGGGATCCGCTCCTGACGGTGCTGACCTCAACGGAGCGGGTCAAGGGAACGACCGAGCGGGAAGAATGGGTCGGGCCGGCGGGACGGAAAGCGGCGCCAGCGGGGCTGGAACGGTTGATCCGTCCCCGGCGTGGCCGCGGGCGCAGGCGTCGTCCGGCTGATGCTGAACCCCTGCCCATCGCTGGTCAGAGCCGACGGCGTGGCGATCGCGTTGCCCCGGCTGTCGATCATCGTGACCGGGTGGGCGCCGGCTTGGGCGATCGTCAGGGTCTTGCCGTCCTTCACCGTTGTCCCGCCGCTGAACTGGACCGTCCCGAAGTTATCCAGTGGGAGGACCGTGCGCCCGGCGCTCGGTGCTTCCTCGATCCACTCGGCTGATGAATGGGACGAAGCGTACTGCACGGTCGTCTGGTAGCTCTGACCGGTGGTATTGTTCTTAAAGGAGATCAGCCACTGGTCGGTTCCCTGCTCGGAGATCGAGACGGTCACCGAGTCTCCGGGGTTGACCGTCAAGGAGATCGGATGGGAGGGATGCGGCAGTAGCTCGATCCAGGCGTCGTAGCGCACCCGTCCGGAGGAGATGACCGTCTCCTCGGTGCCGGCCTGGATCAGGTCCCGGCTGCGCACCCCGCCAATACCAACCCAGGTCGATCCGCTCGCGACGCCGCGTCCGTTCAGGGGAGCGCCGCCCTGGGAGCGCGGCACGATCCAGGTTCCGCTGACGGCGGTAAAGGTTCCCCCTGTCGCGACATAGCCGGACCAGTTATGAGACACGTTGGAACGGCCTGCTGGCGTGGTGATCGCGGGCGGGACGCGACCGGGCACACCAGGGGCGGCCGGGATCGCCGGGGGCGGCGCCGTCTGATCGAGGTCCGTATCCGGGTGGGCATCGGTCTGGATCTTCCAGTCGCCCTGCTGCTGGACGAGGGTGTAAACGTTGCGGTCGCGGCTTTCTTCGCTGGAGCCGTCGACGTAGGTGGTGCGCCAGGTCTCGTAGGTTGTGGCCTCGGCCGTGGTGGCATCACGGAGGGTGATGGGTCCCCACTCGATGTTCAGGAGCTTGATCGCCGACACACCCGCGCGGGCCAGTTCCTGATTGATCTGGACGAGCTGATTGTAATAGTCGGTGGTCGCGGTGGCCTGCATCAGCGACGGATCGCCTTTGGTGAAGGCTTCCTGCTGGGCCAGGTTCGCCTTCTGGATGATCTCCTTGATGCGCGCCACCACCTGCTCGGACGGAACGGTGGTCGGCGGCGTGGACGCAACTGCGGTCGCGGTGGCCGGAACCGGCGTGGCGGTTGCCGTCACGGCCGCCGGTGTCGGGGGTGCGGCGTTCGTTCCGGCGGTTGTATTCGGAACCACGCGAGTGGCGCTCGACGTAGCCGCGGCGGCAAGCAGGCGATCGGCCTCGGGAGACCTGCTGCGGAGACTTGCAAGCACAGCCGCCCCGGCGAGGATAAGCACGACGGCGAAGAACAGCGTGTGAGCCTTTATGGTACGCATGGGAACCTCTCTTCGACCACGCGTTTTTCCACCGTCTAGCATACCGCGGCGGCCCGGCCGGTGGGTTAAGCAACTGTCAGTGGTTTATTGAAGATTTGCTAACGCAGGCCGGCGATCCAATTCGCCTCTGGTCGCGCGCTCAGGTTTGGGCACGGGCAACGCCCCTGCCTTCCTCTTCACGTCCGAGCTGTACCCAGTACCATGCGGCGGCGATGGCGAGCACGATCTCGACCGGCTTGCTGATCTCGGCCAGCCCGAGGGGGTTGCCGCGGCCGTGCGTGAAGTAGAGCCAGGCAACGAACGTAACCAGGGGGTAGATGACGAGCGCCGCGCTGATCAGGCGCCGGAGCGACAGCTGGCGGAGTGCCAGGAAGCCCGCGATCAGGACGATGTAGCCGACGAAGTTCAGGAAGAAAAGCTCGCTGAGCGGCGGGCGTGCCGTAATGCCGCGCATGACCAGGAGATCCAGCAGTAGATGGACGATGCCGTCGACCAGGGCCAGGATGACCACGATAATGCCGAGCGTGCGCATCATGGCTCTCCTCCGGGGGAAATCTCTCCGTGCCAATCCTAGCATAAGATATCCAGCAGAGGGTATTTTCTTCAGGCCGCACCCTTGAGGGAGAGATGCGGCCCTCGGGCTGCCGCGCTTGACACCGGCCACACCCCTGTTATAGTCCTCTGGCCGAATGTGTTGATACCGCGGAGGAGGCCTGAGCGCGATGCCCGCGACCCGCATCACCCTTGAAGAGAGCGAACTCCCGCGTCAGTGGTACAACATCCTGCCAGATCTTCCCAAGCCCCTGCCCCCAGTGCTGCATCCAGCCACGCGGCAGCCGATTACCCCGGATGATCTTGCCCCGCTGTTTCCGATGGGGCTGATCATGCAGGAAGTGAGCACCGAACGGTGGATCGACATTCCGGATGAGGTGCGCGACGCCTACCGTCTCTGGCGGCCGACGCCGCTGCACCGGGCGCTCCGTCTCGAGAAGTACCTGCAGACGCCCGCGCGCATCTATTACAAGTACGAGGGGGTCAGTCCGGTTGGCAGTCACAAGCCAAATACGGCTGTCGCGCAGGCATACTACAACAAGCAGGCCGGGATCCGCCGCCTCGCGACCGAGACCGGGGCGGGCCAGTGGGGGAGTGCGCTGGCGATGGCCTGCCGTCTTTTCGGCCTGGAGTGCACCGTCTATATGGTCAAGGTTAGCTACCACCAGAAGCCCTATCGGCGGCTCCTGATGGAGGCCTACGGCGCGGCGGTCTACGCGAGCCCGAGCGAGCACACCCGGGCCGGGCGCCAGGTACTCGCCGAGCATCCGGACTCGCCGGGTAGCCTTGGCATCGCGATCAGCGAAGCGGTGGAGGATGCCGCAACCCACGCGGATACCAACTACAGCCTGGGGAGCGTGCTCAATCACGTTCTGCTCCACCAGACCGTGATCGGCCTGGAGGCGAAGCTCCAGATGGAAAAAGCGGGCGATTACCCGGACGTGATCATCGGGTCGTGTGGGGGCGGGAGCAATCTAGCCGGCCTGAGCTACCCGTTCTTGCAGGACAAGCTCGCTGGTCGGAGGCCGGACCTGCGCGTGGTCGCGGTCGAGCCCGAGGCCTGCCCGACGTTGACCCGCGGTCAGTATCGGTACGACTTCGGCGATACAGTCGGTCTCACGCCGCTGGTGAAGATGTATACCCTCGGCCACACCTTCGTGCCGGCCGGCATCCACGCGGGGGGACTGCGCTACCACGGTGATGCCCCGAGCCTCTGCCTGCTCTATGATGAGAAGGTCATCGAGGCAGTCGCCTATCACCAGAACCCGGTCTTCGAGGCGGCGGTCACGTTTGCACGGACCGAGGGGATCGTGGCGGCGCCAGAATCGGCGCATGCGATCAAGGCGGCGATCGATGAGGCCCTTCGGGCGCGCGAGGAAGGCCGCTCACGGGTCATCCTCTTCAACCTGAGCGGGCACGGCAACTTCGATCTCCAGGCCTACGACGATTATCTCCACGGCCGCCTGGTTGATACGGAGTACTCCCAGGCCGAGGTGGAGCGAGCGCTGGCGGCGCTGCCCCCGCTGGCGTAAGGCCCTCCCCTCGGGCCCCGGGAGTACCCCGGCCACGCTCTAGAAGGGAAACCCTTTTGCCCCCTGACAGCCGAGAAGCGCCGCGATCTCGCCTAGATGGGTGAGCTTGTGCGTGACCAGCATCAGGGATAATGAGGCAACCCGTGGACGCCGTCCGCGGGGCGTCTCGATCTCCTCGTCCAGCGCACTGGGGGTGAGGGCAGCAAGGTACGCGCGCGTCACAGCGTGGACAGCGCGGGCGTAGGCGCGGCAGGCATCCAGGTCGGGGTGCTCTGGCACGGCCCAGGGGGCTGCTGGATCGAAACCGAGGCGTTCACGCCATCCCTGGCTCTCCAGAAGGGGCGGCTGGGCACGTTCCCGGTGGATGATGCGGTCCTCGGTGACGTACACGTGGAGATAAATGGAGAAGATCGGGTTCGCGGTCGAGCCAGGGAGGCGCCAGAGCGCCTGACTTAGGGTCAATCCCTCGGTTGTCTGCTGGAGCAGGCGCTCGGCTGTATCAACCTGGTCGCGGAGAAGGGTGAGGGCGTCCATGGGAAAGAGCCTCCTGTGTGATCGGGCCCTGCGTACTCCCGGCAGCGTCTCAGGGACGCACTCGAGGGAAGAGCGTGGGGCCGTGCTGGCTATTCTACCAGCCCCCGGCTCAGGCCGGGCCATATCTCCCCCGCGGCAGGCGGCCGGGTGCTGGCTGTGCGTGGGGCGGCGGCCGCGCCGGGGCGATCGTGCTAGAATGAGGCGGGAGGCCAGAAAGAACGATGGATCTGATCGTTATCGGGGCGGGGATCGTCGGACTGGCGGTTGCCCGAGAGATCCTTCAGCGCTGGCCGGGGCTGCGGCTGGCGGTAGTTGAGAAAGAGGATCGCATCGCCGCGCACCAGTCCGGGCACAACAGCGGCGTTCTCCATACCGGCATCTACTACGCGCCGGGCTCGCTGAAGGCCCGGCTGTGCGTCGCCGGCCGCGAGGCACTGGTGCGGTACTGTGAGGAGCGCGGTATCCCCTACCGTCTCTCCGGCAAGGTGATCGTTGCGACTGCGGAGGAGGAACTGCCGCGGCTGGAGGAGCTGTACCGCCGGGGCGTGGCGAACGGCGTCCCGGGCTTGGAGATGATCGGTCCTGAGCGGCTGCGCGAGATCGAGCCGCACGCACGCGGCATCCGAGCGCTCTACTCGCCCATGACGGGCGTGGTCGACTTTACCGCAGTCACGCGGAGCTACGCGGACGACGTACTCGCGTCCGGCGGAGAGATCCTGACCGGCCGCTGTGTGACCGGCATCCTGCGCCCCAATCAGCGGATCGTTGTGATCACGACCCGTGGGGCGATCGAGGCGCGCTATCTGATCAGCTGTGCCGGCCTCTACGCCGACCGGATTGCTGCCATGACCGGGGCCCCAGCGGACCCGCGTATCGTGCCGTTTCGGGGCGACTACTACATCCTGCGGCCGGAGCGTGCCCATCTGGTGCGCTCGCTCATCTACCCGGTTCCTGATCCATCCTTCCCGTTCCTGGGGGTCCACTTCACCCGCCGGATCGAGGACGAGGTATGGCTGGGGCCCAACGCCGTCCTCGCCTTCGCCCGTGAGGGCTACACCCGGGCGACGATCAATCCGCGCGACCTGCTCGATGCGTTGAGCTACCGCGGCTTCCGGGCGCTTGCGGCGGCCTACTGGCGAACTGGCCTGGCCGAGATGTACCGCGACTTCAGCAAGTCCGCTTTCCTGGCAGCGCTCCAGCGCTACCTGCCCGAGCTGACCAGCGCGGATCTCCTGCCGGGGCCGGCGGGCGTGCGGGCACAGGCACTCTCGCCGGATGGGAAGCTGGTAGACGACTTCGTGATCCACGGCGAAGGGAATGTCCTGCACGTCCGCAACGCGCCCTCGCCTGCTGCGACCTCGTCGCTCGCGATCGCCGCAGTGATCGCCGACCGGGCGGCCGAGCAGTTCCAGCTCGATGCACTTCGTCCGCGGGTCTATCCAGCTGGCCCCGGCGCTGGCAGTGCCGGGGAGCGCGGTATGGCGGGCTGATCCCGGTTCTCCTGGCACGCTCGGTGCATCGGGGGCTCCTTCACACGATGCACGCACGATGTTCCGAGCAGGCCGGAAGCCGTGGCTGACCTGGTCACCAATACGATCCGACGCATTGTCGTCCTGCGGGCGAATGGTCTGGGGGATTTCCTGTTTGCCACGCCCGCGCTTCGGGCGCTGGCCCGGTATTTCCCGTCGGCTGAGATTACCTACCTCTGTCTTCCGTGGCTGCGGCCGTTCATCGAGGGCCGCTATCCCTATCTCCACCGCGTGCTGACCGTTCCACCCTATCCGGGCATTCGGCAGGTCGAGGGCGACCCGGCCGTCGCTGCGCGCGAGCGAGAGGAGTTCTTTGCGGCAAGTCAGGCGTACGGCTACGACCTGGCGATCCAGATGCACGGCGGCGGCGTCGAGTCGAACCCGTTCGTCCGTCGTCTGGGTGCGCGCCACACCCTGGGGCTGGCGGGACGAGGTGTCGCCCCGCTCGAGCATCATCTGCGCTACGACTTCTATCAGAGCGAGGTGATGCGCTATCTGGAGCTGGTGGCCCAGATCGGTGTGCCCCCCGCAGGGGTGGAGATGGATGCACCGGAGCTTCCTGACGATGAGGTGCGCCTGCGTGCGGCCTGGGCCGATGCCGGCCGCGGTTCCTACGCGGTCATCCATCCGGGGGCATCCGACCCGCGGCGGCGATGGCCGATCGAGCGATTCGCCGCTGTCGCCGACCATCTCTGGCGCTCCCACGGTCTTCCTAGCGTGGTGACCGGGTCGCTTGCTGAGCGCCCCATTGCTAGTCAACTTCAGCGGCTTGCGGCGGTACCTCTCCACAATCTGAGCGGCCAGCTTGATCTGGGGGCTGTACTCGCGCTTGCGCGGCGAGCGCGGCTGGTGGTCAGCAATGATACCGGCGTAGCCCACCTGGCCCATGCGGCTGGCGTGCCGAGCGTGGTGATCTACTGGTGCGGCAACCTCATCACCGCCGCACCCTTCACGCGGGCGCGGTATCGACCGGTGCTCTCCTGGACGGTCGACTGTCCCCGCTGCGGCGCTCGGCGCTGTCGGTGTCCGGTGTCGTTCGTGGCCGAGGCGCCGCTCCGCGAGGTGCTGGACCAGATAGATGATCTGCTGTCCGCCGCGCCCGACCGGGCCTGGTAGAATAGCGACGAGACAATCCGGGAATCTACCCTGGGGACGACGATAACGGAGAGCTCAAGGAGAGTACGCCGTCAATGAGCCGAGCCAGTGAGAAGACCCGAAAGATTCGGCGGAAGCACCGGAAGCGGCGGCAGAAGCTGGAGCTGAAGCGGAAGCTGATGCGGCAGGCAGCCGCGGGCGTGGCTTCAGGAGCGCGTGCCGCGGCTCCGGCCGCCCCGACCGCCCCGGCGGCGCGCCCACGCCCGGCCCCAGCCCCCACGCGGCCCGCACCCGCTGCACCGTCCGCACCGGCCGGGCCGGCCGCTCCCCGGCCAGCGCGGGCGCCGCGGCCGGCGCGGCGCGCACCCCGTGCGGAGGGCGGTGGGAGCGCACCGGAGCAGCAGACCTCGTAACTCCCGCGGCCGCCGTCCTGGTAGCCCGGCAAGCGCCCCCGGCGGCGTGGTCATAGCCGTAGTCCATACGCCGCCGGGGAAGCACTGGCCGGATAGCTGGCCGTTCAGATCAGCATGGCGATTGCCAGGCAGATCACCGCGATCGCCAGGAGCACGATCGGGGAGAAGAGCCCGGCCAGCGCCAGGATGGCCAGGACCAGCCCGATGACAACGAGAAGCGTGTTAACAGTGGCTCCTGCCACGACCGGACGCATAGCACATCACCTCGTGTGAGGTGACCGCGCGCGGCAATCCGCGTGCCGCGTGCGGTCAGCGCGCCGGCTGGCTAACCTTCTTCAGCGCGCTTCTCGGCGAGGAATTGATCGTACTCGTCGCGATCGAGCGGCAGGCTCACTGGCTTACCGCGAAACCCCGAAAGGAGAAGGGCGTTGGCCAGCTCCAGAGAGTTGCGGCCGTCCTCGGCAGTCGCGATGAGGGGCTCGCCAAGGCGGATGGCTCGGACGAACTGCTGAACAACCCGGGCGTGGCCGGCCGGTTCCGGCGCGACCTCAATGGTCTCCCATTCGCCCTCCGGCTTTCCCCACATCGTGCCGGTTGCAGTCTCCTCCTGGATCGAGCGCTTCATGCGGTAAAGGCGCAGGGTGCGGTCCTGGATGACCAGCTTCCCGCGGTCGCCGGTGAACTCCAGGCGATTTTCCCCCGGCCATTCCGCGGTCGTGGTGTAGAGCCAGCCGGTGTGACCCTCCTCGTAGTCGAGCATGGCCTCGACGGTATCCTCGACACGGATCCGGTGAAGACGCGTCGCGACGCGGGCCTGGACCCGGCTGGGCTTGCCGCCAAGCCAGATCAGGAGATCCAGCGAATGGGGCGACTGGTTCATCAGCACGCCCCCGCCTTCACCCTTCCAGGTCCCCCGCCAGGCGCCGCTGTCGTAGTAAGCCTGGGTCCGATACCAGTGGCTGGCGATCATGACCGAGCGGTAGATGCGGCCGATCGCCCCATCGGCAAGGAGTTGGTGCGCACGCTTGATATGCGGCTCGGTTCGGGTCTGGAACATCACGCCGAGGACCACGCCTGCCCGCTGGGCCGCGGCGATCATGCGGTCGGCCTCGCTCACCGCCACGGCAATTGGCTTCTCCGAGAGGACGTGAAGCCTGCGCTCCATAGCGTAGAGGGCGATCGGGGCGTGGAAGGGGTGTGGGGTGGCGATCAGCACGGCTTCGCAGGTCCCGCTGTCGATGAGATCGCGGTAGCTGTAGAAGCCGGGGATATCGTAGCGCGCGCTGATCTCATCAACGGCTTCCTTCACCACGTCGGCGACGCCGACGAAGCGCACCTCGGGCAGATGCATCTCTTTCTCGAGGTGGCTCCGTCCCATGCCGCCCAGCCCAACCAGGCCCAGCTTCAACGGTTCCATCGTGCCCCTCCTCCGTCGGAATGCTCTCCGGGCCGGGACCCGCGCGGTCGGTGGTGGGAGAATGCGGGCGGTGGCAGACCGGCCGGGCGCGTGCCCCGGTAAGGTCGGCCCCATCTTAGCACAGGATGCCCGGCCCGTCAGGGAGGCACGGCTGCGGCTGCCCACTTTTTCCGGATCACGCTGGGCGAGAGACCGGGGTGGCCCTCATCTGCTGGTGGGGACCGTGCGGCGTCGGCGGTTGCGGGCAGGCAGGGCTTTCGCTAGAATGGCCGGGCTACCACGATGAGGTGTCGAACCCGGACCGGGCGATGGTCCGGCCGACAGATCACCGAGCTGGATCCCGTGACGGAGATGATGATACCCCGGACGACC
>Ga0070738_10006576_pt1 | contig 12101 bp, 11 predicted proteins | sample Coa_R2_2_FD_66446 | JGI IMG/M metagenome (GOLD analysis project Ga0070738, IMG submission 66446) | Surface soil microbial communities from Centralia Pennsylvania, which are recovering from an underground coalmine fire - Coalmine... | ecosystem: Environmental > Terrestrial > Soil > Unclassified ... | reverse complement strand
GACTAGCGGTCTGGTCTACTTCCGCAGGATGGAACAGACCTTTGCGGACCTGGTGTAAGACATGGGAAACGTAGCCATCTCCGTCGAAGGGTTGGGCAAGCGCTACCGCATTGGCAGCGGTCCGAAGGAGCCATACGGCAGCCTGCGCGAATCGATGGTGCGCGCGGCGCGGGCTCCGCTGCGCCGGCTCCGTGGACGCGAGCGACGGCCTGACGCGAAAGATGTGTGGGCGCTACGCGACGTCTCCTTCGAGGTCAAGCACGGTGAGGCGGTCGGGATCATTGGCCGCAACGGCGCCGGCAAGAGCACCTTGCTCAAGGTGCTGTCGCGCATCACCGAGCCCACGGTGGGGCGTGCGGTCGTGCACGGCCGGGTCGGCTCGCTGCTGGAGGTCGGCACCGGCTTCCACCCCGAATTGACGGGCCGCGAGAACATCTACCTGAACGGCGCGGTCATGGGCATGAGCCGCGCCGAGATCAAGCGCCACTTCGACGAGATCGTGGACTTCTCGGGCGTCGAGCAGTTCCTCGACACACCGGTCAAGCGCTACTCCAGCGGCATGTACATGCGCCTGGCCTTCGCCGTGGCCGCACACCTGGAACCCGAGATCCTCGTCGTCGACGAAGTGCTCGCCGTCGGCGACGCCGAGTTTCAGAAGAAGTGCCTGGGCAAGATGAGCGAAGTGTCAAGGTCAGGGCGAACCGTGCTCTTCGTCAGCCATCATCTCGCCACAATACTCGACCTTTGTCAGCGATGCCTTTGGCTGGATTCAGGGAATACCCGAGAGTTCGGGTCATCCTCGGTAGCTATTTCAGCCTATCTGGCATCTGGAAGTACAAATCTCGGGCAGCGTGTTTGGCCACAAGGCATATGTAACACCGGCGTCAGTGAATTCATTCTCTGGGCGGTACAAATGAGGAACGCGCAGGGACATATTACCGGAGTTGTAGCTACGACGGAGACCGTATGCGTCGAGTTGGAATATGAGATCAAGAGGGCCGTGCCCTACTGCAGAGTAGGGCTCATAGTAACTACCTCCACGGGCATAGATGTCATGGAGGTATATGATACGGATCTTCCCGAGTATGATGGCGTGTTGCGTAGTCCTGGACGGTATACAACTCGATGCACTTTTCCGGCGCACTTGTTTAAGGCGGGTCGTTACACGGTATCCGTCAACGCAGGTGCAATTAATCTCAAGAACTATGTCTATCAGGAACACGTCGTTTCCTTCGAAGTGGAGGAGACGCGAGCTACAGGAACAACATCAGGTGAGAATCGACGAGGTTGCATCCGCCCTTTAGTGGATTGGAAGGTAATTAGGGAGGTAGCATGAGTCGTGTTGGCGAAGCACAACGATTAGTGCGGAAGGCACATCAATATGTGAGGTCAGCTCAGAGAGGGCTTACCCTCCCTAGAACCATCCGTTCGTCTGACACGTTCTTGGTCACGTATCCCAAGTCCGGAACCACATGGCTCGGTTTCATGATCGCCAACGTCCTTAACTCCTCGGGCGAGCAACTGAATCTCAGAACAGCTTGGAACATGGTGCCTGATATCAACGATGCATATTTTGGAGGCGCTGATCTCGGTGCATATGCCCACCTTCCCGACCCCCGTGTCTTTCTTGTGCATGCCCCATATGATCCACTCTTACGGCGCGTCGTCTACGTGATGCGGGATCCTCGCGACGTTATGGTGTCCTACTATCATCACAAGCGTCTTACCGTTCAAGGTTGGAACATGTCGCTCACGGACTTCTTGCTGGAGCCCCAGCAGTGGCCCTGCCCGTGGGAAGTCCACGTGCGAGGGTGGCTCAGTAACCCGCCGGTTGACCACCTCATGGTTGTACGTTATGAGGAGATGCACCGAGACGCTTCCGCTATTCTCCGGCGTGTACTTGACTTCGCAGGTGTTGCTTATCGAGATGGTGACGTTGAGCGTGCCGTGAGCGCTTCTGGCTTTGACCGCATGAGAGCCGTTGAGGAGAGGTACGGCGTTGAAGGAGCGAAACGAGAGGACGAACGATTCATTCGCCGAGGCCAGGTGGGTGGGTGGCGCGAGGAGCTCCAGCCAGCGGAGCAAGACATTCTTCAAGCAGTATACGGCGATCTGGCCCGCGAATATGGCTTCGCAGATGTAGCTCCTGCTAATACACCGTGAGAACCCATATGAACTCTCGGTTGAAACTAGCCGCCTCTTATAAGGGCGTGCTCATTCTTGGACGATGATTACTGATGTGATTGGCTCTGCAGCACACTTGCTTGCCGCTTCTGCTGGTGATCGACTTCGTTGTGCTCTGTGGCGACTAACTCGTTGGCCCCCAGTGGGCCAGGTGCAATTCGGTCACCTGCGTCGCCAAACCCCTATTAGCCGCGTCTTTGGTCATGACAGAGGACAATGTATCGATCGGTACTACATTGAGAGCTTTCTCTCGGCGAACCGTAGAGATATACGCGGGCGCGTCCTAGAGATCGCTGACGCCTCTTATACGCGCAAGTTCGGTGACGACAGGGTTACCAAGTCTGACGTGTTACACGCGACGACGGACAATAGACAGGCTACACTTGTAGGAAATCTGGAGACGGGGCAGGGTATTCCGGAGAAGGTATTTGATTGCCTTATCTTGACTCAAACTCTTCCCTTCATCTTCGATGTACAAGCGGCGATTGCTAACAGCTATCGCGCACTCAAACCGCGCGGCGCGCTGCTCGCCACGTTTCCTGGGATCTGCCAGATCAGTCGCTACGATATGGATCGCTGGGGCGACTATTGGCGATTTACTGATGCTTCGGCCCGTCGGCTCTTTGTCGATGTGTTTGGCGACGCCAACGTGAAGGTTGAAACTCACGGGAACGTACTGGTGGCATGCGCCTTCTTACACGGCTTGGCGGCACAGGAGCTAAATCTGAGAGAGCTTGATTATCACGATCCTGACTACCAAGTGTTGATCACCGTTCGGGCCGTAAAGGCTGCGGTATCTGATGATCAATAGATTCCACCTCGCCGGCCGTATCACGCGGCGTGTACGGTCACTGGCACTGCCGCGTGCTGTCATTCTACTGTATCACCGGGTGGCTGATGTCACATACGATCCGCAGCTGCTGTGTGTCAGCCCAGCCCGCTTTAGTGAACATCTCTCGGTCATCGGAGATCACTGCCGGCCAACTACGTTGAATGCAGTGGCTCAGGCGATCGCCGAGCGACAGGTACACGATCGAGCTGTCGCCATTACCTTCGACGACGGCTATTTGGACAACTTGGTGAACGCCAAACCCTTACTATCCGCTGCTGACATTCCGGCTACCGTTTTCGTCACTACCGCCTACGTTGGCACAACAAGGGAGTTCTGGTGGGATGAGTTGGAACGCTTACTATTGATGCCAAAAGTAACGCCACCGCTACTTCAAATAAGGTCGTCTACTCACAATCGTTGCTGGTCTACCAGAACATCGGCAGAACGACTTCAGGTTTACGGCTCCATACATGGTTGGATACGGCCTATGCCCGCTGATGAGATTGATTGCATCTTGTGTCAAATACGCCATTGGGCTGGAGACGCAGGGTACCATCGACCTAGTCACCGAGTGATGAGCGTTGATGAGATAGCTGAGCTCGGCCACGATGGCCTGGTAGAAGTAGGTGCCCACACACGCCATCATGTGAGTCTGGCTCGTCAACCTACTGCCGTGCAACGAGATGAGATCGCGGGCAGTAGGCGTGATCTAGAGCAATGGTTGAATAGGCCGATAACCAGCTTTTCCTACCCATATGGAAGTCCCAACCTAGACTTCGATCGAGGCACGGTTTCTGTCGTGCGTGAGGCCGGGTTCAATCTGACTACTGCTAATTTCCCGGCATGCGTAACACGTCTGAGCGATGTATATCAACTCCCACGCTTTCTGGTCCGCAATTGGGACGGTGACGAGTTCGCCCGGCGGCTAGAGCGTTTCCTAGCATCAGTCTGAGGTGCCGTGGAATGCGCGTCTTGCAAGTAAACACGCGGGATGTTGGTGGAGGGGCTGAGCGCATCGCTCACTATCTCTTCAACGGAATCCGACAGATGGGCCACCCGTGTAACCTCGCTGTGGGTTCAAAGCTTAGCCAAGATCCAGATATCCTGGAGATCCCCGATCCGGCTTGGTGGAAGCCCCAGAGTCGCAACGCCGGAAAGCTGCATGCGACCTTGCCAAATCGTGGCTCCCGAGTGCTACGTCGATTGGCACATTCAGTCAAGCCACGGACCTGTTGGGACTACTTGAACGGCAGAGAGGATTTCAACTTTGCCGGGACGTGGGACCTGCTCAGCCTGCCGCGCCACGTTCCCGATATTCTTCACGCTCACAATCTCCACGGCGGCTATTTCGATTTGCGGGCTCTGCCAATGCTATCACAGCAGATTCCCCTCGTTGTTACCCTACATGATGCTTGGCTCCTGAGTGGACATTGTGCTCATTCGCTCTCCTGTGAGCGCTGGCTCACAGGATGCGGTGGGTGCCCAGATTTGTCCATTTATCCCGCTGTACGGCGGGATGCCACTGCATTCAACTGGCAGAGAAAGCGCGAAATATATGCAGCCAGCAAGCTATATGTCGCTACACCATGCCAGTGGCTCATGAATAGAGTACAGCGATCTATGCTGCAACACGCAGTTGCTGAAGCGCGCGTCATACCTAATGGGATCGATGTGTCAGTATTCCGTCCAGCAGATAAGCGAGCGGCGCGCCACACTTTAGGACTGCCTCAAGACGCCTGGGTATCGCTATTCGTAGGCTCAGGAGTTCGCAAGAACCCGTGGAAAGACTATGCAACTATGGAGGCAGCGATTCGCCGTGTTGCTAACCATCGTGTGGAGCAGAATCAGCTATTCCTGTGCCTTGGAGAAAAAGGCGAAGATCAACATATTGGCTCAGCCACAATTCGCTTTGTCAAATACGAACGTGACGCTACATTAGTCGCTCGATTCTACCAGGCAGCCAATGTCTATCTTCATGCTGCGCGAGCCGACACGTTCCCAAATGTCATACTAGAGGCCCTTGCTTGCGGCACCCCAGTCATCGCGACTGATGTTGGCGGAATTTCAGAACAGATCGACGACGGAGTCACTGGCTTCCTTGTTCCAGCAGCTGATAGTGCCGCAATGGCGGAGCGTTTCCAGCAGCTTAACAGTAACACTGACGTCCAACGCCGAATGTGTGCAGAGGCATCCACTGTTGCACAGTGCCGCTTTAGCGCGGAGCGCATGGTGAGCGATTACGTTGATTGGTATCAGAAGATCCTGGAAGGCCTAGAGGGACTATAAGTGGCGCTGTACGACGGCGCTGTGAGGTTACAGAGAGATGTGCTTAGCACAGCCATCCGGTCCCTCACTGCTGCTGTATCTATCGCACGAGCCGCTAAGAGCGGGCGATCGTCTACAGTCGCCCGCTTATACTGGCGCTGCGCTCGCAACCAGCGTTGCGTACCGGGGACGTTCCGGTTCCCCTTCGGTCGAATTCACTACGTCGATATACAGTCTCTGCTGAGCCAGTACCAAGACATATTCCTTAGTCGAGTATATGAAGTATCGATGTTAACTAGGGCTCCGTATATCGTTGACTGTGGCGGAAATATTGGCTTGAGTGTAATCTGGTTCAAGCAGAAGTATCCTCATGCCAGAGTGATGGTTTTCGAGGCCGATCCCGCTATAGCAGGTGTATTAGAGAGCAATATTCACAACCTACGATTAGAGGATGTTGAGGTGATACCAGCGGCACTCGACCTAGATACCGGTAGTGTTACGTTTCATACTGACGGAGCCGATGGTGGCCGTGTTGGCAATGGAGATGGGCTCATAGTTGAATGTGTTCGTCTAAGCGACCGGATCAGCGAACCAGTAGACATCCTCAAGGTGGATGTTGAGGGCAGCGAATACGGCATCATAAGGGATCTGTGCAACACGGGGAAGATAGGCCTGATTCGGCACATTATATGTGAATTGCATGGCTATGAGGCGACACAGAGGCAGATAGGTGCGCTATGGAACGATCTGAGCAACGCTGGCTTCCGCATTACGGTGACGAGCGCTCACACCGCAGAATGGATGCCGGGGCCTCCCGATCCCACCCCGTTTCCTTCAGCGCAAAGTGCGAAGTTTCTCTTACATCTGCATGCGTGGCAAGTAGAGAGAAGCGATCCCCGTGACGTCAGCGGTACGATGATATGAGCCAAGATGCCTGTACCAACGGTTGCCGACCGTCAGCGCCGCTTGTGTCGATAGTTACCCCATCGTTCAATCAAGCGCAGTTCCTAGAGAAGACCGTCCGCTCGGTGCTGAGCCAGGACTACCCCAACATCGAGTACATCATCATCGACGGTGGCTCGACGGATGGCAGCGTGGAGATCATCAAGAAATATGAGGACCGCCTTGCTTACTGGGTGAGTGAACCGGATAAAGGGCAGGCTCACGCCATCAACAAGGGCTGGCAACGTGCGACAGGTACGATAGTGGCATACCTCAATTCGGACGATCTCTATATGCCGGGTACGGTGACGACCGCCGTACAGGCGCTACAGTCTCAGCCGGATGAGTGTATGGTCTATAGCGACGCGCTGATGATCGATGAGCACGGCCGCCAGCTACGCAGGCTCATCGGGCGCCCCTTTGACATACGCCATGTCATAACATCAGAAGGGTTCGTGCCCCAGCCCACCGCTTTCATCCGGCGGCACGCGCTTGATCAGGTGGGTCTGCTCGATGAGCGCCTGCACATGTGCATGGACTACGATCTATGGATTCGGCTCGGCCTACATTTCCCTGCCCGCTACTTGCCCGGCGTCTACCTGGCAAAAGCACGAGAGCATGCGGCCGCAAAGACGACGGCTAACTTCGGCAACTTTGCGCTGGAGCGGCGGCGCATTCTGGACAAAGTCTATTGCTCGCCCAATATACCGCCCGAAATCCTCGGGCTGCGCGGGCACGCTTATTCCGCGGTGTCGTTCTACCAGGCAGCCGTCGCGGCGTATCTTGGCCAGCCAAACCAGATTCTCGAGCCGTTGGTTCGGTCCTTGGTAGAATCGCCATCGTACGTAGCAGCGAGGCCGGTGCAAACGTGCGGACTCCTAGGACGCCGTCTCATACCGTGGTGGACCGGCAAGCCATCGCCCTTAATAATCAAGGCGTGGCGACGTCTCAATCGAGTCGCATACTGATGTGTGTCAGTGGCCTGCGTTCCTGACATTCCACGATTGTACCATTGCTTCGGGGCCGCTCCATATTCGACAATGCGACGGACAGAACTGGTAGATATGGTTCAGAGGTACTTAGACAGTTGACAACATTGTCACCATGGAGCGCATCCGTGGCCGTTGCCATTCCCGCCTATAACGAAGCGGCCAATATAGCGCGTGTAGTTCATCAGGTATTGCGTGAGCCATGGGGCGAGGAGCTGCGTCTGGAGAGAATTCTTGTCATAGACGACTGCAGCGACGATGAAACGCCAGAGATTGCAGCAAGCCTAGCCCTCGAAGATGAGCGCGTGTGCGTAGTGCGGAACAACCGGCGAAGCGGCAAGAATGCTGGTATCCGGACTGTCAACGCTGCCTGTCAGTCGGATTTCGTCGCCGTGGTCGATGCCGACGTGCTCCTGTCACCGGGCTGCCTGGTCAGGACAATACAACTGCTGCTTGATGACCCGTCGCTGATGGCATCGTCGTGCATTATCAGGCCCTTGCCAGCACGATCGTGGCGCGAGCGGGCATCGAGGTCTCAGGCCCTCTTCGTTGCCGAGCTCAAGCGCCGTGGAAGTGGTTATCTATCGGCCCTATACGCCGTGCGCGCACCAGCATATGGCGCGCTTGACATCCCCGATGGCGTGGCCGATGACGCCTATGTGACGCTCTGGTTGAAAGCCCACGACTACAGATATGCGGTTTGCAACAACGCGATAGCCTTCATTCGTGCCGCTTCTGGCATAGTCGACTTTGCCAAGCAGACGTTGCGCGGCAGGTACGGAGCGGAAGCCACGGCGCGTATCGCGCCACCGGCAGCTCTACCGAATCGACGCCAAGCAGTATTACCCGCTGTAATAGGCGCGTTCATCAAGGATCCTGCTGGATTCGTCCTGTACGCCATGTGGTATGCCATCGTGTTGGCTACGCCAAAACGGTGGTGGCTGCAGACCGTTAGTCTTTCGGTGTTCGAGACCGCCAAGTCAACGAAATATGTCCGATCAAAGAAAGACGCGGCACAGATGCATCGCCGGGGCCGCCACTCGGGCTGACGGTGCTCCCGTCCGGCCATGCGGTCACGACCACCACGCGGCAGTCTCGTGAGATGCTGCGCGCTCCCCGCGACATCCAGGAAGGCTATCGACGTCGCATCCAGAATGAACCGGGCGAGCCCCCATATTCCGCGTAGAATGGGCAGACTGCGCGCAGTGCCTCCGTATGATAGTGGGAAAGGTAATGCAAAGCAGCCAGGACTTCGAATTGGCTATTAAACGCGAGAAAGGCCTGCAGCAAGTATTGCTCGTTCCAAAACCACCGGTTGTTCATGATCCAATCCCTTGGATAGTCATACGGCAAGAATATGTCGTGAACGTGGACGAAAACCCCGCTGTGCAACTGCGGGAGAATGCGCAGGTATTCGACATATACATCACCGCCCATTCGCAAGACGTGTGACGAGTCGATGAAAAGGATATCGCGATCAGCAAGTGTGCCAAAGAGCGATGAATCAACATCCTCGACTTTGCCCCGAATGACGTCATCCACACCCAGACTTTCGAGCCAGGGATACTCATATGGCTCGATACAGATATGTTTAGCCCAGTACCCTTCAGCTTTGTTGCGATCAAGAGCCGCCTTCACTATGAGCGTAGAGTAGCCGGAGCCGATCTCGAGAACTCTCGTCGGCTTGACGTAGCGGACCATGCTGTATAACACTTCTGCATCCGCAGAAACGAAATTGCCATTTCTATGGAAGAACCCGGAGGCGTCGGACGGCGCCTCGACTGGGAACTGCCGAAGTTCATCGAGGTAGGTAAAGCTGTTCAGGAGTTCTAGCTGAGCATCGACCCGCAGGTCAATGCCATACATCGGATCCGGCGTGGTCCAGGTAGTCTCCGGTAGGATACGTGGGTTGAAAATGGGCTGATAGTAATGGTGATAAACAGGGGTCACACGAAGGCGATCCCAGACCTTAAATGTCCAGGGTAGATGGCGGGCACCCAGGCGGGCCTGCAGATAGACGATCGGCGCAATAACGGGTGTTATGAGATTGCTCAAGAGATTGGCCAGCCGGATTGTTGCGTTTAGCATGGTTCACTACCTTCTCCAACAACCTCAGAAGACATCGTTTGTCGTGCCGCCCTCGTGCGCTGGCATTCATCAGAGCCATTGGGACCCACTTGCGGGTCCTTAGCGCCGGCGGGACCTGAGCCATCATGCGGCCCTCTTTGAGACAACAGTAGTACGCCATTGTAGTACCCCGCCATGGCCCAATCGGGTCTATTGGCTTGCGAGGCCCATTACGGCGCGCGTATGCTTGTTTGGAATGCCAATACTCCCGGCACCTGATGAAGATCACCGGACCAATGCCCGCGCTGTTGCCGATCGCAGCGATATGCGCCGCTCCACTCCATATTCACCGGCATTTTCTGTGGCTGAATCTCAATCCGCTCTACCTGGCATGTTGCCTGGCTACCACCACACCGCGATGAGCGCGGCGATTCTCCACATAGCGAAAAAGGCTGTCAGCCCATGATTGCCTATGGTGGCCAAACCATCATCGGTAAGCTGCTCGACAGACAGGCGGGAGCTCAGGGTTTGCAAAAGCGTACGGTCGGGCCGAGATGTGACAGAACTGACCGAACGCATCTTGTGCCGGTCGCGCCATACGTGCAGGTACGAGCGCCATTTAGCTCGTAAGTAGGCGCGGCCTTTGCTCGCACAATACGCCCAGATGAGGGCCTCGGCGACCATCAGGGCAGGAAAGAGCACGACCAGCGTTGCCGTTGCGAGGTTGCGCCTCAGTAGAAGCAAGCGATTGTACTCAAGGTAGTATATCTTGCTCGAAGAAATCCTCAGATCGTAATCGTGCCGGACCTGTGAGGCCGGTACATGCATGATCTTGTGGCCATTACGCAGGGTGCGCCAACTGATTTCGGTGTCTTCGAGATACATGAAGAACTGTTCGTCGAAGCCGCCGAGTTGATCCCACAGCCCTCTCCGAAGGGCAAATGCCGCTCCGGAGATGGCCGGAACCTCTTGAGGCGGGCTTGATACAGGAGGGGCCGGCTGGTTCAGACCGATGCAGAACGTCAGCCCGGTCAGGTGTGAACGATTGCCACAGGCGTTAACGCGACTGCCAGGATCGGCGAGCAGGATCGTCGGAGTCACCAATCCAACATCCGGGTGGCTTTCGAGCGTGTCTATGAGTGGCTGGAGCCAATTCTCCTGTACCTCGACATCCGGATTCAGCACCGCGACATACGCGCCGTGCGACTCGCGAACACCTCGGTTGACGCCGGCACCGAAGCCATCGTTGCGGCCGCTCTCTATGAGTCGCACCGAAGGATAAGCGCCTCGGATATAGTCGGCGGTGCCGTCCGACGACATGTTATCGACTACGACGATCTCTGCCCCCGGCGAGTGCGCCCCGAGCGAACGCAGGCAGGCATCGATCTCGTTGCGATTATTGTAGGTGACGATGACGACGGATACGGCCGGCGGGCCCTCCTGTATCGTGTCCACCTAGTCTGATTCTCCGTTGTAAGAGGAGCGCAGCATGGTGATCAGCAAGGCGCGTATGGAGTGCAGCATGACCCCCGAGAAGAGCGACATGGTGCCCATGATCACGCACATCACGCTGATGAGCGCGTAGCCGATGGCCAGCCTTTGCGTGGCCATGTAGATGGCCACGACATCCAGACCGACCAGCAAGCCGACCAACATGAGCACCAGCCCGCTGAAGCCCATGAAGAGCAGCGGGCGCGTCTGGCCGACCAGGTTCAGGACGCCGTTCAACACGTCGAAGCCCTGCAGCATCGGGCTGCGCTTGGCCGGTGCTTCGTAGTCGGCGCTGATGGCCACCTCCACCACGCGCAGGCCGTGTTCGCGCGACAGGAACTGCATCTCCGACTCCACCGAGAAGCCGGCGCCGGAGAAGGTCAGGAGGTTGAGCGCGCGCGGCGAAAAGGCGCGGAAGCCACTCTGAGAATCGCTGACGTCCACCCCTGAAAGCACATTGGTGACCGTGGTGATGGCGCGCAAGCCGAGCCGCCGCCCCTGGGGGATTTTGGCCATCTGCTCGGCCTGGTGAAAGCGGCTGCCCACCACCATGTCGGCGTTGTTGGCCTGGATCGACTCGATCAGCAGCGGGATCTCGTCGGGGCTGTGCTGGCCGTCGCTGTCCAGGACGATGAGGATGTCGGGCTGGCGCTTGCGCGCGGCGCGAAATCCTGTCGACAGGGCCTGCCCCTTGCCGCGATTGGTGGGGTGCCGTATGACCTGCGCCCCGGCGGCCTCGGCGATGCGCGCCGTGTTGTCGTGGGAGCCGTCGTCGACCACGATGACCTCGTCGACGTACTCGCGCGTGCGCAGGATCACGCTGCCGATGCAGCGCTCTTCGTTATGGGCGGGAATCAGCGCGATAACCCGCGGATGGCCGGCCAGGACAGCGTCTCCCTCCAGAATGTGGGCCGGTTCGATCATCGACGGCATTCCCCGCTACGAGTGTGATCCTGCCACGTTAGTCGCGTCATGGTCTGCCCTGCCCTTTACTTCGCGGCACGCTATTCGTCTCGTCGCCGATCTTCGCATCCGTAGGTGTGAAGCCATGATAGGCGCGATGTCTGCCGTCTTCCATGGGATGTTCAGGCTACATGCCCGCCACGCTCGCGCGCCATCTGATTGTCGTGCGGGTAACTCACGCCGGCCAGCGCGAAGATGTACGACGCCCCGGGTGGGCAGGCAGATGCACTCGTGCCGCGGCCACGGCATGACGCTGCGCTGGAATACAGGAGATGCAGGCGTGGATCTGCCAGCAGCTTCGCCAGGTTTAGGTGGCGTGTAGCGTTGGACCGCAAGCCGGACCCGTAGAAGACGTAGCGCACATCGTA
>Ga0070738_10006575_pt1 | contig 12102 bp, 9 predicted proteins | sample Coa_R2_2_FD_66446 | JGI IMG/M metagenome (GOLD analysis project Ga0070738, IMG submission 66446) | Surface soil microbial communities from Centralia Pennsylvania, which are recovering from an underground coalmine fire - Coalmine... | ecosystem: Environmental > Terrestrial > Soil > Unclassified ... | reverse complement strand
ATACCGTGGGCGTGCGTGGGCCCGCCCACGACGACCAGGTCCGCCTCGCCGAGCATGCGCGACGTCACCTCCGCCGCCGGCACCACGGCGATCGTGCCCTCCCCCAGGCCTCGGCCGATCGCCTCGGCGATGGCGTGGCTGTTCCCGTACATCGACTCGTAGACCACGAGTGCTCGCATCGGCACCTCCTCCATCGGCATCCCCTCGCCGACTGCCCTGCAGGCGTCCTCTCCCTACCCGCCGAACCCCGGCGACGCAGGCGGGCACGGGTCAGGCGCTGGCAGGAGGACCCACGTGCAGCACGGCCGCCCCCGCGAATCGGTCGTGGGCCAGGTCGGCGAGGGCCTGGTCGGCGCGCTCGAAGTCGTAGGCGGTGGTGGTCACCTCCACGCCGAGGCGGGGCGCCAGTCGGAGCAGCTCCTCGCCGTCGGCTCGAGTGTTGGCGGTCACGCTCCGCAGCACCCGTTCCTCGAAGAGGTGGTCGCCGTAGGAGAGCGCCGGCACGTCGGTGAGGTGGATGCCGGCCACGGCGAGCACGCCGCCGCGGTCGAGCGCGCGCAGTGCGGGCGCCACGAGCTCGCCCACCGGGGCGAACAGGATGGCCGCGTCGAGGGGCTCTGGCGGAACGTCGCCCGCCCCACCGACCCAGACCGCGCCGAGGTCGGCCGCCAGCTGCCGGGCGGCTGCCGAGCGGGTTGCCACGTAGACCTCCGCCCCCTGGGCGATGGCGATCTGGGCGGTGATGTGCGCCGACCCGCCGAAGCCGTACACGCCCAGCCGGCCCCCCGGGCGGAGCTCGCTCAGGCGCAGCGCCCGGTAGCCGATGATCCCGGCACACAGGAGCGGGGCCGCCTGGTCGTCGGGCACCTCGTCGGGCAGGCGGTAGGCGTAGGCTTCGTCGACCACCATGGCTTCCGCGTACCCTCCGTCGCGGTCCCAGCCGGTGAAGGAGGCCGCCACGCACAGGTTCTCGGCGCCCCGGCGGCAGAACCGGCACCGGCCGCAGGTGGATGCCAACCAGGCCGCGCCCACCCGGTCGCCGACCTCGAAGCGCCCCGCGCCCTCGCCTCTTGCCTCCACCGTGCCGACCACCTCGTGGCCCGGCACCACGCGTGGCCGGTGGACGGGGAGGTCGCCCTCGGCCACGTGCAGGTCGGTCCGGCACACCCCGCACGCCGACACCCGGACCCGGACCTGACCGGGCCCGGGCTCGGGCAGCGGCCGCTCGCCCAGGACCAGCGGCTCGGCGTCGATGGGTCCGGGTCTGGCCACTTCCCACGCCCGCACGTCACCATCCTCGCACCGGGGGGCCACGCCGCGTGCCCGCTGCGCCGCCCGGTTCAAGATGGGCATGCCGGGCGGCGTGGCCGTGGCACAGTGGCCAGGGTGGCACCGTGGCCCTGGGCGGCACGTAGCCCGGGTGGCACCGTGGCCCTGGGCGGCACGTAGCCCGGGTGGCACAGTTACCGCGGACGGTGACCACCGGACAGTGACCCAGACGGTGACAGCCGACAGTGACCCCAGACAGTGACCCGGCCAGCGTGACCCGGCGCCCGGGCCCGAGGGACGACATGACCGGATCGCAGACCACCGAACCCCCACCGACCGGACCGCCGGGACCGCCGGTGCAGTGGCGACCTCGCGCCGACTGGCGGACCGCCACCGCGCTCGGGCGCTTCGCCACGTGGGCGGCAGCACGCGCCGGGCGCCAGGTCGGAGGCAACGGCGGTGCCAGCGGTCTCGACGGATCGAGCGGTTTCGACGACCTGCTCGCCTGGTCGGTCGGCGACCTCGGCGGCTTTTGGTCCGCGGTCGCCGAGTTCATGGGCGTCCGGTGGCACGCGCCCCCGAGGCAGCCGCTCGGCCGTGTGGCCATGCCCGGAACAGAGTGGTTCCCCGGAGGGACGCTCTCCTACAGCGAGCACGCGCTGCGCGCCGCCGGCGAGCGGGGAGGCGAGCTCGCCGTCGTGTCGGTGTCCCAGAGCCGCGAGCCCCTGTGCTGGACGTGGGCGGACCTGTGCCGGGAGGTCGCCCAGGTCAGGGCCTGGCTGCAGGCGCAGGGCATCGGCCGCGGCGACCGTGTGGCCGCCTACCTGCCCAACGTGGCCGAGGCCGTGGCCGGCCTGCTCGCCACGGCTTCCCTGGGGGCGGTCTGGGTGTCGTGCGCGCCCGAGTTCGGGGTCCGCAGCGTGGTCGACCGCCTCGGACAGGTCCAGCCTGCCGTGCTGCTGGCCGTCGGCGGCTATCGCTACGGCGCCAAGCTGGTCGACCGCCGCCGTGAGCTCGACGCGATCCGCCGGTCGCTCCCTTCGCTCAGGGCGACGGCGCTCCTCGAATATGGGGGCGTCGACGAGGTCGACGGCACGACGAGCTGGGACGAGCTGCGGGCGCTCGGCCCGGTGGCGATCGAGCACGAGGCGATGCCCTTCGACCATCCGCTGTACGTGCTCTTCTCGAGCGGCACGACGGGACTGCCCAAGGCCCTCGTCCACACGACCGGTGGCATCGTCCTCGAGCACTGGAAGGCCCTCGCCCTCCACCACGACCTCGGTCCCGGTGACCGCTTCATGTGGTTCACGACGACGGGGTGGATGATGTGGAACTACCTCGTGTCGGGGCTGCTCACCGGCGCGGCCATCGTGTGCTTCGACGGCGACCCGCGCTCGCCCGACCTCGGGACGTTGTGGCGGGTCGCCGCCGAGCACCGGGTGACGGTGCTCGGCGTGTCCGCGCCATTCCTCCTCGCCTGCCGCAGGGCGGGCCTCCACCCGGCCGAGGTGGCCGACCTCTCGAGCCTGACCCAACTCGGGTCCACCGGCGCTCCCCTGCCCCCCGAGGGGTTCCGGTGGGTCGCCGACGAGCTCGGTGACGTGCAGCTGAACAGCATCAGCGGGGGGACCGACGTCTGCACCGCCTTCGTGGGGATGACCCCGGCCGTGCCCGTCTGGGAGGGCGAGATCAGCCGGCCCCTCCTCGGTTGCGACGTGGTGGCGGCGGGCCCCGGCGGGGCACCCGTGGACGTCGGCGAGGAAGGCGAGCTCGTGGTTCGTGCCCCGATGCCGTCGATGCCGGCCGGCCTGTGGGGCGACGACGGGACGCGCTTTCGCGCCGCGTACTTCGAGCAGGTCCCCGGCGCGTGGACCCACGGCGACCGGATCCGCTTCACACAGCGGGGCAGCTGCGTGATCTCGGGCCGGAGCGACGCAACCCTGAACCGTGCTGGGGTCCGCCTTGGGACTGCGGAGCTCTACTCGGTGGTCGACGGCCTGGCGGGGGTGACCGACAGCCTTGCCATCCACCTCGACGACAGCGACGAGCTGTGGCTGTTCGTGGTAATCGAGGGCCGCCCAGTCGACGAGGTCCGCCATGACGTGCTCGAATCCATCCGCCGCGAGCTCTCGCCGCGCCACGTTCCCGACCGGATCGAGCCGGTGCCGGCGATCCCGAGGACGCTCAGCGGCAAGAAGCTCGAGGTGCCGGTGAAGCGCATCCTCCAGGGAGCACCTCCCGAGGAAGCCGCCTCGGCGGGGGCCCTCGAGGATCCTGCCAGCCTCCGCCCGTTCGTCGCGCTCGCGCGACGGCGGGACGCCGCCCGGGCGGGCGGCCGGACCCCGGCCACGACGGAGCGCCGTGCTCCGGGGCGGCGATCGTGAAGATCGCGTTGCGCCCCTGGCCGGAAGCCGGCGGCCGGCGCACAATGGTGGTCTCGCGAAGGGGGCGCAGCGTGACGGACGGGTCGGGACCGCTTCGGACGACGGGGACCCCCTCCGGGCCGCAGCCCGCGTGCACGGCATGCCACCGGCCCCTGCGAGCGGTGCACGACAACTGGGGCACGAACCTCCACTGCGACGGCTGCGGGGGCTGCTGGCAGGAGGTCCTCGGCTGGGTGCGGGCCGTCGACCCCGCCACCTGCAGCCGGTGCCAGCCGACGGAGGCGCGGGTGCCCGGGTGCACCGGGCTCGTCGGCACCTCCGACGCCGCCTGACCCCTGGGCGGGCGAGGACCCTCCCCAGGGCCCTTCTCGAGCCCTGCCCGCGCTCGACGACGTGCTCGGCCACCTGCGTTGCGACCGTCGCCGGCACCGCGTGCGACCATCGTCAGTGCCGCGTCGCGCCCGTCGCCGGCCGCAGGCGGCTCGCCGTTCGGCGGGGCATGTCCCCGCGACCGGAGCACACGATGCCGGCGGCGACAGGCCTCGCCGAACCGGGCGTCAGGCGATCGGCTGGGTGAGGCCGAGGAAGCCCATCAGCTCCGCGAGCGGCTCGCCACCAGCCTCTCCTGCCACCTCGAGCGCCTTGGGCACGTCGAGGTCGTCGACCAGGGCCCGGACCACTTCGGCCGCGGCACTGGCCGTGCGGGTCGGACGCCTGCTGGCTGCCGCGAGCTCATCGAGCCGGCCGGCCGAGCGGTCGAGCTCGGCCTCGGAGAACTCCCACTCCTCGTGCCACCGGCGGCACAGGAGGAGCAACCGGAGGGGGCCAGCACCGAAGCGCTCGAGCAGGTCGTCGACGAACACGAGGTTGCCGGCCGATTTCGCCATCTTGTGGCCACCGAACATGACCGAGCCCACGTGCAGCCGAGCCCGCGAGAACGGCGTGACGCGCGTGAAGGCCTCGGCCTGGGCAGCCTGGTAGGCGTGATGGGGGAAGGCGAGCTCGGCCCCCCCGGCGTGCACATCGACGCTCGCGCCGAACGTGGCGACGGCCATGGCGGTGCACTCCGCGTGCCAGCCCGGGCGTCCCGGCCCCCACGGGCTCGACCACGCGGGCTCGTCGTCCACCGCGTGCCGCCAGAGCACGGCGTCGAGCGGGTCGTCCTTGTCCGGGTCGTCGGGCTCCCCGCCGCGGGCTCGTGCCAGCTCCAACGCCTCGGCGCGCTCGAGCCCGACGCGGGCGTGCACCGCGCCACCCCGGAAGTACACGTTGCCGTGCCGCTCGTAGGCGGCGCCGGCGGCGAGCAGCTCGACGGCCAGGCGGATGACGTCCTCGACGTGGTCGAAGCTCCGCGGCTCGTAGGTCGGCTGCACCACGCCGAGCTCGGACATGTCGCGCTCGAACCGGTAGGTCTGCTCCGCCGCGAGCGCACGCCAGCTGACGGAGCGGGCTCGTGCTTGAGCCAGCAGGTCGTCGTCGACGTCGGTGATGTTGCGGCACACCTCGACGTCGATCCCGCCGAGGCCGAGGACGCGCGCGGCGAGGTCTGCCCACGCGAAGGTGGCGGCGTGCCCGACATGGGTCGTGTCGTACGGGGTGATCCCGCAGACGTACAGCCGCGCCCTACCCAGCGAGGGCAGGCGGACGCCGCCGAGTCGTAGGACGGGCGGCTCGGCTGGCGCCGCCCGCTCGACGAGGCGCCGCGACCAGGTCCCGACGTCGGTCGGCCACCGCGGCTGGGGGCGGTCGCCCGACCACTCCTGCCACGACACCGACCGCGACCGCTCGGCCACGCTGCGCCTCCCTTTCGAAGCCGTCCGCCCGGACCAGGGCGGTCCCGCGGCTCGTCCCCCGGGCCCTCGGGATTGCCCGGACCCCGAGGGGGCTCGGTCCAGCCCCAGGCTACGACTCCCAGAAGACCGTGAAGGACCCGCCGCTCAGGGAACCCTCCGGCGATGCCAGCGTGGTGCTCCCGCGCTGCATGATCACCTCGTCGGGAGACAGGCTCTCGAGCGGGCTGCCGTTCGCGCTGGCGCCTGTGAAGCTCACCTGGCCGAAGTCAGCCAGCGGCAGCCCGCCGAAGGGACCGTGGTTGGACGAGGGCGCCTCCACGATCACTTCTGCCGACGAACGGCGAGCCGAGGGGCTCCGAGCCGTGACGGTGAACGGCGTGGCGCCATCGGCGGCGTCGGTGAGCTCCAGGGTGAACGAGCCGTTGAGGTAGGCGACCGAGGCTGCGATGTGGTCGCCCGATGCCACCTGCAGCGGGACCCGCACCGGGAACTTCGGGTACAGCTCGTACCAGGCGTAGTACGAGGGCGTGCCGCGCACGCAGTCGGCCTCGGTGCCGACCTGCTCGACCGTGTGGCTGTTGTAGCCGTCGAGGCCCACCCAGTAGGAGGAGTACGCCGTCTGGCTCGGCGCGCAGCTGACCGCCGGCTGCATCCACGCAGCGGAGACGCTCGAGAACGCACCCTTGGCGCCTGCCAGCGCGTACCCGGCCCAGATGGGCGTGGTCACGGTGGCGGCGCTCACGCGCTGGACCGCGCCGACCGTCCCACGCGCCACGGCGGCCGCCGGCGGCCCCAGGATGAGGGCCGGCACCCCGATCATCACCAACCCCGCGCCGAGGCGCACTCGTCGCATGGCACTGACCTCCTCCTTGGCCCCACGCTACCCCTGCCTGGCCAGGGCGGCCATCACCCCCTCGGCATGCTCGGCCCTGCAGATGAGCAGGTCGGGAAGGCACGGATCGACCCGGTCGTAGCAGGGGCGTGCCGTCGAGCCGCCGGGGCCACGTGCACAGCCCAGTCGGTGCGGAGCGCGCAGCCGGCACCCCGACGACGATGCCAGGCGTCGAGCCGGGAGGCACGACTACGATGCCGCCCGGTCCGGCACCACCGACAGGAGCGTTCCGGACGGGAACGTCACCGACAGGGAGCTCGACACCACCGACAGGAGCTCGACACCACCGGCGGGGATCACGACCGACGGCGAGCTCGGCATCATCGACAGGAGGGGCACGCCGGGATGGAGTTCGGAACGATGAGCATGGTCGGCCCCCGGCGGTGGGCCGACGTCGCCCGGGCAGCCGAGGCCGCCGGCTTCGAGTCAGTCTGGGTGCCCGAGCACCTGGTCATGCCCGTGGCCATGACGGGCAAGCCCAACTCGCCACACGACGGCGAGCCGCCGATCTCGGCGTCGACCCCGGCATTCGACCCGTGGGTGCAGCTGGCCACCATGGCGGCCGTCACCGAGCGGATCAAGCTCGGGACCAACGTCTACAACATCGGCCTGCGCCACCCGATCATCACCGCGCGCTCGCTGACCACGCTCGACAACGTGTCCAACGGGCGCGCCATCCTGGGCATCGGCGCCAGCTGGCTCCGCCAGGAGTGGGAGGTGATGGAACTTCCCTTCGACACCCGCGGACGACGGGTCGACGAGGCGATCGGCGTCGTCAAGCGGCTCCTCACCGAGGACGAGATCGCCCACGACGGCGAGTTCTTCCGGTTCCAGCCCGTGGGGTTCCTGCCCAAGCCGGTGCAGAAGCCGTGGCCACCCTTGCTCGTGGGTGGCGACTCGCGTGCGGCCATGCGGCGAGCAGCGCTCCTCGGCGACGGCTGGATCCCCATGGAGCAGACCCCCCACACCCTGCCGAAGAACCTCGAGCGCATCCACCGCATGCGGGCCGAGGCCGGCCGGACCGGTCCGTTCCAGGTCACGATGAGCGCTCGTATCGCGTCCGTGGACGATGTCAAGCGCTACGAGGACGCGGGGGCGACGAGGCTCCTCATCGGCCTCGATCCCCGCGACCGCGACGCAGTCGCCCGCTTCGGCGAGGAGGTCATCGCCCGGCTGTAAAGACGTGACCGCGACCGGGTGCCCGTCAACGGGGACCACCAACGAGGGCTCATCCGCTGCGTCGCCGGGCCTGTGCCTCGCTCCCGGCCCTTTTTGACACCCCATTCCGTTATCCCTACGATCAGCTCGGCGGCTCGGCCGGGCCATGGAGCTGCCAGAGGGGGGCACGATGGGCGGCCTTCGGCCAATGGGCGACGTGGCGGACGACGGGGCATGACGGCGCCCTGCCGCCGATCGCTCGTGGCGGCAGTGCTCGTGGGCATGCTCGCCGCCGTGGCAGCAATGACCAGCAACGGCGGGGGGCTGGGACGTGCCTACGGCGACTCGACGCAGGCGGGGCGCAACAGGGCGAGCGCGCCGGGCGTCACGGCGAGGACCGTGATCGTCGGCATGCTCACCTCGGTGACCGGCCCGAACGCGTCGGCCTACCCGGGCGCGGTCGCCGGCACGAAGGCCCGCCTGGACCTCCAGAACGCCGAGGGCGGCGTGCACGGCCGGCGGATCGACCTCGTGGTCGGCGACGACCAGTCGACCCTCTCCTCAGTCGTGCCCGCCGTCGAGAACATGGTGGCCAACCAGCACGCGTTCGCCATCTTGGCCGAGACCGGACTGTTCTTCCTGGCCGCCCACTATCTCCAGCAGAACGGCGTGCCCGTCGTCGGCTCCTCGGCTGACGGCAGCGAGTGGTACATCAAGCCGTACACGAACATGTTCTCGTTCTCGCCTTCCACTCGGGGGTACCCCGCCTACTCGGGCACCGCCGCCTTCATGAAGGCCCGTGGCGTCACCAACGTCGCGAGCCTCGGGTACGGCATCTCGCCGTCGTCGGCCGCTGCCGCCCGGGGCTTCGCGCTCTCCGCAGAGAAAGAGGGCATGAAGGTGGGCTACCTCGACACGAGCGTCCCCTTCGCCGGGGTCAACGTCACGACCGACGTGCTCGCGATGACCAAGGCCCACGTGAACGGCCTCTACCTGCCGCTGGCCTTCGACACCAACCTGGCGATGATCCTCGGAGCCAAGCAGGCGGGCCTCGACCTCAAGGTGGCCCTGTCGGCCACCGGCTACGGGTCCACCCTGCTCAGCCAGCCGACCGCGGTGCAGGCGATGCAAGGGGCGTACTTCTCGGTCTCCCAGACGCCCGTCGAGCTGAAGACACCGGCCACCAGGGTCGAGCAGGCAGCCCTCGAGCGCTACGCCCACTTCACGGGCGTGCCCGACTTCGGCTACACGATCGGCTGGCTGTCTGCCGACCTGTTCGTCAAGGGCCTCGAGGTCGCCGGGCGCAACCCGACCCGCCAGTCGTTCATGACCGCCCTGCGCAAGGTCACGCACTACGACGCCGGGGGTCTGCTACCTCAGGCGGTGGACCTCTCCAAGGCCTTCGGGAACCCGCCCCGCACCACCTGCGGCTATATCGTCCGCCTCGAGGGGAGATCCTTCGTGCCCACCCCGAGCGACGGCAAGCCGGTGTGCGGCACGATCGTGGGCAACGGCTAGGACGCTCAGCGGGCGAGGGGCGACGACCCGACGGGCACGGATGCATGGACGGTGGTGGCGGGGAACTGGGACGAGGAGGAGGACGATGGAGGAGGAGGACCATGACCCTCTTGCCTGACCCCGAGCCACGCCCGCGCACCCTGACGGTGATCTCGGTCGACGACCACCTGATCGAGCCGCCCGACCTCTTCGAGGGCCGCATGCCGGCCCGCCTGGCAGAGCGCGCCCCTCGGCTGGTCGAGTCGGACGACGGGAGCCAGGCCTGGGTCTACGAGGGAAGCCTCTATCCCAACGTCGGGCTCAACGCGGTGGTCGGCCGGCCAGTCGAGGAGTGGACGATGGAGCCGGCGCGCTTCGACGAGATGCGCAAGGGCTGCTACGACATCCACGCCCGCGTCGCCGACATGGACACGGCAGGCATCTGGGCCTCGCTGTGCTTCCCTTCGCTCATCGCCGGGTTCGCCGGCGTGGTCTTCTCGAAGAGCAAAGACCCTGACCTCGGTCTTGCCTGTGTGCGGGCATGGAACGACTGGCACCACGAGGTGTGGGCCGGCACCTACCCGGAGCGCATCATTCCCCTCCAGATCACCTGGCTCCTCGACCCAGCCGTGGCCGCTCACGAGGTCCGCCGCAACGCGGCGCGGGGGTTCAAGGCCCTCAGCTTCCCGGAGAACCCGGCCAACATCGACCTTCCCTCGGTCCACACCTCGTACTGGGACCCCTTGCTCGCCGCCTGCGAGGAGACCGGCACCGTGGTCTGCCTCCATACCGGGTCGGCCGGGGGCGGCTTCAGCCGCTCCCCCGAAGCTCCCCTCGAGCAGGGGACGAGCCTCTTCCCCGTGTGCGGCATGCTCTCGACGGCCGAGTGGCTGTGGGCGGGGATCCCCCTCCGCTTCCCGCGCCTCGACATCGCCCTGTCCGAGGGTGGGATCGGCTGGGTGCCGATGTTCCTCGACCGCCTCGACTACGTCATGGCCCACTCGGGCATCGGCGGCGCCGGTGTGTGGCACGGCGACGTCACGCCAAGCGAGGCCGTGCAGCGCAACTTCTGGTTCTGCAGCATCGACGACCCGACCGCGCTGCGGGTCCGCGATCGGATCGGCGTCGACCACATCATGGTGGAGAGCGACTACCCGCACGCCGACTCGAGCTGGCCCGACACCCAGGAGCTCCTCGCCCGGCGCTTCGACGGCCTGCCGGCCGACGAGGTGGCCGCCATGACCCACCTGAACGCGGCCCGCCTGTTCCGCCATCCCCTGCCCCCTACAGAGTGGAAGGAAGCGGTCCGTGCTTGACCTCCTCATCCGGGGGGGCACGGTCGTCGACGGCACCGGTGGGCCGGCCCGGCGAGCCGACGTCGGGGTGCGCGACGGTCGCATCGCCTCGATTGGCCCGACCGACGAGCCTGCGGCGCGGACCATCGACGCCGGGGGGCTCGTCGTGGCGCCCGGCTTCGTCGACATCCACACCCACTACGACGCCCAGCTCTTCTGGGACCCGACGGCCAGCCCGTCGCCGCTGCACGGGGTGACCACCGTGTTCGGTGGCAACTGCGGCTTCAGCCTGGCACCAGCGGGGGCTGCCCACGCCGAGTACCTCATGAAGATGATGGCCAAGGTGGAAGGGATGCCCCTCGCCGCGCTGCAGCAGGGACTGACGTGGGACTGGTCCTCCTTTGCCGAGTGGCTGACCGCACTCGAGCGACCCCTCGGTGTCAACGCCGGGTTCCTCTGTGGCCACTCAGCCCTCCGGCGCGCCGTCATGGGGGAGGACGCGGTCGGCGGGCGCGCCTCGCCGGCGCACGTCGAGGCCATGACCCGGCTCCTCCACCAGGCCCTCGAGGCCGGGGCGATGGGCTTTTCCACCTCGACCGCACCCCCGCACAACGACGGGTCCGGCCAGCCGGTCCCCTCGAGGGCGGCAGGCACCGAGGAGCTGGTCGCCCTGGCCGGCGCGGCTGGCGACCACGCCGGCACGACCCTCGAGCTCATCTTGGCCGGGTCGCTCAGCGGCTACACCGACGAGGAGGTCGACCTGCTCACCGCCATGTCGCTGGCCGCGAACCGGCCCGTCAACTGGAACGTCCTCGGGGTGTCGGCCGACGGCCGTGCGTTCTGCGAGCACCAGCTCGGCGCCTCGACCCGTGCCGCGGCGCAGGGCGCGCGGGTCGTCGCCCTCACCTTGCCGCCGGGCAACCCGATGCGCATGACCTTCCTCTCCGGGTCCCCCCTCGACGGGCTCCCCGGGTGGCGTGAGGTCATCACGTTGCCGGTGCCCGAACGGATGCGGGCCCTCGCCGACCCCGAGGTGCGCCGCCGCCTGGCAGCCGGGGCGGCCTCGGAGGAGGCCGGCGTCCTGCGCGGGGTGGCCAATTGGCCCGTGCTGCGCTTCGTGGAGACGTTCTCGCCGGCCACCGCCCCCTACGCCGGCCGCTCGGTCGCCGAGGTGGCCGCCGAGCGGGGCCAGGACCCCTTCGACGCTCTGCTCGACGTGGTGCTGGCCGACGACCTGCGAACCGGGCTGCGCCCTCCGCCACGGCCCGAGAGCGCGGCGGACCGGGCGTACCGGGTCGAGGTGTGGCGCGACGAGCGAACGGTGATCGGCGGCAGCGACGCGGGCGCCCACCTCGACATGATGTGCGGCGCCACGTACTCGACGTCGATGCTCGCCGGCGTCCGCCAGCACGGCGACCTGGGCCTCGAAGAGGCCATCCAGCTGCTGGCGGACCGACCCGCCCGCCTCTACGGGCTACGCGAACGAGGCCGGCTCGTCGAGGGCTGGCATGCCGACCTCGTGGTCTTCGACCCCTCGACCGTGGGCTACGGGCCCGAGACGACCCGGTGGGACCTGCCGGGGGGTGCCATGCGCCTCTACACCGAGTCGACGGGCGTCGTGCACGTGCTGTGCAACGGCGGGCAGGTGGTGGCTCACGGCAAGCTCACCGGCGCGCTGCCCGGTCGCCTCCTGCGCTCGGGCCGCGACACCGGCACCGTCGGCGTGCCCGGAGGGCGGGGCGCCCGGTCGGGCTAACGTCTGGCCCGCCGCCCCGGCGCAGGTCCGCCAGCACCGTGCGCGGCGCGGTAGCGCT
>Ga0070738_10006574_pt1 | contig 12103 bp, 13 predicted proteins | sample Coa_R2_2_FD_66446 | JGI IMG/M metagenome (GOLD analysis project Ga0070738, IMG submission 66446) | Surface soil microbial communities from Centralia Pennsylvania, which are recovering from an underground coalmine fire - Coalmine... | ecosystem: Environmental > Terrestrial > Soil > Unclassified ... | reverse complement strand
GGATTGGTGTGGCTACTTATAGCAGCAGCCTTAGCTATTGTTGGTGGTGCTATTGGTGGTATTTTGTTGGCAGGGAAAGATATTGGCTATAAATTATCTGCAATACTTGGTGGTTTGCTAGCTCCCGCTGGGGTGATTCCAGCTATTTTATTAGGACTATTTTTGTTGAGTTTTCTTACTAAAAACTAGGAGGAAGTATGTTGGAAATAGGGTGGTTTTCCGCTAAGTTATTTTTCAAAGGAAAACTATTACGTGAACCCATGCACTTTATACGACAAACTACAATTGGTACAGGTATAGGTTCCCTATTGTTTGTGTCTATAGCATTAGTCAAACTTCCCTTGTGGCTACCTATAGCTGTATCTAGCTTAGCCACAGGTGCAATTATGCCATTTCTTCTCAAAGACTTAAAAATGAAATAGTTGTTAGGCATTAAAAAGAAAAGTCAACTCCTAACTCCTAACTTCTAACCCCCATGCCCGACCTAGAAGAATTAGTTCAAGAAATCAGCCGCTTTGAAGCAATTATAGCTGAGTGGGATGAAAGCCAACGTGGCGTAGTGGTAGGACTGAAAAGAGCCATTGAAGCCTTGCACAAAGAAGCATTAAAGCGTTTAATTAAAAGTGTTAAGCAAGAATCAATGACTGCCTTACGTCATTCGGTTAAAGATGAAGTGGTCTACGGAGTACTGCTTTATCATGAACTTGTTAAATCACCAATACCACCTCTAAGACAACGAATACAAGCCGCACTTGATGAAGTTCGTCCCGACTTAAAAAGCCACAACGGTGATGTCGAAATAGTCGCAATTAAACCACCAGATACACTGGAAATCAGACTAATCGGCGCTTGCAGTCATTGTCCATCTTCCACTTTGACTCTATCTCAAGGAATCGAACAAATCATTAAGGCACATTGCCCCGAAATTACCAATATTGTGGCAGTGAAGTAAATTGAATCATAACCCCAAATTATCCTTCTCACCTCAAGGTGCAGAGGTGATCATCGGCAGGACTCTTGACTCAGAAAAATTAGTCATTCCCGTCACACCTAGCAGTATAGACATGTTTGGTCCGCGTGGAGTCTGTTTAATATCTCCAACAGGACCATTATGGGTATCAGACACGGGACATCATCGTTTATTAGGATGGCGGAGTCTCCCCACCACAGATAGTCAACCAGCTGACTGGGTTATTGGACAACCTGACTTTAACCATGAAGGACAAAACGCCAAAAGCACACCCGGACGATCAACTTTAAGTGTGCCAACAGGAATTTGTGCTTGTGGGGAAGGACTTGCTGTCGCGGATGCGTGGAATCATCGGGTTTTGATTTGGAAGCAGTTACCAGAAGATAGCAATGTTCCTGCTGACTTAGTGTTAGGTCAAGTTGATTTTATTAATAATGAACCGAATCGAGGAACCTATCAAGCGGCAGCTAACACTTTAAACTGGTGTTATGGTGTTTTCTATCATCAAGGAAAACTATTTGTTGCTGATACGGGAAATCGCCGGGTATTGATTTGGCAGCAATTGCCCGAAGAAAATGGTCAACCAGCAGATTTGGTGTTGGGACAACCAGACATGCGATCGCGCAACGAGAACAGTGGCGGTACTGCTTCAGCATCGAGTATGCGTTGGTGTCATGACATCACCTTTTGGGGAGAAAATCTAGTTGTTACCGATGCGGGTAATAACCGTGTGATGATTTGGCAGGGAATGCCAACAGAAAACAATGCTCCTTGTACCCTAGTTTTAGGGCAAAAAAGTTTTGATGCTGTCGAAATAAATCAAGGAGTGTATTTTCCTAATGCGAGTAGTCTCAGTATGCCGTACGGTGTTGCTGCTACTGACGACTGGTTACTAGTGGCAGATACGGCTAATTCTCGATTATTAGGTTGGCACAGGCCACAATCATTAATATCTTTACAAGGTGCTGACAGTAAAGTGGTTGCTGGACAAATTGATTTTCAAAGTAAAGGTGAAAATCGCAATTTTGGATTGCCCAAGCGAGATAGTTTAAATTGGTGTTATGGAATCAAATTATGTGGTAACACTGCAGTCATAGCAGACTCTGGAAACAATCGCATTTTGCTATGGCACCTTAACTTATGACGACTGAAGAAATTAGAGTTCGCGGTACTGTTCAAGGGGTAGGATTTCGTCCTACTGTGTATCGAATTGCAAAAGCGTGCGGCTTATGTGGAGAAGTTTGTAACGATGGTCAAGGTGTCTTAATTCGAGTCTCTGGTAGTGAAGCAGCTTTAGAAGCATTTGTTCAAAGATTGCAGCAAGAATGCCCACCACTGGCAAGAATTCACGAATTGACTCGCAAGCGTTATGAACAAGAATTAACCTTCGATGATTTTATCATCGCTAGCAGTGTGAGTAACGCAGTAAGCACAGAAATTGCTCCAGATGCAGCAACTTGTGCCCAATGTCAAGCAGAGATCTTCGACCCCTTTAGCCGTTGGTATCGCTATCCATTTACCAACTGTACTCATTGTGGTCCTCGCTTGAGTATTATCCGTGGCATTCCTTATGACCGAAAGACCACTAGCATGGCAGCTTTTGCTATGTGTTCTAATTGCAAACAGGAATACAAAGATGTCACAAATCGCCGCTTTCATGCCCAACCTATAGCTTGTCACGTCTGTGGTCCTGCCGCAACTTTAGAACGTGCCGATGGTCAACCGATAACAGCTTCCATGTTCTCCATGTTGGATGATGTAGATGCTGTTTGTACCTTATTGCAAAAAGGCGAAATTGTTGCCATTAAAGGTTTAGGTGGAATTCATTTAGCGTGCGATGCAACACAAGAAACTGCTGTGCAAAAACTGCGTCAGCGCAAACACCGTTATCACAAACCCTTCGCTTTAATGGCGCGGGACATCACCATCATTGAGAAATACTGCACCCTCACCACTCGAGAAAAAGAACTCCTAGAAAGTCCGGCTGCACCGATTGTTTTATTGGAAAGAAGGGGAGTGGGGAGTGGGGAGACAGATACTTCCTTGTCCCCCTTGTCCCCCTTGTCTCCCTTGTCCCCCTTGTCTCCCTTGTCCCCCTTGTCCCCCTTGTCCCCCTTGTCCCCCTTGTCCCCTTCATCTCCCCCCCTAGCCTCATCAGTCGCACCTGGGCAAAAGACTCTCGGCTTCATGCTCCCTTACACTCCCCTACATCACCTCATCCTCAAGCGCATGAATCGCCCGATAGTCCTCACGAGTGGCAATCTTTCTGATGAACCGCAATGTATTGACAATGATGAAGCACGAAGTAAGTTAGGGTCTATTGCTGATTATTTTCTCCTCCATAATCGAGAGATAGTGAATCGAGTTGATGATTCAGTCGTGCGGGTTGTAGGTGATAAAGTACAAACAATCCGCCGTGCGCGAGGATACGCACCAGCACCGATCAATTTACCACCAGGGTTTGAAAATGCTCCTCAGGTTTTAGCAATGGGAGGTGAATTGAAAAATACCTTTTGCTTGTTGCAGCATGGGCAAGCAATTGTCTCTCAACATTTGGGAGATTTAGAAAATGCAGCAGCTTTTCAAGCCTATCAAGACACGCTGAATCTATACTTAAATTTATTCCAGCATCAACCAGAAGCACTGGCTGTTGATCTTCATCCCGAGTATCTCTCAACAAAATTAGGTAAAGAACTAGCAGCCAATCATCAGTACAGGCAATTACTCCACATTCAGCATCATCATGCTCATATTGCTGCTTGTATGATAGAAAATGACATTCCTCTCAATTCACCACCTGTTTTAGGTATTGCTTTAGATGGTTTGGGTTATGGTGAAGATGGCACTCTTTGGGGTGGAGAGTTTTTGTTAGCAGATTATCGCTCTTTTAAGCGACTAGCAACATTTAAACCAATCGCAATGATTGGTGGCATAAAAGCAATTAAAGAGCCCTGGCGTAACACATACGCTCAATTGATATCAGCTTTTTCTTGGAAAGATTTAACAAACAAATATCGTGATTTAGAATTTTTAAGTTTTTTGCAACAAAAGCCACTTGATCTTCTCAATCAAATGATAGAAAAAAGAATAAACTCTCCACTCACTTCATCCGTTGGACGTTTATTTGATGCAGTGGCTGCTGCTATCGGTATTTGCCGACAAGAATCTAGCTATGAAGGACAAGCAGCAATTGAAATGGAAGCTTTAATTGATACAGGGAGCTTAAATAATCATGAAAAAATATTTATTTATCCCTTTGAGTTCAAAAATTTAGATAGTATCTATTTTATAGATACACATCCAATGTGGCAAGCGTTGCTTGATGACTTACAGCAGCACATTTCTCAACCAATCATAGCTGCCAGATTTCATCAGAGCTTGGCTAGTTCTATTACAGAAATGGTGAAAACACTTTGTCAAGAAAATGTGATAAATCAGGTTGCTTTGACAGGAGGCGTGTTTCAAAATTCTATTTTGTTGGATCTGGTGACTCAGCAATTACAAAGATTAGAGATCAATGTGCTCACACACAGCTTAGTGCCGCCCAATGATGGTGGTTTATCATTAGGGCAAGCGGCGATCGCTTCGGCTCGATTAATGGGTTAAGTAATAAGTTAAGAATTAAAAATAGGAAAATCACAACATGTGTTTAGGTATTCCTGGCCAAATTATAGAAATAACTGACGTTCAAAAGAAATTAGCTATTGTCAATATTGGTGGTGTAAAGCGACAAATCAATATTGCTTGTATCGTTGATGAACAACATCCCACTGAATCTTGTGTGGGTGATTGGGTGTTAGTTCATGTTGGCTTTGCATTAAACCGTATTAACGAACAAGAAGCAGCAGAAACATTACAGTTATTACAGGAATTAATTAAGTAAGGTATGGGGCATGGGGAATAGGGAATAAAATAAGCAATAAATTATCATCTAATATTTACTATCAATTATGAAATACGTTGATGAATTCCGCGAACCGGAAAAAGCAAAAGCATTACTTCATGAAATTGAAAAACTATGTCAAAAGTTAGCACAGCCTATCAAAATTATGGAAGTGTGTGGTGGTCACACTCATTCTATTTTTAAATATGGCATTGAAGAGATTTTGCCCGATGTTGTAGAACTGATTCATGGTCCTGGGTGTCCTGTGTGTGTGATGCCAAGGGGTAGGTTAGATGATGCGATCGCGATCGCCCAAAATCCCAATGTCATCCTCACTACCTTTGGAGATACGATGCGGGTTCCAGGTTCCAAAACCAATTTGCTAGAAGCTAGAGCAAAAGGTGCAGATATCCGCATGGTTTACTCTCCCTTAGATAGCCTGCAAATTGTTAAGGAAAACCCTAATAAAGAAGTTGTCTTTTTTGCTTTAGGCTTTGAAACAACTGCTCCCAGTACTGCTTTGACAATTCTACAAGCAGCAGCAGACAACATTCATAACTTCAGTATGTTTTGTAATCACGTCCTTGTGATTCCTGCCTTAAAAGCGCTGCTAAATAATCCTGACTTACAACTAGATGGATTTATTGGTCCTGGTCACGTCAGTACCATTATTGGTACTGAGCCTTATCAGTTCATTGCTCAACAATATCATAAACCAATTGTTATCTCAGGCTTTGAACCTTTAGATATTTTCCAATCTATATGGATGCTGTTACAGCAACTCGTAGAAAATCGTTGTGAGGTGGAAAATCAATATAATCGATTGGTAGAAAAAACAGGCAATCATGTTGCACTTGCAGCTATAAACAAAGTCTTTGCAGTAAGAGAAAACTTTGAGTGGCGCGGCTTAGGTGATATCCCCAATTCTGGGTTAAAAATTCGTCCTGAATATGCCCAATTTGACGCTGAATGTAAATTTACCCTTCCTAATCTCAAAGTCGCTGACCATAAAGCTTGTCAATGTGGGGAAATCCTCAAAGGAGTTTTAAAGCCTTGGCAATGTAAAGTCTTTGGTACAGCTTGCACCCCAGAAACACCAATTGGAACTTGCATGGTATCTTCCGAAGGTGCTTGTGCTGCTTACTATAAGTATGGTCGCTTCTCTAAAGTTGTTCAGAAAACAATGCCTGAGAAAGCAAAGGTAAAAGTGTGAAATTATTAGTATCGTAGGATACGTTAGCACAAGCGTAACGTACCTTACTACCATCAGCACGGATGAGATATGAACACCAACTTATTTGACCTATCTGGAAAAGTGGCGATTGTGACTGGATCTGGACGGGGTCTAGGTAAAGCTATGGCTACAGGTCTGGCTGAGTTTGGTGCAAAAGTCGTTGTGTGCGATCGTGCATTAGATGAAGCACAGCAGACAGTAAAGACAATCAAAGCTTCCGGAGGAGTTGCAGATGCTACCTTTGTTGATATCTCAGTGCGTCAAAGCTGTGAGGACTTAATTAAGTTCACTCTCGATACATTCGGAAGTGTTGATGTTCTTGTCAATAATGCAGGAATTGATATCATCAAACCAACAGAAGCACTATCTGAGTCTGAATGGGATCAAATTCTCGACGTGGACCTTAAAGGACACTTTAACTGCTCTCAATTTGCTGCTATCCAAATGATAAAGCAAGGAAAGGGCGGTTCAATTATCAATATTTCCTCAATCGCCTCGGTTGTTGCTATCCAAGGATTGGTTGCTTACAGTGCAGCCAAAGGTGGAATCAACCAGCTAACAAGGGTCATGGCACTTGAGTTTGCATCGCAGAAGATCCGAGTCAATGCGATCGCCCCAGGTTACTTCGAAAATATCATGGACGGTGCAGAAGTAGAGCATGAAAAGCCAGAAAAGCAGCAGCAGATTGTTACCTTTACACCAATGGGTCGTCGTGGTAAGTCAGAAGAGTTAATGGGTCCAGTTGTTTTTCTTGCTTCCGATGCATCATCTTACATTACAGGTGCTGTTCTGTTTGTAGATGGCGGTTATACAGCAGCATGAATGATTAGTATGATAGGATGCGCTCTTTTGTTGGGTAACCACTTTAACTAAAGTTGACTCTAAAACAAGTCGATTCATTTGGTAGCAAACTATGCCTATTGCTTCTCATCTAAACCTTTTTTTCATTGCTGCTGTTGTTTTGATTATTACTCCAGGTCCAGATATGCTGTACGTCATTGCCCGAAGTATAGGGCAAGGAAAGGTTGCAGGAGTTGTCTCGGCTTGCGGGATTTTTGTTGGTATCTTAGTACATACTTTAGCCGCTGCTATTGGGCTTTCAGCTTTGTTAATGGCATCAGCTTTAGCCTACAATATTGTCAAATATGCTGGTGCTGCTTATCTGATATACTTGGGAATTCGTAATATCCTGAGCCATCAACAGCAAAGTACTCGTACCACTTTGCAAAAAAGCAGTTTGACAACTACCTTTTCTCAAGGAGTACTATCTAGCGTACTTAATCCCAAGCTTGCTCTTTTTTTTATAGCTTTTTTACCACAATTTGTGGAACCGACTCAAGGCAGAATTGGTTTGCAGATAGCCACTCTAGGACTCATCTTCGATGTAATGACTATCCTCTGCTTTGTATTCGTGGCTTTATTATCTAGTTCTTTTAGCGACTGGTTACAAAATAGCTCAGGGTGGAGAAATTTCCAACGTTGGTTTACTGGTAGTGTTTTAGTTGGATTGGGTGTAAGGTTAGCATTACCCGAACAAAGATAAAATAGAGAGCAATTTTGTGTTTATGGTGCGTTAATGATAGGATAACGCACCCTACAAATGAAGCATTTCAAAGTATTTTATTATGCATATTTCTTCTAATAACTCAAGACAAAATCCTCTGTTAAAAAAAACTCATCGTCGTAGAAAAGTAGAAGATACCAATATCACCCTTGCTCATGGTAGTGGTGGTAAAGCAATGCGCGATTTGATAGATGATATCTTTGTCAGTACTTTTGATAATCCTATTCTCTCCCAATTAGAAGATCAAGCAAGTTTCAATTTAGCAACTTTGGCAAAACAGGGAGATAGACTTGCTTTTACTACGGATTCCTATGTTGTAGATCCTTTATTTTTTCCTGGCAGTGATATAGGAGAATTAGCTGTCAATGGCACAGTCAATGATTTAGTTGTGAGTGGTGCTAAACCAATATATCTTAGCTGTAGTGTCATCTTAGAAGAAGGATTGCCTGTAGAAACATTGCGACGTGTGGCTAAGAGTATGCAAGCAGCAGCAAAAAAAGCGGGTGTACAAATTGTTACGGGTGACACAAAAGTTGTTCATCGTGGTGCAGCAGATAAACTATTTATTAATACTGCTGGTATTGGGGTAATTCTGCCAGGAGTTGATATTTCTGCTCATCATATTCAACCCGGAGATGCCATCATTATTAATGGTGAATTGGGTAATCATGGTACGGCAATTTTAATTGCTCGTGGAGAGCTAGCATTAGAAAGTAATATTGAAAGTGACTGTCAGCCATTGAATAGTTTAGTTGAAACTATCCTTAATGCTTGTCCGAAAATTCATGCTATGCGCGATGCTACACGCGGTGGCTTAGCCACAGTATTAAATGAATTTGCCCTAAGTTCTGATGTGGGAATTCGCATTGATGAGCAGTCTATTCCTATTCGGGAAGAGGTGAAGGGAGTTTGCGAAATTCTAGGTTTAGATCCATTGTATTTGGCGAATGAAGGCAAGCTGGTTGTGGTTGTCGGACGGGAGAATGCTGAAACTGTTTTATCAGCAATGAAGTCTCATCCAGATGGAAAAGATGCTTCTATTATTGGTGAAGTTACAGTCTCACCTCCAGGTGTTGTCTTGTTAAAAACTGCTTTTGGGACTGAACGCATCCTGGATATGCTCGTAGGGGATCAACTACCTAGAATTTGTTGAAGAAAAAATCAAGATTTAGGATTCAGAGGGGGTAGGGTGTAGGGTGTAGGGTGTGGGGTGTAGGGAACCCACGACTGAAGCGGTGGGATTGGAATAAGGACGCAGGGAATACGCGCGCTCTGCGTCTCGAAACACATATTTTTTTCTTGGTGGGCGCTACTCCCACCCCGCGCATGATTCCTCCTAAACATGCTCCCTACACCCTACCTCCTACACCCAACACCCTATTTTTGTAAATCCCAATCCAACAAATTTCATCACTAGATGATGAGAATAGTATTTCCCCCACTCCCCACTTTCAAGCCAGAATCAATTGCTTGGAGATACTAAAAACAAGATTTACTATGCATGAACTAGGAATTACTCAAAATATTGTAGCCATTGTGGCTGAACATGCCAAAGGGACAAAAGTCAAACGAGTTATATTGGAAATTGGTAAGCTTTCAGCTATTATGCCAGATGCTATCGAATTTTGTTTTGATATCTGCTCTCAAGGAACAATCTTACAAGGAGCAGTCCTAGAAATTTTAGAAATTCCAGGATTAGCACGATGTCGCCAGTGTGGTGCAGAAATTCATCTAGAACAGCCTTTTGGCATTTGTGATTGTGGCAGCAAGCTGCTAGATTTGATCGCTGGTGAAGAGTTGAAAATCAAAGAAATAGAGATCGAGGAAGTATGTGTGTAACCTGTGGTTGTTCTGATGATGGCAAAGCGACAATGACTCATCTAGAAACGGGTGAAGTGGTGACAGTTCATGCTCAAGATGATAGTCCTGTCCACTCTCATACTCACACCTTACCAGATGGTACGGTAATTACTCATTCTCATAATCACGACACTATTAAAACAGCATCTCAAATTCATGCTAAAATCCACAGCACAACTATATCTTTAGAACAAGATATCTTAGCAAAAAATAACTTGCTGGCAGCCCAAAACCGAGGATGGTTTAAAGGTCGAAATATCCTCGCGTTAAATCTGATGAGTTCTCCTGGATCTGGAAAAACAACTCTTTTAACTCGAACCATCAATGATTTAAAGCATCAGTTGCCTATCAGTGTGATTGAAGGCGATCAAGAAACAACTAACGATGCCAAAAAAATTCAAGAGACTGGCTGTAGAGTTGTCCAAATCAATACAGGAACAGGCTGTCATCTAGATGCAACAATGGTAGAAAGGGGATTACAACAACTCAATCCACCCCTAAACTCAGTTGTCATGATTGAGAATGTTGGTAATCTGGTTTGTCCAGCTTTATTTGATTTGGGAGAACAAGCAAAGGTGGTGATTCTCTCTGTTACGGAGGGAGACGATAAACCCATCAAATACCCTCATATGTTTCGTGCTAGTGAGGTAATGATTCTCACAAAAATTGATTTGTTGCCTTACGTGCAGTTTGATGTTCAACGTTGCATAGAATATGCTCAACAGGTCAATCCAGAAATTCGTATTTTTCAGGTTTCTGCGCTGACTGGAACTGGGTTAGAGAGTTGGTATAACTGGGTTTTGGGAAATTTAGCGAATTTATCAACACACCCTGTGAAGTTGGGATAAAAGAGACAAGGGAAGGGGGAGACAAGGGAGACAAGGAGGACAAGGGAAGGGGGACAAGGAGGACAAGGGAGAGGGAGACAAGGGGGACAAGGGAGAGGGAGGAGATAAGGGATATAAGGGAAAGAGTGAAAATAGGGGAGATAGGGAAACCAATGAGATGAATGCTTCCCTATCCTCCCTGTCCTCCCTGTCCTCCCTGTCCTCCCTGTCCTCCCTGTCCTCCCTGTCCCCCTTTGCTACTCAAGTTCTATTCATTAAGATAGAAATCTCTTTAGCGGAAATCTGACTATCGAGTAGCTCAAAAAGATTCAAATAAATCCAAAGATAGTAAGCAAAGAATTTGTATAGGTAATATTATTGATTTAACAATTATTAAACATTATCTTTTTCAATAATTCAACAAAGTAGGACTGCTTTATTATGTCTAAGCAAAAACTTGAAAAAATCACACTTTTCCTAACTCAAACTTTAGTTGGTTATGAGGTAATCCCTGCCAATTTTGGTTGGCATATTCACTCGCAAGATGAATACTGTGGACATTTAGAATATCAAGAAACGGTAGGATGGCAGGGTAGTGCATTAAATCATCTCTCTAAAACAGTTAGAGAGCAACTTCAAAAAAGTCTTGTCACAGTTTTGTGTGGTTAGACGCTAATAAGTCTTTAGACTGAAATTAAGTCATGCTAATTCAGCATATAGCAATTATAGACGAGTTATAAAAATTAGAATTATCAGAGTCTGAAAATTTTTAGAAACCCGGTTTCTTCAAGAAACCGGGTTTCTCATGACTGACGTTCATAAAACTGTTAATTGTCAAACTATTACTGGAATAGTGATTTTATTCTTTAACATCAGAGTTCACCCTTAAGGTAGAAAAGAATAACCAAGAATCAGCCTATACTTCTGATTGCACTTATCTCAACAGAGAACAAGAAGTTCTCGCACAGTTGTTGTAAAAAGTTTTTGTATTGTCCATCACCGTTTAAATTCAATTTCACTTCTCCCTTCAGGAGAATCACAATTGGCAGAGAGAGAGGTTTTGATACTTGAGTTGCTCTTGAATAGTCAATATATAGTTGGCTTTATTTTCACTGACCCACGTAGAAGGCTCAGTATTCTCACTGCAGTTGTGGCTTATGAGCAAGGATTATGAATCTGCCAGAAGGGGAACTGTTCATACGGCAGTACTTGTTAAGTAAATCTAAGGAGAAATGAGACATGAATGATGCATCTATACCTAATCAAGCAAGTGAGCCAGATCCCAACATTGCCTCATCCCAACAAGCTCAAGTTTACGCACCTCCCGATCCGGGTGGAAGTGCTCTTTTAGATGCAGAGATTGCAGCCGGAGTAAGCACAGAACCAAATGGAGAAGCGATCGCCTATCCCATCGCTACGAATTTCTCATCTGAAACAGGAACAGGTGATGCTAAAACTGCTGAAGCTTCAACAATAGCAGGTCCCTATTCGGCGGATGAGGAGCAGTCGGACAAAGGTTCTGTTCATCTTCAAAACAATCCAAATGTGCCTGATACTGACGTTCAAGGAGTACTGCCTGATACTGACCAAATGAAGCTTCCGATTGATTCTGACGTTAATCTGCCGGATTAATTTCTCCTGTGTTCAACTCCAAGACTGGAGGGATTGCTTGCCTCAAGAAAGGGTTGTAAATATTATTCAATTGGTGAGAAGTATGACAGTAGCGATTATTGTGCATGGTGGTGCAAAAACTATTGCCGAGGAT
>Ga0070738_10006573_pt1 | contig 12103 bp, 6 predicted proteins | sample Coa_R2_2_FD_66446 | JGI IMG/M metagenome (GOLD analysis project Ga0070738, IMG submission 66446) | Surface soil microbial communities from Centralia Pennsylvania, which are recovering from an underground coalmine fire - Coalmine... | ecosystem: Environmental > Terrestrial > Soil > Unclassified ... | reverse complement strand
GCGGTCTGGACCTGGCGCCGCCTCGGAGCGATCGCCCACGATTCATACGTTCGCCCGGTCTGGGCCGCGATTATTGGAATCCTTGTGCTCATGGCGGCGATCTACCCGGTTCTGGGAACGATCAGCCGGGTCTCGAACCGTTTCGACCCGACGATTCCACCGACCCTTGATGGCACCGCCTTCATGGATACGGCTGTGTACGTGGATGATGGGAAGCCGCTCCAGCTCCGGACCGATAAAGAGGCCATTATCTGGCTGCAGGATCATGTGACCGGCACACCGGTGATCCTGGAGGGTGTCCGTCCGCTGTATCGCTGGGGATCGCGGATCTCGGTGTATACCGGCCTGCCAACGGTGATCGGTTGGGACTGGCACCAGAAACAGCAGCGCTGGGGGTATCAGGACCAGGTGGACCAGAGATTGGCCGACGTCGCGCGGATGTACGATGACCCCTCCGTGTCGGCCACTGTCGCTCTACTGCGGCAGTACCGCGTTGGATACATTATCGACGGTCAGCTCGAGCAGGCATTTTATCCAGCGGCACGGGCTAAGTTTGATAGCATGGTCGGGACTTATCTGAGCATCGTCTATGATCGCGATGGGGTTCGAATCTATCAGGTGCATTGAGCGATGATCCCGGTGCGGTCCCCCCGGCCGTCGCTGGCCCAGGAGCCCTGACTGTTATGCTCGATGTGCTCCGGTGGTACATTGCCGTTCAGCTGTGCGGGCTGGTCGGCCTGCCATACGCTACTCGTTTCTTCCGCGGCCTCCCGGACCGGGGATATGCGTTCGCCCGTCCGCTTGGCCTCCTGATCCTGGGGGTCGTGCTCTGGTTCGGGGCGATCTTCGGCTTCTGGGAGAATACAGGAGCGGTGATAGCCGTGCTTCTCCTGGTCCTTGGAGCGGCCGGCTGGCTCGGATTCGGTGAGGGGACAGGTGCCGTCCGGGATCTCTGGCGGGCACGGCGGCACTACCTGCTCGCGATCGAGGGGGTATTTGCTGCAGCGTTCTTGATCTGCAGTGTCTGCCGGGCCTACTTTCCCGAGATCCAGGCGACCGAGAAGCCAATGGACTTCATGTTCCTCAACGCGATCATCCGCAGTCCCCGCTTCCCGCCGCTGGACCCGTGGCTTGCTGGGTACTCGATCAGCTACTACTACCTGGGATATCTGCTCATTGCAGTCCTGACTGAGCTCTCCGGCGTCGCCCCTGCGGTGGCCTTCAACCTGGCGATCGCCATGCTCTTCGCCCTTTCGGTCACCGGTGCCTTTGCACTGGCCCGCGCGCTGGTCGAGGGGCTACAGGGGACCGCTGGGCTCGGCGATGGCGCGCACGCGCGTCGGGCGGGCTCTCATCTGCCCTGGATTGGTGGGGGGCTCGGGGCCCTGTTTGTCGCTGTGCTCGGTAACTGGGAAGGTGTTCTTGAGCTTCTGCACGCCCACGGCGTTGGCGGAAGCGCATTCTGGCGGTGGATCGGCATCAATGGATTGGACCATCCCTTTTTCAGCCGGGCCTGGTATCCTACTGATCCCCCGGATACGTGGTGGTGGTTCCGAGCTTCGCGCATTATTGCAGACTACCCGCCCGGTGGTGGACAGCCTCTCGATTACACGATCAACGAGTTTCCTTTCTTCAGCTTCCTCCTCGGTGATCTCCATCCGCACGTGATGGCGCTTCCCTTTGCCTTTGTCTGTCTGGGCTATGCGCTGAGCTTCCTCCGCTTGCCTGTAGAGAACACCGCCGGGTGGATTCGGCGCGAGCCTGTACAGCTCGTCTTTATCGCCTTTCTCTTCGGGGCGCTTTTCCTGCTGAATGCCTGGGATATGCTCACCTATCTCTTTGTCCCGGTGTGTGTCTTCGCCGTGCGGCGCTATCTCGGGCGTCCTGCCTTTGATCTCGCCTGGATACGCGATACCGCCCTCTTCGGCCTGAGCGTTCTGGCGGCAAGTATCGCGTTGTACTGGCCGTTCTACGTCACATTCCGCTCCCAGGCGACTGGATTGCTCGGCATTGTCACGGTGCACAGCCATTTGCGGCACTTTCTCATCTTCTGGGGGCCGCTGGTGTTCCTGGCTGGCTCGCTCCTGGTGGCCGAGCTGGTTGGCGGCATCTCGCCGCTGCCGCGTCAGGCGCTCGCTGGATCAGGGCCCGCCTGGACGCGTCAGCCGATCGTCTGGGCCGGCGTTGGAGTGGTTACCATTGCGGCCGTGCTGGCGGGGATACCGGTGTATCTGCTGATCCTGCCGATGCTGGTGGCCGCCCTGGCGCTCATCCTGCGGTACCTAGCCGGCCTCTCGTCGCTGGTCGACCGGCAGACCGTCGTCATGCGCACGGAAGGTGGACGGCGTGGTCGCGCTAGTGTGGTTGGGGGCGCGGTCCCGGCCTCTCTGGCCGCAGAGCACGTGTTCGTGCTGATCCTGCTCTTTACGAGCCTCCTCCTGCTCCTGGGAACCGAGCTGGTTTATGTGGATGACTCGTTCCACGATCGAATGAACACGGTTTTCAAGTTGTACTACCAGGCCTGGCAGATGCTGGCGATGGTGGGAGCCTATGCACTCTGTTTCTTGGGGCGTTACGCTCTCGGGAAGAAGGCGTTGGTGGTCGAGAGGGCCCATCGGCTGGGGCAATTGGTTGCGGCCGGTTGGCTTGGCCTCGCGGTTGTCCTGATCGGGGCGGCGCTGGTGTATGCCCCGGCTGCTGTCGCAGCTCGCTCGCAGGGCTTCTCGACCACGCCGACACTGGACGGCCTCCAGTATTATTCACAGTACCAGCCGTTCGATGCCGCCGCGATCCAGTGGCTGCGTGAGCATGTCGCCGGCGCTCCAGTCGTGCTCGAGGCGACTGGGGGGTCCTACAGCGAGTTCGGCAACGTGGCCTGGATGACCGGTCTACCGACACTGCTCGGATGGGATTTTCATGAGGTCCAGTGGCGAGGTGCCGCGATCAGTGGGATTGAGAGCGAACGCAAGCGGGATATCGATACCCTCTATCAGACGACTGATGCGAATCTCGCACGGACCCTGCTCGCCAAGTATGGGGTTACCTACGTCTATGTGGGACCGCTGGAACGACGCGTCTACTCGGAAGCTGCGGTCGGTCTAGAGAAGTTTCGGAGCTTTATGGACGTGGTCTACCAGAACCAGGAGGTCACCATCTATCGCATCCGAGGTGCGTCCTGATGGCGCGGCCGAAGCGGCGAATCGTCACGACCGGTGCAGGAGGGGCACTGCGCGGTGACGCGGCGCGCGGGAAGGATGGCGCGGCGCGTGCTCGGATCGTCGATCGCGAGCCGTCCGCAGCCATCCGCGATCGGCTTGAGGTCATTGCCTGGATCAGCATTGCGGCGCTTGCCCTTGGGTTGCGGCTACTCAACCTGGATGGCGCCCCGCTTCAGCCCGACGAGAGCATCCTCGCGCTGGATTCCTGGCGCATTGTGCAGGGGCAGGGGATCGACCTGGGAACGGCACCGCTCCTGGTCTACGCGAACACGGTGCTTTTCTTTGTCCTTGGAGCAACCGATGCGGTAGCACGGTCTCTCCCGGCCATAGCTAGCTGGCTGGTGGCGTTGAGCCCACTTTGCTTCCGACGTCAACTTGGGCGGGTAGGCGCACTTGTTGCGGGCCTGCTTCTGAGCACCTCGCCATCGCTGGTCTTCGCGGCGCGCAGCGTGGACCCGACTGCGCTCTCCGTGGCGCTGGGGATTGGGGTCGTCCTCGTGCTCATCTATGGGATCCGTTCGGGTGATCGCCGTGCGGTCTGGCTGGCGGGTCTGCTGACTGCCCTTCTTCTCATGTCCGGACCGCCGGGCTGGCTACTGGCCCTGTCTCTGCTGGGTGCAGGCTGGCTGACTGCGTGGCGGCTCCATCGGTCTGGTCCAGCTGAGCAGAAGCGTGTCCGTTCCGGTGATGGCGCGGTGACGGTGGCCGGGGACGGGAGATCAGGGAGTACCGCGGCCGGTGTGTTCACCCGCGAGGCGGTACGGTCGGCTGCGATCGCGTTCGGGGGCACGGTCATTCTGGTTGGGACTGGTCTCGGGACGCATCTCGCCGGCATCGGGGCGGTGCTTTCGCATCCTCTGGCGGCATGGGGCGAAAGCATCCTCGCGGCCGGACCGCGCCCGACGTGGCTCTTCCCGGCGCTGCTCGTGGGCTATGAGCCGGCCGCGCTCTTCCTCGGGGGAGCCGGTGCGGTCGTAGGCCTGCGCCGTCGTTCGGCGCTGGCTCTCTTCCTGACTGCCTGGGCGGTCTGTGGGATCGTTCTCCTCCTGCTGACCGATGCGCGTGATCCACGCTGGATCGGTGCGGCCATTCCACCGTTGGGGTATCTGGCTGGCATCAGCGTGCAGGCGCTCGCGGCCTTGCTTCGGAGCCCATCGGCGCGGCGCGAGCTGGGCGTCCTGACTGTCACCTGCCTCCCGCTCGCCGTGACGACCCTGATCGCCTTTGGGCATGTCACCCTTCCCGATCCGGTCGTCCCGCGGGCGGTGGCGATTCTTCCTCCGCTTGCCCTGACGGCTATTGCCGTTTCCCTTGCCTACGCGTTTGGCTGGATCAGCGTCCTCCGCGGAGGGGCAGTGCTGCTGACTGCCGGCTTGCTTGCATTCGGCGTTCACGCGACCACCCTGCTGAATCCGGGAGGCCCCCTTGATCCCGGAGAGCTGTTCGTGACCGACGTCACTTCACCGGATGTCCGGACTATGGTTCGCGATATTGGCGACATTCTCGATGAACTCCAGATCGCGCGCCAGATCGAGGGGCGGCCGGTGACCAGCACGGTGGAGATCCCAACATCCCTGCGAGATCCCCTTCAGTGGTACCTGCGCGACATCCCGACGCTTCGGGTAGTCGATCAGGTCAGCGACGCGCCAGCCATCGCGATTGTCCCGTCAAAAGCCGCGGCGCCGCGAGGGGCGTATGTTGGTCAGACTTACCAGCTCTTCCTTCGGGGGTCGCCGCCAGAGCTCGATCCACTCGCGCTCTGGCGGTGGTGGATGTATCACGAGACGTCAGAGCGCGAGACCGTCAGCGTGACGGTCTACGTTAAGACCCAGCTCGCCCAGCGCTGAGCGAGGAGGAAGCCCAATGGCAGTGATTGAGCGCCAGTACGAGCGGCAGATCGAGCAACAGTTCTGGACCAGGCCGCTGAGTGCGGTCATCCCACTGGACCGCGAGGTGGTCGCCTTCCTCGCTCTCACATTGTTCGCGGGCCTGCTCCGGTTCTGGGATCTCGGGAGCCGGATGCTCCACCACGATGAAAGCCTCCACGCCGTTTACTCCTATTACCTGTACATCGGTAAGGGCTACGTGCACGATCCGATGATGCACGGGCCATTTCTCTTCGAGCTGAATGCCCTTGTCTATTTCCTTTTGGGCGTGACCGACGCGACCGCCCGCGTCGCCCCGGCCTTCTTCGGCACGCTTCTGGTCGGCCTACCCTATTTTCTGCGCGACCGTCTCGGCCGGACCGGGGCAGTCGTCGCGGCCGCTCTTATCGCGGTATCGCCAACGATTCTGTACTACTCGCGCTTTATCCGCCACGATATCTACCAGATCTTCTTCATGCTCGTTCTCGTTATCGCGACCTTTCGCTATCTCTCGAAGCGGACAACTGGTTACCTTTATCTTGCCGTCGCGACGACGAGCCTGGCGTTCTCGAACAAAGAAGATACCTACTTCTTGATGGCAATTCTCTTGTCCTTCTTGCTCGCGCTTAGTCGAGATGATCTGCTTGCGGTCATCATCCATGGGCGGGCATCAACCCGGCCGGCAACAGATCTCCTCGTTCTCATTGGAACGCTCATCCTTCCGTTGTTCGCGGCTTTGCCGTACTTTTTCCTGCGTGGATCTGCCGAGACAACAATCAGCATTGTCTTTGCAGCGAGCTTCATCGTTCTGTTCGGGGCCGGATTGATCGTGGGGATGCGCTGGAACCGCCCGATCTGGATCCGATCGGCAATCATCTTCTGGGGGATTTTCCTCGTCCTCTATACAACCTTTTTCAGCAATCCCTACGGGTTCAGCTCGGGGGTCTTCGGCGCGCTCCGGTACTGGATCGATCAGCAGGGCGTGGCCCGCGGTAATCAGCCGTGGTTCTACTATCTGGTTCTTCTACCCCTCTACGAGTTCCTGGCGGTAGGGGTTGGGATCGGAGGGGCGGTGTACTGGCTTCGGCACCGGACGCTCTTTACCGATTTTCTGATGTACTGGTGCGTGGCGAGTCTGGTGTTGTGGGGCTGGGCCTCCGAAAAGATGCCGTGGATGGTCATTGAAATGGCCCTGCCGTTCTGCCTGCTTGCAGCCGTGACGCTTGGCCGCCTGATCGATCTGACACCGTGGCGGCAGGTCGTGCACGAGGGAGGCCTTCTCCTTGCCCTGTGCCTGGTCCTGGCGGTCCTGCTTGCCGCAACCCTGATCGGTGCCGGATCACCGTTTGCCGGGCAGACGCCGATTGCCGTGCAGCGTCAGCTCTTTCCATGGATCGCCATGGTGGCCATCCTGATCGGCCTGATCTACGCCGTCTGGCACTACTGGGATCGCCTGGGCGCACGAACGGGATGGAAGGTTACGGCACTCACAGCTGTGGTGGTGGTGCTACCGTTCTCCCTACGGACGGCCTGGCAGGTAACATACTATCACGGTGATATTCCGGTCGAGATGCTCGTCTACACCCAGACGGCGCCGGATGTCGGACGGGTGATGCGCCAGATCAACGAGATTGCCTATCGAACCGGCGAGGGCGTGGATAAGCTCAAGGTGGCCTACGATGCTGAGGTGTCGTGGCCGTTCGAGTGGTATCTGCGCGACTACACTGCGCGGGTTTACTTTGGCGAGGGCAATCCGCCGCCCGACGCTCCGGTGATCCTGGTCGGCTACGATAACGGGCGGGCGGATCAGGTGCGCCAGCTGCTCGGTAACCGCTATGTGAGTCAGCGTTATCGTCTCCGCTGGTGGTTCCCGGAGGACTACCGGAGCCTCAGCCCCAGCACGATTGTGGCAGGCCTGCTGAGCCCTGAGAACCGGGCCAAGCTCTGGCGCTTCCTGCTTTACCGTGAGCCGCCAGATCCGCTGGGCTCGACAGATTTTGTCCTGTTTGTCCGCCGCGACCTCGCGTACGGCGCCTGGACCGCACTCCAGGCTACTACCGCGACCGCGCCCGCGGCAACCCTGGCCCAGCATCTGCGGACCATCCCGGCTGTGGCAAGCTTCGGCTCAACCGGATCGGGGGCACTGCAGTTCAACGCGCCGAAGGGAATTGCGATTGGCCCGGACGGCAATCTGTATATCGCAGATAGCCAGAACCACCGGGTCGAGGTCGTGTCCCCGAACGGGACCTTCATTCGGGCGTGGGGCTCTCAAGGGACCGGCGCCGGGCAGTTCAACGAGCCGTGGGGGATTGCCGTCGCGCCAGATGGCCACGTCTATGTGGCGGATACCTGGAATCACCGCATCCAGGAGTTCGACGCGACCGGCCACTTCGTTCGTGCATTCGGGAGCACTCCGGTGGGACAGCCAGGCTTGAACCCAGGCCAGTTCTACGGCCCTCGCGCCATTGCCATCGACTCCCAAGGGAACCTCTACATCACCGATACGGGCAACAAGCGCGTGGAGAAGTTCAGTCCCACTGGAACCTTCCTCGCGTCGTTCGGAGCGCCGGGTTCGGACCTCGGATCGTTCAACGAACCGGTGGGGATTGCGATTGACAGTCAGGGCAACTTCTACGTTGCCGATACGTGGAATCAGCGGATCGAGAAGTTCGGTCCTGATTTCACTCCGCTCCTCAGCTGGCCGGTTGAGGGGTGGGACAGCCAATCAGTCACCGACAAGCCCTATCTCGCCGTGGATCGGGCCGGACATGTCTACGTGACCGATCCCGATGGGAACCACGTGCTCGAGTACTCATCGACTGGTCAGCTCATCGCCGCCTGGGGAAGCTCCGGTTCGGACCTCTCGTCTTTTCAGATGCCCACGGGCATTGCGGTCGATGACCAGGGCAACATCTACGTGACCGACAGCGGCAACAATCGCGTGATGAAGTTTGCCCCGGTCTCGTGATCGTTGGTGTCACGCCGTCTCGTCCTGATCGCCGCGCTCAACCTGGTCTGGCTGGCCGCGTGGATCTGGGCCAACACCGAGCGGATTCACCTGACCATCGAAGTGAGCGGGGACACGGCGACCGCTACCGTGGCCTCAACACGAGTGACCGCTGTCCTGCCAGGGGCAGCCGGGCACGCGGTCGGGCTTTTCCTGCAGGGAGCTGATCGGCATGCCCCGGTCACCTGGCCAGCTCCCCAGGCTCCTGCCCCAGCGGAGCCGTCATTGCTCGCTGAGCTCTATCGCCTGAGCGCCGAGAGCGCCTGGGGGGACCTGCAAGTTACCGATGGGCGGACCGGGCGGGTGGTGAGGATCTCCCCTGGATCGACCGGGTGGATCAGGCGAACGGGGGACTGGTTTCCTCACCCGTTCGGCGGCATCACCACGGCCCGCCCTGGCCTGTTAACCCGCGATCTCGCAGTCGGCACGACGTATCGCCTCGATATCGATCTTCTGCGGCCGCGGAACGCCGCGGGCGTCCTTGTCCTCTCCCCTGATGGGGTTGACGGCTTGCTGTTCCTGTTTCGCCCCGAGGACCGTGATGCAGTCTGGTACCGCGTGGCCGACGGTCAGTGGCAGGGCCCGCTCGCGGCGGCGCCTTTCCACGCCTTTCGCCTGGATGCGGTATCCGGCCTTCAGGACGTGGTCCGCCTGCTCGTCAGTGGTTACCCGTTCGCACTGATCCTTATGGGCGGCGTGGCGGTTGCGTCCCGGCTTGGGGAGCGTACCGTGCGAAAGCGGCCGGCCGCGGTGTCCGGAACAGCGAGCGTTGGACTGCCGTGCTTGATTCGTCTCGCCCGTGCTGCAGTTCCCGGTCCGGTGAGGAAAAACCTTCCTACCGAGGGGATACAACGGCGCACACTGGCGGCACGTCTACCGCTGTCTCCTGTGGATCAGCCCGAGCCGTCTCGATTGAGCGGCCGCCGTCCGGCTACGTCGTGGAGCACTGCCCGGTGCCCATGGAGCGCACCGGCTGTGGCGGCCGGCGCTGTCAGTGCCATCGGGCTGGTGGTCACGCTCTCCATTGCTAAGGTCGTGCTCGAGGGAATGCCGCACGTCCAGGACTCGGTGGCCTATCTCTTCCAGGCGAAGATCTTCGCCCTGGGACGGCTCTGGGCACCCCTGCCGCCCCACCCGGAGTTTTTCGCCCACGAGTTCATCGTCATGCGCGACGGCCGGTGGTTCGGCAAGTATCCACCGGGCTGGCCCCTGCTTCTCGCGCTCGGCGTCCTGGCCGGAGCGCCGTGGGCGGTCAATCCTGTCTGCGCCGCGCTGAGCCTGCTGGTCCTTTACCGCCTCGGGCGCGAGATCTACCGTCCGCGGATCGGTCTGCTGGCTAGCGTACTTGGCATCACGTCTCCGTTTCTGCTTTTCCTCTCCGGCTCTATGATGGCTCACCCGAGCGGTCTTCTCTTCATTCTGCTGTTCGCCTGGATGTACTGGCGTGCGACCGGGCCGCACCGCTCGAATTATGCATCCGCACTGGCCGGTGCGGCGATCGGAATGGCGTGTCTGATTCGCCCCTACAGCGCCCTGGTTGCCGCCTTTCCGTTCGTGGTCGATGCGTTCCTCCGCGGCAGGCGCGCCCCGGGCGATGCCATGCGGCGCTTCGTTCCTATGGTGGTGGCGGCGATTCCGTTTGTCGGGGCTTTCCTTGCCTACAATGCCGTGTTCACTGGCAATCCGTTCTATCCGACCCAGCAGCTCTGGTGGCCGTTTGATCGAGTGGGGTTTGGGCCGGATCACGGCCCGTGGGGGTATACCCCGATCGATGCCCTGAACAATGTGAGCCGGAATTTCCACGAGCTTCTCGAGCACGCCTTCGGCTGGCCGCAGTTTACGACCCTCTCTCTGGCCGCACTTCCATTCCTCTCCGGCCGCGCCCGCCGCTGGGATGTCCTGTGGGCGGCGGGCTTCCTCGCGGTCGCAGCGGGCTACGCGCTCTGGTGGGCTGATGGGATCATGTACGGCCCACGCTTCTACTATGAGGGGTTCGGCTTCCTGATCCTCCTGACCGCCCGTGGGGTAGACGTGCTTCTTGATATCGCCAGTCCGCTTGCCTCGCCGGTCCGAACGCCGGTGCAGTGGATGCCGATGGGGCTGGTCTACCTCGTTGTAGCGGGCCTGGTGGCGTTCAATGCCGCGTTCTACTTCCCCGGTCAATGGGCGCTCTATCATGGCTACAACTACGTCAATCACTCGAAGCTCGACGCCGTCGCGCGGGCTGGCATCCACCACGCGGTCGTGTTCGCGGATGTCGGTCAGTGGTACGAGTGGTGGGAGTACGGCATGGTGTTCTCAGCGAATGATCCTCTGCTCACGGGGGATGTTATTTACGCGCGCGACCTGGGCGATGCCCGGGACCGCGAGCTCATGGCCGACTTTCCGGGGCGGTCATTCTATCGTCTGAAGGGGACCCATCTCATCCCCTTCCCCGCCGCGAGCCGTAGCTCCGGCGCAGGGGATTGACAGGGAATTGACACGCGATACGATACACGGAAAGCGAGGGGAGCAACACATGCAGATCGTCAGGAACGGTGGAGAGAAAACTGCGATCGGACCAAGTGAGTGGTTTACCGGCGTGGTCTACCTTGACCCGGTCGCGGTGCCATCGAACGGATCGCGGCTCAGCGCGAGCATGGTCCACTTTACGCCCGGTGCACGCACCGCCTGGCATCGCCATCCGCACGGCCAGACGATCTACGTGATCGAGGGGGTCGGTCTCTGCCAGCGACGGGGCGGGCCGATCGAGGTCATCCGTCCGGGTGATCGGGTGTTCTTCGAGCCGGGCGAGGAGCACTGGCACGGGGCCGCGCCAACGCGCTTCATGATTCACCTTGCCATGCACGACGTTGACGACGAGGGGCGCAGTGCCACCTGGGGCCCGCACGTCACCGACGCGGAGTACGGTGCAGCACCGCCAATCGATGCGTGAGCCATTCCCTGGTCGCTGGCAGTCGGCGGCCCGGGGGGACGGTGGGATCGCGCGTCCGTAATCGGGCTGGTTCTTTATCCCCGATTACACGAGTTTATAGAATACAGACGGTTAGATGCCTGGGGCGCGTCAGCGCATGGTGTGCCCGGCAAGGAACTGAGAGGGACGGCGTGTCAGCCAGGCCGCGTGTTGTGGTGGTCATGCCCGCGTACAACGCAGCGAAGACCCTGGAGCGAACCTACGCCGACATCCCGGCTGGAGTCGTGGACCAGATCATTCTGGTCGATGACGTAAGCCAGGATGAGACGGTGGAGATCGCGCGCCGGCTCGGCCTGCGGGTTGTCATTCACGTTCAGAATCGAGGGTATGGGGGGAACCAGAAGACCTGCTACCTCGAGGCGCTGAAGGACGGCGCAGATGTCATCGTCATGCTGCATCCGGACTACCAGTATGATTCGCGGCGGATTCCGGAGCTGATCGCGCCGATTCTCCGCGGTGAGGCAGATCTGGTTCTCGGATCGCGGCTGGCGGACGGGGATCCGCTGGCTGGCGGCATGCCGCGCTATAAATACCTGGCGAACCGCTTCCTGACCGCAATCGAGAATCTCGCCTTCGGGCAGCATCTCTCGGAGTGCCACACCGGTTTCCGCGCTTACAGCCGTCGATTTCTGCTGACGATCCCGTTCGTTCTCAACTCTGATCGGTTCGTCTTCGACAGTGAGGTGATCGCTCAGGCCGCGGCCTTCGGTTTTCGAATCGCCGAGGTGCCGGTCCCGACCCGCTACTTTGCCGAGGCGTCGTCGGTGGACTTCAAGAATGGTCTCATCTACGGGTTGTCTACGCTCGGGGTCGTTGTCCGGTATATGCTTGACCGAGCCGGGCTGATTCCATGCCCCTGCTTTCGAAAGACGCTCCCAGAGGTTATCAGTCGATACCATCTCGCGCAAATTCACCGCTGGAAAATAGATGGCGGCGACACAGCGGCTTCGCCCCCGGATGGTCTCGCGTGAGCGCAGCCCGGTCGGGAGAGCCGGATCGTGCGTCTTGCCAAGGTGCATGAGCCCGCCGTACCGAGCCC
>Ga0070738_10006569_pt1 | contig 12107 bp, 8 predicted proteins | sample Coa_R2_2_FD_66446 | JGI IMG/M metagenome (GOLD analysis project Ga0070738, IMG submission 66446) | Surface soil microbial communities from Centralia Pennsylvania, which are recovering from an underground coalmine fire - Coalmine... | ecosystem: Environmental > Terrestrial > Soil > Unclassified ... | reverse complement strand
ACGTCCTTCATGAACTGCTGCAGCGCGCCGTGCAGCATCGGGCCGCGCCAGATGACCGCCGCCCGCGGATCCTCGAGCAAGAAGCCGATCGACATGAGCTTGAGGCCGAAGCGCGCGAGCGGCTCGATCGTCTTGCCGTCGAGCGACACCGGGCGGCCGGCGACGCCGAGCATCGTCGGGATGGAGGGGCCGTAGATGTCCGCGTCGAGCAGACCGACGCGGTAGCCGGAGCGCACCAGGGCCATCGCGAGGTTCGTGGCCACCGAGCTCTTGCCCACGCCGCCCTTGCCGCTCATCACCAGGACGATGTTCTTGACCGCCGGCAGCGGATCGTCGGCGCCTACGGCGCGAGCGTGGACGGGGCGGGGCGGCTGCGGGTTCGGTTGGTCTTCGGGAGGCATTGCACGACGGGGTAGGCCGGCGCTCGGGTGCCGTCAACTCAATCGCCCTCGTGCACGACGAGGAGCTTTCGCTCGGTCATCTCCTCGATGGCGAAGCGCACGCCCTCGCGCCCCATGCCCGAGTCGCGGGTGCCTCCGTAGGGCATCGAGTCGACGCGGAACGTCGGGGCGTCGTTGACCACGAGCGCTCCCACGTGCAGCTTCGCGAACGCCTCGGCGATGCGCGCGCGCGAGTCGGTGAACACGCCCGCCTGCAGCCCGTAACGCGTCGCGTCCGCCATCGCGAGCGCTTCGTCCCACGTGTCGTATCGGTGCACGGTCAGCACCGGGCCGAAGACCTCCTCGTCGACCACCTTCAGGCCGCGGCCGTCGCCGTCGAGCTCGAGCACCGTCGGCCAGTGGCGGTTCGTCTCGCGGCGGCCTCCGCACAGCACGCGCGCGCCCGCGTGGGCCGCCTCGCTCACCCATTGCTCGACGCGCGCCGCGTTCGCCTCGTCGATCATGCACGAGCAGACCGCGGCCGGGTCGAGCGGCGGGCGCGGGCGCACGGCGCGCGAGCGCTCGACGAGCCGCGCGACGAACGCGTCGGCCATCGCGCGCTGGACGTACAGGCGCTGCACCTTGATGCAGACCTGCCCGGCGTATCCGAACGCGGCCGGCACGATGCGGTCGAGCGCGCGCTCGACGGGCCCGTCCGGGTGCACGATCACCGCGGCGTTGCCGCCGAGCTCGAGCAGCACGCGCTTTCGACCCGCGACTCCCTTGAGGTGCCAGCCGACCCTGGCGCTGCCGGTGAACGACAGCGTCGCGAAGCGCGCGTCGCGGACGAGCCTCTCGGCGACGCCGACGTCGCACGGGACCACCTGGACGGTGTCCTCGTCGGCGCCCGACTTGCGGATGCACTCGGCCAGCCATAGCGACGTGAGCGGCGCCTGAGGCGGCGGCTTGAGGACGACCGAGCAGCCGCAGGCGAGCGCCGGCGCGATCTTGTGAGCCACGAGGTTCAGCGGGAAGTTGAACGGCGAGACGGCGATGACCGGCCCGGCCGGCACGCGCGTCCACGCGCCGACGTAGCCGCGGCTCGCGGCGGTGACGTCGAGCGGCATCACCTCGCCGAGGATGCGCGTCGCCTCCTCCGCGCCCATCTCGAACGTCGACACCGCGCGCGCGACCTCCGCCCGCGCCATCCCGATGGGCTTGCCGGCCTCGCGCGCGATGAGCTCCGCGAACGCCTCGGCGCGGGCCTCGACCTCCTGCGCGACGCGCGCCAGCACGACCTTGCGCTGGTGACTCGTGCGCAGCCGCCAGCGCTCGAACGCCTGCTGCGCGGCCACCGTCGCCTGCTCGGCGCGCTCCTCGTCGGCCAGCACGACGCGCGCGAGCTCGTCCCCCGACCACGGATCGCGCACCGCGGCCGTCGGCCCTTGCTCGAAGCGTCTCGAAGCGACGTGGAGCGCGCCGTCCGGTAGGAGCGACATGCCCTGTTTGTAAGGCCGCCGCGGCGCGCACACCAGGCGGCGGCGCGCGAGCCTCAGCCCGAGGCGCCGGTCGTCACCGACGCGCTCACGCTCACCGAGACCGAGACGCTCGCCGACGCCTGGCCGGCGACGGTGATCTCGTTGGCGACGCACGCGGCGCCGGCGGCGCCGATGTCCCCGATCGCGGTGAACGTGCCGGCCGACGTGTTGGCGACCGCGCCGATGTTGCCCGCGATGGCCTTGGTCTTGTTGACCGCGTCGCTGATGGCCGTCAGGTTCGCCTGGTACGCGGTGTAGAGCGCGTCGTCGCCCGTGATCGTGATGGTCGCCTGCGGCGGCGAGCAGGTCACGTTCGCGGACGCCTGCGCCTGGCACGAACCCGAGCACTGCGCGTTGACGTTGCAGTTGAGCATCCCGGTGCACGTGGGCGGCGTGGTCGTCACGCTGCACATCCCGTGGCACTCGCCGCTGCACGTCGCCGACCCTGGCGTGTACGAGCACGTGCCCTTGCACGTGCCGCTGCACGACGCGCCGGCGGCGACCGTACAGCTGCCCGTGCACATGCCGCCGCACGTGCCGCTCGCCATCGCGTCGCACTGGCCGACGCACTTGCCCGCGCACTTGCCGCCGGACGCCGTGCTGCCGTCGCACATCCCGGTGCAGTTGCCGCCGCACGAGCCGCTGAAGTTCGCGCTGCACGAGCCCGTGCACTGACCCGAGCACGACGCGGCGGCCGTCAGCTGGCACTCGCCCTTGCACATCCCGCTGCACATGAACGACGGGTTCTGCACGTCGCACTGGCCGCTGCACGTGCCGTTGCAGCCGACGATGACCTCCCCGCCCATGCAGCTCGCCGCGACGTCGCAGTTCGCGCTGGCCGCGCACTGCGCCTGACAGCTCGCCTGCGCGCTGACGTCCGCCTCGCAGTCGGCGTTGAACGTCGCGCTGATCGTCACGCCCTTGGAGACGTCCGAGTTGATGTACGCCTGCAGCGTGCCGCACGCGTCCTTCGCGGTGGTCCCCGTCGGCTGACCGACGGCCGTGTTCAGGTTGTTGCACACGGTCAGCCACTCCTGCTGGAGGTCGTTGGCGGCCTTGTTCAAGTCCTCGACCGCGTCGGCGAAGGCCTTCACGCTCGCCTGGGCCTGCGAGTGCGCCGTGTCGAGTCCTCCGCAGCCGCTCTGCGCCTGGCTGAGCGAGCTGGCCGCGCTGCAGCCGCCGGTCACGCCCGCCACCAGCGCGGCTGCGGCCAGCGTGAGACCCGGCAGATACTGGAATCCCTTGCGATTGGTCATTGAAGGCTCCTTAGGGGGAGGGCGCTCGGGCACCGTCGACGCACCCCGGCGCTGGATCGACGTAGCGACGCCCTCGTGCATGCAATCTTACGGCGCCCGCCAGCCGCGCGGCTAGGAGGTGAACGCGGCGCCCGACGTGGGTTGCTGTCGGAAAGAAGCTCGCGCCGGGCGCGGGATTATCCGGGCGGCTCAGCGGTTGACGGTCCAGCAGCCCGGCACCGGCTGTCCCGCGAACGTCACCTCGCCGACGCACTGCCCGGCCGGCGCGAAATCGCTCGACGTCGTCGTGCACGTCACCGCGCGGGAGCTCGCGCCGCGCGGGACCGCCGGACAGATGCTCGCGATCGACGCGGCGGTCGAGCAGGTCGATCCGGCGGCGACCGGCTGGCTGCAGAAGCGCTCGGTCGAGTCGACCGCGTCGAGGCAGTAGCCGCCGCCGGGCGCGCAGTCGGCGTCGGAGCGGCACGGGCTGCAGAAGCGCCCGTCGCCGACGCACACCCCCGCGCGAGGCATGCACGTCGCGAGGGCGCTGCACGTCTGATCGCGGTCGCAGTCGGCGGCGCTGCCGCACTCGGGCGCGCAGGAGCCCTGGTTGCAGTGCTCGAAGATGCCCGCCGCGCTGGGCGGACAGTCGTCGTCGCTCGCGCAGGCGCGCGGCGCGCACACGCCCTGATCGCACCGCTGCGGCGCTCCGTTCGCCGCCGGACAGTCGGCGCTCGTGCTGCACGGCGCGCGGCACGTCCCCGACGAGCACCGCTGCCCGGCGGGCCCCGCGCAATCGGCGTCGACCTGGCACGCCGCCGGGGCGCACACGCCCCAGGGCGACGGCTGGCAGGTGGCGTCGAGCGGGCACTGATCGTCGCTCGCGCACTGCGGCGAGCAGAAGCCGGCGCCGGTCGCGTCGCGCGCGCAGTGCTGCTGCGTCGTTCCGTCGGCCGCCACCGGGCAGTCGTGATCCATGCGGCAGGGCGCGCAGTAACCCCGCGGCAGGCACACGGTGCGCGGCGAGCCGAAGCTCCGACTCGCGCTCGAGACGTTCGGCGCGCGATCGATCGTCGCGCACCACCAGCCGCCCGGGCAGTCGGCGTCGACCATGCAGTCGAAGTACGTGCAGAACGCGTTCGCGTCCGTCGGGCTGGCGCCGTAGCAGCCGAAGACGTCGTCGGTGTCGCACGACGGGTTGATCTCGCCGCCCGACGGCAGGCACGGCGCCGCGAACTGCCCGGCCTTGGCGGGGCCGAAGTCGGTCGTCATCTGCGCGCACCAGCTCTTCGGCTGGCCGTCGTTGCAGTACCAGCCGTGCGGGCACTGGTCCTGCCGCGTGCAGACCGTCTGGCAGCTCCGGTGTCCCGACCCGTCGTCCAGGCACTCGGTGCCGGCCGCGCACGGCGAGCCGCACGGCGAGTCCGACGCGCTGCACCCGGCGACGACGACGATCGCGGTCAATGCGGCCGGCGCAGCCAGCGCGGCAAACGCGACGGACGTGAGGGATCCGAGGGACGCGAGTGACGCGAGGAACCCGACGGACGCAAGGGACCCGACGGACGCGACCACCCGGGCGAGTGCGGCGACCCTCGCGCGCGCCGTGGCGACGAGCGTCGGCCGGAACCTGGGAACGAGGCCGAAGGGGCCGCAGGGCATCGGTGTCCTCGCTTGACGACGGGCGCGTCGAAGATAGGCTTTTTTACGGCTGTAGCACGCTTTCGATGACGGAGGGTCGGCGATGACGGATTGGGTGGCTCCCCTGACGGCGCTGGGCCTCGCCGCCGTCGCGGCGTGTAGCAGCAGCGGCCACTCGCGCGCCGCCACGAGCGGCGGCACCGCCGGCGACCAGACCGCGGACGACGCCTCCAGCTGCGGCGCGTGCGACGGCGCAGCGACGAGCGGCGGCAACACGAACCCCGACGGGCTGCCCTACCCCGCGCCGCCGAGCGGCGGCGGCTACGGCCGCACGCCGCGCACCGCGCAGCCGTCCGGAGGCAGCATCATCGAGAACTTCAAGTTCCTCGGCTACCCGAACGCGGTGGTCGGCTCGGGCCTGCAGCGCATCTCGCTCGCCGATTACTACGACCCGTGCGGCAAGCGGTCCAAGGTCCTGCACCTCACGGTCGCGTCCGTGTGGTGCACGCCCTGCAACCAGGAGACCGACGCCATCGTCGCCGCCGCCCAGCAGCTCGCCTCGCAGGGCGTCGTCGTCATCCAGGCGCTCGAGGACGGGCTCGTGCCCGGGACCGGCGCGACCCAGACCGACCTGCAGGGCTGGATCACCAAGCATCACTCGACCTTCACCGAGATGCTCGACCCGGACCCGAACCCCATGCTCGGCGGCTTCTTCGACGCCGCCGCCGTGCCCTGGAACTGCGACATCGACCCGCGCACCATGGAGATCCTCGACGCGAGCACCGGGTGGGCCGGCGACGTGAGCGTCGAGCTCTCGCCGGCGCTCGCGGCCGTCGCGGATCCGCCGAAGTACCCGCTGCCGGTCACGTGCAACTGACGACGCTCGTCGCCGTGGCCGTCGGCGCCGCCGGCGTCGCCGCCGCGGCCCTCGCGTGCGAGCCGGCCCCCGGCTCGGCGGCGCCGCAGGCCGCCGGCGGCGCGTCGTCGGCCACGCGCGCCCCGGACTTCACCGCGAGAGAGATCGACGGCGCCACCTTCCGCCTGAGCGATCACCTCGGCAAGGAGGTCGTGCTGCTCGACTTCTGGTCGACGTTCTGCGAGCCGTGCAAGGCGGAGTTCCCGCATCTGCGCGCGCTCTACGACCGCCAGCGCGCCCGCGGCCTGCTCGTCGTCGGCGTGGCGATGGACGGCCCGGAGACGGTCGCCGACGTGCCGGCGTTCGTGAAGCGGTTCGACGTCGACTTCCCGGTGGTCGTCGACGATGACTCGCGCATCGCGAGCCTGTATAACCCGAAGAAGTCGATGCCCTTGAGCGTCCTCATCGACCGCGCCGGGCGGATCGCCGTCGTGCGCGAGGGCTACAACGCCGGCGACGAACAGCTCGTCGCCGACGACGTCGCCGCCGCCCTCGGCGCCGGCACGCCATGAAGACGCGGCCATGGCCGTCGCGGCGCCGGTCGCCAGGCTCGCCGCCGTCGCCTGCGCGCTCGCCTCGGCGCTCGGCCCTTCGAGCGCGCTCGCCGGCGACGTGGGCCAGCTCGGCGGCGACCGGCTCGACCTCGACCTGACCGAGACGAGCATCGTCGCGCAGCGCTTCGACGCGCGCGACAGCGAGCTGCCCCAGGACAGCGGCTGGGGCCAGTGGATCAACCGCCTCGACGCCGCGCTTCGCTGGGGCCGCTGGACCGCCGCGCTCCGGCTCGACTCCGCCGTGTACTGGCGCCGGCCTGCCGACAATCCCAATTTCTCCGAGCTCACGCCCGCGCAGCAGGACCAGGTCCTCGCCGACGGCGAGTCGCGGTTCGCCAACTCCCTCTACCCCGCCAAGCTCGCGGTCACTTACGCGGCGCCGGGTCTGGAGCTCACCGTCGGCGACGCGTACGCGCAGTTCGGCCGGGGGTTGACGCTCTCGCTCCGCAAGATCGACGAGCTCGGCATCGACACCACCCTGCGCGGCGTCAAGCTCGCCGTCCAGAGGGACCCGTTCGCGCTGACCGCCGTGGCCGGCCTCGGCAACCCGTCGCGCGTCGACGAGGCGACCGGGCGGGGCCTGTTCCCGACGCACGACCTCGTCGTCGGGGACCGGTCGCTCGCGGTGTTCGGCAGCGACCGGATCGTCGGCGTCGAGATCCAGGCGGGGCGCGGCCTGCCCGTGACGCTGTCGAGCCGCGTCTCGCACGTCGCGCGCTGCGCGCCGTACCACCACGATGCGTCCGGCGGCATCGTCACCGACTTCGCGTCCGACCCGGGCGGCGTCGCGTTCGGCTCGTGCGACGCGGCGGACACGTCGGCCTGGCTGCAGCAGCTCGGCTACGCACCGGTGTCGCTCGCGGCGCGAGACGTGACGATGATCGGGCAGTCGCTCGAGGTGCCGAGCCTCGGCGGTCACGGCAAGCTCTACGTCGAGGCCGCCACGCAGCAGCGCAGGAGCGGGCTGCCCGCCCTCGACGCCAACGGCGACGGCAACGCCCTCTACGGCGCGCTCTCGCTCGACGCCGGACGCCTCGCGGCCACCCTCGAGGTCAAGAGCAACCGCAACTTCTTCGTCGTGCCCGCCAGCATCGATCCGTCCCGGGCGGGCGAGCTCTCGGTCGTCGCGTACTCGTTCGTTCCGCCGGCCGAGACCTTCGACATGATCGACACGGAGGGCACCGGCAACTTCAACGCGTGCGTCGACGGCGGCCGCCTGCGCCTGGACGTCAACGCGTCGAAGGGGCTGCTCGTCTACGCGCAGGGCATCTACGCCTCCACGCGCTCGGAGCAGAGCGACGGCGGCTGCGACGCGTGGGGGCGAACGCGCGCGTCGGTCGCCGCGAGCCACGTGCGAGACCGGGTGTGGGACGGCATCGGCGGCCTCGAGTGGTACTTCCGCGGCGCGCTGTCGCACGTCTTCGTGTGGGCCGGCGCGCGCGACGACGTGCGCGACGACGGCGACTGGACGTACCGCGAGCAGCACGTCGAATACTCGGTCGTCGTGTACGTGCGCGGCCCGTGGTCGGTCGAGGTGCAAGGGCGTCACCGCCACCGGCGCGAGGAGAACCAGAACGGCAACGACTGGTGGTCGGAGGGCGAGAACTACGTCGCGCTCAAGATGGCGCCGAGGTGGGTCGTGTCGCAGGGCTTCGAGTACACGACGATGCTCGGCCAGCCGCCGACCTACTGGAACGGCTCGGTCCTCTACAAGTTCACGCCGAGCTCGAACCTGCGGCTCTTCGTCGGCCAGCAGCGCGGCGCCTTCCGGTGCGCCAGCGGCGTCTGCCGGTACTTCCCGCCGTTCGAGGGCGCGCGCGCCGAGCTCACGTGGCGCTTCTGACGCCTCACCTCGGGAACGCCGCGGCGTTGCCGCCGTCGACCGTGATCACGCACCCGGTCGTCGATCGCGCGCCGGCCAGGTACACGAACGCGTCCGCGACGTCGTCCGCCGAGACCTCGCGGGCGAGCAGGTTCGCGCGGAAATACTCGTCGACGCTCAGGCCGCGCGCGCGGGCGCGAGAGGCGAGCACGCCGCCGGCGAACAGCTGCGTGCGCACGCGGTCGGCGTTGACGGCGTTGGACCGGACGCCGCGCGCGGCGAGGTCGACCGCGTACTGGCGCATGAGCGCGACGAGCGCGCTCTTGGCGACGGCGTACGGCCCGAAGCCGGGCCCCGGGTTGAAGGCGCTCTTGCTCGCGTTGAACGACAGCGACCCGCCGCGGCCCTGGGCGGTCATCACGTCGACCGCCGCGCGCGCCACCCGCGCGTGCGCGAGGCAGTTGACCTCGATCGACTCGCGCAGCCTCGCCTCGCCCTCGCGCGTGTCGAGCTGCCCCTCGGGCGCGGTGCCCGCGTTCGACACCACCGCGTCGACGCCGCCCCAGGAGGACACGACGCGCTCGAGCGCGGCGCTCACCTGCGCGTCGTCGAGCACGTCGGCCACGACCGTGAGCGCCCGGTCCTTGCCGGCCGCCAGTCCCGCCGCGGCCCGGGACAGCGCGCCCTCGTCCCGGTCGATCATCGCGACGTGCGCTCCGGCCGCGAGGAGCCGCGCCGCGCACGCGAGGCCGATCCCGCCCGCCGCGCCGGTCACGAGCGCCACGCAGCGCGACAGCGGAGCGCGCGCCGCGGGCTTCAGCTTGGCCTGCTCGAGGCTCCAGTACTCGACGTCGAACAGGTCGGCGCGCGAGCACGGCGCGTAGCGGCCCACCGTCGCGGCGTTGGTCATGACCGCGATCGTGTGCTCGTAGACGTCGAGCGCCACGTCGGCCTCCCTGGCCGTCGACGCGATCGAGCACGCGCCGACGCCGGGCAAGAGGACGACGCGCGGCCAAGGATCGAGCTTCGTCCTGACGACGCCCTTCGCGCGGCACATCTCCTCGAAGTAGGCGTCGTACCTGCGGGCGTACTCGGCCACGGCCGCCTCGAGCTGCGACGCCAGCGCGGCCGGGTCGCCGTACGCCGGCGCCGGCACGAAGAGCGCGGTCGGCTTCGTGCGGAGCACGTGGTCGGGCGTCGCGCACCCGGCGCTCACGAGCTCCGCGGCGTCGGCTCGCTCGAGGAATCCCAGGATGTCCGGCGTCGCGCGCGTGCGGACGATCGGACCGCGCTCGGACGGCTCGCCGGCCGCCTTGGCCAGCGCGCCGCGCAGGATCGGCAGGACGGCCGCCGCGGTCGCCGGGCGGCGCGTCCCGGCGGCGACCGCGGTCGGTCCCCCCGGCTGGCGCCCCGACGCCGCCGGCGCGCGCCTGCGATCGTCGATGTAGCGCTCCGCGCGGGTCACCGCGTCGATCGTGCGCTCGTAGCTCTCGCGCGCCGTCTCGCCCCACGTGAAGAGGCCGTGCTTCTCGAGGACCATCACGCTGGGCTCCGCGCGCCCGCGCACCTCCTCGAACGCCGCCGCGCAGCTCTTGGCCAGCGCGAATCCAGGCATGACGTACGGCACCCAGACGAGCCCCGGACCGAACAGCGACGCGAACAGGCGCTTGCCGTCCGGCTGATCGCACAGCGCGAGGATCGCGTCCGCGTGCGTGTGATCGATGAAGCGCGCCGGGAGGAACGCGTGCAGCAGCGTCTCGACGCTCGGGCTGGGAGCGGACGAGTCGAGCAGGTTCGCGCGGAGCTCGTTGACCATCGCCTCGTCGCTCATCGCCGCCAGCGACCGAAGCCGCCGGAGCGGCTCGAGCCTCACCGCCGGGTGCCCCTGCGGCTCGATCGTCGCGAGGTCCCAGCCCGAGCCCTTGACGTGAATCACCTCGACCTCGTCGCCGAGGATCGTCCTCGCCGTCGCCTTGACCGACGTGTTGCCCCCCCCGTGCAGCACCAGCGACGCCTCGCGGCCGACCAGGCGCGCCGTGTACGTCCGGAGCGCCAGGAGCTCCGGCGCCCGCGGCGCGAGCTCTTGGACCATGCGCGCCGCCGCGGCGGCGTCGTAGCGACTATCCATCGGTCGTCTCCTGGGCAGCAGCGAGGAGCGGCAACCTACCATCGCCGCCCCCCGGCGGCGCGGGGGCCGAGGCGAGCACCCTCACCGCCGCGCACGGACGAGCGCGCTCGGTTGACAGCCGAGGCGCCGAAAGCTAGGTCACCGCTGGCAGTTCTCGCAGTCGCTCGCAGTGAACGCAGGCGCGTAGCTCAGTGGTAGAGCACTACCTTGACACGGTAGGGGTCGTTGGTTCAATCCCAATCGCGCCTACAAGTTTTTCAGGGCTTCGTGAAGCGGAGCCGATCGAAACAGACAAATCTCGACGCACCAGACAGCTCGAACAGACAGGCTTGTCTGTCACGCCTCCCTTGCTGCTTCGTCACGGCGCCCACCAGGAACCGGCTCCGTCTTGTCCTTCGGCGGAACGGGCGGCTCCGCATTCGGAGCCCGCCGCTTCGCGAGGTCGATCACGGTCGCTACTGCCTGCCGTCGCTCAGCGACGCCGACCGTCGCATAGCGCGCCTGGATTCCCGGCCCCGAGTGGCCCGAGATCGCGCGGATCACGATGTCGCGGATCCCCGCCTGCCGGGTGATGTCGTTGAACGTCCGGCGCATGCCCTTCGCCGTGAACCGTCGGAAGATCCCGGTTGCTACAAGCACTACGTCGAACGGTTTGCGGAATACGCTGTTCGTCCTGTAGCCGCCCTTGGTGTTCGGGAAGAGCAGATCGCTCGCGACTTGAGCGGGATGCGCGAGCTGCGTCTCGACGTGCCACCGAAGAACGCCCATGACCTCCGGGGGGAGCGGGATGCGCTGCCGGGATCCCTTCTTCGGCTTATTGATCGGGTCCCCGACCGTCTGCGAGCGACGAACCATCAGCACGCCGTCATCCCAGAGGATGTCGCGATCCGGTCCGGTACGCCGAAGCGGCCGAAGGGTCGAGGGCCGCAAGCCGGTCGCGAACGCAAGGAGTGCCATCGCGTAGTGCTGCGGGAAGCTGGCCTTCAACTCGCTGAGGAACCGGCCGAACTCCTCCTCGGTGAGCGCGTTGGGGTCCTCTTCCGTGAAGTCCGGCTTGTCGTCCTCGTCCAAAGGTCGCAGGTCGAGCCCAACGTCGGGCACGTTGAACTCGCGCGCGGCTTGGGCGGTGATGGCACGGAAGATCGGGCGCCAGGACTGGTTGAATGTCGTGGGGTCGTAGAGGCCCTGCTGAACGATCTTCCCGCAGGCCGCACGCCATGCCCGAACTCTGGCAACGCTGATCTCGCCGATGCGTAGGTCGCCGAATCCGGTCACCAGAAGGTGCTCTCGGTCCTCGTCCCAAGTGCCGGCGATGACGTGTTCCAACGTGTACTTCCATTTGTTGCGACTAGCAGGGCTCTTCAGATCACCGGCGTCGATCTTGTCCTGCATCAGCGAGGCTGCGTACGCGCTGAAGAGCGGCCTCTGACTCTGCGGAGAGTGTCCGGCGCGACGATCCCTGGTCTCTCGCTCCAGCCATTCGATCGCGTCGGAGAGGGTTGCCTCCGGGAGAACCTTGCGGATCGGCTTCAGCGGGCGGGGCAGAGATCGACGGACGAGGAAGCCGCCGTCCTTTCTCTCGTAGATGCCCTTGATCCCCGACGGTCGGATCCACGTCCCCCACTGACGACGCCATTCGCTCTTCGACTTCATCTTCATCTCCCTCGGCCGGTGGCAGGCCGGCCTTGAACCTCTCGACCGCGGAGCGCTTGAACGTGAGCGGACCACCACCCCCTCGGCGCCCGAGCGGCTTCAGTCGTCCGCGACGAACGGCCTGCCGGATGGCGCTGTCGCTGCGATAGCCGCAGAGCGCGGCTGCCTCGGCTGTCGTCAGCGGCACGGTGCCCTCGACCAGCGCGCCCATCTTCGCGATCACCTCACGTGCCGCTGCTA
>Ga0070738_10006568_pt1 | contig 12108 bp, 13 predicted proteins | sample Coa_R2_2_FD_66446 | JGI IMG/M metagenome (GOLD analysis project Ga0070738, IMG submission 66446) | Surface soil microbial communities from Centralia Pennsylvania, which are recovering from an underground coalmine fire - Coalmine... | ecosystem: Environmental > Terrestrial > Soil > Unclassified ... | reverse complement strand
CGGGGTGGCCGACGCGCAGGGCGCCCTGCTCGCGGCCGCGCGCGATCCGGAGCCGCGCGTGCGAGAGGCCGCCCTTCAAGCGCTCGCGGCGTCGTCGCCGCAGTCCGCGCCGCCGCAGGCGGCCGTCGAGGTCGCGGAGTCGCTTCTGGCGCGAGACGGCTGGTCCTTCGTCCGCGCCCAGGCGGTCGGCGTGCTGGCGAAGGCGGCCGCGGGCGCGGGCGTCGACGAGGCCCTCGGCGGCGCGCTGCACGATAAGGCCGTCGCCGTGCGCGGAGCGGCGCTCGTGGCGCTTGGCAAGCGTCGAGCGTGGTCGCTTCGCAAGGCCATCCGTGAGCGGCTGGACGACAAGGACGAGGACGCCGAGGTGCGCTCCGCGGCGGCCCGCGCCCTGGGCGGCGTGTGCGACACGGGCTCTGCCGAGCGGCTGACCGAGCTCGCGCGCGGGCTCGGCGCGCTCGGCGCGACCGAGGACGACCAGCAGGTGGCCCTCGCCGCCCTGGTCGGCCTGGCCGCCCTTCAGCCGCGGGACCTGCGCGATCGATTGAAGCCGCTGCTCACGCCGCCGGCGGCGCCGTACGTGCGCGCGGCCGCCGAGCAGGCGCTCGCGGCGCGCGGGGCCTGCCAGGGGGACGCGGCTCCGGTTTCGCGCTAAGGGTCCGCCATGACCCCCACGCGCATCTCCCCCCAGGAGGCGAGCGACAAGCTCGCCCAAGGCTGGACCTACGTCGACGTTCGCACGGTCGAGGAGTTCGAGGCCGGCCACCCGCCGGGCGCGGTCAACGTGCCCATCGCGCACAGCGGTCCGGGCGGCATGGTGCAAAACGGCGATTTCTTGCGCGTGATGAACGCGGCGTTCGGCAAGGACGCCAAGATCGTCGTGGGCTGCAAGTCCGGCGGTCGGTCCTTGCGCGCCGCGCAAATGCTGCTGGCCGACGGGTTCGTCCACGTCGTCGATCAGCGCGCGGGCTGGGACGGGGCGCGCGGACCGTTCGGAGACGTCTCGGAGCCCGGCTGGTCGCGCGCCGGCTTGCCGGCCGAGGCCGGCCAGCCGAGCGGCCGCGCGTGGGAGGACATGAAGAAGAAGGCCGGCTAGCGGCCCCGATTCGCCGGGTCGCAGCGCGGCACTAGCGGCGGCTCGCGCGCTGGTAGTCGGCGGCGTCGCGCTCGACGACGTCGAGGTCGCGCGCGGCGCGCTGGGCGTGCGCCTGTAGCTCCGCGGTGAACATCGTCAGGCCCCAGATGCCGTTCTCGCGACGCCGAAAGGAGTAACGCGTACCTCGGGCCGTCACGACGGTCGCGCGCTCGCCCTGGAGGTCGACCTGGGCGACGCCGGACAGGTCGCGCTCGAGCCGCCGATCCCAGCCCTGGCGGGCCGCGAGGAGCGCGAACTCGTCGGCGCCGTCGGCGGCGTCGGCCTCCTCGCTCCACGCGGCGAGCAGCCGATCCCGCTCCGCCGCCGGATAGCTGGCGCGCACGCGATCGCACGCCTTCTTGCGCATGTCGCGCACGGTGAACGCCGCCCACTGGGCCTCGGTCTCGAGGTAAGGGAAGGCGTCGCGCGCGCGCCGCTCCGCGATGGAGAGCGCGATGCGCGCGTACGCCCCCTCCGGCGTCGTGTCGGGCGGGAACGGCCGGCGCTGGATCACCTTCTGGCCCGCCCATATCGCCACGAGCGCGACGGAGGCGAGCACGACGAGCGGCCAGCGTCGCATCTAGGATAGAGGAGACATACCATGTGGATGCAGTCGCACGTCGTCGTGGTCGTGCCGGCATTGGACGAGGCGCCCCGCATCGGGCGCGTGCTCCGGGGAATGCCGGCCTGCGTCGACGCGATCGTGGTCGTCGACGACGGGAGCCGCGACGGCACCGCCGAGCTCGCGCGCGCCTCCGGGGACGCGCGCGTCGAGGTCCTGCGCCACGAGCGCAATCGCGGCGTCGGGGCCGCGATCGCGACCGGCTACCGGCGCGCCGTCGCCCGCACCAACCTCCCGCGCGACGCGTTCGTCGTCATGGCCGGCGACGGCCAGATGGATCCGGCCGACCTGCCGGGCCTCGTCGGGCCGATCGCCCGGGGCGACGCCGACTACGTCAAGGGCGACCGATTCCAGCGCCCCGGCGTGGTCCGCGACATGCCCGTGGCTCGGCTCGTGGGCGGCCTCGCCTTCTCGTGGGCGACCTCGCGGGCCATCGGCGTCCGCGTGCAGGACAGCCAGTGCGGCTACACGGCGATCGCGCGCGAGGCGTGCCTCGGGCTCGACCTCGACGCGCTCTGGCCCCGGTACGGCTACCCGAACGATCTGCTCTCGCAGCTCGCGATCCGCGGTCGCCGCATCGCCGAGGCGCCCGTCCGCGCCGTGTACGCCGACGAGGTGAGCCGCCTCAAGGCGCGCCACGTGCCGGTCGTCGCCGCCCTGGTCGCCCGCGCGTGGGTCCGCAGGCTGGCGTCCCGGCGCGGCGCGCCCGCCCGCCCGTCATGACGCGGAGGGCGCGCGCGACGGACCCGAGAGCGCTGCCCGCCCGCGAGCCATCCGGCCCCGTGGCTCGCGCGGCGCTCGTTCAGCCGAGCGCGCGGTCCAGGATGCTCTGGACGTGGCCGAGGCTCCGTTCGAGATCGAAGAGCTCGCCCAGCCTGCCCGAGGGCAGCGCGCGCGACACGTCGGGGTCGGCCGCCAGCAGGTCGCGGAACCGGCCCTCGCCGCTCCACGCCTTCATCGCGTTGCGCTGCACGATGACGTACGCCTCCTGCCTCGGGAGCCCGGCCTCGACGAGCGCGAGCAGGACAGCCTCGCTGAAGTGCAGCTCGGCCGCGCAATCGAGGTTTCTCCTCATGTTCTCGGCGTAGACGACGAGGCCCTCCACGAGTCCCGCCGCGCGGTCGAGCATGAAGGCGAGCGTCGCGGTGGCGTCGGGGGCGATGATCCGTTCGACCGACGAATGGGAGATGTCCCGCTCGTGCCAGAGCGCCACGTCCTCGAGGGCGGGCGTGACCGCCGCGCGCACGACACGGGCCAGGCCGACCAGGTTCTCGCTGAGGATCGGGTTGCGCTTGTGGGGCATGGCGCTCGAGCCTTTCTGGCCCGCGGTGAACGCCTCCTCGGCCTCGCCGACCTCGCTGCGCTGCCAGTGCCGCACGTTGGTCGCCAGGCGCTCGACGGCCGCGGCGAGGATCGCGAGCGACGCGAAGTACACCGCGTGGCGGTCGCGCGCGACGATCTGCGTGGGCACCGTCTCCGGCGCGAGGTCGAGCAGCGAGAGCGCGCGGCGCTCGATCTGGGGCGACAGATGGGCGTACGTACCCACGGCGCCGGCGATCTTGCCGACGGCGATCTCGCGTCGCGCCGCCTCGAGTCGCGCGCGGCCACGCGCCACCTCGGCGTGGTGGCCGGCGAGCACCAGCCCGAAGGTGACCGGTTCGGCGAAGATGCCGTGGCTCCGGCCGATCATCGGCGTGGCGGCGTGCTGCCGCGCGCGCCGCGCGAGGGCCGCCAGCAGCCGGTCGCAGCGCGCGAGCAGCTTGTCGGCGGCGTCGCGCAGGAGCACCGCGAGAGACGTGTCGAGGACGTCGCTCGACGTCATGCCCCGATGCAGCCAGCGTGCGTCCGCCCCGGCGAGCTCCTCGACGTGCGTCAGGAACGCGATGACGTCGTGCTTGACCGTGCGCTCGATCTCGTCGATGCGCCCGGGCTGCAGGGCGATGCGCTTGGCGCGCAACGCGGCGGCGGTCCCCGCCGGGACGACGCCCGCCTCCTCCATCGCTTGGCACGCCGCGAGCTCCACCTCGAGCCAGACGGCGTAGCGGCGCGCGGGGGACCAGAGTTCGGCGAAGTCGGCCGGCGTGTAGCGGGGGATCACCCTCGCGCGACTAGCACGTCTCAAGCCCTCCCGTACACCGGGACGGCGGCCCCGGACACGTCGGCCGCGTCGTCGCTCAGCAGGAACGCGACGACCCCCGCCGCGGAGGCCAGGGGTACCCACTTCGCCGGGTCGGCGCCCGGCATCGACGCCCGGTTCGCCGGGGTGTCGAGCGTGCTCGGGAGGACCGCGTTGACGCGCACCCCGCGGTCGAGCACCTCGGCGGCGACGGCCTGGGCCAGCGCCACGACCGCGGCCTTCGAGGCCGCGTACGCGGCGGCCCGGGCGCTCGTCGCCGGCTGCACAGCGGCGCGCGATCCCACGACGACGACGCTGCCGCGCCCGCGGGCGACCATCGCCGGCAGCAGGGCGCGAAGGGAGCGGTACACGGTCTCGACGTTGGCGTTCATCATGGCGCGCCAGACGTCGTCGCCGGCCTCCTCGTGCAGCGGCCTGCCGCCGCGCCAGCCCCCGGCGATGAGCGCGGCGATCGTCGGGGGCGCGCCGAGCTCGCGCTCGACGCGCGGCAGGCCCTCGGCCCACGTGGCCTCGAGCGTCACGTCGCCGCAGACCACGCTCGCGCCGCCGAGGCTCCGGGCGAGCTCCGACAGGCGCTGCTTGTTGCGCTCACCGTCGACGACGACGAGCCTTCGTCCGCGGTCGAACAGCGCCTTCGCGACCTGCGCGCCGAGCGCGCCCGCCGCCCCCGTGACCAGCGCGACTTCGTTCATGCGCGCTTGGCTCTAGCGCGGGAGAGCTCACACCTCCAGCGACAGGCCCTCGTAAGCGGCCACGACGTCGGCGAAGAGCGCGCGCGCCCGGGCCTCCTTGGAACGCACGGCCGCGTCGCTCTGCACCGGGTCGTGGTGGAACAGGACGAGGCGTCGCGCGCCCGACGCGCTCGCCAGCCGGGCGCCCTCCTCGAACGTGCTGTGCCCCCAGCCCTTCTTCGAGGCGGCCTCGCCGCCGGTCCCGTCGTACTCCTCCGGCGTGTACTGGGCGTCGTAGATGAGCACGTCGGCCCCGCGCGCGAGCTCGAGGAGCTTGTCGTCGATCCGGCCGGGGTAATGCTCGGTGTCGGTCGCGTACACGATCGTCTTGTCGTGGTGCTGGACGCGGAAGGCGAACACGCCTTGCGGGTGGTTGCCCTTGGCGTTGGTCACGAGCACCTCGCCGCCCAGGCCGTCGTCGATGCGCACCCGCTCGCCCTCGGCGAGGTCGCGGAACGTCATCGTGGCGCCCATCGACGTGAGGTGGACCGGAAAATTCGGGTGGTCCATCTGGCCGGCGAGCGTCTCCTCGAGCGTGCGCGAGACGTTGTTGCCTCCGTACAGATGAAACACGTTGCCCTGGACGAAGGCCGGCTCGAAGAAAGGGAAGCCCTGGATGTGATCCCAGTGGACGTGGCTGAAGAACATGTGGGCGGTGAGCGGCCCCTCGCGCAAAAGCTTCTTGCCGAGGAGGCGGAGCCCGGTGCCGCCGTCGAAGATCAGGATCGCCTTGCCGGCGCGGACTTCGACGCAGCTCGTGTTGCCGCCGATGCCAACGGTGCTGGGCCCGGGCGTCGGGATGCTGCCGCGGACTCCCCAGAACGTGATGTGCATCTCGTCCGTCGCTCCTCTTCGGCTGCGCCGCCGCGAGCGTACCTCGGCGGCGCCGGGAAGGGTATTACTTGTCCGCGTGCCTCCCGCTCGAACCGCCTCGCCGTCGCGCGCGTCGCCCGATCCGGCGCACGCGGACGCGATCGTCGTGCTCGGCTGCCGAGTGCGACTCGACGAATCGGGCCGTCTGCGCAGCGGCGCGCTCCGGGCGCGCGTGGACGCCGCCGCCGCGACGTACGCGCAGAATCGGCGACCGGGGACGATCGTCGTCGCGAGCGGCGGGCGTCGCTGGGACGGGATGGTCGAGGCCGACGCGATGGCTCGCGAGCTCGCGTGCCTCGGCGTGCCGGACGAGGTCATCGTGCGGGAGCGCGACTCGCTGACCACGCGCGACAACGCGCGCATGACCGCCGACGCGCTCGCGCGCCGCGGCGTCCGCCGCGCGGCGGTGGTGACGAGCGACTGGCACCTGGCGCGCGCGGTGGCGCTCTTTCAGTGCGCGGGGGTGTGCGTCGTCGGCGTCGCGGCGGCGCCGGATCGCGACGCGCGCTGGACGAGCCGGATGTGGAGGCGCCACAAGGAGCGACTCCTCATGTGGATGCAAGTGCCCTTGGAGGACTGAATGACAACCCCGTTTCGCTGGATGGATCAGGTCGTCGTCATCACCGGCGCGAGCGCCGGAATCGGATCGGAGGTGGCGCGCCTGGTGGCCCGCCGCGGCGCATCGGTGGTCGTCGCCGCGCGCCGCGCCGAAAAGCTCGAGGAGCTGACGCGTGCGCTCGAGGGGCCGTCCGTCGCCGTCCCCGCGGACGTCACCCGCCGCGACGACGTCGAGCGCATCGCTTCGCGAGCGCTCGATCGGTTCGGGCACGTCGACGTGTGGATCAACAACGCCGGCCGTGGAATCACCTGCACCGTCGAGCAGCTCACCGACGACGACCTGGATCAGATGATCCGCGACAACGTCAAATCGGCGCTGTACGGGATACAAGCCATCCTGCCCCACTTCAAGCAGCGCCGCCGTGGTCACGTCATCAACGTCTCGTCGATGCTCGCGCGGGTGCCCTTCGCGACGTTCCGCTCGGCGTACAGCGCCGCCAAACACGCGCTCAACTCGCTGACCGAGAACCTGCGGGCGGATCTCGCGAGCGCCTTCCCCGACATCTGCGTCACTTGCGTGATGCCGGGCGTCGTCAAGACCGACTTCGGGCTCAACGCGTTACACGGAGGGGCCGACTCGCGCACGTTCCCGGGCGCGCAACCGGTCGAGGACGTGGCGGCCGTCATCGCCGGCGCAATCGAAGCGCGGCGCGGCGGCGACGTGTACACCAGGCCCGATGCGCTCGAGCGCGTGGTCGGTTACCTGCGCGGGCTGGCGTCGGAGGGCTGAGCGCCATGCTCCTGACCATCGACGTAGGCAACACGAACATCGTCTACGGCCTCTTCGAGGGCGAGCGCCTCGCGCACCAGTTCCGCGTCGAGAGCGCGCGGGGCCGCACGGCGGACGAATACGCCGTGCAGCTCCGCGCCCTGCTCGAGATGGACTCGGTCGATCGGAGCTCGATCGACGCCGCGATCATCGCGTGCGTCGTGCCGTCGCTCACCGAGCCGATGGTGCGCCTCGTCAAGAGGACCTTCGGCCACGACGCGATGATCGTCGGCCCGGGCATCCGCACGGGTATGGCCATCCTCATCGAGAACCCCCGCGAGGTCGGGGCCGATCGCATCGCGGACGCCGTCGCGGGCTTCGAGCGCGCCAAGGGCGGCGTCATCGTGGTCGACTTCGGCACGTCGACGAACTTCGACTGCGTCACGCCCAAGGGCGAGTACCTAGGCGGCGTGCTCGCGCCGGGACTGCAGATCAGCGCCGACGCGCTGTTCGCGCGCGCGGCCAAGCTGCCTCGCGTCGAGATCGCCCGGCCGCAGAGGGTCGTCGGGCGCAACACGATCCACGCGATGCAATCGGGCATCGTGTACGGCTACGTCGGGCTCGTCGACGGCCTCGTCGAGCGGCTGCGGGCGGAGCTCGGGTATCCGTGCGCGGTCATCGCGACGGGCGGTCTGGCGTCGCTCATCGCGCCGCTGTCGAAGACGATCGGGGACGTGGACGAGGTGCTGACGCTGTCCGGACTGCGCATCCTCCACGAGCGCAACCGCGCTTGACGGCGCGTCGGAGCGACGACGTGCGGAATCGCATCGCGATCGTCGCCTGCGCCCTCGCGCTGGTGGGCGCCACGGCGCTCGGGATCGCGTTCGGGAGCACGTCCGCGCGGCTCGCCGACCTGTTCACGCGCGGCACGCCGGATCACGACATCCTCGTCGGCGTCCGCCTGCCCCGCGTGTTGCTCGGCGTCGTGGCTGGGGCAGGGCTCGCCTCGGTGGGCGCCGCCTTCCAGTCGGTGCTGAAGAACCCGCTCGCCGAGCCTCACCTGCTCGGCGTCTCGGGCGGGGCCGCCCTCGGCGCGACCGTCGCCATCGTGCTGGGCCTGAGCGGGCCGGGCATCGTCGCGGAGGCGGGCGTGCCAGCGGCGGCGTTCGCGGGCGCCGTCCTGGCGACCGGCCTCGTGTGGTCGCTCGCGCGCGCCGGGCACACCCAGGGCGCCTCGATCCTGCTCGCCGGCGTCGTCGTCAACGCCGTCGCGAGCGCGTGCATCACGCTGCTCGAATCGCTCGCCGATCCGGGCCGGCTGCAGTCGCTGCTCTGGTGGCTGATGGGATACCTCGACGTCCCGTCGTGGGGGCGGCTGGGCTTCGTGGCCGTGTACGTCGCCGGCGGTCTCGTCGTGCTCGCGGCGGACGCCGCCCGCATGAATCTCCTGTCGCTCGGCGACGAGCCCGCTTCGAGCCTCGGCGTCGACGTGCGAAAGCTCGAGGCGCGTACGTTCTTCGCGTGCGCCGCGATCGTCGGCGCCGTCGTGAGCGTCACCGGTCTCATCGGCTTCGTGGGGCTGGTGGTGCCGCAGGCCGTGCGACGCGTGCTCGGCCCCGATCTGCGCGTCGTGCTCCCGGCGTCGGCCCTCGCGGGGGGAGCCCTGCTGGTCGCATGCGACCTGGGCGTGCGCGTCGCCGCGTTCTTCGTGCACACCGAGGTGCCCGTGGGGGCCGTCACGGCGCTCGCCGGCGGCCCGGTGTTCCTCGTCCTGCTCGCCCGACGGCCCGCGTGAGCGCCGCGGGTCAGGTCCCCGCCGGCTTGGCGGCGACCTGAGCGAGCTGCTGCTGCTGCTGCGAGAGCATCTGCGAGATCGCGCGCGACCGCTCGACCGCGAACTGCTTGACCTCGCGGACCTGGCTGGTCGCGAGCTTGTTGAGGAGCGCGGTGATCTTCTGCATGTCGCGGAGCTGGAAGAGCGCCTCGAAGTAGTTGTGGGCGATCCGGATGTCGCGCACCATCAGGCCCTCGTGGGGCGCGAGGAGCTTGATCACCTCGTCGATCTTGGCGGCCTGGCCGTAGAGCGCCGATAGACAGAGCAGCGCGAGCGCGTCGCCCGGGGCGCGCTCGACCGCCTTCTTCGCGAACCCGATGGCCTTGTTGCGCGCCGCCTCGTCCTTGGCGTCCGCCGAGTAGAAGCCCTGCAGCGCGATGTACGGAGCGGCCGACTTCGAGTTGACGGGGGCAGCCGCGAGCTCGCCGATCTGCTTGATCATCTCCTCGTCGCCGCCCTGCTCCCGAACGGAGTTGGCCAGGTAGGCCCATGCGTCGACGGAGTTGTTGTCGATCTGGATGGCTCGCTCGACGTTCTCGCGCTCTCCCTTTCGGTCGCCCTTTTCCTTCATCACGCGGGCGAGGTGCAGGCTCGGGAAAGGCGAGTCCTTCAGCAGGTTCTGAGCTCCACGGAGCGTCGCCTCCGCCTTGTCGAGCTTCTTCTGCTCGAGTTGCGCGACGCCCAGGCCGAGCCAGTCTTCCCCGTCGCCGCCGAGCGCGACGACCTTGGAGAGCACCTTCTCCGCCTTCTCGTGGCGTTTGTACTTCATGAGCTCCTGCGCCAGGATGCGACCCCGGTTGAGGTCCTCCGGCCCGTCGTTCCAGTGCTTCTCGAGGCCGCCGAGCAGGTCCTCGAGGCCGATGGCGATCTGGCGGCCCTGCTCGTCTTGAACCGGCACGGCCGGACCGTTGAAGCCGAGGAGCTTCCAGACCTCCTCCATCTGCAGCGCGACCGGCCCCTCGACGATCTTCTTCTCGATCGCCGTCCCATTCGGCGCGATGGGCAAGAGCACGAGCGCATTGCCTGGAACGCCGTTCGGGAACGCCGTAATCGGCGCCAGGATCGCGGCGCCTCCCTTGATCTGGATTCCGGGTCCGGCGGCGGCGGGCGGCGCGATGGGCTTGCTTGGCGTGTTCGACATGGGCCACCGCCTTCCTAGCACGCCGAAGCGGGGCGCGACACGAGCCAGGCGTCGGCGCTCGTTAGGGTCTCGTCAGCGACGCCGGGGGCTTGGTACAAGGGCCCGGCATGAGGAGCAACGTGACGTCCGTCCTGGCGGCGAGGGGCCTCGGCTTGGCGGTTGCCGCGCTCGCAGCCGTGGTCGTCGTCGGCGGCGAGCGGGCCGCGCGCGCAGACGACACGATCAAGCGACCAGGCGACCACCCGTCGTACCCCGTCGAGATCGAGCCGCACGCCCTCTTCGGCTGGGGCGACGTCTACGCCGCCGGCGGCTTCGGCGTCGGCGCCCGCTTCGCCATCCCCGTCGTGCGAAACGGCTTCGTGCCGCAGATCAACAACGCCGTCGCCGTGTCGTTCGGCCTCGATTGGATCCACTACGACTCGTGCTGGTACCACGGCGACTGCTCGGCGAACTACTTCGACCTGCCCGTCGCCATGCAGTGGAACTTCTACGTGGCGCAGCGCTGGAGCGTATTCGGCGAGCCGGGAGTCCTCCTCTACTTCGGTTCGTATCCGAGCTGTCCTCTCGCGCCGAACCTGTGTCCGAACCATCCGCCCGGCACGGGCGTCGAGCCGGCGTTCTTCCTCGGCGGCCGCTACCACCTGACCGACAGCGCGTCGCTCACGATGCGTATCGGCTTTCCGACCTTCTCGTTCGGCGTCAGCTTCTTTCCTTGAGCCGACGGCCGCGAAACTGCGTGCGCGTGCAGGCTGAGGTGGGCTCGCCGCTGCACATGACACGGTACCGGGCTCGCCTTACAGTCAGAGGAGATGACGGTCGCCCTCTACCTCGTGGCCATTCTCGGGCTCGCTGTGCTGATGATCGTCCACGAGGCCGGTCATTACTTCGCCGCGCGCAAGTTCGGCATGCGGGTCGTCCGCTTCAGCATCGGTTTCGGGCCCACGATCTGGCGTCACAAGCCCAAGGGCAGCTCGACCGTGTATCAGGTCGCCCTCATTCCATTCCTCGCGTACGTGCAAATCGCGGGGATGAACCCGTACGAGGAGACCGACCCCAACGATCGCAGCAGCTACGCCAACGCGTCGTTGTGGTCACGCGTCGTGACCATCGCCGCCGGTCCGCTCACGAACTACTTCTTCGCGTCCGTCCTCATCTTCTTCGGCCTGCTCATCGGTGGGAAAGAGGTCGCCGACGAGGCGAGCATGAAGGTCGTCGTCGAGCCGGGACCCGCGCAGATCGCCGGCGTCGAGACCGGCGACCGCATCGTCGAGGTCAACGGCTCCGCCGTCCATGACTGGACCGAGCTCCGCAAGGCGGTGAGCAGCCACCCGGGCGACGCGATCGACCTCACGCTCGATCGAGACGGGCGACTGGTCCACAAGTCGGTCACCCCCGCGCCCAAGGGCGAGAAGAACGAAGGGCTCATCCTCGTTCGTCCGCCCACGCATCCGGAGCCCGTGGGCATCGGCGAGGCCGCGAGGATCAGCGTGATGGCGCCGCCGGTGCTCGTCTACGGCAACGTCCGCGCGATCGGGCGCGTGCTGACGGGCAAGGAGAAGCTGCAGGTGAGCGGTCCGGTCGGCATCGTCAAGGAGACGGCCAAGCAGGCCAAGACAGGCCCCGGCATCCTGCTCCAGTTCCTCGGGATGCTGAGCGCTTACCTCGGCGCGTTCAACCTGCTGCCCTTCCCCGCGCTCGACGGCGGACGTCTGCTCTTTCTCGGCGCCGAGGCCGTGTCGCGCCGCAAGCCCGACGCGAAGCTCGAGGCGCGCGTTCACGCCGTCGGTCTCTTGATGTTGCTCACGCTCATCGCGTTCGTGACGTACGCGGACGTCATCGCCAAGTAGCGCGCGCGCCGGGTGTCCGGCGCGTGGTCCGGCCTGCCCTCAAGTCGGGCGCCGCAGCTTGACCGCCATCTCTGCGCCGAGCTCCGCGGCCCTCTTGGTGGCCGCTTCGACCGCGTCGATCAGCGTCTTTCGCAGCGCCCCGCTCTCGAGCGTGTGCAGGCCGGCGATCGCGGTCCCGCCTGGGCTCGTGACCATGTCCTTGAGGCGCCCGGGGTGCTCGCCGGTCTCGAGGAGCAGCCGGGCGGCCCCGAACACCGTCTGGGCGGCGAGGAGCAGCGCGGTGTCGCGATGCAGCCCGACCTTCACCCCGCCGTCGGCCAGCGCCTCGATGACGAGCATGATGTACGCGGGGCCGCTGCCGCTCAGGCCCGTGACGGCGTCGAGGAGGGCCTCGTCGAGCACGACGACCCGCCCGACGGCCTCGAACAGCTCGCGGGCGACGCGCAGGTCGTCGTCGCGCGCGT
>Ga0070738_10006565_pt1 | contig 12115 bp, 11 predicted proteins | sample Coa_R2_2_FD_66446 | JGI IMG/M metagenome (GOLD analysis project Ga0070738, IMG submission 66446) | Surface soil microbial communities from Centralia Pennsylvania, which are recovering from an underground coalmine fire - Coalmine... | ecosystem: Environmental > Terrestrial > Soil > Unclassified ... | reverse complement strand
GCTGCGAAATTACTATGGAATTGAGCCACGTCGCACTCATACTCAGATAGAGACAGTAGCTGCTTCCAAACAAGATGCAAAGCTATTAAAAATTTCGCCACATGCACCATTGCTGGTCACCAAGAGTCTGGTTCACGATCAAAACGACCAGTTGTTTGAGTACACAGTCAGTCATTTTCGAGGCGATCGCTTTTCTTTGCAAGTATCTTGTTAAAAAGCTTAAAAAATGAAATTAGGTATTGCAATGATTCCAAGCTTAGAGGCAATGAATGCTGTTATAGCTTTACAGAAAACATTATTGCCTTTCTACTCACTTAGTCCTTTGCTCGGAACTCAGCACAATCTTCCACACATTACCCTACTTCAGGGACGATTTAAGAATGATACTGATTGGGTAAGCTTGTTTTCTGATTTGCACAACTATTGTTGCCAACAAAAATACTTGTTAGAGTTTCAGACAACTGGATTGGAATATCAGCTGCCAGGTTGGCTTTTTTTGAAGTTAGAACCCAATATTTTGTTGTTTGATGCGCAACGATTTATTTTCGAACGCCTTAAAGATTCAATGTTTCTCATCCAAGAAGATTATTTGAAGGACACTTCTAGTTACTCTTTGTTAGAAAGACAGAATTATTTCATATATGGATATCGATACATTGGTCAGTCTTTTCATCCTCACATTACTTTAGGGAAAATTATTAACAACTATCATTTCTTAAATAAAGCTGATGTTTATAATCTTGACATCTTTAATTTTAAAATTGAAGGGCTAATTCAGAAAATCACTCTTTATGAAATGGGTGAAAATGGAAGCCACGCCAATACGTTATATGCTTTAGATATATGAGATATATTTATAGATTTTTATATCAGCTTATCTACTAACGCTAATCCTTTTAATTAGAATTTTTATCAGATTTTAGGTAATTTCACTGAAGTCTTTTTGTGCTAATTAACCTATTTTATTAATTAACTTCTAAAATAGAATACTTTTATTTAAGAGTAACTCAATGGAATGTGCTAGAGCAATAGCTTTGTATGGCAAGATTATTTATCCTGAAGAGTGTAACTATTCTTCATATAAAAAATTAGGCTTACGCTGTCCTAGCTGTGGAGAACCTGTTCATTTAAAACAGGGAAGGAAGAGAAAACCTCATTTTGCACACTTTTCTGGCACTGACCCCAACAAACACTCTGATATACGCCCGCTTTCATTTATTTGGGAAAACTAGACTATTTTTACTGGTACAAGTAAAACACTGACCATAACATAATAGTAATAAAAGTTGATTATCTGCTAACAGTAGGGTAATATACTGCGAAATATTAAGTAGATTTTGGGTGGTAGATTGTAAACAAAAATGACTAAATTCCCATATGAGCGATTTGCTAAGGATTATCTCCAAGAGTTGCTTTCACCACTTGGAGCAGTAGAAACAAGCCGAGATGTTGCTGGGGAAGTACGAGAAATAGATGTTTACTTTGCACCCTCATCTCAACCGCAAATTGACAAACAAACATTGGGACTATTAGGAAGGTTTGCAGAAACCCCAGCACTCTTTGAACCCTTTCGTAATGCGGTCAAGATATCTGAAGTTCGCAGTTGTATGAGCAAGCTATTCGACGTTTACGCTCAATTGGAACGTGAAACTAAACGAAGTGATACACGACTGGAAGAAAATTCTTTACCACACTTGTGGATTCTCTCTCCCACCGCTTCTGAGTCGTTGGTGAATGGCTTTAGAGCTCAATTAGATGAAGATAAATGGCTAGCTGGAGTCTACTTCTTGGGTAATTATTTGAGAACAGCAGTAGTAGCAATTCATCAGTTACCAGTTACACAAGAAACTCTCTGGGTCAGGCTTTTAGGTAAAGGAAGAGTTCAGCAGCAGGCAATTGAGGAAGTACAATCACTTAACCCACATAACCCTTTACGGGCTAAAGCAATAGATTTATTAGCTTCTTTGAAAACTACCTTAGAATTGAGTCAAAATTTAGATGTAGAAGATAGGGATTTAATTATGCAGTTATCGCCCCTGTATGAACAACGCTTGGCAGAAGCAACACAACAAGGTAGACAGGAAGGTAGACAGGAAGGTAGACAGGAAGGTAGACAGGAAGGTAGACAGGAAGGTAGACAAACTGAACGTCGCACGATTATAGAAAACTTACTTAGAGTCCGATTTGGTAATCTAGATGAACAATTAACAATAATGATTGAGCCATTAGTGGAATTACCACCCCAAGAGTTTAGCTCTTTGCTACTACAATTAGCAAATCTATCCCGTGAAGAGTTATTAGCCAAATTTAGTCAACAGTAGACGTTGATTATGGCCTCCATGACAATCATGAATTATGTAGGCGTTGTATTTAACGCTTTCTATGTTGTGTCCTCCTTAGGAGGATACTAACAGTAATCAGTTTCTCTTTCATAAATAAAAGTATCATTGTTAATTATCAAAACACAACTTTTTAAGTTTTTTGGATATTTATTCTTTGAGCTTTTCCACATTTACCTGAAAAAAGCTGCATGCTATTATTGTCTATGTATATATTTCCCTATTATGGAATAGTTGAGCAATTATATTGATTTCGACACATGATAAAGATATTGCGATTGCAATTAAGTTTTTCCACCCATTTATAAATAAATTTATCAACAGAATGAATTGCTAAATATACTCCTATCCCTCCTATCTTCCGTTCTTCTAAAGGTTGATTGAAATCAGGTATATCCAGTTTAAAGGGATCGAATCGAACCCCACTATCTTCCATGATGATAATTAGACTTTTCTGATTAATATAAACGTACAAATATAAATCTCCTATACAATCTGCATAGCCATAATTAATGGCATTAGTAGCAATCTCATCTACTGCCAACACAAGTTTATAACAAGCTTTTCCATTCAATTTCGCTTTTTTGGCTGCTGTTCTTACGTATTCTTTGATTTCTGTTAAAGAGTTTAAATTTCCAGGTATTTTTAATGGTTCCATGTTTATAAGCTAACCTGAATTCAATAAGAGATTTACTAATGTGATGTGAGGAAAAAATAGCCAAAAATCTTTTGGCTTTTGACTGTTTTACACGTGTTTTATTTCAGCTTCATCATACTCATCAAGCATAGCTACACTGTAGTGAAAGCCTGTATGTTCAATGGTATCTTTTACCATCTCCTGTGCACCTACGATATAAATATCTACTGCAGTTCCCATTTTTTGCTTGGCAAAGATGAGGACTCGCAAGCCAGCGCTCGATAAATACTTCAGGTCTTGCATAAACAAAACCAGTCTTTTAATATTCTGCGTTGCTGCTGCCTCTACCTCATTTCGGAATAGTTGTGCTGTACTAGCATCTAATTCCCCAGATAGATTGATTTGAGCGATATTGTTTTTTATTTCTAAAGTTGCGTTAAAAGCCATAGTATTATCCATTTTTGTTTTGACTCATGACTTGTCTCATTTGCCAACTAGAATGACGACAGAACGATCGCTCACAAGTACTCCAGACTGATTTTCTAGTAATGGTTCTGTTCCTGGTTCCCAACTGTCCTCTGGTGGAGTAACACCAGTGTTAGCAAATACATACCACTTCATTCCTTCTGGTAAGCGTGGGATTTCAAACCAGTGAGTTTCCCAATGCATATTCATTGCAACATAGATATTATTGTCTTCAACTGTTCCTTCTTTAGCATGCTTTCCACAAAGCATAAAAGCAAGAGTACGACTATGAAACGACCAGTCAGCATTCCAGGCTTGTGTTCCATGCCAAGTGATATCTGCATAGCCACTACCAACATAGTCTACATTGCGGAAATGGGAATGGTTTCGCAGTACTGGGTGAACATTACGGAAAGCAATACAGTGTTTGACAAACTGAAATAAGTGAGCGTTGGATTCTAACAGATTCCAATCTAACCAGTTCAGTTCGCTATCATGGCAGTAGGTATTGTTGTTGCCATGCTGAGTGCGTCCCATCTCATCTCCCATAAGAATCATTGGTACACCTTGACTTACCATGAGTATGGCGATCGCATTCTTCATCAACCGTTGACGCAAGGCAAGAACGTTCTGATCCTCTGTCCATCCCTCTGCACCACAATTCCAACTGTAATTATCTTCAGTGCCATCAGAATTGTTTTCACCGTTGGCTTCATTATGCTTGTGGTTATATGAAAATAAATCCGCCAAAGTGAAACCATCATGGGCTGTCACATAATTAATTGATGTGGCAGGTCCACGACCAGACCCACCGTAGAGATCTGGTGAACCTTGCAGACGTTGTGCCATTTCCCCGACCATGCCAATATCGCTTTTCAAAAACTTGCGAATGCAGTCGCGGTACTTACCATTCCATTCAACCCAACGATCAAAGGCAGGAAAACAGCCAACTTGATAGAGTCCCCCTGCATCCCAAGCTTCGGCAATTAGTTTACATTTAGCTAAAATTGGGTCAAAAGCTAGCAATTCTAGTAACGGTGGGTTAGCTAATGGTGCACCCCAAGGATCACGCCCTAAAATAGTAGCTAAATCAAAGCGGAAACCATCAATGTGATATTCTGATGCCCAATAGCGTAGACAATCTAGCACCATATTACGCACAATTGGGTTATTGCAATTCAGGGTATTGCCAGTACCGCTAAAGTTAAAGTAGTATCCATCGGATGTCATCATATAGTACGTTTTATTATCAATACCCCGGAAAGAAATGGTGGGACCGTGTTCATTTCCCTCCGCTGTATGGTTGAAAACGACATCCAGAATAACCTCAATACCGTTCTTATGCAGTGTTTTGACAAGAGCTTTAAACTCATCCACCTGCATTCCAAATTTGCCTGTGGCAGCGTAGCCAGCCTTGAGCGCAAAAAAGCCAACAGTACTGTAACCCCAGTAATTTAACAGGAGTTTCCCTGTAGTCGGATCTATACGGCTGTTTTCAAATTCATCAAACTCATAAACGGGCATCAACTCAATACAGTTAACACCTAACTCTTTTAAGTAAGGAATTTTCTCGCGAATCGCTGCAAACGTCCCTAGATGTTTCACTCCAGAAGAAGGATGACGGGTAAAACCACGAACGTGCATTTCGTAGATAATATGATCTTCTGGGGGAATTTCGAGAGGACGATCATCTTCCCAGTCAAAATCGTCGAACGCTAGACGTGCACGATGCTGGTAAATATTATTCCAGTCGGGAGTTATTCCCCAAACATCCCGACCACCAATGATTTTGGCATAGGGATCTAAGAGGATCTTGCTGTTGTCAAACCAGTAACCTTCTGTGGGATTGAACGGTCCATCCATGCGGTAGCCGTATTCAATATTTTCATAGTCTAATTCGAACACAACCATACAAAAAACATTGCCAATGCAAAACTCCTCAGGAAAAGGAATTTCTGCAAATGGTTCCTTGGCATGCTTTTGAAATAGCACCAATGTACAAGATTTAGCACGACTGGAAAAGATAGAAAAGTTAACTCCTCCTGGTATTAAGGTTGCACCAGCGCCGAAGGGGTAAGGTTTTCCACGCCGGAGCTTAAATTCGCCGTAGGTGTGAGTTGGATGAATATCAATTCGCCCCATTCCAAATCCTTTCTACTACAAATTTTGGAAAAGACTTTTTCTATTTCAGTACTTTTAAGCCTGATTCCAATGACAGAGAAGTCGTAAAAAAATCAAGAAATCCCGTTACAGACATTGTATCTTTTATATCCTCCGAAAGTCCTACCAACACCAGCTTTCCATTTCTAGCAACTGCTTGCCGATAAACTGATAGCAACATCCGTAAACCAGCGCTGGACATGTAAGGCACTTTTGTCATGTCCATCAGAATTTTGCTTCCTGGTTGCGCGAATTGTAAAACCTGTTGTTGAATTTTTGGCGCTGTGACGGCGTCTACTTCACCAGCTAGATCAATCACTGTAATATCTTCAATGGTGACAGTCTTAACTTCCATGTTGAAAAATCCTAAATAATATTCGTGCGTAGTCAAATAGGGAAATAAGAATATAGGGGGAGAAGAACAAAGCTAAATTGAACCATATTGATGCCCTATGCCTTATACTCCATACCCTACGTTTTAGGAACAATCTTTACCTTGACTTTTATCCTTGACTGTGAATCTGGTAATTTGACAATCAATTGTTCAGCATCAAAGTTTGTGTAACCTTCTCCGTCAATTTCACAAGTACCAATCTTGATACTTCCACCGGGTAGAATATCTGGTGATACTCGCAGGAGACGGTTAGGAAATCCTCCAGGCATGGGCTGGAAGTAAAAGTCCATTGGCTCTTTATGAATCAGGAGGTTGGTATAGACTGCAGCCAAATAGCACAACTCTGTGGAGTGATAGGCACTCATGGAGTGGCTACCTTTACCTCGTTCATTACCATTTGTCAGGTATGGCACTCCATTGGCAAGAACGTTGAAGTAAACGCCACCATCTTCCGTATCTAAAAACCAAGCATTGTAAAAAGACGCTGCCTCACGACCCAAACGAAGATAGTCTTCATTTTTCAGTACACCTGCTAGGATGAGGTAGGCTAAAATAGCTTGTTCTTGCTGCCACCAAGCTTTTCGGTCATGCCAAACAAAACGTTGAGTGGTTTGACCAGCCGCTAAAAGTCGTTCAACAACGTCATACCATCCCCCACGCTGTTGATCACTACCGACTGATGGCATGATGTGAGCAATTTTCAAAGCAAGTTCTAAGTACTTGTCCTTGGGTTTCAAATTGTGCATCCGCATCAGGTTCCAAACAATTTTGAGGTTATGACCAATCACAGCACGGTTTTGCTGCCAACCCCAACTTGTATCAAATGACCAATCTTCGTAGAAACGTTCTTGAACAAAAGGACTAACGTTCCATTGAGGGAAGTATTTCTCAATGGTGTCAAAGGTATATTCCAGCATGTCGGCATATTCCTGCTGACCAGTAGCCAGCCAAAGATTAATCAAATAAGCTGGAGCATGATCACCAATAGAATTCCAGTTTTTTTTCGCTTTATTATGACCAAGAGAATCGCAGTGTGCGTCTAAAACGACAGGATCAATGTGAGAGAAGTAACCACCATATCTCTCGTCAAAGAAAAAGTTGTTGAATAGCTTGACTGTCATTTCCGCATCGTTCAAAATGCGGGGATCTCCGGTAATGCGATACGTTTGTACAGGACCTGCCAAGGCATAAATCTGTTCATAAGCTGGGATAGCATCATAGTCATCACCAAATTCCGAGGCAAAGATTTTATGTTCACGATCGCCTTGTACATCTATGCCGTGATACCAATAGACAATACCCTCATCTAAATCCACGAACCGCATATGTTCGCGCAGATATTCTGTACCTTTTTCAGCAGCGTGAAGAAACAGATCTTCACCAGTCATCATGTAGGCAGTTGCACAGCCATAAATCATGCGTGAAATGGTGTCAGTCTCTTGACGAAAGTTATCCTTAGCTTTAACACCTGCGAGATTTAGAGTAGTACGATAATTTCGATAGTCAATCTCTTGGTTGCCAAACTGAGATTTTAAATAAAAACTAATGAGAGAATGAATTTGATTAATCCACCAATGAGATTTTTCAAACAAGTAATCCTTCTCAGTTCGACCAACAAAAACAATTTGTTTGACTTCAAACTTAGGACTATCTGGATAAAAAATTCCATAGGCAAACAAATATCGGCCTGGCACAAGCATAGATCTCATTGCACCAGTGGCATCTGGATAAGGCTCATCAAAGTTCTGTATCAGCTTGGCATAAGTCATGGAGCTTAATGCTAATAGGAACTTTCTGCCATCTGATGTTGCAAGTTCACAAATATCATTTTCAGAATCAAAGTGAGTAACATACCCAGCAATGAGATCTGAAAATGGAAAATTTAGATTGCTCATTATAAAAATGCACTCCTAGTGTATCGAGCAATACAACACATCACAAGTAAATAAAGTAAAATACACTACCTACTCCTAACTTCTAACTCTTTTCGTGCTTCCAGCTCCTCTAAAAAAATGTGCATAAATTCCTCAATAACTCCAGGATGTTGAGATGTGATGAGGTTACCATCAACATAATTCAAGGCAGTGCCATTCTCCTCATATATGACAATTCCTCCTGCATTTTCAACATCACAAATAATATTGTGAGCACAAGTTACTTTTCGACCTTTAATTAGTTGTGGATCAGCACAAAATAGCCATAAGCTATGACAAATTGTTCCAATTTTTAAATTGTTCTCATCCATGTCCTTGACAGCTTTGCGGAGAAACTCCACAGCAGGAGATTGGTTGGGTTGACCGGCTTTGGGTCTAACTTGATAACGTAAACGATCCATCGCATACCCACCAATGAGCATTATGCCTTTATAATCACTTGGCTTGACATCGTTGATATCGATTGTTACTGTCACTTCTTCTGTGTGGTCATTTCCTTTGAAGGTCAGTTGCTCTTGACCCCAAAGATTAGAGATGCACTCTACTTCGTACCCATATTCAGGGAAAAACTCGTTGAATCTGCGATACTCTGTCTCATCAAAATGTTCTTCTATGAGTACACCAATTTTGCCTTTTGTTTCAGTTGTCATAATCTTTTCAGTTGCTAAGGTTTGTAGTTGCGCTAAGTCTATTCTTAACGCAACTATAGATTTTTCGCTTTTAAAAAGCCTGATTAAACTTTAATCAAATTCAAAAGTTCATCAGGTGCATAAACATCTCGATAGAAAGTGAGCTGCTCTGTTTTTAAGTAGACTGCTCCTCGGTGACCACGCCGTAAAAAGGTCACATTTCCCTTAGCAATTGTTTCGCCTGTCTCATCGTCTACAGACTTCCATTCAAAATAGGTAACATCATGATGAAATAGAACAATTGGCCAGCACATCGTAACCCCTGGTTGAGAAATTAATGCCCACCAATGTTTCTCTCTTTCTTGTTGTTGTGTTAAGCCAATGTAATGACCATCTTGACATAGATAAACAAGATCATCACGATATTCACCAGTTAAAAGATCTCCTCGCCCTTGCCTCAGTGCTTCACAGTGAGTCGGCCACCATTCTTTATTTTCTTTTTCAACTTGTTGTGCAGTATAATTAGAATCAATTGCTGGTAAAACAACTTCTTTCTTGGAAATAAATTCTTCTGATTGTTGAATGAGCTTTTTCTTTAATTCATCAGAAACAAGCCCAGGTTTTGAATAGTCAGCAGATAATTCTTTGTAGTAGTTAACTCGTCGGCGCATGAGTGTATCTCCTTTTTACATTTTTGACAAACTAGACCACTTGCATAAGTTTCCTGAACCTAACCCTAGTTCTTTCCTTATACAAATTCCAAATTCAAAACAAATTAACAAAAATCCCTTTCCCCCATCCCCCATTCGTGTCTTGTATGGACGTAAAGCATTACGCCCTACTCCCCATTCCCTATTTTGAATCAAACCTATTCTTCTGATTTAGCTTTTAAATACTCTTGTTTTACCGTCTCGAAAAGAGTTTTAGCTTTATGCAATACTTGGTTAAATTCAAGCTGCTCTCCATTTGGTCCTTTAAAGTAAACTAGTGTCCATCCTTCAAATTCACCAAAAGATGGATCAAATAATTTGCAGGAATTGTACTGAGGATCAGTGTTTTTTCTTTCCTCTTCTGATTTGACTTGAACAATCCGATTGCAGCGAACCTGATGCATTCCTCGCTTTTGACATTCTGCTTCAAAATCTTTCACAAACTCATCAACATTGACATCATCCTTGAGATAAAAGGATATGTGCATTGAGTTTAGAAAAGCTGGGCTGGAATGAGGATTTCTAGCAGGATAAGCGAAGTTTTCGTTGAATGGTGCAGAAGCATCTCTGTATTGCAACAATTCTAAGACAATATTATCAAATTGGATAAAGCAAACGTCTAAATTATCTTTCCCATCTCTGAGATTCGGTACACCAAGGTCTTTAGGATCAATTCCTTGCTCAATTGCTTCAAGTTCCTCCTTTTGTAGAAGTGTATTGTGCATGATATCACCAGCAAGGCCAATTTCCTGAATAATGATTTTCCCTCCTAGTACTTCAGTGTAAAATTCAAGGGATTTTCCCATATCCTCGACAGCAATGCCAATGTGATGAATCCCTCTTAGCTGCTTCCTAAAAGGAGAGTAAGCTTTTTGCTTCATGGACTGTTCTTTTTTTACTGCAGTCATACTCTCGTTCTCTCTAGTCTTAATTTGATGAAGTGCAAAATGCTTAATGGTAAACAACAGGTAGTAAGTTGCGAACTTTTGCTTGATAACTTTGAGAATGTATTTCAAAAATTTCTAGTTAGGTTAAGCTCCACGCAGTGCAACTTAAGTCAGGAAATCTTGAGAACTACTAAAAATGTGCTTACCAAAATTGTTCTTTCTTTTAGTCCCCTTCAGTTTAAGGTTCATTTCTTAAGTTTCAAGGAGTTTTTTCATTAAAGGTTTTTTATGGACTTGTTTATACAAGTGAGGCTTCTTATATTGCCTCAAGTACTCCCTGCATTTACACGACCAAGGTTAATAAAAAATTAAGGAAAAATTATTGATATACTAAAGTTTTAGTCAATATTAGATAACTAGAGCAGTCTTAAATAATTCGCGATCCTGGAAAAACCCGTTTTCACAAGGAATTGGGTTTAGTAAGAACTAAAAAATTGCCAATCAAATAGAAAAATAGAATTGCTATAATTGGCAATATATCAATTTTTGCTGACTTTTTAACTATTAATATTTAATTAACATTTATAAACAGATCAAGTAGTAGATCGAGTAGATAATTTTTTTTTAAGAATTGTGTTCTATACTGAAAACGAATAGTCATCAAGTAAGGCAATGCTATGTCAGGGTATGTGTGACATCACTCACACGTAGATTATTACCAAAAAATATGTATTAAGGAGCCTCTACGGTGACACATCTCTCAAAAGCAAAGTACGAAGCAGAAGCGATCGCCAAAAAGCTAGTGGAATTGCTTGGAGTAGAAGTCCACGTCGAATCAGTTGTCGGCTCTGAGGCTCGGTATACCTTTACCCTGCCGCTATCTGATGACCCTTTGAAAAGAATACAAAATAAATCTTACTTACTGATCCATCAGTTATTAGAGAGTAGTCATTCACAACAAAGCACTATCCCACTAGCTAACGCCCCAGTCCAACAGCTTTCTAAATCGAGTGTTCATCATGATATTCCCAGGGCGTCATTTGAGGATCTTAAGTTAGAGTCAACCCTACAGGATCTATTCTTACATGAGTTTCAAATAGAACTCTCTTGTACGGGGGAAGAACTTGCAGCAGCTTTTGACAACAATCCAATGTTGCCTGGAGCTATTCTAACAGATGATGGACACTTTAAAGGACGAATTTCACGGCAGCGGTTCTTAAAGACTATGAGTCGTCCCTATGCAAGAGAACTATTTTTTCACGCCCCCTTGAGTCGTTTATACCCTTATGTTGAGACTGATGTATTAGTTTTTCATAAAGATACGCCAATTGACCAAGCAGCTAGTCAGTGTTTACAACGTCCTCGAGAGATACTTACAGAACCTCTAGTCGTTGAATTTGATCAAGAAGTTTATAAATTATTGGATGTACATCAAGTGCTAGTCGCGCAAGCCCAGATCCATAAACTAGCAACTCAACTTATTCAAAAACAAGCTGACCAGCTTACGCAAGCTAAAAAGGCTCTTGATGATGAGCTAGAAAAGGGTAGACAGATTCAGATAGATTTTTTACCAGCTGAAATTCCACAAGTCCCTAATTTGGAGATCGCAAAATGTTTTCATCCAGCTCGTCAAGTAGCTGGTGATTTTTACGATGCATTTATGCTTCCTGGTGACTACTTAGGTTTAGTGATTTCTGATGTTTGTGACAAAGGTGTGGGTGCTGCACTATTTATGGCGTTATTCCGCAGCTTAATCCGGGTCTTTTCCGGACAAACCAGCTTATACGATTTGTCCATTGCCTTAAATCACAAAGGACTGGAAGATAGAGTTGATGTCATTTCAGAAACAGACTTAGATCAAATCAGCGCACTCCAAGCAGTTGAATTTACAAACGACTATATCACTCAAAATCATGCTCAGATGAGTATGTTTGCCACCCTCTTTTTTGGAGTATACAAT
>Ga0070738_10006563_pt1 | contig 12115 bp, 8 predicted proteins | sample Coa_R2_2_FD_66446 | JGI IMG/M metagenome (GOLD analysis project Ga0070738, IMG submission 66446) | Surface soil microbial communities from Centralia Pennsylvania, which are recovering from an underground coalmine fire - Coalmine... | ecosystem: Environmental > Terrestrial > Soil > Unclassified ... | reverse complement strand
GGCGACTGGCTGCGGGCGCGGGGCCTGACCACGCTGCGCGGTCCGTTCAATCCGACGATCAATGACGAGTGCGGCATCTGGACCGATGGAGAGACCTATCCGTCATTCCTGATGCCCTCCAATCCGCGCTATTATGCGGACCACCTGCGGGCCGCCGGCCTGGAGCCCGTCAAGACCCTGCGGGTCTACCGCCTCGATCTGGTGAACATCCCCCGGGATGCCTGGGCACGCTGGGAGCGAATCGCCGCGCGCATCCAGCGATCAACGGGCGTGATTCTGCGGGGTGCTAACTTCAAGGATCTGGACCGGGAGGTCCAGTCGTTCCTGGCTATTTACAACGCGGCCGAGGCCCTGGCGAACGGCCTCCTCTTCGCGCCCATGAGCTTCGCCGAGCTCCGCTCGATGGCGGAGCTGTTCCGATCGCTCATCAACCCCGAGCTGATTCGGGCGGCCGAGGTGGTGGAAGACGGGACGCGCCGGGTGGTCGGCGCCGCGATCACCGTGCCCGATCTGAACGAGATCCTCCGGCACACCGGCGGTCGGCTCTTTCACCCGCGCCTGATCTGGAGCCTCCTGCGGATGAAGCTCGGCCGGCCAACCGATCGGGTCCGGATCGCCTTCCTGGGGGTTCTGCCCGAGTACCGGCACACCCCGGTCTCGGTTCTCCTCCTGTTCGACTCGATCCGCACGGCGATCGCCTACGGGGCGAAAGAGGCCGAGGGCTCCTGGATCGCCGAGGACAACCTCGCGATGGTCCGCCCCCTCGAGGAACATCGCTTCAAATTGACGGACCGGTATGTGATCTTCGAGCGCTCGCTGGATCCGTGATGTCTCGCGTGCTCCGTCTCTTCATTCGCGCAGTCTGTCTGCGGTGCCCGTACTGCGGCGGAGGGAAGATCTTCTTCTCCTGGTTCAGCCTCAAGCCGAGTTGCCCAACCTGCAGCCTGGTGTTCCAGCGAGGGGAAGACGGCTACTTCCTCGGCGCCTGGATGATCAATCTGATCATCAGCGAGTCCATCCCCGTCCTGGGCATCCTTGCCGCCTTCCTGGCAACCTATCCATCCCCGCCATCGCTTCTCCTGGAGATCAGCGGGGCTCTTGGGGCGATCGCGCTCCCCCTGCTCTTTTACCCGTTCTCGCGGACCCTCTGGATCGCCCTGGACCTCAGCATCCGACCTGTCAGCCCCGATGAGCTCATCCACCACCGGGGGCCGGATACCGGCGAGCTTCGAACCGAGCCTTGCAACGACGGCCAGGCCTCTCTACCATGAAAGCCAGCCGATCGGTAGCGATCGGGTCTGGCATCTGCCGGAAGATCCTCAGCGATGGTTCAAGGAGGATGCCGTGCGCCGAGTCCTTTTCTTCGACGCGTTCGCCAGCCCGGAGGAGGTCGCCCAGGAGAGCGTCGCCTCGCTGCGCTCGACGCCGGGCGTTCGCTCGGTCGAAGTGTTCTCGGCGGTAGATGGCGCGCCCCGCTACTGCGCGATGCTGGACACCGATGATGCCCATGACGCCGAGGTCCAGCAGAGAATCACCGCCTTGCTCAACGAGTACGCGGGCTATATCAGTAACGTTTCCCACCGCGTTCTCCGCCGGATCGGCTGAGCCGCATCAGACGTAGTTGATCCCGTACCAGAGGGCGGGGAGCGGAAGCGCCCGGGCGAGTTCCGCCGCAAGGGCGGGGGAGCCCTCCGGCTGGACTGCCCCTCCCTCCGGATCGCCGAACAGGTAGCTAGCCAGCGCGCCAGGATCAGCCAGGCGCAGGCTCGCCGGTCCACACCGGATCGTGAAGCCACCCGCGGGGCTTCCGGGAGGGTTGTCCGCCTCGAAGCGGAGGGCACGCACGGCCGCAGCGCCGAGACGGCCCGCCAGAAGCGGGCGGCAGCGCTCCATAAGGCTGGGGAAGTTAATGACCCGCAAGGTTCCCCAGGAGGGGACCAGTGTCCCCGTAAGGCCCATCACCTCCAGCCGGGCCCGGAGGGTCGCGTCGGTCCCGAGCACGTGGATGCCTATCGCCTCCACCTGGTAGTGGGTCCGAAGCGCCGGGAGGGCGCCTGCGATCGCCGCACGGTCGCCCGCGTACTCCACGACCCGCGCCAGGAAGCGGTCGGAGGGCGTCTGCTGCATCTCCCTCGGAGGATGGACGATCAGGTAAGCCAGGAGTGTTGCCCCGGCGAAGACCCCCCAGAACTCGGCGCGGCGCGCCATGACGACCTGCGACGCAAACGCCTTTTCCCAGTCCTCACGCGGGCGCAGGAAGCGCACTGGCTCTTGCTCATAGAGCGCCTGTAAAGACGGGATCCAGCCGGCATCGAGCGGGCGCAGGGCCACCTCGTCTCCTGGCCGGGGGCGCGCCGGTGCGGCCTCCTCCGCAGTCAGGAGAAAATACAGGTCTCGACCCACGCGGCGACAGCCCACGCGGGTGTACAGCCCGCGGCTGCCGGAGACAAGCATGATATCAACGCCGTCCGCTGCCGCCTTATCACAGCAGTCCTGGAAAAGGCGCGACGCGAAACCGCGCCCGCGGTAGGCAGGGTCGGTCGCGACGGAGCCGATGCAGGCGACGTCAATACGACAGCCCAGAAGTGACGCCGGCCGTTCAATCATGCCCACGTGGCTGACCACCCGCCCGTTCTCCACGATAACCCGCAGGTTCTGCTGGTTCTCCGGGCAAAAGAGTTGCGGATACTGCTGGAACATGCCCGGGCGGAAAACCGAGTCCACCAGCTCCTCCAGCTGCCCCCACTCATCAGAGCGGAGCGGACGCGGACCTTCGGCCATCTCTCCCTCCTTACGCATCCTGCCGCGGCTTTCCCGAGCCGCGGGAGCCCGGCGCTTCTTACGGTATTTCCTCTACCACCCCCGACGATAGTGGGGAACAATCGCCTCGACAGTGGAGAGCGATGTCGAGATCATCACGTTCCGCCGGCCGCCAGGCCTCTGCTAGCCGCCGCCCTCGAACGGAAGAACCGACCGATGGGGCTGGTCTCGCGCACCGGATCGGTCGCGCCCTTGGACAGCTGATCCAGAAGGCGACTGCCACGGCCCTGCCGCCAGCGACCGACCCGGGGCAGGCGCCGCCCCAGAAGCGGCCGAGACCCGCGACCAGGAGACGGTCATCGCGGTCGCCCGCCGGTGCGCCGACGAATGGTCCGCCTGCGCCGTCGACCGGCGGTGAACGAACGGATCGCGCTCCCACCGCGCGGAACATCCCCGACCGCAGCACCGCACATCGGTCGCCTGGCCCATCGCCAGGGCGACGCGTCGTTCCGGGGACGCTGCCCGGCGCCGCGCCCGACCACGGCGCCTCCGGAGCGTCCCCCGAACCGTCCTCGACCGGGGACAATCCGGCCCCGCCGCGTCCCCGTCTGACCGGCGCCGCACGCCGCTATGCCGCCATTATCGAGCAGACCCTTGCCGAGTTCGGCGCACCGGTCCGGGTCGTCCATGCCGAGGTCGGCCCGATGCTGATTCGTCTGGGCATTGTCCCTGGTTATGTCGAGCGACGTATCCGCGGCCAGGATGCACCCCGGCGCGAGCGCGTCCGCGCCGCGAAGGTCGTGTCGCGCCAGGACGATCTTGCCCTGGCCCTGGGCGTCTCCTCCCTGCGCATCGAGGCGCCGGTGCCGGGCAAGCCCTACATCGGCATCGAGGTCCCCAACCCACATCCCCGGCCGGTGCTCCTGCCCCCCTTGCTTGCGGAGCCGGAGTTCACCGCCCTGGCCGAGCACGGCATTCTCCCGCTCGCTCTCGGTCGCGACGTGGCCGGCCGCCCCATCGTCGCCGATCTCGCGCGGCTCCCGCACCTCCTGATTGCGGGCGCGACCGGGGCAGGAAAGTCGGTCGCCATGAACGCCCTGCTCGGCACCCTCCTCCGAACCCGCGGCCGCGACGCCCTTCGGGTGATCGTGATCGATCCCAAGCGGGTCGAGTTTACCTGGCTGGAGGATGTTCCCCACCTGCTGGTGCCGGTGGTCACCGACCCGGAGCAGGCGGTCGAGGTCCTGGGCAAGGTCGAGACCGAGATGGCCTACCGGTATGATCTCCTGGCCGACGCCCGCGTCCGCAACCTCCTCGCCTACAACGCCCGGGCCGATCAGACCTCCCGGCCAGCGCTCCCGGCCCTGGTCGTGATCGTGGACGAACTCGCCGATCTCATGATGCTCGCACCGGACGATGTCGAGCGCTCCATCTGCCGCCTCGCCCAGCTCGGACGCGCGGCCGGGATTCACCTTGTCATCGCGACCCAGCGGCCGTCGGTAGATGTCGTGACCGGCCTGATCAAGGCCAACCTGCCAGCCCGTCTGGCGTTCGCGGTCTCCTCGCTCGTCGACTCGCGGACGATCCTCGACGCCCCCGGAGCGGAACGCCTCCTCGGCCGCGGCGACTTCCTCTACCTGGCACCGGATGCCCTCCGACCGGTGCGCGGCCAGGGAGCCCTGGCACGCGATGCCTGGCTGAAACAGACCGTCACCGCGGCGCGGGCCGCGGCAGATAGGGGGCCAGACCACCACGCGGAGCGCTTCGCCCACCTCCCGTCAGCGGCCCGGATCGCCGAGGACCGGCTGTACGCGGCGGCCCGTGAGCTGGCCGCGCACTATCCAGGGCTCTCGACCAGTTTCCTCCAGCGAAAGCTCCGCGTGGGTTCCGCTAAGGCGGAGGCGCTGATCGAGCGCCTGCGGGCAGATGGTCTTATCGCGGACCCGGAGCTGGATGACGTGGAGCGTCCCCACGAATCCTGATGGTCACCGCACCAGGCGCGGCGCCGGATGCTGGTCCCAGTACGCATCGATATCGCGCTGCCAGCCGCTCGGGACCTCCCCGGCCAGGATGTCATCGATCCGCACGGCGCGCCCGGACCACGACGACTCGTAGATCGCCTCCACCAGCGCCAGTGTGCGCAAGCCATCCCACCCATCCACCTCGGGCTTGCGCCCGCGCTCGATGGCGTCGAGGAAATCCCAAATCTCGATCGCGAAATGGTCGGTGACGCCATTCGGAAAGAGCTGCTGGACCCGCTCTGGCCCGATCTCCCGACGATGGCGCGCCTGCAACTCCTCCATCGAGAGATAGGTCCCGTCGCGGCGGCGGAGCTCTCCCGGGCCCATGAACTGATGGTAGACGACAAAGCGATTGGAGTAGCCGGTATCCTCGATCGAGCCCTCTGAACCGTTGATCACACAGTCGCGCGTCTCCTTGCCGGCGACGGCGAAGGACCAGCACCAGGTTCCGATCACGCCGCTCTTGAAGCTGAACAGCGCCATGACGGTGTTTTCCCGCTCGTGAGCAATCCCGTCGCGCGCGACGACCGGCGCTCCATCGCGATAGGCCCGGACCTCGGCATACACCTGCTCCGGCTCGCCGTAGAAATAGCGGATGGTATCGAGGAAGTGGAACCCCGAGTCGATAACACCGGCGCCGCCGCCCATCTCGCGGTTGTACCGCCAGACCATCGCGGGGGAGAGCTGCTCCGGCGCTCGCGGCGGACGCCACTGGGTGTAGTTCGCGAAGAACGTCCGTACCTCGCCGATCAAACGCGCCTCGTTCAACGCCCACGCGACGGCACGCTGGCCCGGCATCCGGCGATGCGGGACGGCCACGGCGAGCACCTTGCCCGCCCGGTCGGCCGCCTCGGCCAGGGCCCGGCCGGTCTTGAGCGTCACCGTGTAGGGCTTCTCGACCAGAACATGGAGGCCGGCCTCGAGGCAGGCAATGCCAACGACATGGTGCAGCCCGTGCGGCAGACAGATATCGACCGCATCAATCGGTGCCTTGCAGACCATCTCCTCCCAGTCCCGGTAGACCACCGGCTGCGCGCCCTGCTGCTCGCGCGCGTGCGCGGCCACGGCCTGGGCGTTCTCCTCGACGGTGTCGCAGACGGCCGTGACCTCGAAGTTGTCGAGTCCGGCCCGCTTCAGAATAGTCATGCCCGTGATGTGGCGCGAACGGGCTATGCCCCCGCAGCCAATGATGCCGAGGCGGATCTTCTCTGCCACTCCGCGTTCCTCCTGATCTCGGATCGCCGGCCGGGCGGCCGCACCGCGTGGCCGCCCGGGCCCGTCCTCACGCATGATAGACCAGGAGCCGTGGCGGGTACAGGCATCCGGTGCCGAGAAACGCACCGGTCGGTCAGGCGAGATCAAAGCAGGAGATAGACCATCAGGCCTGCGGTAGGGGGCGCGGTACCACGGACAGGCACGCGGCAGACAGACTGACCGTCCGACGGTTGCCCGACCGGTGGCACCGATCTGGCAGCCGCCTGGAGAGTCTGCCCTAGGCGGCCCGCGCCGCGGGCTGGAAGGAGCGTGCGAGCGCGAGCAACTCGAGACCGGTGCGCGGATCTCGCTCTCGCCGCAGTTCACCCGCAAGACGCGTCAGGAAGACTTCGAGGGTGGGGTACACCGTGCCCTCGCTCAGGTGTCCGCTGTACGTCCGCGCGGCGGCATCGCTGACCGCTGCGTGCAGGTGCAGCATCGGGTGCCCACTGCCGTACGCGATGCTCCCGAGGAGGCTCACGACCTCAACCTGACGGTCCAAGTGGTGCGGCCGATAAGTGTTCGCACCGACATCAAAGTAGCAGAGGCGCACCCGGCTGAACGCGCCGAACCCGACGAGGTAGCCGCCGCGGATGTTCTCGTGCGCCGCGAAGGCCCGCAAGGTCGATGCCGCTTCTTCGCCCGGATCAAGCCGCAGGACGTATCGATCACCGAACCGCTCGAACTCCATCTGCCTGCTCCCCATAGACCCTGCAGAATCGGGAGAGGCAACGCGGCAAGAGCGATGCCCGCAGGGAGAGGTCATGCCCCTCAGCGCCGGCCGCCCCGCGGCGGCGGCGCGGCCCGCCGCTTCGCCGCGAGAAGGCGCGTGGTCGGTGGTCCAGCTGCCGCCACCGCACTGCCGCTCGCGGACGGACGGCGAACGGGCGCTGGCGGATGTCGGGCGCCCGGCGGTGTCTGGAGGCGAAGCACCGGCCGCGGTGCTGGTCGGCTTGCCCGGCGGACGGCCGCGAGGCGTGTGGCCAGCTGGGTCGCCGGTCCTGTTGTGCCGAGCCAGCGGCCGCGCATCCGCTCCAGGACCGGCGCCAGGTCGGCCGGGGCGAAGCGCAGTCGTCGGATCGCCACGTCAAGAATGAACACCGGAATCAGGAGGGCAATCAGGTCTGGCCAAACCGGGCGCGCGGCATCGGCCGGCCGCAGGTTGTGGTCGAAGCTCTCGGCTGGGCGGGTGAGGACTCGTCCTCCGGTCGCTCCAGCAAGCTGACGGAGAAAGCCCGTATCCGTCAGGAGACCGCCGAACTCCGGCGAATACGGAACCGTGAAGCCGGCGGTCTGGGTAGCAGTAGTGGATTGATCAGCGGTCTTCTGACTGATCTGGACGAGATAAGCCCCCTGCGCGGTGGCCGGCACATCGGCCGCGTACTGGCCTGGCGCTACCTGCTCTAGCTCCACTGTCCGCACGCCGCCCGTCGGATCCGCCACTTTTGCTGTCGTCGTGGCGTCGTTGATATACTGGCCGTCGCTCCCGACCGCATCGACAACGATGTGGGCCTGTCCATTCGCGACCGTCGTCCGCACCTGGAGATTCTGGCTCTGCGGCGCGGGCACCGTCCACTTGAAGACCTGCGCCCAGAAGCGGCTGAACGCATCCCACGTCACCCACGAGGCAGACCACCGCGCCGTCACGTCCGAGGTGAACGCGACGGCGCGTCCGAGCCCGAACTGCCACTGGGCGAGGATCGGATCGTGCTCGGGGGATTCCAGGCCCACCACGGCCGCGGGCTTTGGCGTCGTCGCGACGTAGCCGTAGAGCGGCGGGATCCGGGTAATGCCCGCGAGAATGGGCGTCTGGTCGACAGTAGCAGGAATAAAGGTCTCTTCGGTCACTGCCGCCCGCGCGACCTCGGTCGTCTCCGTCAGGACAAAGCGCGGCACATCCAGGGGATTGCTCGCATCGTAGAAGCGTCCGCGGCCCCAGTCAGCCAGGTTCTGGAGGAGATTGACATCGGCATCGGTCCCGATGGCGATCGTTGAGAGGGTGATCCCCTGCGCACGCATCTTCGCCGTCAGGCCGGCGTAGTCGCCGGAGGGTGAGAGGCCGTCGGTCATCAGCAGGATGTGCTTGACCTTCGCCGATCGGTTGACGATGTCGTTATAGGCAAGCTGAAGGGCGGGGAAGATCTCCGTGCCGCCCCCGGCCTCCAGTCGCGAGATCGCCGACTGCAGCGCCGGACGGTCGGTCAGAAAGGCAGTGGGGTAAATCCAGCGCGGCTGCTCGTCAAAGGCGATGATGCCCACCTGATCATGGTCGGCCAGCTCGTTCACCGCGCCGAGCGCCGCCTCCCGGGCGAGATCAATCTTCGTCGCGCCGGGCGGCCCTTCGCTCATGCTGCCGGAGGTGTCAATGACCAGGATCAGCACCACATTCGCCCGCGCCTGGCGGCCGCGCACGTCCATGGAAACCGGCAGGGCTTCCTCGAGCGGCGTCCGGGCATAGCCGCCCACGCCAAAGCTCCGATCGCCGCCGATGACCACCAGTCCGCCGCCAAAATCCTGGACGTACGACCGCAGGGCGATCAGGCCATCCGGACCAATCCGGGTCGCCGGTACGTTCACCAGCCCGACCGCATCGTACTGGCGCAGGCTTGCCACGTCGCCGCCGAGGATGGATGGCGATTCGACATCTGTAGTCAAACCCGCCGCCTCCAGCGCCTTCGCAAGGTAGCGGGCATCGCCCGGATCGCCCTCGACCAGGAGGATCCGCGGCGGTCCCGCCACCTGGAACGTGGCGTAGCCAACGTTGTTCTCGGGCAGGGTATCCCGCCCCGGTTCCACGACGACGGACAGCGTGTGCTCGCCCGGGGGCAGGGGGTCGTGGCTAACCAGCAGGCTGTTGTCGCCGACGTGCAGGTCAAAGGTCTGGGTCGCATCGAGCCGCTGGTCAATCAGGAAGCGCACCCGCGCCGAGGTTTCAACCGTCGAGCTGAGGGTCAGGTTGATGGTAAAGCGCTCGCCTTTGTGAATCGCCGAAGGGACATCGAGCCGCCGAACCGCGACCTCCGGCCCGGCGCTGGCTCCGAGCGGAACCACATCGATGGGGATGCCCGCCGCGCGGAGTGCCGGGAGCTCGTCCAGCGCGTTCTCCAGGTTCTGATTGCCGTCGCTCAACAGAACGATCCGCCGTGAGCCTCCCTGGGGGAGCACTCCCTGGGCCAGGCGCAGCGCCGCCGCGATGTCGGTGTGGCTTTGATCGAGGTGGGCATCCAGGGCGATCGGCCCTGTTATCTGACTCAGCCCCTGCTCGACCGCCGCATCGCCGGCGAATGAGATCACCGCCGCCCGATCCTCCGGATGCCGCTGCTGGATCGCCTGCTCAATCCACGCGATGGCCCGCTGCTGCTCCGACGCGGAAACGCTCGCCGAGCGATCCACGAGGAAGACCGTCGAGAGCGTGTCGGTCCCGGTCCAGACGAGTGGCTCGGCAAGTGCCGCGACGAGCAGGACAAAGCCGATCGAGCGCACCGCCAGCAGGACCAGACGGCGGACCGAGCTACGCGCGCGGCGGCTCCGGCGATCAATCAGGACGAAGATGGCGAGCAGACCGAGGAGCAGGAGCGCTTCCGGCCGCGCGAACTCAAACTCCATCGGATCCTGCCTTCACCCTGACCCCCTCATTCCTCGGCCTCTTCCACCAGCCTGACCACGCACAACCCCGTCATCGCCGGTGGAACCACCACCATTCGACGATCATGAGCGGCACCCCCAGGAGGAGAAGCCACGACGCGTACTCGTGAATCACCGGTGTGGGCCGGACTGCCGACAGGCCCCCTGGCGCATCATGGTCAGTCAGACGGGCCCGGTTCCGGAGATCCGACTCCTCCGGCGCGAACAGGTCAACCGCGAACTGATCGGTCTGGACCGCCTGCGATCCGATGTATTCGGTCGCCCGGTAGAGACCGACCAGATCGGTACCGGTGAACCGGACGACCTGATCCGAGGGAACGATCGTCCAGCGTGCCCCGCCGGGGCCGTCGACCACGACCCGCTCGACCCCCGGACGGGGCTGGATCACCGCGGCCGCCCCCGGCGCCAGCGACGCCGCCTGGGCAACTGTCGGCGGAATCAGGAACCGCATGAAGTTCGTGATCATAACCGGGAACGAGGCCGAGAGGGGAAGGTTGGACTGCCGCAGATCGAACGTCAGCCCGATCAGCCGCCTCCCCCCGTTATCCCCGATAAAGCCGAGCGGCACGCTATTCGACTCGATCAGCGGATGCGCCCAATCCGGCAGCTTCACATTCGTGGCGCGGGCGATCTGGATCGAGCGAAGGTCCACGTAGGCGAGCGTGGGGTCATCATTACGCCAGAGGGTAATCGGCGGCGTACGCACGACCCCCTCGGTAGGCAGCCACGGGGCATCCGACGGGTCCACGATGAGCGCGTTCTTCGGCGGTGGGCGGTCTGGGGTATACCCATCGAAGACGATTACCCCGTAGGGGCTGGTATCGACTGCGGGATAGCTGCGCGGTGAGACCTGGTAGATGCTCAGGCCAGGGATCGACTGGAGCGCTTTCTGGAGGAAGAGATTCCCACGCGTCACCAGCAGGACCGGCGTCGTGGGCCGAGCGGACCGCACCAGGATGGCGGTATCATCGGCGGCGAGGGCGTCCGGCTGATCAATGTGCAGCTGGATGACGCGCGCGTCCGGCGGCAGGTCATCAAAGATGAGCTGACGCGAGCCGTTCGGGGGGAGGGTCACCGGACGCGTCTCGATCGTCGTACCATCGGCACTCAGGGTCAAGGTCACCCGGGCCGGCTGGTCGTCGAAGTTCTGAACTCGGGCAAACACCTGCCGGCTGTCGGCCAGCACGCCGGTCTCCCCACTCGAGCGCGTTGCCAGGGCAGTGATGGCGCGATTGCCGACATCCGTCCCGACCCGGTGAAACCGCAGATTCAGATCCCCCAGGCTGTCCCATTCTGATGGATGGGGATAGGCACCGTCGGAGAAGACGTGAATGGTCGGGGCTCCCCCTGGACCACTCCGCGCGCGTGCCAGGGCGCCGGCGATGCGCAGGGCCGCATCCATCGCGGCACCGGCCGCATCGGTCGGACGCAGGGCGTCGAGGCCGCGTTCCAGGGCCGATCGATCCGTCGTCTCCGGCACCACAACCTGCGCTGTCGCCCCGGCGGCGATGACGGCCGCGCTTGTCCCGTCCGGCAGGCTGTCCACCAGCTCCCGCGCTTCCTGGAGGGCATTCTCGAAGCGATTCGGCTGGACATCGGTCGCTCGCATGCTCGCCGATGTATCGATGATGAGCGCGACGAAGCGCGTGGCGGGCGCGGGGGCCTCAACGGACGGCCGTGCCAGCGCCAGCGTGAGCGCGGCCAGCAGGACCAGCTGCAGCACCAGCAGGACACTCCACCGGAGCTTCTGCCAGGGCTCGTGCGCGGCAAGATCGCGGCGCAGGGTCTCCCACAGGAGCGCACTGGAGACCTCGCGCCGCGTCCGCCGGACCTTGAGCAGGTAAAAGAGGATGACCACCGGTAGGGAGAGACCAAAGAGCAGGGCCAGTGGAGCGAGGAAGGTCATGCCAGAACTCCCTGCGTGCGCATCACCCCGAGAATGGTCCGCTCGAGATCGTCATCCGAGCGGAGGCGCAGGTAGCGCGCGCCGCGCTCGCGGCACAGGCGGTCCAGGTGATCGAGCCACTCGGCAAGGCGCTGGCGGTAGCGCGCGATCGTGGCGAGATCCAGGCTCACGTCGACAACCTGACCGGTCTCGCAGTCGACCAGCTCGACATCCTCGGCCGGTTCCGGCACGAGGTCGTCCGGCGCGAGCAGGTGAATAACCACCGCCTCGTGCCGTGCCGTGGCCAGGCGGCGCAGGCCGGCCTCGGCAGTCGAGCTCAGGAGATCGCTCAACAAGATGAGAAGCCCCGGCTGCTGAACGCGATCGAGGTAGCTTCCGATCGCCGCGGCGAAATCCGTAACCCGGGCCGAGGGGGCATTGGCCAGTGCCGCAAGCGCCGCCGCGCGCTGGGGCCGGCCCCAGAACGGCCCGGCCAGTCCAACCGTTCGATCGGCCAGGAAGCCAATCTGGAGGCGATCATATCCCCCCA
>Ga0070738_10006560_pt1 | contig 12120 bp, 9 predicted proteins | sample Coa_R2_2_FD_66446 | JGI IMG/M metagenome (GOLD analysis project Ga0070738, IMG submission 66446) | Surface soil microbial communities from Centralia Pennsylvania, which are recovering from an underground coalmine fire - Coalmine... | ecosystem: Environmental > Terrestrial > Soil > Unclassified ... | reverse complement strand
CAGGTACTAAGCGACGGCCCGGGAATCGCTCTCGCTGCTGAGGGCAGCGGATACGCTGGATACAGGAACAATCTTCAGCTCTCCTGATTGCACCGCGCGCATGCGGCGCATTTCGCGGGCACTCAGAGGACGCATATTATCTGCGGAATAAAAAAGATGTTTTCCGCAGTCAAGGCAGACTTCATATGTTTGTTTTTCAATTGTGAACGGACGAGTGAGATGCTCGTGCCGGCAACCAAGCAGAATCCCGTACAGAAAATTGAAAACAGCGCGCAGAACGTTCATCGGTGGCCTCTTTCACTGTCATGGTGAACAGCAACAAAAACCGTTTCATGCAACCCTTTAGATGCATTGTCCGCCCAAATGATGTTGCGGCTGGATCAAAATTTAGTAACCATGAATTCTCTGTAAAGAGTAATCACTGAACGCGGATTACCAGCTTTCCGAAGTGTGCTCCGTCCTGCATGCGGCGCAGCGCCCGGCGCGCCTGATCAAAGGTAAATACCTCATCCACAACAGGTTTCAGCTTTGTTTGAGTGACAGCGCGGTTCATTTCGAGAAAGTCAGCGCGTGACCCGACATAGATTCCTTGAATGTGAATCTGATTGTGCAGAATAGGAACAATGTTCAGCGGCTCGCTTGTCTGGCTGAGTACGCCGATTTGCGCCACAGTGCCGCACACGCGAATTGCCTTGAGTGACTGTGCGAATGTTCCCGCGCCTCCGACCTCTATCACCAGATCAGCGCCTTCGCCATTTGTCTGCTCCAGCACCCATTGCGCCCAATCCGGCGTCTGCTTGTAATTCACCCCGGCATCGAGACCGAGCTTGCCTGCGCGAGCCAGTTTCTCATCGCTGCTTGACGTACCCAGCACGCGTGCGCCGAGCGCCTTCGCAAATTGCAGCGCAAATATGGAAACGCCGCCAGTGCCCTGAATCACAACCGTGTCGCCTGCCTTGATGTTTCCGGCCTGTACGACCGCGTTCCATGCCGTCACCCCGGCACACGGCAAGGTGGCTGCTTCCTCCCAGCTCAGGTGACCGGGAACAGGCACAACACCACTCTCCGGAAGAACAACATATTCGGCGAGCATTCCGTCGATGTCGCCGCCCAGCGCGCCTTTGTGCTTCTGCGCTGTGCCGGGGCCGTCCAGCCAGTTCTGCATAAAAATGCCGGCAATACGCTCTCCTGCTTTTACGCGAGTCACGCCCTCGCCCACAGCGACAACTTCCCCCGCACCATCAGAAACAGGAACACGGGGCAATGCCATCTTCGGGTTATAGCGTCCGGTCACGATCATCAGATCGCGATAGTTCAGCGACACGGCTTGCACTTTGATTAATACTTCTCCCGCGCCCGGTTTTGGTGGAGGCGCATCAATAAACTCGAGATTGTCAATGCCGAATGCGGGAATTCGCCATAGTTTCATGTTTCACACTCCATCTCCGGTAATATCAAACGCCTGTTAGATGATCTTCGTTCATTCGCAGATACACAGGTGTAGCGATACCATAGAAGTATGGCAAGAGGATGGGAAAGCAAATCCGTGGAGGAACAGGTGGCAGAAAAGCAGGTAGAGCCGGCGCATGCAGACGGTAAACCGAATGCTGCTGAAGAAGCAGCCCGCAAGCGTCAGCGCCAGGAACTGGAACTGCAGCGCGAGCGGATCCTTGACGAGCGCACCTCGAATCCACACCGCAGGGCTGCCCTTGAAGCCGCTCTTACCGAGATTGAAGCGCGTCTGGACTCAATCCGGTAATCTTACGAATTTCTGTGCGAGATGCTGCGCGCGTACTGGTAGTATCCTGCTGCCCAGTCGCGATCGCGCAGGCCGGCTTCAGCGGCTTGATGCAGTTGCTCTTGGAAATAATCTGCCAGCGGAGTCTGCGTGTTGGTAGATCCTGCGGCTTCGCGGAACAATCGCGTATCTTTCTGCCCTAAGGCAATGGTTGCGCCCGGCGTTTCCGGTGGATGCAGCATGACCTTCCCATACGCCGCATAAAATGGCGACTGAAAAAGCGCTGCATTCACAGCTTCCAGATAAAGCGCTGGATCAATGCTCTGCGATTCTGCATAGACAAAGCCTTCACTCAGCGAAGCAATCATTGCGGTAATCAGAAAATTGCCGCCAATCTTCAGCGCATGAGCTTTGTAAGGCTTTTCGCCGACTATAGTAATGCCGCGGCTGAAAACTTCGAGCAGTGGTTTTATCTTTTCCAGCGCATCCGGCTTGCCCGCAGCCAAAGTCCAGAGCCTTCCTTCTGCCGCAACATTTGGACGGCCAAAGACCGGCGCGGCAACGAAACTCTGTTTACGCGTTGCATGTTCTACCGTCAGCTTCTGCGAAAGCTCCACGCTGATGGTGCTGAGAGAGACGTGGACAGCATGCTCAGGCATTGCTTCCAGAAGGCCCCCGGGGCCGAAGACGATCTCTTCCAGCGCCGTATCATCCATCGGCATTGTGAAGATAACTTCGGCCGTCCTTGCCGCTTCGGCGGGATTAGCGGCAGTTTGCGCTCCTTGCTCCAGCAACGGCTGTAAACGAGATATGGTTCGATTCCAGACCGTGAGTTCATGGCCATTTTTAATGAGCAAAGCGGCAATGGCCAGGCCCATCTGTCCCGTAGAGAGAAAAGCGATTCGCATGATTAACAGCTTAGATGATGCCAACCCCTCCTCGCCAAACGCGAAGCAAAAGAAAGGCTGCCAAAACCGGCAGCCTTGATGAAGAAATCGAAATGCCTGCTACTGTGGAGGATTAGAAACACCCGTATTGTTTTGCGTCGCAGGCGGATTGTTAGGAGCAGGTACCGCTGCATTTCCTGATGGGCTCGGAGCCTGCTCCTGTACGCCGATAGAGCTGCCCGAGACTACAAGCTGTACACGACGATTTTGCGCGCGCCCGCTGTTCGTGGAGTTATCAGCAACCGGATTGTTTTTGCCGTATCCGGCAGCGCTGATATTGCTTTCGGCAACTCCTTGTGTCACCAGGTAATCGCGCACAGCGTCGGCCCGCTGTTCTGAAAGCTTCTGATTGTACTCGTCAGAGCCGATGTTGTCGGTATAGCCCTCAACCTGCAGCTTCAGACCCGGATAAGCGAGAAGAATGCCGGAAACTTTTGCCAGTTTTTCGCGAGCCTCAGGCTTCAGCGTGTACTTATTAAAGTCAAAGAGTACGTCAGACATGTTAACGATAAGTCCGCGTGCCGACTCTCGCGTGGCCAGCACCTGATTGAGCTGTGCTTTCAGGCGCTCGCGTAGCTGTTCCGTTTGATTGTTGGCTTCCTGCGTCTGCTGATGAGCGCGCGCAGCCTGCGCTTCAGCTTCCGCGGCGCGGGCTTCGGCCTGCGCACGTTCCGCAGCCTGCTGATCGGCGGCAGCTTGCGCCTGCGCAGCCGCCAGTTGTGCTTGCTGTGCCTGTTGCTTCGCATTGGCTTCATCTTCAGCGCGCTTCTTGCGAATCGTCATGATGCGCGCATCTTCCGCCGTTTGCACTGCTGCCCGCGCGTACGTAACCAGTTCTTTCCGCCGGCTTTTGTGCTCTACCATGTCCTGCGCGTTCTGCAGATTCTGCTTGGCAGTGGCCAGAGTGTCCGGAGCGTATTTATCCGCGCCGGACGCTTCAGCGATTTGCACTGCATTGATCGCTTCATAAAGTTCTAGCGGCCATTCTTCGTTGCGCGTAATCGGATGCAACACCGCATGCTGGCCTGCCGTTTGCGTGTAGGCGCCGCGTGGCAGCAGAGAATAATGTGCGTTGACCTGCTCGATGATGCCTTGTGTCTTGTCATTCAGTACAAAATTCTGCAGGATGACTAGGTCACTCGGCATGGTGACGGCATAATATGGCTCTGCCGTAACAATTAATCCAAAGGCCTGCAGAGATGTGGTGACTTCAATCTCATTCTTCGATCCCTGCGGCAGTATTTCGCCTAAGTTGACTGGTCTTCCTTCCGGAGTGATGGCCCAAAGCACATAGGTCAGATATTCCACGCCGAAGCTGTTGGCCGGACGCAGCCCTTCGAATTTCGCATGAATCACCAGCCGTCCACGCCGGCTCTCCACAACCGCCGAACCCTTCGATTCCGGGAGCAGACTGGTTCCCTGAAAACCGATTTTCGTGCTACCACTGCGATGGAAGTAGTTGATAGCAGGTATGTCTCGGCCTACTACCTGGACTTTATATACCGGCACTCCATCCCGCATTTCCGGTTGCGGATATTGTTTCTGCTGCTGGTCCTGAGGCCATTGTTGCGTCGCTGTGGGGTTTGCCTCCTGGGCGAACGCCATCCCGCATAATGCGGATATGACAAGAAAAACGAACACTTTCTGTTTCATCTATCCGGCTCCTTGCTCTTGCTATGCAATAAGAAGCAGGTAACTGGCAGAAATGGATGCCTGCGACTGCATGCAGCCCGTTCTGACGAAATTACCGAAGGGTCTGGATGAGGTGAAAAATCAGTGGTGTGAGGCAACCAATTGATGTTCGATAGCAAAAAGCGCCAGTTCCAGCCGTGTAGAAACGCCGGTTTTGTCAAAAATATTGGAAAGATGCCGCTTTACGGTTTCCTCGCTTAACTGAAATTGCTGCGCGATATCGCGATTGCTGGAGCCTTTCAGAACAGATTGAAGTACTTCAAGCTCGCGCGGAGTTAAATAAATCTGTCTTTCGACTGGAATCTTTGGAGGGGCAGGAGTTTCAAGCGCAGCCGCAAAGTTCGCCGCGCGATGGTTGCCAATCCAGTATTTGCCCGCAGAAACTGCGCGAATCGCGGGAAGAAGACTGCCGATAAGCTCTTCTTTGATCACCAAACCACGGGCATTCAGCTCGATGGCCTTCAGAATTTCGTCTCTGGAAATCACATTGACGAGCAGAATAGTCGTGGTTTCCGGCGAGTCGCTCATGACGGTGTGCATCGCCCCAAGCCCGGGCAGATTCAAAGCGAGCAGCAGAATATTGGGGCGTAGATCCTGAATTCCGGCAATGGCCTGATCGCTGTTGCCAGCTTGTCCCACGACTTTAATTCCAGCCTCAGTTTGCAGTAGGTTTTCGACACCGATGCGGATGACCGGATGCTGGTCTGCAACCAAAATGCGAATGGCCGAAGATTTCTCTATCGCGGGGGGCGCCATGCTGGCCTCATTCTAAATGTTTTCTGGAGTTTGAAATGTCAGAAATGTGTATGAGAGGTTACGAACGGGCATAGACCTTTGAGATTACCAACACATATAACCCCTCTTTACAGGCCATTCATCATTTCTTTAAGAATTCTTATTGTTTGGCCGCTAGTTTTAAGAAAATGCGTACATATAAAACACCTATTCTGCTTTGCATTGCGTTTTTTCTGTCACTTTTCGCACCATTCGCCTGGGCGCAGTTCGAAAATGGCAGCCTTGTTGGGACTGTTCGCGACGCTACCGGCGCCAGTGTTGCCGGAGCAGCCGTGACCGTCACCAATACTGCCACTGGTATCGAAAATAAAACCACGTCTGATGGCAGCGGCAATTGGGAAATCCCTTCGCTTCGCGGCGGCGTCTATCGTGTCTCTGCAACTATGACCGGCTTCAATACAGCGGTCGCAGACAATGTCACATTATCGGTTGGCAGCCGCCAGCGCATCGATCTCACATTACAGATCGGTCAGGCCACGGAAACGGTGGAAGTAAATAATGTCCAGCTGCAGCTTGAGACAGAATCAAGCCAGCGCGGGCAGACCATCTCCGGGTATCAAAGTGCGGCCTATCCGCTTGTGACCCGTAACTATTCGGATCTGCTGGCTTTAGTCACCGGCTCGCGTCAGGCGCCCACTTCCGTAGCCACAAGCTCTGTCAACAGCCTCACACGTGCTGGCGCTTACAACATCAATGGCCAGCGCAGCATGTTCAACAACTTCCTTCTGGATGGCCTCGATAACAACGCATATGGGGAAAGCAACCAGGGTTTTGACAACCAGATCATTGCCGTTCCGCCTGATTCTGTTTCGCAATGGCAGATCGTTACCAATAATGAGAACGCCGAATATGGGCGGTCATCCGGCGCGACCATCAACGTGGCCTCACAATCCGGCACGAATGACTATCATTTCCTGCTTTACGAATTTATTCGCAACACGGACCTGAATGCAGCGGGCTATTTCAAGCCCACGCTCACCGGGGCGCTTGGTCCTATCCCATTCCAGAAGCCCACGTTCAACCGCAACCAGTTCGGCATGAACTTCGGCGGCCCGATTCTCCGCAACAAGCTGTTTTTCTTTCTCGATTACGAAGGCTTCCGCCAGACACTGAAGCCGCTGGGTACGTTCACGTTGCCGACGCAGAATGAATTGAACGGTATTCTGGTCGTTCCGGTTAAAAATCCGATTACAGGAAAAACCTATGCCGCCGGTCAGCGCATTCCGGATGGCGATTTCAACCCCATTTCACTTCAGGTCGTAAATTCCTTCCGGCAGATTCCGCTCCCCGTTGCCGGGTCGCCAACCACCGGTCTGGCTTCGAATGACTACTCTCTGCTGGTTCCGTTCACTGACAATTCCGATAAAGGCGACCTGCGGCTCGATTGGCAGCAGAATGCGGTCAGTTCGTGGTTCCTGCGTGTGAGCGATCGAAAAGAAACGGGCGTCAACTATCCTGCCATGCCGTTGCCGCTCGATGGCCAGACAAATGGAACGATTCGCGTGCTCGATCAGCAGGTAGCGCTCGGATATACTCATCTCTTTGGCGCAAACAAAGTTCTGGAAGCTCGCCTCGGCCTATCGCGGACAAAGGCCGGCAAGTTTACGCTTTCCATCGGCAACAACTCCATCACCATTCCGGGACTGCCCTCAAATCCAGTTGTAGCCGGTGGTTTGCCGTCCATCGGAATTACGAATTTCAGCGGCTTTGGTCGCCAGAGCACCAATCCGCAGTGGCAGGACCCTGCTTTGCTCGATCCCAAAGTCAATTTCACGTGGGTAAAAGGCCGGCACTCGATGAAGTTCGGCTACGAATACGAGCATATCTGGATGGCTGTCAACGACAACAATCCGCTTTACGGCTCCTTTGGCTTCAACAGCGATTACACCAACGTTGGCTCAGGCTCTCCCGTCGCCGACAACTACTGGGCAGATTTCCTCTTTGGCATGCCGGCTTCCTATGCGCTGGCAAACTACTTTGTCGCGCATCTGCGCACTTCCATGGACAATGTTTACGCTCAGGACGACTGGAAGGTGACTCCGAAGTTTACTCTCAACTATGGCCTGCGCTGGGAATATGGCGCGCCCTACTCGGAGCAGCACAACTATATTTCGAATTTCGACCCAGTTTCCCAGACGGTGCTCACACTCAGCCCTGGTGCGGTGGCCGGAAACGGTATCACTCCCTATCACGGCGGCGGAGTCTACGGCAGCACGCTGGTCAATCCCGATCTGAATGACTTTGGACCGCGCATTGGCTTCGCATACTCACCGGACGACAAAACCGTTATCCACGGCGGTTTCGGCATCAGCTATGTCCATTACACGCGGGCCGGGTCCGGCAACATTCTCGGCATCAATGCTCCGCAGGCGCAGTTCGCTTCAGTAGGGTCGCAGGCCGTCAAGCCGTCACCTGCTACGCAGTGCCCTGTGGGTGCGCCGGCAACCACGTGCTTCGTTACCCTCGACCGCGGATTTCCTGCCTCGCTTACATCGTTCAATGCGGCGACAGACAACATTACCTGGATTCCCAAAGACAGAGCGGACAGTTATGTCGAAAGCTACTTTCTGAGTGTGCAGCGCCAGCTGGCCAAGAACATCGTCTTCGACGTGGCCTATGTCGGCAATCATGGGGTAAAACTGGAGGGCTTTCTAAACGCTAACCAAAAGAACCCAAAGAATGGCTTTGCACGGCCCTTCAGCAACTGGCCTTCGGATATTACCGCAGCTCTAAACCAGTTCTATTCGCATTTTGATTCATTGCAGGCGCGCTATGAACAGCGCTTTGTTGGCGGTCTTTCGCTGCTGAACTCCTTTACCTGGCAGCATTCGCTGGACAACGCCAGCGCATCCCTCGAAGGAAATACGCCTTCGCCGCAAGACGGCAACAACATCAGCGCAGACTACTCGCAGTCTGACTACAACCTGCCCATCGCGAACGTCACCAGTCTGGTTTACGACTTGCCCTTCGGTCGCGGTCGTACCTATCTTTCTGGTGCGAATGGATTCGTCGATGCCGTTCTCGGCGGATGGCAGGTAAGCGGCATCAACACCATGCAGGCTGGGACTCCGTTTAACATCACCTATTCACCCAGCTCAGCCAATCAGGTTTCTCAGCAGATTACGGCCAGCTACCGCGGCGCAAATCTCTATCGCCCGGACCGTGTGCCGGGGCAGCCTCTCATCAAGAAAACCAAGTTGCCGAACACCGGCTACATCCAATACGTCAACTATGCGGCCTTTGTCCTCCCGCCCACGCGGGATGCAGCCGGAAATCTGCTCAGCCCCTTCGGCAACTCTTCCCGTAATCCGGGGAGAACTCCGGCCTTCTACCAAACCGATCTGGCATTAAACAAGAAATTTAACCTGCCCATCGAAAGCATGAAGCTGGAGTTTCGCTCAGAGTTCTACAACCTCTTCAACCACACCAATTACTACCTGCCCAGCAGCGGCCTGGGCGGAACACTCGGAACCACTACAGCCACACTCGCTCCGGGAGCAACAGTCCCGGTCGGCGCGATCACCGGCGGCACGCCCAGCAGCAATGGCGTAATTACCAGCACCTTCCAGCCGCGTATCATTCAGTTCGGTCTGAAGCTGAGCTACTAAAGCATTTTTCGTTTATGTGTAAACCGCCATTCTGACCACCGAAGGGAGGAAGAATCTCAAGCCAGGCTGGCTGGAGATTCTTCGCCTGCCCGCGCCAACACGTAAAAATCGCGTGTCGGGGACTTCGGATGCAGCTCAGAATGACGACTATGTGCCTGGTCTACATCGATTTGGAAATGTTTTAGCAGACGCATTACCAAAGGGGCCGTCAACGGCTCCCTTTTTTCCTGCGCTCCCTGTACATTGAACAGGTGAGCGACATAGAAGATCTGCAGAAGCAGGTAGCCGATCTCACTGCCAGAGTCTGGCGGCTGGAGCAGACAATTGAAGCCGGGCGTCAGCCACAGCCGCAGATTTCCACAATTCCGCAAACTGCTCCTGTTCCGCCTCGCCTCACAGCCAAAGACAAGCTCCGCGACAAAGGACTTGAAGCCAGAATCGGCTCGCAGCTTTTCAATCGCATCGGCATCATCGCCCTGCTGATCGGCATGGCGTGGTTCCTGAAGTTTGCCATCGACAACCAGTGGATCGGGCCGGTCAGCCGCGTGTTTATCGGTCTGATCGCAGGCGCGGGCATTATCGCCTGGTCTGAGCGTTTCCGGCGTCAGGGTTACCGCGCTTTTTCTTACTCGTTGAAGGCGCTGGGCACCGGCATCCTGTATCTCTCGCTCTGGGCTGCTTATGCCGTCTTTCATCTTGTGCCCGGCGGAATTGCGCTGCTGGCCATGATACTGGTCACCGTATCGAACGCCGTTCTGTGCTGGAGGCAGAACTCCGAAGTACTGGCATTCTATGCGGCCATTGGGGGATTCATTACGCCGCTCCTGCTCGCAAATGGGCAGAACCACGCATTGGAGCTCTTCAGTTATCTTCTCTTGCTTGATATTGCCTCAGTCACACTGATTGCCTTGCGGCCCTGGTCGCGCCTGCTGCTCGCTGCGTTCTTCGGAACCAGCTTTTATGCCATCGCCTGGTATGTAAGCTATTACTCAGACCGGCAATTTGCTCTGGCAGTATTTTTTGTAATCGCGTTCTTTCTGCTCTTCGCCATTGCTCCACAGCTATTGCGCAACCTGCGCATGGCAACTCAGGTAAGAAATCTTTCAGCGCAGGACAACATCGTTCTCGTAGCCCTGCCGCTTCTGAATGCCGCCCTGGCCTTTTTTGAGTTCTACGCGCTGCTTAGTGAACCCGGCAGAACATATGCCCGCCCATGGATCGCCCTGCCGCTCGCAGCTTTTTACTTCATCATGCTGCGCGTTTCCCGCAGGCAAACTGGCGCGGGGCCACTCACGCTGCCGGCGGTATATCTGGCCATCAGCGTGGTCTTCTTCACCGCTGCCATTCCACTCGAACTGCACGGGCACTACATCGCCATAGGCTGGTTGCTGGAAGGCGCGCTGCTGTTGTGGATGGCGAAACAGCAGTCCCAGCGTGAACTAAGGCTGCTGGCAACCGCGGTGCTGGCGCTGGCGTTTGTTGGAGTCAATGTTATTCATCTCGGCAACGGACATCTCGTCTTGTGGAACGGCCGTTTTGCCACGTATCTCATTGCCATTGCGGTCTTTGCCTTCGCCACATGGCTTGCCACGCACGCTCCCCGCGAATGGCGCGCCATCGCAGCAGGATCAGGAATCGCTGTCTCAATTCTCGCGATGGTTGCTGTCTGCCTGGAGATTCATTCCTATTGGGCGGCACAGCCTTCTACACAGAGAGGTGACCTTGATATCTACGAGCAATTTTCTTATTCCGCCTGGGCCATGCTCTTTGGAGCAGCGCTGCTGGGCATAGGCTTCTGGAAGAAGTCAGCGTTTCTTCGCTGGCAGGCGCTGGCGCTGCTCACACTCAGCATTGCCAAAGTCTTTCTTGTGGACACGCGCCAGCTGAGCCAGGGCTATCGCATTCTCAGTTTTCTCGGATTAGGCATACTGCTGCTGGCCGTCAGCTTCGTTTATCAGCGCGACTGGCTCGGATTGCGCAGCAAATCCTAGATCAGTTGCATATGGGGTTGCGCGGAATACTTTTCTGATCGAGTGAATTATCTGCCTGCGCCAGAGCTGCCGGATTTGCGGTAATCTGGGGGCGGGGTTGATCCTGTGATCGAGGCGTTACGCAGGGATTTTAATCAGCGCTTTCGCCCGGAAGCATACCGCAATATGCTGCACAGTCTCGACGCGTGCGTGCGGACGCATGTGGATTTTCGCGTAGCCGAGACGCCCTGCTTCTTCCCCAAAACACTACTCGATGAAATGGCGGCCATTGGGGCCGAGCTGACGCATCGGCTTGTCGCTGACAAGAACTACCTCAAGGCGTCGCGGACGATGATTCCTCCACAGTACTGCGCGGCGGATGAGACAGCGCATCCTCATTTTATGACGGCTGATTTTGGGCTGACGCGGGATGCAGACGGGAAGCTGGTTCCGAAGCTGGTTGAGTTACAGGCGTTTCCGTCGGTTTTTGGATATCAGTTTGTTTTGAGCGAGATTTACCGTTCGGCATTTCAGCTGGATGGCGATCTTGGATACCTGCTTGGCGGGCACACGGAAACAAGCTTCTGGAAGCTAATGGAGCGGGTGATTCTGCGCGGACACCATCCGGAAAATGTGGTGTTGACGGAAGTGGAGCCGCAAAAGCAGAAGACTCTGCCGGATTTTTTGGTGACGGCGGAGCGGCTGGGGATTGAGATTGTCGATATTGCCGAGCTGGTTCCGGATGTGCGTCCGGGAAAGCCGACGCGGCTTTGTTATCGCAAAGGGAAGAAGCTGGTTCCGATTCGCCGTATTTATAACCGCGCCATTGTGGATGAGCTGCTGCGCAAACAGATTGAGCTCCCGTTCGATTATCGCGAGTCGTTTGATGTGGAGTGGGCGGGGCATCCGAACTGGTACTTCCATATCAGCAAGTTTTCGATTCCGCATCTGGACCATCCGGCAGTGCCTCCGGCGGTCTTTCTGGATGACTGGATGGCAGGCAGATGGCGCGAACGGCTGCCTGAAAACCGGGAGGAGTGGATTCTCAAGCCGCTGTTCTCGTTTGCCGGGAAGGGCATCGAGTTTGCGCCGTCGGATGAGAGGCTGGCATCGATTCCCAAAGGCCAGCGGCATGAGTACCTTCTGCAACAGCGAGTGCAGTTTGAATCTGTGGTAGAAACGCCACACGGGCTGACCCAGCCTGAAATCAGGATTCTTTATTTATGGCCCGATGGCGGGAATCTGGAGCCGGTGCTTTCCCTTGTCCGCCTGGGCCGGGGAAAGATGATGGGAGTAGACCATAACCGGGATAAAGAGTGGGTGGGCGGTTCGGCGGCATTCTATCCGAATGAAGCAAATCCTTGATTTTT
>Ga0070738_10006557_pt1 | contig 12123 bp, 10 predicted proteins | sample Coa_R2_2_FD_66446 | JGI IMG/M metagenome (GOLD analysis project Ga0070738, IMG submission 66446) | Surface soil microbial communities from Centralia Pennsylvania, which are recovering from an underground coalmine fire - Coalmine... | ecosystem: Environmental > Terrestrial > Soil > Unclassified ... | reverse complement strand
GCGCCGAGGCGCAGCTCTGGAGGCTGCTGCACGCGCACCGGATCGCGCCGCTCCACGACGCGACGAGCGCCGAGGACGTGCGACGCCAGCGTGAAGCGCTCGACGGCAGCCTGTACACGCCGGCGCGCGGCTACGTCGGCGCGGCCGTCGGCGAGGGCGACGGCGTGCTCAGCCTGGGCGCGTACGGCGCCCTGGGCGCCCCGAGCTCCGCGGCGCTGGCGCGCGTCGCCGAGATCGCCGACGAGATCGCCGCGGCCGACATCGACGGCCGCACCGAGGTGTTCCTCTACGCCGCCGACGAGCGCTGCGACAGCCCATGGGGCGCAGGGTGGCGCGCGCTCCTGCGAGGAGCCCGGGACGAGCGGCTGCGGCGCGTCCGGGTCGGCTGGACGTGCTCGAACGACCCCGCGTCGCAGCCGGTCGACATTGCCATGCTGCTCGCTTCGTACGACCGGGCGTCGGCCGACGCCGCGCGTCGTCGCGGCAAGGACGTGTGGGTGTATAACGGCGTGTTGCCGCGGACGGGGACGTTCTTGCTCGACGCCGACGCCGTGTCGCCGCGGGTGAACGGCTGGCTCGCCGGGATGTTCGGCGTGGCCCGCTGGTTCTACTGGGAATCGACGTTCTGGTACGGGCTCCACGGCGCCGACGCCGTCGATCCGTTCGTCGATCCGGAGTCGCTGCACAACGCCGACGGCGACTGGGCGAACGGCGACGGCGTGCTGCTCTATCCGGGCCGGCAGGTGGATCGGTTCCAGGAGCACTCGCTCGGATTCGAAGGCGTCGTGCCCTCGATCCGGCTGAAGAACTGGAGGCGCGGGATAGAGGACGCGGCTTACCTCGAGCTCGCTCGAAGACGTGACCGGGCGCGCGCCGACGCCGTCGCGAGCGCGCTCATCCCGGCCGCCTTCGGCGAGGCGAGGCCGGGGCGGCCGCCCAGCTGGAGCCCCCGCGGCGAAGCCTTCTTTTTGGCGCGACGTGAGCTCCTGGACATCGCGCTCGGTCCGTCCGTCTCGCCCCAGCCGCCCGCGCCGCGGCGGCCCGGGCCGGGCGCGGTGCTGGGCGTGATGGCGGCGGCCGCCGCCGCGGCGGTGTACGGCCTGCGGCGCGCGAGCCGGCGCGCCGGGCGCTCATGAGCGGTCGAGCGCCTGCATCGCGAGGCGCAGGCGCTCGAGGCCCTCGAGCAGGCGCGGCCGCGGCACCGACGTGAAGCACAGGCGAGCCCACGTCGCGAACGAATCGCCGAAGGCCTCGCCCGGCGCGAGGAGCACGCCCTGGTCGATCGCCCGCGCGAGGAGCTCTCTCAGCGGCCTGCCCGCGAGCACCGGCGCGAAATCGACGAACACGTAGCTCCCGCCCTCGGGCGCGAACGCGCGCACCCCCGATCCGTCGAGCGCCGCCATCGTGACGTCGCGCGCCTCGCGGTAAGCCCGCCGCCCCTCGTCCATCCACCCCGCCGGCGCCGCCAGCGCCGCGAGCGCCACGCGCTGCGCCGCGACCGGCACGTTGAAGACCGTGTGGGTCGCGACCCGGCGCGCCAGCTCGACGACGCGCTCGGGCGCGACCGCGAACCCCACGCGCACGCCGGCGAGCGCGTGGCTCTTGGAGAGCGAATACGCGCTGATCGTCCGCTCGGCCATCCCGTCCTGCCGGGCGATCGACGCGCACGCGCCCTCGTACACGCACTCGGCGTACACCTCGTCGGAGATGACCCACAGGCCGCGCTCGACCGCCAGCCGCGCGATGCTCGCCACCTGCTCGCGCGAGAGGACCTTGCCGTCCGGGTTATTGGGCGTGATGACGTAGATGGCGCGCGTCGCGCGCGTCATCGACTGCGCCAGGAGGTCGCCCGCGTCGAGCGTCGGGTCGGCGTAGAGGCGCGTCGTGAGGGGCACCTCGACGGGCACCGCCCCGGCGGCCCGCAGGACGCCCACCGCGAGCGGCCAGTACGGGGCGGCCACGAGCACCTCGTCGCCCGGATCGAGTATCGCGCGCGCGGTGCAGAAGAGCGCGTGCGTCGCGCCGCACCCGACGAGCACGTTCCGGCCGGGATCGACGGCCGCCGGGCCGATGCCGCGACCCTGCAGGTACTCGGCGAACGCCTCCTTGAGCGCCGTCAGGCCTGCGATGGCCCCGTAGCGATAGAGCGCGGCGTCGAACGCGTGCTGGTCCGCGCGCGAGAAGCGCACCGAGGCCGGCGGCGCGACGTGCGTGTCGCCGATGTGGAGCTCGATGAGGTCGCCGCCGCGTCGAGCGTGTGCCTCGATTCGAGGCGCGAGGTCGGCGAAGACGCTCGCGCGGACGGCCAGCGCCGTGCGCGACAGCCTCGGGAGCTCGCTCATCGACCACAGGATAGCCCCACGGTCGCGGCCGCGGTTCCCCCCCCTCTCGCTCGCCCCCCCGGCGGGCGTCTGCGCCGCGCGCGTGTGTGCCGCGCGCGCGTGTGGCGTCAGGCTGCTCCGCTGGCTTGCGACGGCCAGAGCTTACGAAAGCCCACGGCGACGACCTTTCCGTCGGCCATCGCGACGATCGCGCCGTAGCGACATTTCTCCACGATGCGACCCTCGACCACCGTGGTCATGCGCTCCCACCGCACCGAGTCACCCTCGTTGAGCGACAGAAACAGGCGCATCTCTGCCGCGACGCGCAGCAGGGCGGGCGGCGCCGTGCCCTGATGAGGCGCCACGAAGGCGGCCGGCGAGCGCCGCGCGACCCCATCCTCGAACCACACGTCGCAATGTCGCGCGTCGGCCCAGAGGAGCACGCCCGCGGCGGCCTGACCCCCCGGCGGCGTGACGCGCACGAGCGAACCCGGCGCGCGCTGCGAAGGCGCCCCGGCGGGCCCGCCGAGCCTGCGGCGAGCGACGTCGATCGACGGCCGGTCCACCCCCGTCGTGCGGGCCGCCGGAGCGCCCATTTGCCCGAGCACGTCTTCGCCTGCTTTGCGTCCGGTCGACATCGAGGCCGAACAGGAGGCACGGTCCGGGCCGACCGGCGCTCGGCCGAGCCCGGACGCCGATGCGACCGCCGGCAGCCTGAACGAGCGCAGCCTGAACACGAGCGCCGCGCCCCCGCGGTCGGCGCGTGGCGCGCGCGCGCCGCGTCCGCCGCCCTGTCAGAACCCGAGCTGGATGCCCGCTTCGGGCGAGAAGCCGAGGAGCGATCCGGCGGTGCCGCCGAACGCCCCTTGCGCCTTGACCGCCACGGTCGCCGCCAGGTTCGGCCCCAAAAGGAAGCGCAGGCCGCCGCCGGCGGCGGCGAAGAACGGCCCGGCGACGAGCCAGGCGTTCTCGTTGAGCGGGCGCATGTTCGTCGTCGTGGCCACCTGCACGCCGAAGGACGCGTCGAACTCGCCGGCGCCGAGCGCCAGCAGCACGAGCGGCGCGACGCTGCTCGCCAGCGCGTCCTTTCCGAAGAGGTACGTCAAGCGCGCCTCGAGGTGGATCGGCGCGAACGCCGGCCCCGGAGACGACGCCGGATCCGTCGACAGCACGTAGCCGATGCGCGCGCCGAGCAGCACGTTCATGCTCGTCGCGTAGTCGAGGCTCGCCATCAGCCGGATGTTGCCCAGCGTGAAGCCGCCGCCCACGCTGTCGCCTCTGCCCTGGACGATGCTGGCGTTGACCGCCGGGTTCGTGCCGGGGAAGTTCTTGCCCGTGCCGGGGTCGACGCACTCGTAGCCGGCCCCGTTCTTGGGCGACGGCGGGTTGTTGTTGTTGAGGACGCAGACGTCCTGCGCGCCGGGCAGGTTCACCAGGTCGACCGAGGCGCTGACGCCGATCCACAGGCGCGGCCCCTTCTGCGATTTCTTGCCGCTGCCCTCGCCGCACTTGCCGTCCTTGCACGTGCCGCTGGCGCAGTCGTCGTCCGTGTCGCACGCGTCGCCGGACAGCTTCTTCGGCGCGGTGCACTTGCCGTCCGAGCACGTGCCGCTGGCGCACTCGCTGTCCTTCTCGCACTCCTCGCCCTCGCCGCTCTTCTCGACGCACTTGCCGCCGGAGCACGAGCCGCTCTCGCACTGGCCGTTGCGCGAGCAGTCCTCGCCGCCCGCGCGCTTCTGGGCGTGGCAGCCGGGGAAGTCCGGAGGACAATCGCCCCCGCCGCCCGCGCTCTCGGCGCACTGCTTGGGCGGCTCCTGTCCGGGCAGCGTGGGGGCGGGTCCCGTCAGCTCGGGCTTGATCGGCACGGAGTAGGGCTTCGTGCGGCTCCCCGACGCGGCGACCGGATCGTCCGACGTGCCGTAGCCCTGGATGTAGTACTGCATCACGCCTTCCGTGACGTCCTTGCACGGAATGAGGCCGCCGTAGCCGCTCTCCATCTTGCGAAGCTCGAGGGGCTTCCAGTCGGTCATGCCGGCGCCGCGGTACTTCACGACGACGCGCAGCAGCTTCTCCGTCCCCAGGTATTCGGCGTAGACGGGCAGCGGCGTGCGAACGAGCTGCGCGCCGGCCGCGACGTGCGCGAAGTCGCCGGCCGCGGGTTGACCGGTGGCGCCCGGCACCTCCGAGGAACCCGCCGCCGCCCCACCGGGGGGGGCCGCTCCGGCTGGCTCGCCCGCTCCTGCGGCGGCGACTCCGGCCTTCTTCTTCGCGTCCCGCCAGAGCTGCTCGAGCATCGGGCTCTTGTACGCGGGGTCGAGCTCGAGCGACGGGTCGAACGACAGCGCCTTGAGGAAGGCGGCGCGCCCCTCGTCGACCGAGCCGCTGAGGATCAAGACCGCGCCGAGATCGCGGTAGAGCGCGCCCTTGAGCGTGGCGTTGCACTTGTCTTCGCCGCACTTGCTGATGGCCGTCGCGAGCTTCTTGATCGCCTCCGGATACGCGAGGTTGAGGCTGTCCTCCTCGATGGCTTTCTTCTGGAGCGCCTGGGCCTGCCGTTCGACGTTCGCGTCGGAGGCGAACGCCGGCAACGCGACGACGGCCGCGAGGGCCAGCGCGAACCATGGCAGAAGGCGGTGGGCGGCTGCAGCAGGGAGAGGGCGTTGCACGTCGGTTTCCTCCGAGGCGGCGGCGAGCATAAAGCACGTCGTGGCTCGCCGGGACTGACAAACTTCGGCGTTTACGGCCCGGGAGAGGGCGCCGCGCCCGCCGGGCCCCCCGCGGGCTCGGTTCGAATGAATTGGACGCGCCGGTTCAGCTCGCGATTGGCCGCCGTGGTATTCGGCACGAGCGGCTGGTGAAAGCCGTAGCCTCTGGCGACGAGGCGCGCCGGCCCGACGCCCCTCGCGACGAGGTAGGCCCGCACCGACTCGGCGCGCGCTTGCGACAGCTTCATGTTGTAGGCGTCGCCGCCGACGTTGTCGGTGTGGCCCTGCACCTCGAGGTCGATCTTCGGATTGTCCGTCAGGACCTGCGCCACCTCGTCGAGGATCTTGTAGCTGATTCCGGGGCGGATCGTCGCCTTGTTGAATTCGAATTGAATCTGCTGGGTGATCCGGATTTCCTTGTCCGTCACCACGATGAGGGCGTCCTTCTTCGGGCAGCCCGGCCGGTCACCGCCGCGCACGCCGGGCGTGTTCGGGCAGGCGTCGTCGACGTCCGCGACGCCGTCTCCGTCGTTGTCCGGATCGGGGCAGCCGTCGTCGTCCTGGAAGCCGTCGAAGTCTTCGGGTTCGTTCGGGCACTTGTCGTTCGCGTCGAGGATGCCGTCGGCGTCGTTGTCCACGTCGGGGCAGCCGTCTTCGTCGAGGTAGCCGTCCTTGTCCTCCGGCTCGTTCGTGCACTGGTCGTGCGCGTCGTCGATCCCGTCGCCGTCCGTGTCCCTGGGCGCCGGCGCGATGTCGACGAACTCGCGGGCGGTGCACCGGTCCGGGGGGCTCATGGAGAACGCCGCGACGGCGTTCGGCTCGGCCTTGGTCAGGTGCGCTTCGGCCTCGGCCAGCTCGCCCTGGTCGAGGTCGATCGCCGCGAACTCGAGGTGGCTCTTCGCGACGGCCAGCTCGCGCGGCGCGCACCGCATCGCGCCGTTCTTCTCCGCGTCGGCCACCGTCGTCGTCAAACCGCGCAGTCGCCCGCGAAGCGCGGGGCCTTGCGAGCAAGCGCAGAGCAAGCAGACGCCGAGCGCGCCGATCCGGGCGGCCGGCCTCGTGGTCATGGCCGGGCGCGCCGAGCGATCTCGGCCAGCTCGATCGCCTTGCTCGCGTACACCTCGGCTTCCTGCGCGAGGCGGGTCGCGTCCGAGTAGCTCGCCTCGGCGGCCTCGATCTGGGCCTGCTCGAGGTGCTCCCTCGCGTAGTAGTACTCGTACGGCGCGAGCTGCTCGGCGCCGACGGCCCTGGCCTCCTCGACCCGCGCCGACGCCCCGCTCACGACGACGCTGTACTGCACGCCGCCGCATCCACAGAGGGCCGCGCACATGGCTGCGCCGAGTGCGGCCGTCGAGGCGCCCATCGCTCGACGCGAACCGTACCGTCGCCCGCCCGGCGGGGTCAAGGACGGGTCGGATTCAGATCCGGCGGTACACGCCGACGACGACGCCGAGGAGCATGGTGGGCTTGAAGTCGGCGGAGCGCACGTAGATGGGCGCCATGTTCTTGTTCGCCGGCTGGAACCGCACGTGGTCCTTCTCGGGGTAGTAGTACTTCACCGTCGCCTCGTCGCCGATGAGCGCGACCACGATGTCGCCCCGATTCGCGGTGAGCTGCTTTTTGACGAAGATGTAGTCGCCGCTCAGAATCCCGGCCTCGATCATCGAATCGCCGTGCACCTTGAGGCCGAAGACCTCGCGACCGCCCTTGACCAGGGTGCGGTCGATGCGCACCGTGTCGACGACTTGCTCCTCGGCGAGGAGCGGCAGGCCGGCGGCGACGCGCCCGAGCACCGGCACCTCGATGAAATCGACGTCGTTGGCGACGGGCTCGGAGGGTACGCCAATCCCGCCGAGGGTCTGCGAGGCGAGGTTGGTCGGGCGCAGCGCGCGCGACTTCATGTCCTCTCGCGTCAGGTAGCCCTTTCGCTCGAGGGCGCGCAGGTGGTCGTTGACGCCGTTGGTCGAGCGGATGCCCATGCGCGCGCCGATCTCGCGCAGCGTCGGGGGGTAGCCCCGGTCCTGGATGGATTGACGGATGAAGTCGAGAACCATCTGCTGGCGCTGCGTCAGGCCTTGCATCGTGCGGGAAATGCTACTGAACGCACGTTCTATCGTCAACAAATGCGACGACGCCGTCGAGCGCGGGCGCGGAGCGGGCGCCCAGGGCCCGCCCGCTCCACGCGCGCTCAGGGGGTCGCTCCGGGGCAGCCACGGGGCGCGAGCGCGCCCTTCAGGGCAGCGCGCCGTCGGACCATTTGTTCAGAAAGCGCATCTGCATGTCGACGTGGCACGTTTCGCAGCCGTGCTCCTTGTCGTCCTTGCGCTTCAGCCGCGCGACGAAGTTGTCGTCCATCCAGCGCGACAGCGTCTTGGCGTCGCTGCGGTCGAGCGTCTTTTTGCGGCCCTGATGGCACGAGTCGCAGAAGAGCGGCGCGCCGTCGACGAACTCGAGCTTGGCGACGTACTCGTTCCACATCTTCGCGGCGACCTTCTTTCGCGGGGTTTGCGCCGCGAAATCACCCTCCTGGTGGCAGTCGGCGCACTTGGCGTGCAGCGATTTGGCCATGAGTTTCATCACGCCGCGCAGCGCCTGGGGATCGAGCTTCTCGATGGGCGGCAGGCTTCGCGCGCCGAGTCCCAGCGCCTCGAGCTCCGGCGCGAGCGCGGTCGGCACCGGCGGCCTCATCTCGACGGGCGACGCCCCAGGGGACCCGCCGGGCAGAGCCGCCGCCGCGCTCGAGCTCGCCGACGGCGGGCCGCCAGGGGCCGCCGCTGTCCCACTGCCGCCGCTGCTGCCGCTGCCGCCGCCGCTCCCCCCGGGCGCGCTGCCGGACGGCGCCGTCGAGCCCTCGGTCGCAGGTGACGACGCCGGGGTCGACCGCGTATCGGCCGCGGCGGCGCCGCAGGCGACGGCAAACGCAGCCGCGGTCAGGAGCCAGCAGCCGGCGACGGCTCGCGTGACGGGGTCGGCGCTCAAAATTTACCGGTCGTCGTCAGGAAGGTGAGCTTCTCGTTGGTCTCGCGCAGCCGCAGGCTGAGCAGGCGCACGCAGTTCCAGAGCACCTCGTACGCGAGATCCTTGTGCACGAAGAGCAGGTCGTCGAACGACTCCTTCGTGATGACCAGGGCGCGGCAGCGCTCGTGGACGCGCGCGTCGGCCGATCGCGGCGACTCGTCGAGCAGGGACATCTCGCCGAAGACCTCGCCGGGGCCGAGCACCGCGAGCGCCTCCTCGCCCATGCCGGCGACCTCCCGGGAGATGCGCACCTTGCCTTCGAGGATGACGAAGAGCTTGTCCCCCGGATCGCCGTACTGAAAGAGCTTCGTGCCGGTCGCGTGCGACTCCTCCGTCGTGACCTGCGCGATGAGCGCGAGCGCCGGGCGCGTCAGCCCCTCGAAGAACGGCACGCGAGCGAGCTGCTCTTCCCGCGCCGTCGCCGGCGCCTCGACAGGAGCGGCAGAGGGTGAGGCGGACACGGACACGGACGAGAAGACGAGACTACGACGCGGACCGCGGGGGGTCCATTCAGTCTTTGAGCGGCGTCGCCTTGAGCGACGCGCGCCCTTCCTTGACGTACACGCTGAACTTGACCCGCTTGCACCCGTGCCGCGCGGCGAGCGCGTCGCGGTTCTTTCGGAGCGTCTGCGAGAACTTCTCGAAGCTCAGGCCGTCGGTCGGCTCGGCGCACTGGCGCTTGATGCGGATGAAATCGTGATAGACGACGAGCCACTCGGCGTTCTCGTCGACCGAGCCACCAGCCTGAGCCATGAGCTCCGCCGGCACGGCGGCCACGGTGGTCGACTCCTCGTCCTCGCCGGGGTTCGACGGGGTGGCGGCGTGCAGCACGGGCAAGGGCGGAGGCGCGGCTCGCGGTCCCGAGGGCGGGGCCGCGGCGGGCGGCAGCGGCTTGGGTACCGAGGGAGGGGGAGCGGCGGCCCTGCCCGCGGCGGGCACGGGCGGCGGCGGCTTCGGCGGAGCAACGGCGGCCGGCGGGGGCGCGAACGGCGGCAGGGCGGCGCCCGCGCTCTGCAGCGCGCTCGACGGCGACGGCGGCCCCGCCGGCGACGGCGGCGCGGGCGGCGCGACCGGCGCAGCTTGCGAGCCGTCGTCGGCCGTGGGGAAGGAGAACGCGCTCATCGCCGGCTGAGCGGGCGTAGGACCGAGGATCGACTCGAGGTCGGCGGGCTTTCGGGTCACCCCGCCGGCCTTCTCGATCGCGCGCTCGATGCCCTCGTTGATGCCCTGCGCGGCCATCCGGTAGGCGCCCCGGAAGCTCGCGACGTGCAGCCGGTCGACCGCTCCGGACTTCAGTCGATCGGCCTGGGCGACGAGCTCGCGCAGCGGCGCGTTGTGCTCGAGCAGCGTCAGCCCGACGCCGACCGCCGCGGCGAGGAGGACCACCCCGAGGAGGAGCGGCCACGGCACGTTGGCCTTGTCCTTGTCGTCGGCGTTCGCCAGGAAGCCGAACGGCCCGCCGAGCGGCGCCTTGCCGCGCGCGACGGCGAAGCCGCCGCCGAGGGCCCAGGCGTCGCCCGCCAGGCGCGCGTACATCGCGCCGAGGTCGGGGCCGAGCATCCGCGCCTCGGTGCGCCCGTCGTGGTACGACTTGTCGTCGAGGTTCTTGAGGTCGTTGCCCACGGCGTCGAGCTTCTCGGTCTCGAAGCCCTCGGCCGCCCCGGCCGCGAACCGTTGACCGACGGCGTAGAACGCCACGCTCGCCCGCGTGCGGTTCGCGAGGTCCTGCGCGAACTTCGCGTTCACCTCCTTGAGGCTGACGATGGCGCCGGCGGGTCGCTGCGTCACGTCGTACTCGACTGGACGCGCGGCCACGACGTACATCTTGCTCCCGAGCACCCAGACGTCGTCGCGCAGCCAGCCGTGGAGCGCATCGTTGACGGCGGGGTAGCCGCCCATCTCGAAGTCGTCGTTGCCCGCGACCGCTTCGTAGCCCGTCTCGGCGACGAGCCGCCCGTCGCGATCGACGGCGAAGAGCGCCTCCGGTCGCCAGTCGGACGGGATCCCGTCGTGGATCGCGGCGAGGGCCTTCTTGGCGTCCGCCCTGGCCTTTTCGGGGACCTTCGGCTCCTTGACGGTGTCGGCCGACACGAGCGACTGCTGCAGCGCCGCGTCGACGCTCCCGGCGAGCAGCGCGTCGAGGCGGCGGCGCGCGTCGATCTTGAGGGCCCACTCGACGGTTTGGCTGTCGGACGCGAGGCCCTCCTTGAGGGCCTTCGTCTCCTGCCGGTCGTACTCGCCGACGGCGATGTACACGACGTACAGGGCCACGGCGACGGCGAAGCCGAGCAGCACGTACCAGACTCGCGAGAGGATCATCACTTCGAGTCGCCTCCCAAGGTCATCGCTTCCCTGAGCTCGAAGAACCCGTGCTCGCCGACGCGCACGCCCGTCATCTCCTTGCCGACCGGCTTGCCGTCGACGAAGGCCTTGAGCGTGTACTCCCCGGCGGGGAGGTTCATCGAAAAGGCGCCGTCCCGATCCGGCAGCGCGAACTCGACGGCGCCCGGATCGACCACGACGTAAGCGACGATGCTGGGGAAGAGCTGATCGCGGATCTCGCGCACGCCCGGCGTGCTCGCCGCCCACTCGCGCGTGGAGCCCGGGGCGGTCGGGTTGGGGGCCCACTTGTCGTTGCCGACCTCGTAGAGGACGTGCGGGAAGGGGTCGCTGTTCTTGAAGCTCAGCCGCGAGCCGGGCGACACGACGATGGTCGCCGGCGTCATCCGGCCGCCGGTCAACTTGACCGCCACGGGCTCGTGCGGCTGCGGCGCGCCGGTCCCCAGCGCAGCGACGCACACGTCGCGCGACACGTTGGCGGAGAGCCTGCGAAATTCCTGTTTGACGGTCGGCGACGGCTCGCGCCACGTATACCGGTGAGACTCGCTCTTGGCCGCCTCGGCGTAGGCCTGGGGAGCGAGCTTCTCCCAGCCGACGACCCGGCCCTTCACCAGGGCCGGCGGCGCCCCCGCGACGGCGGGGCCGCTCGCGAGCGCGAGGGCGACGAGCGCGATCGGGGCGGCGGCGGGCGCGGGTCGCCGCGCGCACCTCTGACCGGGGCGCCGCTCCTCAGCGGTGCTTTTGTGCTTCGCATGCCGCATGGTGGCGTCTCAACGTAGACCGTACCCGACGCCGAAAGCCGGTGTAAACGCCTTTCGGGTAGGCTCACCGGGTGACCGGAGCCGCCTTTCGAGCCGGCGTCGACGACGCGAGCGGTCGCGAGCTTGACCGCTCCCGCGACCCCGGCCGCGCGCGGCCGCTCGCCGAGCGCGGCGACGCGCCGCCGCCGCTCGTCTTCCGACGGGGGGCGCGCGCTCCGTACGCCACGCGCTGGTTCGGGGTGACCTCCCTCGCCGGTCACGCCCGCAACCTCGTCGCGACCGCCATCGCCGCCGAGTCGGTCGACTCGCGCGACTGGATGCAGCCGTCCTCCGCGGGCGATCTGCTCGCAAACGTCGCGCGCCTGCTCGGCGCGGACGCGTCGCGGCCGGCCGCCGCCGGCCAGACGGCCCCGCCGGCGACGCTCGTCGAGGCGATGGGCCGCGCCGTGTGGGTCGACTTCGTCGCCGACACCGGCGACGACCGGGACGTCAGCCACGCGGTGGCCCAGATGCTCTTCTCGACCTACCGCGTCGACGGCGGCGCCGCGCCGCGCGTCCTGCCGCGAGGGGACCTCCTCATCTTCGGCGGGGACACGGCGTATCCGGTCGCCACCGGCGAGGAGATCGCGCGGCGGGTGGTGGCGCCGTTCAACGAGGTGCTGCGCGAGGAGGCGGACGGGCGCGCGCGCGTGCTCCTCGGCGTGCCCGGCAACCATGACTGGTACGACGGCCTCGACGGCTTCGCTCGCCTGTTTCGACGCGGTCCGCGAGAGAGCGCGCAGCCGGACGCGACGCCGGGCGCCACGCGGCGGCGACGCAGGCGCCGTGGCGGCGGCCTCGTCGCTCGCCAGCTGCACCTCGACGAGATCGGGGGTGTCCTGCGCCTCGTCGGCGCCGGCTGGCGATCGATCCGCGCCCTCTGGTCCGGCACGAAGGTCGCGCGGCCCCGGCGGCTCGTCCTCCTCGGATACGAGGCCG